>ENA-OQDC01000114-OQDC01000114.1-human-gut-metagenome-genome-assembly--contig:-NODE-114-length-61065-cov-10.465588_pt1 | contig 61065 bp, 43 predicted proteins | sample MGYA00242770_ERZ504601 | MGnify/ENA primary metagenome ERZ504601 (study PRJEB26092, sample SAMD00036305) | human gut metagenome | host: Homo sapiens | study: EMG produced TPA metagenomics assembly of...
AAAAACAAGAACCCTTCTTAACTTTTGTTCTTCATCATCATATTTCTGACGAATATACTTGTATTCTTCACTGTTAATCGTGCCATCATTATAGTTCAATCAACAGTCGTTCTTTCTTCATTTTCATTTTTGCAAGTTCATCATTTATTTCTTTCCGTTTCTTATCATGCAGCGCCAGCATTCCTTTTTTATCATCCTGAATACTTTTGATGACCCTGTCTGACTCCGCAATCAATTTAAACTGTACATTCAGGGCATTTTTTATCTTCTCCAACACATCTTTCTGACTTATATAGTGATTAAAGCATCGGGTTCTGCCAGAGTACTCATAGCCGTCACATTGATAAAATATCCGAGGTGATTTTTTACTTGTAAGTCGCTGATTGCCTTTCCTTGCTCCCATTAATGTTCCACAATCTCCACAATAGATTTTTCCGGTCAGAAGCCGCCGTTCTTCCAAAGAACGTTTCTGATGTTTATTACACTGTGCCTGTTTTTCTCTCCCCTTTTCCTTTATCTGCCGTATTTTTTGGAAATCTTCCTCACTTATAAGTGCCGGATGTACATTATATACATACTCCCATTCATCCTGTGGTCTTCTTTTTTTCTCTGCTCCCAGACAGTCTCTCTTCACTTTTCCATGTATCCGGTGCCCCAGATATACTTCATTGGACAGAAGTTTTCTAAGTGTTGATCCAATCCAGACTGCATCTTTATACTTTTCTGCTTTCGTCATTCCACGTAAATACCTGATCTTTCCAGGTGATGGAATCTGTTTCCGGTTCAAAGTCCTGATGATCTCACAATCAGAAACTCCCTGCAGCTTCATTTTGAATATCTCCTGAACAATCGGAGCTGTTTCTTCATCAATTATATACGTGTTATTTTTTTCATCTCTTAAATATCCATAGGGAATGCTTCCTGACGGCGGTAAAAATTCTCCGCTTTTCATCAGAGTTTCAATAGATGAACGTATTTTTCTTGAAACATCTTTCGCATACATGTCATTTACAATATTGGAAAATGGAATTACAATTTCCTGCTTTCCATTCAGCTTACGGATACTGTCATATCCATTATTTACTGCTATGAAACGGATACCTGCCTCCGGAAAAAATTTTTCCAGATATTCACTTGTTTCCAGATAATTTCGCCCCAGACGGCTTAGATCCTTAACTACAACACAATTGATCTCGCCCTTTGTCAAATCCTGAAGCATCTGCTTAAACCCAGATCTGGAAAAATTTGTCCCTGACGCTCCGTTATCTATATAAGAAGCTATTACTTCAATTTCCGGCAATTTTTTCAAGTGTTCAAGACATATTTTTTTCTGATTTCCAATGGAATTGTCTTCTATGTTTCGTTTATCCTCATCCGAAAGCCTGAGATAAAGACACGCTTTATAGAGTTTCATCTCCTCAGTTGCAGAAACTGCAGTTACAGCTATATTTTTCCTTGATACTCGTGCCATATGTTCTCCTTATCCCGCCATATCCTCTTTTAACTTGTCTACACATTCTTTCAATTGTTTAAATTCGTCCTTAAACCTGAATGTAATCTCAATACTTTTATCCGCTGAAACTTCAATCCTGTCTATCAAAGTCACAACCAGTTCCCTTGTCAGCTCTGTTACATTCCTGTTTTCCTTAAAAGAATCCATCCATGCCAGATCTGTTTTCCTTTTTGAAAATGCCAGGTCTTTTTCTTCCTCTATGCGCTTAAGTATCTCCATGGTTTCTTCAATTTTATCAGAATACTTTTCTCTCATATAAAAATATTCATCATCTGTTATCATTCCTTCTACACGATTTTCATACAACTTCATACGAAATTCCCGCTGCTGTTCCAACTGAGCCAGCATTTCATTCTCCTGGGCCTTCAGACGTTTTAATTTCACATCAAAAAATACTTCCTCTTTGACTGTATTTAAAAACGCCTCCATTTCCAGGATTAGATGGATCTGAATCCGTATCGCATTTAATACTTTCTCATGGAGCCGGTTCATTTCCATGCTATGACCGGAACTGCAGATTTTCTTCCTGAATCCCATACACACATAGTAATTAAACTCTTTTCCTCTTCTGACCACTTTTCTCTTATACATAGTAGAATGACAGTCTGCACAGAACAAAATTCCAGACAATGGATAGGCAGTCTCTGCTGACGGTGATGTATAAGCATCCATCTGCATAATCTTCTGCACCGTATCAAAAGTTTCTTCTGATATAATAGGATCATGGGCTCTTTTTACTATAATCCAGTCCTCTTTTTTCTTTTCCTGCATTTTTTTTATCTTGTAATTGGGCGTACCTCTTTTTCCCTGTTCCAGATCACCTACGTACACACGGTTTGTCAAAATACGTCTGATCTGTTTGTCTCCCCATCTACTGACTGTATTCTGTTTAAATCCACTCTTATAGTTCTGTCCCCTGCTGATTTTATAATCACTGGGAGCCAGAAATCCCATCGTGTTAAGATAATCTGCTATATTTCTGCAGGAATAGCCCTCAATTCTTTTTGCATAGATCAGGCGTACCACCTGTGCAGCATCTTCATCAATGATCAGCTGATGCTTGTCTTCCGGCGATTTCATATATCCAAAACAGGCAAAATTTCCTATGAATTCTCCATTACTTCTCTGTGTCTTATACTGAATGCGTAGCTTATTAGACAGCTCTCTGCAATAAGAATCATTAATAAGATTCTTAAATGGGATCACAATTTCATCTGAAACATCTCTGTTTAAAGAGTCCACGCTATCGTTTAATGCGATAAAGCGCACTCCCATAGAAGGAAATACTTTTTCTATATATTTCCCTGTTTCAATATAATCTCTTCCTAAACGGGATAAATCTTTGACAATGACACAATTAGCCTTTCCCTTCTCCAGCATCTCCATAAGGTTCTGAAACCCCGGTCTGTTGAAATTGGTTCCGGTAAATCCATCATCCTGGAATTCACCGACTAATTTAATGTCCTTTGATTTTGATACATAATCCTGAATCAGTTTTTTCTGATTTGTGATACTGTTGCTCTCTCCTTTGTCACCGTCTTCCCTTGACAGACGAAGATATGCAACTGCATAATAGATTTTAGATTTTGGGCGTGCCATATTCTACCTCCTGTTTATTTTCGCAGGAAATTCAATATGACGTTCATTCTTTACTCTTTTTATTGACCATTTTCACTATATCAGTTATCTGAAAATACGTCAACTGTTTTCCTGTTTCCAATTTTTCCCATCATATGATTGTTTTTTCGGAAGCATATGATATAAGCTGATCCGTCAATGTTTTTTCTGTATCAGAAAAACGGATCCTTACCCGGGTATCCCCATCCTGATATTCATACGGATTTTCCATCTGCTCAAGATAACTTAAAATTCGCTCTTCCTTTCCCAATGAAGCGTCTATTTTTAAATCCTTAATATCTTTTACATATCCCATGTCCATTCACTCCTTTGTACCTTTTAAGGTTTCCAGCATTTCCAGTTTTATGCACTTTTCTAAAAAACAATTATGTTTCCCTTCACTCTATCTCCCAATTCAGACAGGCAAAATGTTCGGGTCTTGTCAAACTTTCTTCCTATATAAATACACAAAGTATGTATAATTAATAAAAAACAGCCTGTATCTCATTTTCAGATCTACAGACTGCATTCTTACCATAATTTATTTCATAACTTGAATTTTGTTTTATTTATCTCATTTTCATACAGGATCTCCTGACACCCTTCCTGTCAGTTATCTGCTTTTCGTTTATATTTCCAAATGATCCCTGCTGATAAGCCCATCAGCAAAAACCATCTTAAAATATCAGTATTGTCTCCTGTTTTTGCCCCTGGTTTGCGGCTGCCTTCTGTTGGCGGCGGTACCGGCTCCTCCGATACCGGAGGTGTTTTGGTCACAATTGGCGGGATGGATTCATTTTTGAACTTTGGTTCAATAATAACGTCCCATACAACCTGACCGTCATAGTATCCAGGAACTGTTACAATAAAGGGCTCACTTTGGTATATCCTGTTTCCTATGTGTTTTTTATGGGGCTGCACAAAAAGATACACGCCTTTTTGCAGATTCTTAAACACAACCTCACCATTCATGTTGGTAGTGTCTGATTTTCCCTCCAGTTTATTATCCCGGACATACTTTTCCAGTTTGTCGGCCGCAGTTCCCTGAGCAGAGGAATCCTCGAAATCAAACAGAATGCCTGAATTTGCAAATTGCGGAGTCAATATCCAGGAATTATTTTTGCAGGAACCAACCTGATACATGGTAAATTCTGTATTATCCAGTTTATATACCATACCATCATCTTCCGCAACTGCCTTCAGCAATATGCTTCCTCTTTCTCCTGCAGATACTGTAAAAGGCATAAGGACCAAAAGCACACAAACTATGCCGATACATATTCTTTTGCCATTATTTTTTCTGTTCACGTACTTTCTCCTTTCGTCGGCTATAGATCTTTGTGCCAATCCAAATGATAACTACCGCCGCAATTCCTCCTATCAGAATGATCATATAGAATGGGATCGTGCGGTGCAGTCCCACTTCCTCATCCACTTTCTTGGCTTCTTCGTATGGGATCCTGGTACCGCGGACAAGCAGTCTGTGAGTATTTACAGCATATGGAGTACATGTAACCAATGTGACATAATCCTTTCCCTTTTCAATCTGCAGGGCATCTGTTTCTGACGGCAGTACTGTAAGGATCTGGTCTACCTGATATGCAAAGGTATGGTGAAGAACTTTAATATAAAATACATCTCCAACCTCCATCTTGTTTAGGTCGGTAAATATCTTGGCATTAGCAAGTCCCCGGTGTCCGGATAATACTGCATGGCTGCTCTCACCTCCTACCGGAAGAGAGGTATTTGGCAAATGTCCCACACCTGACTGCAACACCTTTTCAGATATTCCATGGTAGACCGGAAGGACAATATCAAGCTTTGGAATATCAATATATCCCATCATTCCGGTATCATCAATTTTTAAAAGATTATTATACACATCATCTTCTGTCTGGATCCCTTCAGTATCAGAAAAAGGATCTATGAAGGAACTGATTCCGATCAGACTCTTATTATATTCTCTGGCCTGCTCGATCATTTCATTTTCCAGATTCTCCGATAAATGGGATACTTCCTGTTCATAATCAGTTGCAATCGTAGTACTGTGAAGCTGATTTACATAATTGCTGACTACAGGATATAAAATCAAAGAGAATGCGATAAGATATCCCACTCCTCTAAATACTTTAACTATTTTTTTCATTATCTTTCACCTTCTGTCTGTTTCTTCTGAAATATCCAGCGATTATCCTGGGTACTTCAGAAAAAGCAGACATCCTCCCGGTATAATCCCGGGAAGATGAACTATCTTTTGTCTATTCCGAAAAATCAGAACAACTTAGTCTGCTTTTCTTTTTCTAAAAGCTTTGCTTACTGTTAATGCACCAAACAGAACAATACCAGCAAGTGTTACCATCAGCGCACCTTTGCTACCAGTAGATGGAAGCTGTGCACCTGCTTTGTTTTCTACAGGTACTTCCGGATGATTTTCCCCTGCATCAATGTCGTCGCCTTTTATCTCCTTTTCATCGCCATATTTATAAGTTATAGAATAACTTTTCAGTTTACCACTAGTTTCATCATACACTGCTGTAATCGTAATCTTAATATCTCTAGTAAGTTTGTTATATCCTTCTGGTGCTTCTGTCTCTCGTAAATAGTATATTCCTTCTTTAAGACCTTTTACATGTGCATATCCATCTGTTCCAGATGTAATTACTGCAGAAGTAAAACCACCTTCAGCGTTAACTTCTTCTGATGTTGCCTGACGATATACACCCTCCGCAACTTTTACGATATTGACTTTGTTATCTTCATCTGCTGCAGTACCCTCTGTATTTGCTTTATAAAGTTCAAATTTTGCTCCTGCAAGTGGATTCTTTGTTTCCCCTACTAAATAATGTTTAAAGATTTTAAAATCAAAGGTATGTACATCTACGATGCTTGGTTTGGATTCACCTTTGTTCTCTGTTCCCGGTTTATTGCTATACTCAACAGTAGCCTTGTTGGTGTTAGGATTAAAACCAACTATCGCATCTTTATTTAAGATTGCTTTATAAGTTACTTTAATTTCCTGTCCTGCTCTGTCTTTATTAGATTCAAGGAAATTGTTCATTGTAATTGTGATACTCTGTTCGTTCTGTGTTAATGTATAAGTATCATTTGCTTCCTTTCCTGCTTCTACTGCAGTAATTGTAGTACCTCCAACTGTCACAGAAGTAATTTCTTTAAAAGTAAGACCTACGGATAATGTATCCTTGAAGTTAAATACATAAGAAGTATAACCTGTCATATCCGGTACTTTAGATGTCAGTGTGTAAGTCACTTCCTCACCAATGTTGACATCATCTGCATTCTTGTCATTTACTTTTTTTACTACTGTCGGATAATTGCTCTTCATGTTAATCTGAGCATTCTCATCTGTAACACTGACTAAGGATGCTACGGATTTATATTTCTGGTCTCCAGGTGCTGATGAAGTATCTGTTGCACCTTCTGGATAAACCAAGTAGTATCCATATGGCAGACCAGTAATCTCTGTTGTTGTTTCTGTCGTTTCAACATTTTCTTTAAATGCAGTAATATTATTCGCAGAATCCAGAATCCATGTAAGTAACTGTTTAGCAAAAACTACACCTGCAGAACCATCTTCTCCAACCTGTGTTTTAACATATTCATAGGCTGCTTTACTTAATGCTTCTCTTTCTAAGGTAGTGCCATTGTCTACCTTATCCTTAAAAAATCCATCATACGCAGAGTTTAATGTATATAATACACTCCCATTAGCTTTAACTGCTGTAAAAATCTGATACAGATCCAGAGTCTTTCCTGCCACTGTATTGTTAACTGTTAATTTACCTGTTGCCGCAGCTACCGCTTTACTTGTTCCCTCTGACGCAAATGCTGTCATACTCATTGTCAGTATCATAGCTACTGTCAGCAGAACAGCCATACATCTTGATATGATCTTTTTCATGTTCTTTTTTCTCTCTTTCTTTAATTTATTTTATTTGTCCTGGAATCCTTTCTGCCTTTACGGTGGAAGTTCCCCACGCAGCCACTTTCATGACTCTATTATCTCCTTCCCTGCATGCTTTGTTTCTTTTTTCTCTGCCCGGTATAAAGCAGGAATGCTAATAATAAACCGCCTGCCATTATAAACATCATAATGCCTTTTCCGCCGGTATCCGGAAGAAGTGCAAAATGCCGGTTGATGATAGTAAAAGTAAATCCATCTTCAGAACTTTCTATTGTGGTTGTATATCCCGGTACTTCCTGTTCTGTAACAGAATACCTGTAATAATGAACGTTTCCAGCTTCATCTTTAACATATGCCGGAAGTCCTTTTATGATCTTCTGCCATGTAGACTTTGAGATATTTCCTTTTATCTGATGATTCTCATAATCTGGAACTGTCTCTGTCTGATCCACTCCACTGGCATCTGTCCATGTTCTGGAGATGGTTATGGTGATCGTATCAGGCCGGATTCCATCCAGATTCCGGAAGTCATCCCATACTTTATTTACTGTCAGATTGATAAGTTCATCACATGGATCCTGTGCATCAGATGGTTCCGGTGAAGTATTATCTCCGGTATTCAGACTGGTTTTTGCATCTGACATCAGAACCGCTTTGGCATCTGATACATACGCATTCAGATCTGCTGTTTCAGAAGAGCCCTTTGCTGCCATGACTGCATTCTGCAAGGTATCATATTTATCTACCTGTACCACATGTTTTATGGAAAAGATACTCCATCCATTTTCCTGACTGAACGTATCTGTCAGGAGTTTGGAATTCTTTTTGATCTCATCAAAAGTGATCACCGGTTTCCTGTAGATACGGTAATTGTTATTCTCACCTTCTACGCCTGCTTTCGTATTAAACTCATATACAGAGTTCAGATCACTTTTTCCACTGAACGGTCCCACCATCTTAGGTGTTCCACGAACCACGTCACAGTAGTACATATTGTTATTCTTCAGCAGTCCTTCATCGTTATATCCAACAAAACCTCCGCTTCGTCCATCATTTGCAGAACCATCCGCATCATTTCCTGCTCCGCCTGCATAGACATCATATCCTGTACTGATTCCATACACACTGCTGTCCGTGATCTTTGTCCTGTTTGCCTTGATCAGATTGATACTGATATTAGACTTTACATCATTATCTTTTGTTATGATTCCATTTTTATCACAAGGAAGCTTGATGGATGAATCTCCGATCTTAATGATTGCAAGATCTGTCTGCTGATTATTATCTGTTGATTTTTTTGACAGTCCCACTGAGATATCCAATCCAAGCAGATTAGCATGCAGAAGGTTTCCATCATATAATGCATCTACCTTAATGATCCCAAGATTGATATGTAAAAGGTTGGAGTCCTGGATATTATCCAAATACAAGGCCTTTACAAGATTATTCAGAGTTACGAACAAAGCATCTACTACCATAGAATCCAGTTTCACATCTGCAAGGTAGGCAAAGCTTGTCCTTCCTGCAAAGCCTCCGGCTGTGCCGCCAGATGATACCTGTTTCAGACCATTTGCTTGGCTGTTTATATTTCCTGCTGTACATCCAGACATTCTTGCAAGATTTGCATAGCCGATAAATCCTCCGGCGATCTGCTCCTCTCCGTCTTTACTCTGAACGGTATATCCTCCATTCACGCCTGTAACGATGCTGTCATCAATATGGGAACCAAAAGTATCCAAAACACCAAGTGCTCCGCCCAGAAGTGCTCCCGAGTTGTTTCCCAGAACATCCAGCTTGTCAACACTGACAACACCGCTTTTTCCGGAATATCCTACAAAACCACCAGTGCTGTTTAGGCCGGTAACATTGTTCAGACCTGTTACACTGCTGTTTTTGACAGATCCATTTAACAGGGAACCTCCAAATCCTCCGGCTGTGCCGCTGTATGTGACTTTATTATTCTGTCCTGATCTTACTGCTGTATTTGCGCTGACGCTTAAGCCTGCATCCGGACTTCCACTGACATTTCCATAATAGACATAGCTTCGGAAAGCATCCAGCACATCGGTCCTTCCAAGTTTTAAGAGCTTGATCAGTATGGAAGTCTCGCCTCCTGCACTGATATTTGCTGCACCGGAAACATCCGCAATGCCGAAGCATCCACCGGCATATTCACCTGCAGTTACCAGACGGATCTTATCCGCACGGATCCTGCTTTCCGGTTTGCCCTTTTCACCAATGACAGCCCCGCACAGACTGCCCGCAAATCCTCCGGCCGCTTTGGCGTATCCGGTATTGCTGCCATTGGCATAGGTTCCATTTATGATCACTCCCCAGTCATCCCATGCAGACACATCTGCATAACGAATAGTAGAAACAGTAGTATTCAGGACTTTGATCATCTCTTCCGGAGCATTCACCATAAGAACTTCCAGAAGTTTATTTAAAAGTCCCTGTTTTGTAGCTGTATCAATAGCTGCCGCGCTACCCGGGTCTACTTTTCCGACAAATCCGCCTACATAGGAAGTACCGTCCACTCTTCTTAAGTTTCTGATACTGCAGGAGGTTCCTTCTTCTCCCCATACCTGGCCGCCAATCATCCTTCCTACAAACCCTCCGGCAAATCCTGCCGGATCTTTGTCCTCAATACCGGATGCCCGGATCCTGGCTCCGGAACGATAGCCTTCTGTGTGGGAACGCTTCACAACTGGAACAAAGGTTTTTAATGCAGACAGACTATCCGCACCCACAAGCTTTAATTCCCCTAGCGAAATCTCTCCGGTATTGGCAACGGAGCCGGTGATCATCTCACCTGCAAATCCGCCGCTGCTTCGATAAGCCTCGGCCAGCTGAAGATCTATTGCAGTACCGTTTGTAACAGTCCCGCCTTCCATTCTTCCAACATAACCACCGGCTGATCCGCCCTGGGTGGCTTCCTTTGCCAGGATATTTCTTCCCGCTGTAACGGCATATCCGTAAGCATACTGTGAAATGATCCTGTCCAGCTGTGCCTGATCTGCCACCGTTCCAAGTGCATGTAACTGATTTCCATAACTTCCGTAAGATCCGACAGCACCAACCCACTTATTCCAGGTATCCGTATCCAGTCCACGAAGGGGTCCATAGACAGCTGTATTCTTTTCTGTCGGATACACTGCCTGAAAAAGCGTCAGCGGATTATCTAGTTTGATAAGACCGGATAAAACCTTCAGACTTCCTGTGTCTGCAACATTGGCACACCGCATCAGTCCGGTATAGCCTCCAGCATATTCCGTTCCATATACGGAACGGATACGATAGGCCGCACATTCTCTTACGGTTCCTGTATATGCAGAACCTTTCCATTTATCCGTATTGTTTCCCCAGATCTGACCACCATAGTTATAACCTGCATATCCTCCTGCAAGTCCACGGTAAATGCCGTCATCACTTTCGGCCTGTGCCCTTACAGCACCACCACATGGCACACTGGTTGTTTCGCTGTTTTTGATCACTGGAACAAAGGACTGTAAAACTCCAAGAAGATTATCTGCCTTTATCAGACCTCCAAGAACATTTAATCCCTTTACCACATCTGCAGCACTTCCCGGCTCCATGGTTCCAACATATCCACCGGCACTTTCACGCCCTATGATATGTGCAAAATTATAAGAATTACTATTCTGAATCTGAACTCCAAGAAGTTCTCCTGCATATCCACCGGCTTTTCCGGTATCACCGTCTCCGTCTGTTGCAATAACATTAAATCCGCCTATAGCTCCATAAACATCTGAGCTGTCTATGATAGATGCAACTACAGTCAGTGCTGATAACAGTCCTGTCGTAGAAAGAACATGATCCAGAACACTTGCTCCACCGATGGCTGCCGTACTTCCCATAGCAGCTTTACCAATATAGCCGCCGGCATAACGATAACCACTTACCGCATATGCACTGTCACTTCCGTAATAACTGCTGCCATCTTCCTGCTGCAGATTCTTTGGCTCGCTAACACCGGTATGCTGCAGTTTATTTACATCGGAATTGCTGATCTGTACACCTGTACCGCAGCCAATAAAGCCTCCGGCACTTCCGGCATCCGCATCGTTAGTGCTGTCTTTTTCAAGAGTTCCTGTAACATGTACGGTGAAGCCATCCTTTACAGAACGTACACTGGCATTACTGATCACCGGAACAAAGGCATTGACCAGGGAAAGTAATCCTGTCAGATCAACCACTTTTGTAAGAATCGATGACTCAGTTCCAATCTCAGCAACCGCTCCGGCTTTTACCAGGCCTCCGAAGCCTCCGGCATAACGAAGTCCTTCTACTTTCAGAAGATTTTCTACTGCCGTTCCTTTTCCAGAAGCAGCGGCATTAGCTACATTGTCTACATGGCCACTCTGCATCTCTCCAACGAAGCCACCGGCATAGCCTTCTGCATTATCAGATCCTCTGTCAGCTATGACAGTCAGTCCTTCGTTTTCTTTTTCAATACCGCTTACCTTGCAGTTTGCAATCTTACTGGATGCAGCCTGCAGGACACTTGCCAGTTCCTTCAGACTCAGGATCTTACCAAGGACACTGTTCAAAAGTTCTCCTGTGGCATCTCCTGCCTCCGCTGCACTTCCGGAACGCATGATTCCGATGTATCCACCGGCATGATACGGTGCAGTGACTTCTTTTACATTGGTCACATCAGAATTCTTAACCATGACTGCTTTTCCATTACCGATATATCCTCCAGCATCTCCAAGCGCCACATCATCATTTTTTCCGGATGCTGTTACAACTAAGCTGTCTCCTGCAATAGAAGAATCGGAAATTCTCGGATACGCCACATCCATGACACTGAGAAGCTGATTTACATTTAAGAGCCCCAGTAACTTAACAGAACCTGTCTGTGCCACATCACCAGGCATCAGCCTTCCTGCAAAACCACCGGCATAGCTGGTTCCCTTTATATAGGAAAGTCCGGTAATATTTGTTGTTGCAATCGCACCAGTCTCACCTTCTGTTGTTTCATTCTCGCTATTCGTGACTGCTGAAATGAAATCTGCTTCTTCACTATTCTTTTCACCTGTAGATTCATTCGAAGATGAATTAGTGTCTGTGTCAGCTTTGAATCCGGAATTGTTGTTTCCATAGTTGATATCTACTGCCTGTCCGTCTCCCACAAAGCCGCCCGCCATATCAGCGGATACCTGAGGATCAGAACCATTCGAAACATAGACAATAGACGCATTATTGAATTCCGGTCTCAGGGCGCTGACCACTCCAAGAAGATTCTCCAGTTGGATTCCTGCTGGTAATCCGGAAGATGTGACAGAATCTCCTGCGCTTGCCAATGCATCTCCAGCTTTGGCAAAACCTGCAAAGCCCCCGGCTTTTCCGGATGCTGCAGATGCAGTAACCGTTTTCAGGTTGCTGATCTGTGTGTTCCTTGCTCTTCCACTGATGCATTCTCCAATAAAGCCACCGCTATAACCTTGCTCATTTTCAGTAGACACACTATAGCCTGACAAAACACCTGTAACAGTACTGTCAACTGTAAATGTCTCAATCATCTGGCCTACAGAAAGAAGGCTGTCAATTTTTAGTAGCGGTAATCCAAGAAGCTTAATACCGCCAACATTGGCAAGGGTACCGCTTCCGAAATATCCTGCAAAACCGCCTGCACACTTTCCAGACATTACAGAATTCAGATTTGTGACGGATGTTCTCCTTACTTCTCCACCTGTTCCATAACCGATAGTACCTCCGGCACGACCATTCTCCTTATCTGATGCAGTAACAGTAAGACCGGAAGAGCCTCCATTTACGGAACAGTCTTTACATTCAAAACGCATGTAATCCGCTGCTTTAACTGTTCCACCAAGGACATCACCGACACTGGTCATTTTCGCATAGCCTAAGATTCCTCCGGCATTCTCTGTTGCTGAAACCTTCATAGAGGAAGCTGCATTGATCTGATTCACACGGTCTGCAAATTCGTAGGTAACGACGGTCTTAGTAAGCACTCGCTGGAGGGCTTTTGTAGTTGACTTTGAATCGTCCGTAAGTTCTAAAGTATTGGAAATCTGGACAGCACCTGCATATCCCACAAGTCCACCGGCATTTTTACCGTTTGCTGTTACAGAAATATTATCTCCTGCAATGGTGCATCCGCTTATAACAGAAGGTCGAAGTCCCACCAGGTTCAGAAGATCCATGTTGGTAAATTTACCATTTAACAACCCTGTAAGAAGATCCTTTACAATTACCAGAAGTCCCTGGCTTTCATCAATATCCGCTACATCACCAAGAGTTGCTATACCGGCAAATCCTCCGGTATAATCTTTTCCGGACACTGTGCCAAGAGAGGAAATACTGCAGTCCACCGCATAACTATTTCGCATTTCTCCTATAAATCCGCCTGCATAACCACTTTCTTTAGATGGGGTCCCCTGTGCAGATACGTTTACCGCTCCGTCGATTCTACAGTTCAGCATAACTGTATTGACCGGGAAATTTCCCATTACTTCAATACCAAGGCTGCTTAATGCGCCTGCTACGACTGCATTCGCAGAACGTCCCACAAATCCACCAGAACAGTCATTTCCGGACACTGTGGTAGTGCCGCCTACAGAACAGTTTTTCATCACTGCACCGATGGCTTCCCCGGCGAATCCACCGGTACTCTTCTGACCTGTAACAGAAGTGCCACCGCTTACAGAACAATTCTGGATACTTGGATTGACATATCCTACCGGAATCAGATCTTTTACACTGAGCAATCCTCCATTTAAAAGGACAGTCAGCAAATCACCGACTCCAAGCAGCGGAATCAGATTCAGGATTTTTGTTAAAGTAGTAACTAGACCTCCTAAGCCACTTGATACCAAATCGTACTGTGTCATACCACTGACATAACCTGCGAAACCACCAGTCCGGTCATTTGCATTGGAAACTCCATGTAAATTTTCCACATTGCAGTTTTCAATCTGGATATTTCCTTTTACAACGCCAGCAAAGCCTCCTGTTGCCAGAGATTGCGGATCCGGTTTCAGTCCACTTAAATTTCCAAGCAGGAGCTTCAGCACACTTCCAATCAAACTGATATTCTGTTTAACTTTTGTTGTAGTAGTAGAAACCGTCACATCAGAAAGGGTAATATTTTTCACAGTGATTGGATTTTGGGATATTGTAAGGGATGTAGAATACGGGGTTGTCAGATTTCTGAAAAATCCAATACCATATTCTGCCTGCTTGTCCTGATCAACTGGATTATCCTGTGAAATGTTGATATGGCTGATTGTTATACTCTTACCCTCAACCATTCCCTTTCGGCCTTCCATATTTCCCTGGTAATTGTCAATAGGATCCCAGTTATCATCTTCCCCATTAGAATTGGTTCCCTCTTTGGAAAGGTCAATATCACGAAAGATGATGTAATTCGCATCCTTGCTGTATTTATATCCGGAGCCTGCAATATTGGTATTGCTATGTTTTGACGTATCATAAGTAAGTACATAAGTTTTATTCTCATCAACTGTTATACTTTCCGAATCTATATCATCAGTAAAACCACTTTCATCCCCACTGCTTGTAAAAGCTTCTGCATCATCACTTCCTGTCTCAGCTGCTTCCTCGCTATCTGACGGAATCATATCAATCAAATCACTGTCATTTACAGTTTCATCTGCTTCAACGGATGCCGCTTCGGAATCACTGGCAGTACTTTCTGTTGCAGTTACTGTCATATCGGCTGATTCCTGAATCATACTACTTACATACACATAACACTGTGTAGCTTTTGTACCAGTTATATCCCAAGATGGATTATCCAAATATTCTGTATCATTCAGCTTATGAGCACCGTTTTTATTAGCATACAATTTCTTTCCGGACCAATTATATGTATCATTAAACTTTACAATATCCGCATCACCCGGATAATACAGTTCCGTTTTGTATTCTGATGTATCCGCTGCTGGTTTCCAGTCTGTATATCCGCTCAGTATTCCCCCCTTTTTCTCTCTTGTTTCATATACTCGCCAGATTGGTTCTGTTACTTCCACATCCGTTCCAATTGCCCGAAGCTGTGTTTCGTTTCCAATCAGAATATAATTTTTATCACCAATCTTTTTTACTACCTGACCGAAATAATTTCTTCCTTCATAGTCGGACGGATATGCGCTAGTAATATCCTGAGTTGTCTCCTCTGTACCAGCCTTGTTTGCAAGAAGCTCCGGTGTTTCTGTTGTAAATGAAGAAGCAAGCACATAATTATGTGTTTTGCTGTAAGTAAGATAGGAACCATCTTCCAGTGTGAAAACCTGCCCCATTCCTACCTTTTCTGCAATGTAGTCTTCACTCATCACAGGCTCATTGCCTGAGTCTTCTTTCATCAGTGCCAGCTGATAGCGGTTATACACATGGATCGTATCTGTTTCCGCATCATACACAGTCGTACCTGCATTCTCTGTTGCCGATGTGATAGTCCCGGAGAAACCAGCCGGAACATCCCATATATTTTCAGTGTCTATCAGAATATCATTCATAAGACAATAGGCTGCGTCTGCTGCATAGGTAAGTTCTGTCTCCTCTGTAAAGACCGGCTCACCTTCTCCTATACTGCCATCCTTATCTCCTGTATATACTACGGCACCTGTTCCGATCATCAGAAGCTGGCTGTAATTATAAATACAGATTTTTCCATCTATATAATAACCATTACCTGTCTGAGCAGGATCATCTGATATCTCATCCGGATTGATGATCGTCTCCTCGGAATCCGAAAATTCCCAATCTCCTGAATTATCAAATCCGTCTGATTTCTCCAGGCTGTCGTCCTTACCATATTCCGGAATTTCATCACCGGTATCTGATATGCTGTCATCAAAGGAATCCGTTATTTCATCTCCATAAAAACCTTCCTCACCGGCAACCACAACCTGTGAAGATAATAATGTGATGCACAGTACCATTGCTGTAATCTGTTTTAATATCGTACATTTCATTTTCATAAAAATCTGCCTCAAATCTTCTGTTATACTTGTACATTTAGCATTTTCATCCACACTGACTATGTGACTGCTGTCAGGAAGTATGACATAATCTGTTTTTCTAAACTAAACCCTTGCAGGTATTAGTTTGCATCAAAAAAATTTATATCCTGCCAATATGTTTTATGATAAATCCCACATCAGTAATAGATATAATATAGTCTTTTTATATTTTTTATAATGCACAAAATATGAAATAATTTTTCTGTTTTATTGCAAAAAGTGTTCCAATATATAAAACAGGAACCATGTTCTGCCAAACACGATTCCTGTTCTTCCTTTAACTGTAAAATAAAATGCTCCTTTCTGAATGAGGATCAATCTATATCAATTCTTATCAAAAAGGAGCTTCTTAGTTACAGCGATCACTGATTTCCTATAATCTGTATTTTAAATTTTTTTCCGTCTTTTCCCCAAAAACAGAATCGCAATGCTACTTATGGCAAGCAACAGCCATACATGCCTGTCTGTTTTCAAACGAACCCCCGTTTCCGGTATTACTTGTGTATTTTCATTGGTGATTTTCAATTCAATCACATCTCCCTGTGCAGCCTCGATCTTCTGTTTCATGACGGCTGTCTTTTCTGTCAGATCGGCTTTCACTGGTATTGAATACGTACCATTCGCTTCTTTCTTTGAAATCCAGACATTGTATTTTGAAGTATCAACGGTTTCTGTTATTGTGATTTCAGAAGATATATCTACATTTTGTAATGTAACTGTATCTCCATCTTTCAGTGAAGTTTTATGTCTCTTGCTTCGTAACTTTTGACCGTCCTCCCAATAGAGAATATCAATATCAAACGGCTTCTTACGATTTCCAAACGGACCGGTGACTTCCTTTGTAATCTTCACTGCCACTCCGCCTTTTTTCGGATGATTGACAATATGTCTGTCTGAAAGAGCTTTCCATGTGTCTGCCGCCGGAGATTTTTCATATAGGAATATGATCTCAGATTCCGCATCTATCATGTATAAATTTAAGTTGTCCTGATACTTTGTTTTGGTTTTATCTTCTTTATCCATTTTGTTTGGTGTAATAGATTCTACCATCCAGTATCTGCCTGACTTAAAGTCATCCGGAAACTGAATCATTCCGTCTGGACCTGTAGTCAATGAATAACTCGGCTCACACTTCACGCCATCTTTTTTCAGAACTATTGGATCATTACTTTTACCATTCTCGTAGTCAACGGTATAACCAGCATCATCTGCATATTCCGAACCAGTCTCATTGTATGGTGTTTCGTAGAACAGGAATGTGGCACCTTCAAGCCGATTCCTCGGAAGATCATCTGTCTTTAACAGACTCCGTTCAGCGAGATTAAAATGCAGATTCTGCACTTCCAGTTCTATCCTGGAAACATTCTGGAATTCATTCTCATCCTTCGGGAATAACTGCTGACCATTTGAATCCCAGTACTGGATCTCCGGATAGATAACTTCATAATACAGAAATCCGTCGCCAAATTCCGGAGAATAATGTGTCTTTCCAATCTCAACTTCTTCTATCTTATATTCCACCGGATTTCTGTCCTGGAACAGCGGAACATTGTCAACTGTGTATTCCCATCCATTAGCTTCATTCAAGAGGAATTCCTGTCCTGTAGAAATGCCATTCTGATACAATCGGATTTTTACCTGTTTTTCCATCAATGCATCATTTGGGTTTCCCCATGTCTTTTTGATATGCAGACTGCCTGTTTTTCCAAAGTTTCGGATATTAAGGCTTGTATCCCCTCGTTGGATCAAAACTTCTTTTCCGTTTATCTTTCCATCCACTGGTGCTGTTACGGCCTCTTGATTTTCACCTGCCACTCTGTCTACCAGTTTTGCCTCTGTGATTTTGAATGCTCCGTCTGCAATCTCAACAGTGATCTGTATATCTCCTGTATCCACGTATCCTGTTGGTAAGTTTGTTTCTCGTAATAAATATTTATCGGTTGCTGTTCGATTGTTTCCGTTTTCATCCTGCAGCGGAATATAAAGTTGTGCAATTCCATATTTATCGGTTGTTACTGATTCTTTCTCGACACCATTCTGACTGACAGCAAAGTTGATTCTTTCCATTCCCTGTCCGGTAGACTCATCAAATTTATTCAGTGTGAGTATTCCCTCTTTCTGATAACGGTTCTCCAGCTCAATGGTAAGCGTTTCACCTCCACGGCCAATTCCACGACCTGTGAATTTAATTCCGCTTTCCGGATATATTTCCCAGGAATTTACATTGTCTCCCTGTTCATGAGAATTACGGACATTATACCAGCCTGAAAATTTCACATCCTCATTTTTCGGCTTATAGTTATACTCTTTTAATGTATATCTCCAAAACGAATCCGCTTTGACGTTCCATGTACAGCTTGTATGCGTTTCGTCATTCCATGTCCCTACAACTTCTACCGGAAGATCTTCCGCCTGTGAAGCTTCTGTATCCGGTGTCTGACCGTCTTCTGGAGGAAGCACAAGTTTCATGTGCTGATGAAATGCGGGCGGCTGAGGTCTTCCGTCTAAAAGCTTTTCATCCATATCCACCTGGATATAATAATCTTTCTTGACTGCCTCAATTGCTTCCGGCATTCCGACGAAATCTTTTTTTACCGTCAGATAACCGTTTTTAGCTACAATACGTCCATCAATATGCCATCCATCGGACATTTCACTTTTGAAAGAATACCAATAAATGGTAAAAAACTCAGTATCTAATTTCGATGGCGGAATCTCCCTGTCACCGATACGGATCATACGGCCGCTTTCTCGGATCGTCTGGAATACCTCCTCATCGGAAGGAATTCTGTCTATCTTGTAGACATAATCTTCATCTCCTATATATCCCTTATCCGGCCTTGTTCCTCGCAAAAGTTCCAATACTCTCTTATGTCCATCCGCATAATGTTCCCACTTAGTCGGATTCTTATTTCCAAGAACCGGAACATCATGCACTCTGCTTGCATTCACATTACAGTTTGCCACTGCAACCGCGCTTGTATAATCATCTTCACGCACAGATGGTAATGCTACAGAACCATCTTCTGGCATTGCTGATTTACAGATATAAAACTGTACCTGTCGTCGGCTTCGGTTGCTAACCTTACTCCACGCTGCATAAAGAGCAATCGGCTGTCTCGCTTCATTTAAGATCTCTGCAAACTTGATTCCTGCATCACATTCCTGCCACTTTCCATCTTTGTCTCTGTAATCCCAATGATCAAATTCATACTGCTCCAGTTCTTTACTGTCATTATCTTCATGATCATAAGACAGCGGATACGGCGATTTGATCATATGATTCGCAGCATCCTGCTCGTTCTTATAATCATCTGTATGCCTTGTCTTATTTCCAATCTGTGGTGTCAGCTTAGCTTCCTTTGGAAGTTTCTTCATATAACGGGTTGTGTTATAAATTACCCTGACTGTCCCAGGATCCTGCGGTTTATCTGCGATCACCTCATAAGATGAGCTGACAGATGGAAATTCAAATTTAACTTTGTCGTCTCCTACCGGAGTTGGAAGAACCTCATTCTCATCCTTATCATTGGATGTACAGCTCCAGACAATGTCTTTGTTATAATACTCACCTTCCAGAGTCGCCTTCTTCTGCACTTCCACATTATATTTTTCACCATGTCCAACATACTGTCTCTTAATTGCCTGTCTATTTGTCAGGTTCAGTGGATCCAGCACCTCGATCAGATGAAAACTTCCTTCTACGCTGAAATGTCTTCCTGCCAGCCCAACCTGAGAAGAAAGTCCTGTCAGACGATCAAAATAATTTTCGATTCTGTCAGGGTTCAATGGGTTTGGCTGTGAAAAATAATAGACCGATACATCTTTGCCATTTTTCAGAACAGGAATATACCATGTACCATCATTGTCTTTATAAGGATGCTGTACAAATACTCGGCTGTCTGTCGCATAACCAAACAAAATCTTTTCTTTATTGTCTGCTCCTGGCTCAAGCTTACTTGGAGTGAAACCAAATTCACTGTAAATTTTAGAAATCGTGTCCTCTGGCTTGGCCCTCAGATAATAACGGCTGGTTCGTCCGCTGTTCGCTTTGATTATGTAATGCTGCTCGGCATTGATATTTTTTATCAGCTTATAATGACCATCGATAAATACATAAAAACTGATATTTGCTTCTTTTATTGCTGCCGGTTTTTCTGTATTATCAGGAACGATCACATATGGACGTACTGCATCATCCGGCTGGATAGTAAAGCTCATCGTCTGCTCTGCTTCATTTTTGCTCCATGTGACTGCTGAAAGAGTACCGTCTTCCTTTCGGCATTCCCAGTTTACTTCCTGAGTCTGTCCTTCTATACGTGGCTTTGTGCTGACAGTTCTTGTAAGCGTTGACTTTCTTGCAACAAAATCAGTTGCCGGAAGATTACCTAACTCTGTCTTACTGTAAACCTGTCCATCGTCATCCTGTACTGTCACACTGTAAAAGCCGTTATACCTGTAATCATCGTGTTCCATTAATGTCTTCACGCTCATAGTCGGAGCATTCTGCCCGTCTGGCAGATAATACACATCCATTGGCTCTCCGGACTTTCCTATATAAATACAGTCATGGCCGTTCTGCTCATATTCTCCTGCATTATGAATGGTGTCGTAATCTCTCTTGGAATAATAAAAGCGCGCGCGGCCTCCATTCTTGATAAGGCCATCGTAATGAAATCTTTCTAAATTCACTTTTAACTGATCGTTAGAAATATAATAATAAACAGTTCCCGGTTTCGTTGTAGTATCTTTTAAAACAGGAACTTCTTTCTGTTCTACATTATATCTTTCACAATTTACGAAAGTATAAAATTTAATATTCAAGGTTTCCGGTGAAAAGGCATTGCAGGCAATGGCATACGGCTGTTCTATCTTCTCAATAGTAAAACTCAGTTCCTGTCCTGTTTTGATCGGATAGATCGTCTTATTTTCATCCTCGCTGGCACAAAGCCAGTCGCTTTCCTTCGTATCTCCCGGATCAACTGAAATTGTAGCATCGGAATCTTTCTTATGGTAAGTCACAATTCGGTTTCCATCCGGATATATCACTGTGACAGAATAGAAACTGTGCTTATTCTGCATGATCTGATCCGAATAGTTATCTGGAACTTTTTCGCTCTCGGATGCTCCCTTTGGCATATAATAAACATCTGTTGGTACAGTTGCTTCCTGCTTGTCAAGGTTATAGGATACATATTGTTGTCCTTTATAAGTTGCCACCGTCGCCTGAGCTAATATCTTCTCACCACGGGCTGCATATGGAAAATAAGTTCCATTCTGAGTTTCTGCCTGATCCATTCCAAACTCTTTATAGATTTCTGACAGATCACTGACAGAAACATAGGATTTTCCCTGCCGATTCCATTTATATACTTTTTTCAAGGAAGTAGACGGCAGCTTCCGTACCTCATTATCTACATATACATAAAACTGGAGATCAAATACCGGCTGATCTGCTCTCTGGATCACATAAGACTGGCTGATCTTTTCGATTGTAAAGTTTGTCCTGTCTTCCGTATTACGTACTCCATCTACCACATTATCGTCTGCCCCAATACAAGTCCATTCGATTCGATCTGTTATTTCCGGCAATTCTTGATTAAAATCAGATACCGTTTCTGACGCCGTAGTTCCCGTCAAAGCATAACGGATACAATCCTGACCTTCTCCCTTTACCTCTACTGAATAAAAAGTATTATCACTAATTGCAGAATTTATTGTACTAAGAGTTCCCATTCCCCTTGGAAGATAATAAACATCTACCGCTACACCTTGCTGATTCTCCCCGTCATTATAAGAGACATATGTTTTTTGTGACTCATTATCGGTATAGACCTTTCCGTATCCTATCCTGCTTTTTCCTCTATATGCAGATACAAACTTTTTATCTGCAACAGGATTCTGTCCATCATTTTCTTTTACAAATCCAAACTCTTTATACACTGAGATCAGATCATCAAGCAAAACCCCATGATATGTCTTTCTTTTCTCCGTCCATGTTGTAATACCGGTAATGTCATTATGCTGGAGTTTTTCCTTCTTCCCGTCGATGATGACATAAAAATCAATATCATATCCTTCTGCGGTTTCCTGGGTATCCGGAGATTCTTCTCTCTCTTCCTGTTGCTCAGAGGATGTTTTATCCTCGAAAATGCTTTCTTCTTCTGAAATTTCTTCCGAGGTGATCTCTTCTGGAATATCACTTTCTTCCGGAGTGTTTTCTTTTTCTTGGAATTCTTCTTCCGAAGCAGTTTCTTCTTCTTGAAATTGTTCTTCCGAAATGGCTCCTTCTTCCTGAAGCTCATCTTCCGAAATACTTTCTTCCGAAGTAACTCCTTCCCCCTGAAACTCTTCTTCCAAAATACTTTTCTCTTCTAAAACGCTTCCTCCCTCTCGAATCTCAGATGCCAAAGCTATTGATCCCACGTTGTTTATACATAAAATCACCAGAAGTGTTATGGCTATCCACCGCAGCCACATCTTTTTACTTTTCACACTGTTCCCTCCCTGCATACTTATTTCCCATTTTTCTCAGCCATCTGCCTTTTTTATCCATTCATTCTGCATTGCAGCTTCCAGAAAACAACGAAGCAACGGTCTGGAGATTGAACCACATTCCCCATTCAGGATCATTTGCAGTGCTTCTTCATGAGCTAACTTCCTTTTATATGGACGGAGACTGATCAACGCATCATATGCATCAACAAGTCCCACAACCTGCGCGCAAAGAGGGATTTCTTCTCCCTGCAGACCATCCGGATATCCTGCTCCATCATACCGTTCATGATGATGTCTGCATATTTCATAACTAAGCGCATTCAGTTTTTCTGTTGTAAGACATTTAGGAAACTTCTTTGTCATTTCAGCTCCGACCAGAGGATGCTGCCTTACGGTTTCCATCTCTTCTTCTGTCAGCTCGCCCTTTTTATTTAGGATTTCGATAGGTACCCTGATTTTTCCAATATCATGAATTGGCGCCAAATGTGCTACAGCTTCAATTTCTTCATCTGTAATTTCATATTCCGGATACATTTTCTGGAGTTGAAGATACATCTGCTTTGTGAAGAAAATAAGATTGTCCTGGTAATCTGCTTCTGATAAATTATTATGATCCAGAATTGTAGTCAATAATGACACCATATTCCAATAGTTCCTGGTCATATCACGCTCTTTCTTCTGAAGTTCGCGCTTCATTTCCATGATTGTGTTATATGTATCTTTTACATTATGTAATGTGATCATTGCAGTATTATCTTTTATATCCACATATTTCTTAGCCTTCATCTTTATATATGAATTTTCACCCTCTAATCTGTGGTATACGATATCCTGCTCTGCATAGCCATCAACCAGATTTTCTGTCAAATTTTCACTTAACAGGAAATCACGTACTTTTATTTTATCCGCATCATGAATAAATTTTTCTATATACATTTGGATAAATGTATCATAATCTTCCGTCTTTCTTACTATCCCATAAATCTCTTGATCATGTGAGTAAATGCATTCATAACTATTTTTCTTCAGATCTAATTTTAATACTACATAAAACCTGCCAAAGTCCTCGTTTGTGTAACCTATTGATTTATCCTGTTCCATAACCCCACCTCTTACAAAACTCAACCCTTGAAGGTACTAGTTTATGTTAAAAAATATTCCCTCATATTTTTTTGTTTAAATTACATTGTATACCTCTTTTTCATTTTTTATAATGAACAAAAGCTGTAAATATTGTATATATATTTTTGCAAGAAGTGTTCCATAGCATGGGATTTTCCAAAAAAAACGAACCACAATATGTGATTCGTTTTTTATAACTGTCCTATTATTTTTAATATTATAATTCCATTTCCGACTGCTAACCTCTCAGCTATGTCAGTTCTTATCAAAAAAGGAGCTTTTTTATTACGGCGATCGCTGGCTGCATACCATCCGTATGCTATTTTAGATATTTAGCCCTGTTAGATGAAGTATTTTTATACAATACATATTTTTTACATCCTTTATAAAAATACCGGTCAACTAATTTATCGAACTTTTTTATGTCTGATGCTGTTGTATAGTATTTGTCCTTGTTTATTTTTTTCCGATTGAATAAACAGGAAAACGTCCCAAGCTACGATTCATGCGGACTGTTTCTTTAAGTGTGGAACCGGAAATTTTATACAGGTTTAATCCAAATCCCCTTGGAGACGTCAGCGCTTCTCTTATTGCTTTTAATTTGGAATTATAAAAAATGACTTTGCTTTTTCCGTCCTTAAATGCTTCTCGAATGTGATACTTTTCCAACATAAACAATTTCATTCATTTTTTATTGTATATACATAATAAACATTAGCGGAAACTCTAACTGCTTTTTGCTGACGATCAGCTCTTTCACTCCATCCTTGTTGATGTCCAGTGTTCGAAACCAGGTGTATGATGGATTTTCTTGTAAAAAAGTCACTGTAAATCACAGATTCTTTTCTCTGTGCTGCCTGTATGGATATTGGGAGCATCAGGCTTAAACAGAATATAAAGCTTATCAGAATGAACATTTTCTTTTTCATTTTACGATTCCTCCTTCAGGTTTGGATATTTAGATGTTTATCTATGCTATTATTATACCAGTTTATTTTCCATTTTCAATGCAATAAACCTGTAATGTTGATCATATCTTTTACATTTTTTATCCAAAGTGTTCCAAATACAAAAAAGAAACCATATTTAAACAAACATGATTTCTTTGATTATTAAATCTTCACAAAAAGCAGGGCTTTTTCAAAATTACTCTCTCTGCTTTACTTTTCCCATCCATTCTTCCTGCATTGCGGATACAATAAAGCACTGTAGCAGCTTATTGGAAAATACACCACATTCCCCATTCACAATCTTTCGAATAGCTTCCTCATTCTTTAATTTAGGTTTATACACCCGGACACTGATCAGATCATTATATGCAACCACCAGTCCGACTACCTGTGCGCAGAGAGGTATCTCTTCTTCTTTTAATCCATCCGGATATCCTGTCCCGTCATATCTTTCATGATGATATCTGCAGATCTCATAACTATATTTATTTAATTCTCTTGTTGTTGAATCATTGGGAATCTTCAGAATCATCTCTGCCCCAAACACTGGGTACCGTTTGACTGTTTTCATTTCATCCGCTGTCAGTTGTCCGGTTTTATTTAATATCTCAGCTGGAATCTTGATCTTCCCAACATCATAGATAGGTGCCAGATGAGACACATTTTCTATTTCACCCTCTGTGATTCCATACTCCGGGTAGTGTTTCTGTAATTGGCGATATATCTTCTCTGTAAAAAAGCAAATATCATCCCTGTTTCCGGCTTCCATCATATTACTGCGGTTTAATACAGTCCCCAAAAGAGATACCATATGCCAGTACCGTTCCGTCACATCCTGTTTCTGTTTACGCAGTTCCTGCTCTAAATTTGTAACCAGGTTTGGGGCAGTTTTTGCATTGTGGAATGTCAGGATTGCTGTATTCTCCTTTTCGTCCACACATTTTTTTACTTCTATCCACAGATAGGTATCTGCATCTGTCTCACATCTTCTCTGATAAAAGATGCTTTCTTCCTGGCATCCATCTGAAGTATGGCCTGTCAGATTGCCACTTCCCAGAAATGCCTTTAATCTGTCCTTATCGGATTCATGGACATAATTATCTGTGTATACATTCAGACATTCATCATAGGTTTCTGCTTTTTTTATTCCCTGATAGACTGAATGGTGGCGAGAATAAAGACACTCATAACTTTTATCACTTAAATTTACTTTTATGACCGCATAAGACGGTTCGAAATATTCCTCTTTTTCCGGACGTATGATATCCGCAACCTTTACATTCTGCAGGGAGTCCTGATATGTTTCCTGCACCTTCAGCATAACCTTATGCACCCTGCAATAATCTGTGGCATTTCTGGAACAAAATCCATCTTTTTCCAGGCACCGATTTATTTTCATCGTCACTTCTGTAGCAGATATTATATCAAACAGGGAAATGTCTTCCGGCTTTTTTGCAAGGGAATAGCCACCTTTTATACCTTCACTGGCAGTAATTATGTTCGCTTCTTTCAGTTTTTTTGTTATCTTTGGAATATAACTTCCCGGAACCTTCAATTCATTTGCCAGTTCCGATGTTGTGACTGTTTCACTGTGCATAGCTAAGTGACATACAATCCTGATCGCATAATCCGTTGTATTTTTTAATTGCATAACCTTACCTTTCCCAGCCAATAACTCTTTTCCATATATATATTCTCAGAGTCTCATTGTCACCTCTTATCAAAAATCTCATTTCCCCCTGTCAATAGCTTCATCATTTTATCACACTATTGTCATTTAAGCAAACCAGGTCTCCTAATGGCATCTTGTTAAAGGCTGTAATTTTCTCAGATACTCTATGTCTGCTTTTAAAAATCTTCCTATCTAAAAAACTAAAAAGAAGAGTCATACTTCCATCCATAACCGGACTATGTATAACTCTTCCCTTTATTTATGAACGAATATTTCTTTTCATTTTTTTGAAAAATACCATACATACAAAGCCAGCCGCCAGTACTACTATTAGCAATATTTTATAACCGTTATTTTGAAGGGTTCTTCCTGTTTCCGGCGGTGATATGGTAGACTCATTGGTAAAACTGACAGATGCACTTGCATCTGTCAGGTCAAATGATGCATTCCTTCCCTCTTTAACAGTGCCTTCATTTATCTGGTATGTTGTTTTGTAATTGCTTCCCGGATCCGTTTCTGATATGGTATAGTTCCATCCGGTTGATAGACAGAAGATCTGTACGGTTTCGCCTTTTTTCAATGTGAAAGTTGCCTTGTTATCTGTAAAAGTTAGATTCCGTACTGTATTTTCTTTCTTAATATAAATTTGTTCATTTTCAATAACTAACGCACCTGTTTCTGTTCCCATTGATGCATTTGCCTGAATTGTGAATGTATAATTTCTATCTGGTTCCAGATTATAACCAGTTGCAGCCTTACTAACCATTAATTCGGTTGGCTTATAATATACTTTCAACGTAATTGTTTCTGTTGAGCTATCATTTTTTATAACTTCCAATTTATTTCGACTGTCATTCTCGTCAAATACATACCCTGGAAAGGTCCCATCTGGTTCTGGTTTTCCAGATGCAATAACTTGATTCTGATCATCTGCAAATACGATTGTTCCATCAGTTGTCTTCTTCAGAATTGGATCAGCATTCGGTACTTTCAGATAATGCTCAACTTTAACATTTTTCATGCCTATTTTTTTCCATTGTGCAACAACCTGATATCCCTTTTCATTATCCCATACGGATACAGGAAGATCTTGATTCCGTGCAAAATCATAATTATCCTCGGAAATTTTAAAAACTTCATTATGTTTATAAAGTTTATCACTAAACGATTCCTGTGGCGGCCAAAAATCTTTTTTCCTCAATTTCCATCCGATAAATTCATATCCCTCACATGTCGGTTCAGGGCAACCTTCACCTAGTAGAAAAGTGCTTCCCATCCCCCTTTTTCCCTCATGGGTGTTTGGATTTTCTCCATAAGACTGCATTGGTTTGTTTTTTATAGTATCAAGTTCCTCATTATACGGAATATTTTTCACAACTGCATCCGCCGGAAGCACACCTTCGCCGGCACCAGAATTGTAATGTACATATATGCTGTCACTTGCCACACTAAAATAAGCTGCATATAATATCCACGGCGGGTTCTTTGCTTTTGCGCCTCCATATGACAAATACATTGTATAACCACTACTTTGTGCTGCTTCTTTAGCATCCGACCATGTTTCCTTATATATTTGAAAAGGTCTAGGTTTATCCATTGTATTAGCATTCATCTCAGAGATAGATCCATATTGAGCTATAGATACTGCACCATCGGAAGTTGGACTGTCTTCACTATGAGGCTGACCAACATTCACACCACCATTTGTAAAACTATAACCTGACTTTGGTTTTGCAAAAAAGATTCTAACCTGCCTTGTTTGCTGAGTTAATAAAGTATCCGATCCTATTGCATCCATGTTTACTGTATCGTTATCATGCATAGGGATCAATTTTTTATTGACAGGATCCCACATTACTACATCTAATCCTTCATCACTCCGTCGTCCATCGGTTATCATTCTGACAGTTAATGCCTGTTCTTTTATAGCATATGGTGCTAAATCAAAATTAAGATCCTGCCATCCTCCACTTTGGCGTTGTACTTTTATACTATACTCATATTGACATTCTTCTCTTTCTTCCCTGGGAACATCCTCCATAGATGCATTTACAATCAATTCACCTGCATGACCTTTCACTGCATCGTTTGTTCCCGTACCTGATGGTACTTCTCTAGGACTATCAGCCGCAGATACTGTTTGTTTATTTAATACCATATGAATTAAACGGTAATTCTTTTTGGTATGGAACACCGGCAATTTTATTGATCCATCAGGATCTACATCATCTTCCGCATAAGTCCACGTAAGATTTCCTGATTCGTCCAGTCCATATCCGTTCTTCTCACTGTGAGGTATATTAATATACTCTGTCCCATCATTTGACCTTGTATTAATCGTTACTCTATAAACGCCCAACGCATCATATGTGATTGTAATCGTATCATCTTTCCGGAAACTTATATTATAAATTGCTCCATAATCATCTCCAGCACGTCTCGTAATTGTTGCACCACTCTGAGACATAACATCTTTAATTTTATAACGCTTCTTATTATTAGCAGGTCCGGGTGTTATCGAAATTGTCCAATCCTTGCCAGCATTTACACGTACATCTTTCGTAATATCAAAAGGTACATCTATATCACCATTTTTTTGTGTAATCGTACCTAATGGACCGTTTTCCGGAGCAATTTCTCTGATGGTAATATTGTAATACTCCTGATATGTCATCCTTAATTTCTGACCATCTTCCAGTTTAATAGCCACAACTCCATCCATACTATAATAGATGGTATCTCTGTATTTCCCAATATATACACAATTTTTCCCATTTACTGTGGCACTCTTAAACTCAAAATGCTTTCCAGCTATGGATAACTCCGAATGATCTTTAATTGATCCAAACTCTATTGTTGCAGGTGCTCCTTCAATACGGTTTCCATTTGCATCTACATACTCAACCCTGTCTGTGGAAGTTTCGTTTCCAGTTTCAACACTTCTTTCCAGTTCTTCATCTAGGCTCTGTACGGATATCTGCTCCGGTACTTCTTCATCCGGCGTCTGGTCTGAAGAATCCTCTTCATCCTGTGCCTCTTTAATCTCTGCATAAGTCAGCACAAGCTTCTGGTCATCTTTCATCCTCTCTGCACTGATTCCGTCTGTACTGTAATAAAGATCATCCTTATATTTTCCGATAAACACACAGTCTGTCCCATCTATTCTGGCACTTTTCAATTCATAATTCTTATCAGCGATCAGCAGAGATACATGATCTTTGATCCTTCCCAGACAGATTGTTTCCGGTGCACCATTAATAAGGTTTCCGGTTTCGTCAATATACTCTACACGATCTGTAAATGGTTCCTCTCCATTTGCAAGATCCTTCTGCAATTCTTCTTCCAGTTCCTGTACAGACATCTGCCCTGGCTCTTCTGTATCTGGTGTCTGATCTGGCGTTTCTTCTGGTGTCTGATCCGGGGTTTCCTCTGGGGTTTGATCTGGCGTTTCTTCTGGGGTCTGATCTGGCGTTTCTTCTGGGGTCTGATCCGGTGAATTATCTTCATTATCCTGTGCATCTTTGATCTCTGCATAGGTCATCACAAGCTTCTGTCTATCTTCCATCCTGTCTGCATCGATTCCGTCTGTGCTGTAATAAAGATTATCTTTGTACTTTCCGATAAATACAATATCCGCTCCATCTACTCTGGCACTTTTAAATTCATAGTTTTTATCAGTACCAAACAGTGATATATGGTCTTCGATCTTTCCCAGACTGATGGTTACCGGTGCACCATCTATAGGATTTCCGGTTTCGTCAACATATTCCACACAGTCTGTATATGGTTCTTCCCCATTGGCAAGTTCTTTTTTGATCTCCGCATCCAGTACCTCCACCTTCAGGCTGTCCGGGATCTGGTCTTCTGGTTCCTGTTCTTCTGGTTCCTGATCCGACTCTTCCCCATCGGAAACAATATCATCCGGCTGCTGGTCCTGATCTTCATCTGCAGAATCCTCATATGTTCCCTCTTCAGAAATAAATGTATCTTCTTCAAATGCAGGAACTGTATTCCATGACAAAAAGCATATAGAAAAGATTAAAATCCAGGAGCATGCAATCTTCAAGTATTTCTTCCCTATTTTATGTCTCATCCTATGCATCCTCCTTTTTTCGTCTCGGGTGTCCAAGTAATATTATAGCACCCAGACAGATTTCTGAACCAAGCAGCAATATGAAATATCCCATAACAGGAGTGTCATCCCCTGTCTTTGCATTCTTGCTTTTATCAGGTTTCGGTTTTGTATCTGGCTTGGAAACAGTATCCGGTTCAGGCTGTTTTGCAGGGTCGGATTTATCCTGTCCCACATATTTGTTCTTAAAGGTTATTCTTTCTATTTTCTCACCCTGCTCATTCACGATAACAGCCGCTACTTTTAACTGATTATGTTCATTATAGTAAGCTTCCACTATCACACCGTAGCTGCTCTGGTCATATTTATAATCATCTGCTTGTTCTGTTACCTGATAGATCCTATAATGATACTCTCCTGCTGTCGTTACACTGATAGTGATTTCAGCAGTTGTATTGTTTTTCATTTTCCAGGAATAACGCCTATCCGTACTTCCTGCAGGCATAGGTGCATCACTCTGGTCTGTTGTCATGATATAGTAGAATTCATCCGAGACATCTGCAGCTTCACTATCAAACATCTGCTCCACCGGGATTCTTACTATATGGTCATCTGCATGAACTGGTACCTGTATGCTCAGGAAAAGGAACATAGCCAGCAATATGATCCTTACTTTTTTTAGATCAAAGATTTTCATATTTTTTCTTCCTCCTCTTTCCTAATATTCTGTCTATCAGCAGCAACACAATAATAAGCAGGATCAGCCAGAATATAACCGGAACCTGGTTCAGCTTTTCTTTCAGTTCATCAATCCCTGTTCCCATATTCTTGACTTTTTCTTTCTCCGGATATACCTGATCCGTAAGTTTTCCTACCAATATATTTCTTCCATTTGTCATCTCTGAAGTACACGTTGTCAGAAGAACCAAATGGTCATTTTCTGTAATCTTTATATTTCTTCTATATATAGCATTGGCTTCTATCTCCTGCAGATATGCCTGTCTTGTTTCCGACGTGTCGGCACAGACACTGAAAAGTGTCTCATTATAGGCATCTGCCTGAATCAATGCATAAAATTCGATTCCATGATCTTTTCCATCAAAAAACAGGTTTCCGTATGGATGTTCATCAAAATATTCTTTCTCTGTAAATAAACCAACATCTCCAAACATCATATGCTTTTCCATATGATGTCCGTAAATAATATTGTTAAAATCAGAAAAATCCGGCTTGTTGGCACAGTGTAAAAAAATCGCACCACTTAAGGAATATCTGCCTTCTGCATCTGTATTCATATAAGTATCATCATCCTCAGCCTGTAGCAGGGGATAATTGATATTTGTTTCGTTCACCCGGATCCATCCAATAATGTCTGGATTGATTTTCTGCAATTCTTCAAAAGATTTTGTATGTTTCTCTGTCGGTATGTAGGCTTCATAGTTTTTCGCATCTGCAGCCTGGTATACCTGATTAGAATCCCATAACATATAGCATGACAGGAACATTGTCATCAGGACCAGCAATAATGCTGTTAGGTTTACCATATGATCGATTATCTTGACTATAAACTTTGCTGTTTTTTTCATATGAAATGTTCCTGAATTTTCCTTTCTTATCACAAAAGGAAATGCGACGGAGTATTGCCGCACGCATTTCCTTTTCTGTTTTTATGATCTTATTTTTTTATGATCGGACAAAGATTATTTCTGTACTTTTCTGCGTTTGGAAGCAACAAATGCTACCAGAGCTACACCACAAAGAGCAACCATCAGAACATATGGAAGAGTGTTCATGATGATACCTGTTGTTGGTACGTTGTTGTATGTATTGGTTACATCAACTGCATTCTTATTCTGTCCAAGTTTTTTGTCGGATACTGTAAGTTTCTCGTTGTATTTTGACGTTGTAACAACAGTTGAATCCTCAACACCATTGATTGTCACTTTAGCACTTCCTTTGTAGTTTGGTGTTGCTGCCTCAGTTACAGAGATTTTAGTTCCTACCGGAAGACCTGTGAATTTTACACTCTTATTATGTGTCATTTTAAATTCATAAGTATCGCTCTTGGCACCTGTAAGTGTAATAGCTGTTCCATCTGCTTTTACCCCACCAAGAGTATTTGCATCTGTTCCTGCTGGGAATGCAAAGGTTGCAGTTGAAATCAAATTCTTTTGTTGCATCTGGCTCTTCTCTGTTTGCCATTCCAATTTTCTTAGATACATTTAAAGAACCAAATTTTTTATAATCATCTGGTTCTGGGGTTGTTGGATCTGTTCCTGTACCAGCTTCCTTTACATAAGTATTTTCAAATCTGAATCCATTTGTAGTTGGTTCTGAACCAATATCTACTTTACCAGATACCTCTCCACCTTTATCATCTTTTGTTTTATTCACGATGATGTTGTCAATTTCATATTTTCCAGCATTTTCAACAACATATACATCCATTTTATACTCAGCTTGGGACATGATCAGTTTTTCATGCTCACTATCTGTGATTGATGGAGTAGATGTACCCTCTTTTACTGTATATACGTATTTACCTGCTTCTGTGAATGTTCCAAAGTTGATTTCTGTACCAAGTTTTGTAGTTGATCCTGTTTCAGTATCTGTAAATGAAATTGCCGGTATTGTAATTGAATGTTCAGTAGTGATTACACCCTCTGAAGTCTTATCCTGTGTAGCGGTAAAGCTAAAGCTAAATGTTTTTCCCACCTCTGTATTATAGGTTTTGCTGATGTAAGCTTTTGTTGCCTTCTGAGATGTTTCTCCTTCTTCACTTGCAAATGCTGGCATTGCCAGACCCATTGTCATAGCTGCTGCTGCGACAATTGCGAGCATTTTTTTTGTAAACTTTTTCATGCTCATAATGTTTCCTCCCTTGTGAAATTTTTATTTTTTATATTGATTAACGGACAAGGTGTCAAATCCCCCTGCTCCGAATAACCGCTATGACTTTTCCCCTGACATCCTTTACATTGATACAGCCATAGATACGGCTGTCTGATGCCTGTGGTCTGTTATCGCCAAGCAAAAACACCTGGCCTTCTCCTACAGTGATGGGGAAATCTACTCCGTTTTTAAACTGTGTAGTATCAAAGTAGATATCCTGGGATATCTGTTCTGCTCCGTTTATCTTCAGTCCATTCTTCGTAATATCAACTGTATCTCCAGCTACTGCCACAACACGTCCTGTAGTCGTTTTTCCATCATCCTCAAAGACAGCCACATCACCGGATATGAAACGTTTATCCAGTCTATAATACATGACCAGATCTCCATCTTTGATCGCAGGCTTCATTGAGACGTCATTGATTCTTACAATCCCATAAAGAAATGTAAAAATCAGAAATACTGCTAAAATAATAATTGATATTTTCAATAACAGCTGCACGATATCCTGCGCTATGGTTGTTTCCTGTATTACACTGTAAGCTTCATTTGGTGTATTCTCTTTTTTCATGCTACCATCATCCATATTCAAACTCGGACATGCGAGGTTTTAGTTCGATTTCTATTATATCTGTTTATTTTGTTCTTTCAATGCAACAAACCCGCAATATTTTTCATGTTTTTTTGCATAAAGTGTTCCATTTGAAGTGTATCCGCTAAATCAATTCCTGATATAAATATAAAAAAACGAACCATATCATAAACATAATGACATGATTCGTTAATCTATTACATTTCCTCAAGAACTCTGAGCACCAGTAATCCGTTCCGGACCACCAGCATTTCCGTTGCATTACTAAAATCCATTCCTGTTATTTCTACTATCTTTTGTATGCGGTATGAAACCGTCCGGTAATGGACAAACATAAGCTGTGATGTCTTCTTAATACTCTGGTTGTTATTCAGGAAACATTCCAATGTATCAATCAGTTCTCCGTTTTTCTCAACATCATGCTGGTGCAGCTTCTGTAAAGATTCCGGTACAAAAGCATATAATTCTTCTTTATCCTCTACCTTTGCCATCATATAAGAAAAGAATCCCAGTTTTGAAATGTCCACAACTGCTTTATCCTTATCCCCGATTATTTTCCTGATAACATTAATATACTTAATTGCCATTTTTGAAGATGTGAAAGACTCTTTTAGATCATAGTATCCTTTAACACTGTTTCCTATACCGACCAGGAAATCTATATCCATTTGTTTTTTATTAAAATTCTCCTGCACTCGTTGCTGTAATTTCTCCAATCTTTTCCGAAATTCCAGTTGGTTTTCATTCCCATCTTCTTTGTAGATATAAATGATCTGGTTGGTATTTGAAAAAATATAGTCTTTTGGCAAAAAAATGCATAAGTTTCTTTTTTCTACAAATCTTTTGTTTTCTTTTAAACTGCTTATCACTGAACCGTCCTTCATTATTTTTTGAAGCCATATGGAAAGTGATAACCCGCAAATCATCTGATTCATTGAGATTGAGGATATCTGCTACTTCATCTTCTTCTACATTTGTCAGAGAACCATTCAACAGGCGGTATTGCAGATCTCTGTGATACTTTTTCTCAATGTCTTCTTCTATCACGCACCTCACCAAAATATACTCCAATGTAACAATGATATTCTCCAATGCTATAAAATCCAGTTCCTGCAATGGTTCATTCCGCTCTGAAATAACCAGATAGATATCCCTCTGTTCAAAAACATCCATTTTCTTGATATACTCAACATATTCCCTTTTTTGACGCAGATACTCATATCTTGTAATAATATTGGGTGTATATGCCACACAATCTTCTTCTTTTTTAAACTCAGACATGCCTGGCGCAGTTGAGGCGTAACAAATAGACTCTCCATTATATAAGGCAACCGGGTTTCCAAGTATTGTATCTATCTGAAAAAGTAAATTCGTTGTTACTGTTTTACTGTCCTGTTTGTTTAATAAGATTTTACTTAAACTATCATAGGTGGTCTTAAAATATATCAGCTTGGCAGTTTCTATATCATATAATTGCAACAGGACATACTTAATAATCCCCCAGAAATACATATTTGTTGGAATTTCCAAAACCGGGAGATGATGTTTCTCCGCAAATTGTAACAAGATATCAAATAATCTTTCTTGTAACTTTGTTTCGTGATATCTTTTTACAATAAATCCACTTATATTTTTTTTATTAAATTCTTCCAGATGGTGCATGAAAACATGCTCGTCTACGTCTTCGTATGCTTTCATGCTGGTCATAAGAACTTCACCCCCCCCCAGGAATTTTTCCATATCTTCCACTTCAATAAACTGGGGTTTTCCAATTTCCCTGTCTATGCCAGCCCTGCCACTTATCAGATGCATCGCCGGAAATTTATCTGATTCAAGCAAGTCTTTTATTGTATATCCCATTACTCCCTCTCTCTTTCACTTTTTCAGCATAATATCTGATGCGTAGTATTCATACAGAAAATTTTCTAAATGAAATCAACCAGTTCTTTCCTACAGATTCTTTTCCCTCTCATATACTGGATAAAATAGAATTATTTGTTATTCCAAAGAACTAATTCAATATAATCTTTACCATATTTCCAAATATATTTCAAGTAAAATTATGTAAAATAGCCAAAAAAAGAAGAGTTTTCCGCTCTTCCTGTCTTTTGCTACTCTTCTATCAATGCCTGAACGACTTTTATGATTTTTTTCTGTTCCTTCATCGGAAGGCTGGATATTTTGTCCGATAACCTGTTGGAAACTCCGGTTACAGAGTGTGCCACGACATCCACCAGAAGCTCATCTGCTGAAACATCCAGTGCATTTGCAATTGCTACAAATGTATCCAGCTTGGTTACTTTAAGACCTCGTTCGATCACACTGACATGTGTGGAACTTAAGTTTACCAGAGCAGCCAGCTCTTCCTGGGTAAGATTCTTTTCTTCTCTTGCATCCTTGATCCTCTGACCTACTGCTTTTAAGTCCATCGTAACACCTCCCGAATAGTGATTCCTTCTAAAATAAGTATACTGATGGAAATTTGATTTATACAGAATCTATAAATTATGAATTCGTTCTTTGGAACGATTCTATGTTATTTTCATAAAAGGATCTGATTCTTTTATAACAGACAAAATCCCGCCTGCAGTTTAAATGTTTCTTGCTCCAGGCGGGATTTTATCTTGTATCAATGATTCCTGAAGGGGATATTATGTCCTTTACCGGTTATTCTTTCCTGGATATGGTCTTGGATTAAATTCCAAAGTCTTAGTGATCAGTCTCATTTCCAGACGCTGGCGCAGTGTTTCGTCCACGCAGTAATGTACATGTCCTGATTCGTCAAACATTTTTCTGATAGACAAAGCTCTAATATAACTTTCATAATGCTTCAATACCACCTGGATTGCTTCTATATCTCCGGCTGATGCTGCTTCGATAATATGAAATGGCAGCAAATCAGCTGTGCATTTCTGTTCTTTAATTCTTCTCATTGGTTTCCTCCATAATTTTTCTCATCAATTCCAGCGAGCGTTTTCGATGCTCACTGATGGTACTTCTTACCAGATTCATCTTTCTGGCAATGTCCGCATCACTCATATCCATAAAATATGACAATAATACGACATTTCTTTTCTTCTCAGTCAGTGTGTGCAGAGCCTCTGCGATCAATGTATCTGTGACTTCAATATCATAATCAAGAACCTGGAAACGATATGTTTCCAGGTCATATTTGTCCATTGTAAAAAGTCTGCTCAGCTCCTTTGCTGACAGCTCTGACAACATCACTTCCCATTTCTGGCGATATGCCATATGTTTTTTGTAATTGATGACCTCACTTTTCAATGCCATCTTGCACAGACGATCATACTGATGCATGACTGTAATTTTGTTTCGGAAAGAAGACTGCTCCATAAGAGTTCACCCCCTTCCCTGCCAGCAGGCAATAAGCAAAGTTTCCCCTTCCCACTTATCCCAAACGGACAGGGGCATTTGTCGGGGTCTGGAAAGAAATTTTTTAAAAATTTCTCTGTAAACACAGCAATTTGTATTTTTCCGTATTTTGGGGTATATAAAAGACGCCCTGGTGAGCATATTTCAGCCCGCAGGACGTCACTTATATCAGAAAATATTTTTTTGCCATTAGTATCAACAGCGCATAGTTCACTTTTTAAGGCACAAAAACAGTACAGGTCTTTTAAATGAACTATCTGCTCCCATCCGCCGCACAAGGACGGACACAGTACCAAGCAATAAGATCTTTCATCTTTTTATACCTCTCTATCTTCTTTTTATAAAAAGTGAATTATTACCCTTATTTTTAGTGAAATATTAGTTCATTTTCTTTCTAAAAAGGGAACTATACACTATGTTTGGAGGTGTATTATATGCCAAAACAAACAGATAAAAATCTGGGATTATTTTTTAAGAAAGCCCGAAACGAGCAAAAACTGACTTACGAAGAATTAGCTGAAATGTCAGAGATGTCCAGCAGATATTTGAAGGAAATCGAAAACGGAGGGCGGATACCAAGTTTTCCAAAGATCCGCAAACTTGTACGCGCCTTAAATGTATCTCCTGAACCACTATTTTATCCTGACAATCATACAGATAGTCTTGATTATAAACGCCTGCTTGTCTATCTGTCAAAATGTAATGATGAGCAGATCACTGCCATACTGGCTATTGTGGAAGCATATCTGCGCACATATAGAACGCCTGCAGATTACGAGAATCAGGATTTTTGAGAATTTTATCCTGTCCGGATCATTCTGAAAAAGCGGTATGGAAATCCATACCGCCATTCTTAGAGTATATACTTATCTATCATCCTTTTTACATTCGTACTTTTCTTTACTGCCCCTATGTTGCTGAGAAATTCTATCCCATCCATCATACCCTGGTAATAGGCCCTCTGCTCCTCTTCATAATGAAAATGTTCCAGTTGATCCAGGTATTTCTTCCAGAAATCCTGTTCCCTCTCTGACATTTTCTCCAGATGGAACGGCAGCCTTTTTTGTATCTGTTTTAAGCTTTTCCCAGCTGTTTTCCATTCTTCTGTTTCCACTGTATATTCCCGTTCTTCACAATCACAGCGCATTTCCTCTAATAGATTTGATACCGCTTCATAAAATTCATTCATTTTTTCACCTTCCGTTAGAATCATTTCTTAAATCAACAGGCCGCATAATCTTTTTCATAACTGCTAAATAAACTTTCAAAAATTTCATCTTTAGAAGTATGGTATCAATAATTTTCCTTAAAATCAATAATAATACTTCATCTTTAGAAATATTTCGAGGTGTACAATGATTATTTATTGGGATAAAAAAACAAACAGTAAAAACAGGATCGGCAGACGGGTAAAAGAATTGCGCAAAGCTCACAAGCTGACCCAAAAGATGCTTGCAGCCAGACTGCAGCTTGCAGGATATGAATTCAACGATCTGGCAATCCTGCGGATCGAACAGGGTACACGTTTTGTGCCTGATTACGAAGTTGTGGCACTTGCCGAAGTGTTTAATGTTTCCTGTGAATATCTTCTTGGTCTGACAGACTCTACTGCCAGATGAGCACATTGTATTATGATTCATCCTATGCTTGACTGTGGATTGGTATTTCTGAACAGCGTACTGTATGAATGGAGTGATTTCATCAGATTGAAAATGCAGAGTAGAAAATTATTTTTATATTGAAATGTCCGGGAGCCGTCAGCGATTCTTTTCTGAAAGGCTCCCTTTTTATTACTTCCCGCCATCGATCAGATCATAGCTCATATCCAGAAAATCCAGGGTTTTGGCTTCACTGACAGAACCATCCAGAAGGATTGTAAGCCAGTGCCGCTTATCCATGTGATATCCCGGCAGAAATCCATAGGTTTGAATGAGCATCCCAACAAGTTCGGGATCACATTTTACGTTCAGAATATCAATGTTTCCATTTTCTTCCAATCCCAGTTTTTTCTTTTCCACTGACATGATTATAGCATACCATTTTTTATTTTTATGTCGAAGCACTGCAGAATCCGGATCTTTTTTCCATAAATACTCCGGCTCAGTTCCATACTGGTCTTTTACATATCGAAAAATCTCGTCTCGTTTCAATTTTAGTCCTCACTTATAATTTCTGTCTCTGATTATACGCTATCCGGACTGCATCCTCAACTGCTTCTTATGGTTTTCTTATTATCTTACAAAATTTAGCCTGATATCATTCATCTTTCAGGTTCCATCTCAGAAACTCTTCCTCATCCAGTTCATAGATCCTGGCTTTTCCTTCTTTTGCAAGATTTTTATAGTAAGCTACGCTTTCCTCACTTAATTCTTCCAGGCTACCGGAGGATTTTATGGTCTGGTACTGTCCCTGCTCATCTAATTTTACTACTACAGGATTTTTATATCTTCCCAGGCTCTTTGCATGTAGAAATATCTTATCTGAAAACGGGCGCACTTTGTCATCCAGAACCGGCTGCTGTCCCTCCAGAAGGATAATACATTTCTCCCTTGACATTCTGCCGATCTCTGCAGGTGTCATCAGATCCCTTCCTGCACGGTCGAAATTTAAGCTGCTGTTTCCGCTTTTTCCCCTGCTCTCTCCCTCTGTCCGTTTATCTATGGTTGCCTGGCCGAGAAGTTTGGAAACATACTCCTGGGTATTAAGCGATCCTCTGCCGGATCCCAAAAAGATAAATGCACTGCAGGCATCCATCAGGATTCCCCAGGTATCTCCTGTATAAATCTTTTTGATCTGATCTACACTCTGCAAAAAGATCAGGGCAGAAATATTCCTGCTCCGCAGGGTGGTGATCAGGTTCTCAAACCTGTCCGGTCTTGCCCCATTCGCAAACTCATCCATCCATACCTCCACAGGAACAGGAAGAGGTCCGTGGTATTCCAGATCTGCCACATGGATCAGGGTCTCAAAGATCTGTGTATAAAGCATTCCCATCACAAAGGCAAAGGAATTATCATTATCCGGGATAATGAGAAACAAGGCGGTTTTTGTCTTTCCATCCCTGTTCTTTCCGGTTCCCAGTGATTCCAGTTCCATATCATCGTCTTCAAATATCCTGCGGATCCCAGGTGTCTCAAAGAATTTCAGTTTTGCATTCACCATCAGGATGATGGATTTTACTGTTTCCTGATGTCCACCCTTTAATTTCTGGTATTTGATATAGGCCGGATGGTTTTTCCCATATTTTCCTAATGTGAGCCGTTCCATCATAACCCCCAGTGCGGTAGTCCCATCCTCATCTAAGACCTCCGCTTCCTTATTGCACAGTTCCAGAACCTTGTTCATGGTCCGTTCCTTCCCTTTGCATTCCATCCACACATAATAAAACAGGGACATCAGATACAATGCCAGGCCGTCATCCCAGAAAGGATCCCCTTTCATGGCATCCGGCGGTGTGGTATTTGCCTGTATGTTTGTCACTAACTTGATGATATCTTCCTCTTTTCTTATGTAATGAAAAGGATCATATTGGTTCGATTTTTCCATTTCTTTCAGATTCAGGCATTTGATCTGATAACCTTTTTCCTTTAAATAACTGCCATACCCATCGGCAAGTTCCCCTTTTACATCCAGAACCACATAAGAAGCACTGGCAGTAAGAAGATTTGGGATCACGATACCTGTAGACTTTCCGGTACCCGGGGAGCCGATAACGATCACATTATTATTGGACAATGCTTTCTTTGATATATGCAGGTGCTTGCTCAGGATGCGGTTATTCTCCGGAAGGGAATCCATCAGCTGTCTGCTAATTTCCTCCGGATCCGCCCACTGGGAAGTTCCGTATTCCCTGCCAAACTGGAAATCCCGCTGATGGTACAGATACTGGCTCAGGATATAAAGCCACGCCAGAAAAGTCCCTATGATACAGGCTGCACTTTTCTCATTCCAGTACCAGGCAAAGGGATGGCTGATAATATATTCCAGTCTGCTGTTAATATTTGAAAGAGCCAGTCCCGGTTCCAGAAAGATCCCGGAAAAATAATATCCTGTCAGGATACAAAAAAGTAAGAAAAGAAAAAATAACAGACACGGCGGTTTTCTTTTTTTCCACATAACATTTCCTCCTATGGCAGAGGTACTGTTTTTTCTGCCTGCTTTGCTTTCTGAAGCTGCTGGATGGTTTTTTCACCGGATGGTCTTTTACCTGCAGTCTTTAAGTAATCCTCCCAGGACATTTCCTTCATATTTTTTACAGAAGTTCCTTCTGAAAGCATGGTTTTTTGGTATAGTTCATACCATGCTTTTAATTTTGGCGCATCCGCCGCTGCGTAGGCGATCTGCAGATATCCTTTTCCTGCATTCATGTCCGGCAGGATCATGTAATTTATACGCAGACCATCCAGATCCTGTTTCAGCTGCTGTAAACGTCCCTCCAGGGTTGCCACGGAGATTTCTTCTTTCAATTCTTCTGCGTCATCAGGAAAAAAATCTTTCGGACCACTGGAGGAATCCGATGGAACCTGCAGATTCTTTTTGATCTCCGGATCTGCTGTTTCTGCATAGGCATACTCATCTATACAGGCATCTGCAGGAGGCCAGGGGATATTTGCAATCGAAACCTGTCCCTCTGTCAGGTTCATCAGTTCCGTATACTGCTTTTCCCCGCCGTTTTTCAGATGATCCAGACAAAAACTGCGGTACCAGGCTTCCACTTTTTCGGTATCTGCAATGGCATAGGCAATCTGCGTCTGCCCGTCACCCACATTCAGGTCAGGGAGAACTGTGTAACTGATATGCATCTGATTTAAGTCCTCTCTCATCTGGTTCAGTTCCTCTGTTTTTTCCGTAGGGATATTGATGATCCGGTATTTTCCTTCGGTTGCTTTTAAGAACTTTTCAAATTCTTCCACTTCTCCTTTCCCAAGGACATTTGCTGCCTGCAGCTTTTTTATTGTCTGATAGAGATAAAGGATCGCTTTTACAGAACCCTTTGCCAGGAAGTACGTTCCCTGGCTGCTTAACTTGATCAAAGTAGCGGTATCGCTGATCTCGCTCATTTCTCATTCCTCCTATCGTTTTGGAATCTGGTCTTTTAACGGACGTTTTTCCTGTTTTTTATGTTCTCTGCAGAAACGTTCAAAATCCTTCTGCAGGCCGTTTTTATGAATGTATGTTTCAAACAGTTCTATCCGGCTGTTCAGTTTTTTTATGTCTTCATCTATCCGCTGTTTTATCTCTTCCATAAACTATTCTTCCTTCCTGTAATCTTTTTGGATCATTCTTTTCAGCAGTCTCATCTTCTCTATCTCCATTTCCGGTCCTGTGATCTGTTTTATGTCTTCCATTGTCATGTGCTCCTCCAGGCATTCCAGGATAAACTCCATCTGCTCCCGGCTCCAGGAAGACTGTTTTAAGTATTCCGCTATGATGCCGGTTTCTTTTCTTCTCTTTTTTCTGCGGCAGAAAGCCCACCAGGGAATAGGTTCCGGTTCCGGCAGCACAGATGGCAATGCTTTTGGTTCCGGTGGCAGTTCTTCTTTGTCTTCCTTTGGCGGAAAAGTTTGTCTGGACGGCTCCGATAACCTCTGCCAGAGTTCCAGCTGTTCCTCAAGCTTTTCTGTTTTCCTTCGCAGAGATTCCAGCTGTTTCTGGCAGGTATCCAGCATTTTATCCTTTTGTTTTAAAAGCACATGGATATACCTCTCCATGGGTTCTGTTTTATCAACCAGAAGTTCCAGCTTCTGCAGTTTTTTTTCTGTCTGCTCCCGGATTTCTTTTAATTCCTCCACGTTTTCTTTTTTAAGGAAATATCTTCTGCGGAATGTCTGGATCTCTTTTATATTCATGGTCTGGTACTGCCGGACCTCATTTAACGGGATCCCCTCCATAAGGGAAATACGGAGCCATTCCCGGATCTCAAACTCCTCCGTTTGGATCAACAGATCATAGGTTTCTTCCAGCAGGCCCAGTTCATAGGCAAACCGCATCTGTGTCAGCAGTGACAGGGGTGCCCCTGCCCTCTGCTGTTCTTCAATTATATTTTTTAACTGTTCCTCTGTCATTTTCTATCTCCTCCTGCTTTTTTTCTCTGACAGGCTCTGGTTTTGACTCTTTTGTCCTTTCCTGTATCTTTTTGAGCATTTTTCTTTCCCTACGCAGGCTTTTCAGGGAATCATTGATGTCTTCATATCCTGATGTCAGATTGCTGCGCATATGGTAAAGTTCCCTTTCCTGGATATTCAGGGAGTCTATTTTTTCTGCCAGTTCTTTCTCACTTTTGATTCCCTGTGTAAGAAGATAGCTGCACTGCATAAACAGTTCCCCGATCTCCATTCTCTCTTTTCTGTATTTCCAGCCCTGCTGGTTATAAAAATGCTTCACCTTATAATAATGCGCCACATGATAAAGCTGGTAATAGGTGGCCGTCTGTATATGGAATGATATCCTGTACAGACGGATCCCGGGGGCTGTTTTAAAATACGGCACATAATCCTCTGTCCGGAGCCTTTTTTTCAGCTGCTGTACCTGATAGTCTTTTCCCAGTGTGTAAGTACGAAAGGCTTTTTGACTGTCAGGAGGGCGGATGGCAAGATAGGGACCATGTTTTTTAGATATCCCCTCTCGGACCAGATAACCGTTTTTTTTCAGATACAGCAGCATTTTCTCATAATCTGCACACCTTTTCACTGCAATATCCAGTTCTTTTCGGATCAGCTGTCTCCAGGTTATGTTTCCATTCTTCCCGGACACCCATTCTTTATAGGAACGTCCGGTTTTTATTTCTTTTTCCAGAAGTCCATCCAGCCCGTATTTACGGCATATGCTGTCAGTGACCGGCTGGATCTCATTCTTCCACTGCCCTTCCTTATAATGGTATTTATATCCGCTGTAAGAAAGGGAATTAAAGATCAAATGCCCGTGGATATGCTCTTTGTCATTATGAACCACATAAACATAGTCGTATTCATCCTTTAGATACTGGTCAGCGAAATCCTGCATGACAGCAAAAGCAGTCTCTTCGGTTGCCTCTCCCGGTGCAAAGGAGATCACAAAGTGATATCCCTGTCTGCCCCAGGTCTTTCCATGCTGTTTTTTTGTCTGGATCATTCCCTGATAAATCTCATCTGCATCACAGCCGCAGTTTGAGTTCATATACAGCCCGCCTGCGGTTTTTTCCGGGTTCAGGATATAGCAGACTGCATTTTTCAGGTGCTTACCTTTTTCCTTTGAGCGGCTTTCTTTCATATGGATCAGCTTTGTGATGGCCATATCATATCCTGAGTTTTTTCTAAAAGCATTTTCAGTTCCTCCATATACTGCATCACAAGTCTCCTGTCCTGTTCCAGATACAGGCTGCTGTTATATCTGGCAGCGATCTGGTTAAGATTTACCCCTATCTTTCTGATCTGGTAATTCATATCTCTGAGGAGTTTTTCCTTCTGGTATGGATACTCTTCTCCAAAGACCTGCTGTCTGATATACTCTGACAGGTTTTCACCTGTGATCCCGGTTTTCTTTGTCCGCTCTGTAAGCAATGCATATTCTTCATCTGTTACCCGGAATGTTATAATCCTGTTCTTCATATCTTTTTTCCGTTTCACTAATCTGATATCTTTTTGATGTCACTCTGACGTCATTTTGGCGTCACCTGGTATCATTTTGATGCCACTTTGATGTCACTCAGCACAAACCCAAATTTCCGCAGGGAATTTGCAAGATACGCATTTTGTATGACAAATGCCTTTCTTGTCAGGGGCAAAAGCCCCTGATACCCCGTTTTCTTTCCTTCACTTTACTGGCGTCAAAGTGACATCTTTTATATTCTGCGGTTTTCTTCCAATCTCTGGACTTTTCTTATATTCCTGGTAACAATCCATAATCCGGATGGATGCCCGCTCTGCGTCAGATGCTGCCCGGAATAATTCGTTGTAATCGTCTTCCAACACAGAAATCCAGCTTTTCAGATAATTGGAATGATCCTGAAAGTGTTCTCCCTGCATGGAAATCCCCAGGTCTGCTTTTAGGAACATGGAACCAAGTTCTGCCCGCAGTTCTTCTTTTGCATATTCAATGCTGCCAAATGGATTTTCAATATTACGGTTCAGCCGTGAATGATGTCCTGTACTGTGGACCATTTCATGAAGCACCGTCGCTACATAGGATTCTTCATCCTTGAACATCTGCCTTAACGGAAGAACGATCTTATCCAGTCCCGGCGCATAATATGCTTCCGGCTGGGCGCATTCAATGATCCGGCACTCACTGGAACAAATGCAGTCCATACCAATCTTCATGGTTTCCGATAATTCCTGATCCTCCAGCTGTACCAGTGGTGGAAAATCTTTGATCTGTTCTGCATTAAATACCCCGAAGTAAGACACCATCGGTTTCTCCAGTTCCACTTCCCGTACTTTTTCCTGTTCGTCCTCATCCATGTACTTTTCTTTTTTGGTAAAGATCCATTTCTCACATATGGTCTGCTTCTCCCCCTTTTTTATATAATACCCCTGTTCCTGCAGATGCCTCCTGGTCATCCACCGTGGATCCTGGTATCCTTTTTCTACCACCTGCTGGATCAGCCGTATCCGGTTTCCTCCCTTATAACTGACATGAGATACCGGATTGTGTGGTGCCAGAACCTGCGCATCCCACTTTTTTTCTGTAAAGATATATCCCTTCTTCATATTGGAGATCACCTGTTCCACCAGCTTCTGTCTGCTTTCCATCACGATTTCATAAGCATTCATGATGTCTTTCCTTTATTCTGGTCATCGGACCAAACGGGACGGATTCTTATCTAAAGTCTCTTTTATTTTCTCTGGCTTTAATTCCCCGTCATATACCGCCACCATGCCTTTTTTTGCATTATATACATATACATTGTCTGACAGGAATAACCCCTGCTCATCTACCAGCGTCCTGTTTACCTCTTCTACCATTGCTTTTAATTCCGGCAACATATGCTCTTTTATCTCAGGTATGATGATCAATTCATGAACCGAAGATGGCAGGATTGCAAAATCACCTCCCAGCCTGTCGGCAATCGTTCCCAGTACCTGCTTATCTGCAACAAAAGATGCCCCATACATTCCGCGGCTGTTTGTAAGGACATACATTTTAGGTTCATCATCCTTAGGTTTCGGAAGATCAGCATCCATAAGATCTGACATGAGTGTCAGCATATCCCGGCATACCGGTTCTGAGAATTTGGGATTATTCTCCATTGCCATTGTCATGATCTCATCCGGTGACATTCCCAGCATCTCTGCCAGATCATTGTTAATCGTAAGCATACTCATCTCATCTTTATCGTGTCCAACTTCCGCTTTCGCTACGATTGCAATATCATTGATCTGTATGTATGGTTTGTCATCCAGATTTGCCTTTTCAAAATTCACTGCAGCTGTAAAAAGGTTTCCCAGAATATTTTCCTTACTTATATCCACTTTAAGTTCTTTTTCAACTGCCTCTTTGACCACGCCTGCAATGTCTTTCATTATTTCTTCAATCGGTATATTTTTCTCCTGCATTTTCTTATAGATCCCCTCCAGGGAAATCACCGGTGTTGCTTCATTTAACCTGCTGTCAGACCGTGCCACATGGATTCCTGTATAGCTTTCACTTTTGATCGTCTTGCGGCAGTTTACGATATGTATGCTCGCATCTGCATATTTGGATGGCAGATAATCTTTGATATTCTCTTCTACGTATTTAGCAAACTGTTCAAAATTCATGCTCTTTCCTCCCTGTATTCCACAACCAGATGACTCTCTCCTATTTTTTCATCCCTGGCCATAACCAGTTCCTGCAGCTTCTTTCCTGCATTTTCTTTTCTGTATTTCTCATAGCTTTCTTTTAATAAGATCATTTCTGCTGACATGTTTTTTCCTCCTTAATCTACCCGCCTTGCCTGAACGATCCTGCGTATGTCATGCGCACCATTGCAGGTAGACAGGGTAATGATATATTCTGTTTCTTTCAACTTTATTTCTGTTTTCCAGAGGGACTGTTCCTGCATTCTGGACAGATATTCTGCAAGGCTCTTTCCCGGTCCCTCAAAAATAGTATAGGTATCACTGTCGTATCTGGTATCATACTCTGAGAAGATCTCATACTGATGATTGCCATCCGGTGTAAGGATCCATAAATACGGATCTTTTTCATAATATTTCTTATCCATGCAGTACTGGATCTTATGGAACATGGTGCCGTCCTTCATGTTATGTCCGTAAATGATGGTATTACAGTCCTGATAATCGGAATGATTGCGGTAATCCATGAAAATAGAAGCTGCAAAAATCTCCTGTCTGTCCCAGGAATGTTTCAGATAATATTCATTATCCTCTCCCTGCATCACTGGATAACTCAATTCTATGGATGGGATGTACAACCACCCGGTCACATCCGGATTCTGTTTTCTTAAAGCCGTAAAATCTACCGTAATGGGTGCTGTCACCGTTTTCTGTTTTCTTTCTGTCTTTTCCTCCTCATCTTGTGGTATTTTAGATATTTCCGTCTTTCGGCGGACATAAATCTGTTCTGCCTGTTCATAAGTTTCTCTTCCTTTCTGGTATTTCTGCGAGAGACCTGTTCCCATTCCTAATGCTACACTCAGCATCAGAAGGGATATAAAAAGCAGCAAGCTTCTCCTCATTTCCTGCCTCCTAACGATCTGTAAAGATATCCTCCGGGATCTCTTCCTCGAAGATAGCCTCTGCATCTGTACTTTTCTCATCTTCCCTGTCTGTATTTTCCGGCACTTCTTCCGGGACATATTCATTTTGTACTGCTTGTCTGTCCTGTATGATTCCCTGCCCGGTACTGCTGACAGATGGATAGGAATAGGATGCTGTACCTCCTGTCTGTGATCCTGTCTGCGGGGAAGCAGCTTCTCCCCTATTAAAGATCTCCTGCGCCTGTTCTTCCCTCTTTCTGTTTGCTTTCTCCTGTTCTTTTAACGCCTGTTGTGCGGCTTCTTCCTGCTTCTTTTTATCCTCAAGATTCTGGCTTGTCACTGCAGTTTCCATCACTTTCACTTCATTGCTGTCAAAGTCATAGGTGTACTGGAGCATGCTTCCATCGTCCAGCTTCAGGTATCCATAGATCTGGTTTCTGGTCTGGCTTCTGTAATGAAATCCGGTACAGGTAACGGTATCTGCCTCTGCATGGGTTCTGGAATTATTGAGATATTTTTTGGTTGTTTTCTTTATCTTTTTGATCTGCTTTTCTGTGAAAAGATCACCCAGGTTTTCAGCAAAGTCCAGAAATTTATATTTTTTATTGCTCTGCCGGGCAGACTCTTCTTCCTGCTGTCCAAAGATGTCCGGTACAGGGGTGACACTTTCCTCTGGTTCTTCTGTCGGCAGAGGTGTGACTGTAAGCTCCAGCTGTTCCTGTTCTTCCTGTCTCTGTCTTTCTGCCATATGGTTTCCAGCCTTATAACAAAGCAGAAATACGATGATCAGTACAAATATTCCGAAAATGACTCCTGCTATCTTTAATTTTTTCTTCATGCTCATTTATTCTCCGCCTCCTACCTGTCAAAAATCCAGTATTTTGCACTGGTGGCATTCACTTCCCTGAGCATATCAAATTCCCGGCTGGCATAATTCTTTCCCGGACTGTCATTGGGATCATTGACCAGAACTTTCCCATCTGCAGTAACACCTCTGAGCACGATAAAGTGCCCCCTTCCTGTAAACAGTCCCGGATTCTGGGAACTAATCACCGGTTTTCCGGCAGCCAGTGCCTGCAGGACTCTCTGGGGATCCATGGTTTCTTCTATGATCCGGATCCCGAAATGACTGGCAGCGCCATAAAAATAATCCCATCCGGTTCCGATTCCAGGTACATAGTAAGCGTTTCCGCACCATCTCATTGCATCTACCGGGGTGACCTGCCTGCCTAAAAGATACGAAGCGACCATTGCAAAGGAAGTCGGCGCGCACCCGCTTGTAGCGATAGACCCGCCGCCAAAGGGTACATCCGGATAATCTTTCTGATCATACAGAGGGATTGACATCCCTCCTGCAGGTGTGTCTGCAAACCCTCCGGAAACTACCGTGTAATAACGGAGTACATGTTCCACATATTTCTTATCGCCGTAAGCTGACCATCCCATTTTTGCAGCCATCATGTCACTGAACTCAGCCGCATTTTCTTCGGAATATCCGTTGTAATGGGACAGCGCCCATGTGATATAGCCTTCCCCATAGTTATAACCCTGCAGTGCCAGTTTGATATGTTCCATATCTGTAGGACCCTGGCATCCGGCAAGCTCCAACGCTCTTTTTAATTCCTGTACCCCGCATTCAATGGAATACTCCGGATCCGGAATGCCATTCGGCACATGGGGATATCTGGTATTAAAGCCTCCCTCTGCAGCCTGCATGACATCTGGCAGTAATCCTCCGGACTCCTGCATCATGACAGCCAGAAGAAGTTCCACATAATCCTGCATTCCATACTTCGCCGCATACTCTGTTACCAGGGGGCGGTACTGTTCGCACTCTGCTGACACATTCGCCTTTGCATATCCCGAAGAAACACCTCCGAATAAAAAGGAAAGGATTCCCGCAAGCAGAGAAATCACCAGCAGAATGACCATCAGAAACGGCAGGATAGCAGAAAAAGCGGCCTGCATGACAACTGCAATCGCTGCAATCATCGCAGATACCGCTTTCTGTATCCCCATTTCCTCTGAATGGACAGATATGCTTTTTATACTCCCCTCTTCTGTCAGGATCGCTTCATAATTAAATTTACGTTCCTCTTCCTCCTTTCTCATTGCTGCCGAAAAGTTCTGCTTCACTATGCGGGCAGTTTCCTTTGCTGCCTTTACCGCTATATGAGTTTCATCAGCAGATATGGGGTTATTCCCCACTTTTTCTATATTCTTTCTTGATACATTATCATTCCATCCTATTTGTGTTTGAAAGATCCGCGGATTATTTTGCGTTTCTTCCACATTCACAGAAGCGTTTTCACCTTTCGTTTTTTCTGTACCGGCCTGGCCTATGATGGGTTGGTTTTCAACCCTGGCCTCTGTCCTTTTTTCTTCCCGGATATCATGTCCCCGGTCTGTCTGTATAGGATTTCCCTGTACTGAAAACGGAGCATCCCTGATTCGGTCTGTCCTGTATCCTTTTCTTTGTTTCTGGAAAGTTCCAGTACAGGTTCTGTGTTCACTTTGGAATGTTCCATAAAAATCAGACTTCTGCCACTGGATATCCGCTTTCTTTATGGTCTTCTTTCTTTCAGCAGAAGATAACTTCCTCCAGAATTTCTTCTGTGCATCTTTCATATAAAATTCCGGTGCGGTCTTATCCTGCGGATCTTTGAGCATCAGCTTCATGTTCCCGGTCTTTATCTTCCGCTGAAAGCCATGGACCTGCAGGCTTCCTGTTGTCTGCAGTTTCATCGGCATCCTCCTTTCTTATTTACTCTTTTTGTTTCATATAAAAATCTGTATTATACAGGGTATAAAGCAGGTTGTCCCGAGGGATCACGCAGTCAAAAGGTACAACCTTGTCTCCGCACTTGATCAGCCCGGTTCCCGGCTTTGCATCTGTGATAAACCGCATTTCCTCCCTTGAAATCTCCGGATAGATCTGCCGTAAGATATTCCGGTCGATTCCCGACTGGTTTAAAAATACCACAAACTCTGAATTGGACAGCATTGCCTGTATTTCTGCCTGTATCAGGTTATCGGATAATGTCTGGGTTAAACAGGTCATAATTCCGCCCTGCTTACGGACTGTCCGGTACAGATTGTCAAAGATCTCTCTTCCCAGTTCATCCTGGGTGATAATCTGGAACTCATCTACCACTACATTTGTAGCAATCCGTTTCTTTTTTCCTTTTTCTCCTGCAATGCCTTTGAAGTTGTATTCGATCCTGGATCGTATGATCTCACTGGATATGAGTGTTGAGATACGGCGCATATCTTTTCCGAGATTTTTTAGTCCGATCGTAACCAGACGGTTGTTTATGGTCTCATTACTCTGTCCTGCAAAAGCATTTAAGGATCCGTGGGTGAACATTTCTAGCGCAAGGTAGATTTCCCTTGCCTCCGGCTCTTCCTGCCTTCCGATATATTCCCGCAGTTCAATCAGCGTCTCACTCTGGGGCTTCTTTCTGGAAAAAATCTTATGATACCATTCCTTAACGCACCGGTCTATCACAGTCTTATGGATCCCGGTAAGTGCGGTCGGCATGAGCATTTCCTTACAGATTGCCCTGGTCATGGATGACTTGCTGGTGATAAAATCATCCAGGTCGAATTCCGGCGGCAGGGGACTTGGGATTTCCCACGGGTTCATGCACACATTTCCATTATTGGAAAAGTCGATCACCTGTCCTCCCAGATTCCTGACAATGTTAAAATACTCATTCTGGGGATCCAGGATGATCACATCCTCATCCGTATTAAAAAGGATCTGACCGATCTCATTCTTGGCAAACACACTTTTTCCTGATCCTGTCTTTCCAAAGATGAAACTATGGGGATTCATCATCTGTTTACGGTTAATGATGATCGGATTTTTTGATACCTGGTTGATCCCGTAAAAAAATCCCTCCCTGTCCATGATGTCCTGCACATTGTATGGCTGGAATGCAGGCAGGGAAGTAGTAAACATGGTACGCATCACATCCACTTGTCTTGCCGCACACGGAAGGCAGGTATTAAAAGCTTTCATCTGCCGCATTTCCAATACTTCAAGCACCATGGAGCAACCGCTTGCAATGGATTTGATGCTCACCACATGGTCGTTTAATTCCTGTCTGTCTTTTCCAACCACCGTGATCAGAAATCCAGAATAATACAGCTTTTCATCATTGTTATGAACCTGGTCCAGATAGCCCTCCAATTCTTCTTTTTTCTTTCGTTTCGGGTAAGAAATATCCGAAGAAAAGGCGTGTCTTCTGTTTTTCTCTTCCTGTTCCCTGGCAATTGCCTGCTCATTGTTGGTATAAGCTCCCTCCAGTTTCCGTAAGGTGATCTCCTGCGGGATCGGCACAACATCCAGGGATACCAGTACATGAAAAGGAACATCCGTCAATTTCTTTATGAATCCATCCTGAATGGAATTGGGATAGAGTTTACAGAACAAGGTACAGGTATATTTGTCTTCAAATTCTAAAAAACTGCCATGCTCTTTGATCTTCATATTGCAGATCTCATTCTGCCAGTTCCTCTTTGTTTTTCGCAGATCCTGCCAGGTAAGGTGAAATTCCTGTTCATGCCCCAAACGGTAAATACTGTGCATGGAACGCAGTCTTCCTATCCCATCCATGGGAATCAGTTTTCCCCCTATGGAATGAAAAAGGATATGCAGTCTCTGTTCCAATGCCACAAAGAAGATCCTTGCAGATTCAAAATCTGTCTTTTTACAGCTCACCACCAGATACTTCATCTGCTCTATGGAAGTATTTCCCTCCTGCAGTCTCTGTCTTAAAACCTGACAGTATGCCTCGATCATGCTCTTATACAGAGGATTCGTCTGTTCATCCGGCATCAGTTCCTTTAAAAGCCGTTCCACATCCCGCCGCTGGTTGATGACCAGAAACTTAAAATCTATGTTCATGGAATTGAACACCTTACAGAGTGCCAGAAGAAATTCCTCTTTTTCTTCCTCGTCCTTTGTGCTGTAATTGACATCCTCCAGCACATATGCCTTGTCAAAGACGTGTTCTCCGTTTTTCTTCTCAATCTCAAAGATCCCATTCTGGCTGATCCGATAGATGGGAATACTCTGCTGAACACTTTTCGGCACCTGGTATACGGATTCCGAGAGGGATTTTACAGTCTTAAACGTATCTCCAAACATATTTAATACCCTCCATTTCTCCGGAATCTCTTTTTCCTCTTTGCTTCTTTTTCTGTCCTCTTTTTGTGTTTCTTGTGTGTGCGTTCGTAATGTCTTTCTTCTATATCTGCATTTTCATCATAATCATAATGATTCTCATGGGCCTCATAGACCATGACCGGCTGGTCCGTTAACCGCACCCATTCCCGCAATGCATCAATTAACGGCATTCCTTTATACTGTATGAACCCCACCAGTATCACCGGCGCTGCAAGGGGAAATGCCCCGTACACTGCCGCATGGATATTCAGCCCCACCATATAGTACAGGATCAGTATGGTGCCGCCTCCTAAAAAAGCCGCCGTCCCAATGCACAGCAGCTGTCTGACGGAAAATCCTTTATAGGTATCATCCGGATATTCTTTTGCAATATCTTTGTTTATCTTAATGTCCATTTCTTCCTCCATCAAAGGGCAAATGCCCGCTTCAGCAGTCCTTCGGAACCTTTAACAATCCCTACAAGCAATACCATGCAGAAACACATTTCAAAAATATGTAAAAATGAAAATTCTATAGAAACCTGTTCTGTCAGGATCGTACCATTCCCTATCACTTTGCATCCTACTCTCAATGCCAGTCCCATCACTGCAATCTGGAAGTTGGTTGCCATGAATGTGCGCAGCCATGCAGAAGCTGACCGCGACACTCCGTTCCCGCCTGCAGCAAAGGACAGTGCGATCGGTGCCATGGGAACTAACAGGATCAGATCGATTACCCTGCGGTAAACGGTAAATATGATCGTCAGCCCACAGACAGCAGCTGCGATCAGAAATACCAGTGATAAGATCCACGTTGTCAGCTGGGTCAGTGCCAGAATCCCGCCGCTGTCCAGCCCAATCTCTGTCGCATCAAACTCCACTGCCTGAAAATCTGCCAGTGTCAGTCCCGATGCCATCTGAAAAAAGGTCGGCATCCATGCAAGCGCAGAGGTCATGATAAAATTTGCTGCGATTACCTTAATAAGAATATAAATTCCCTTTTCAGAGGTAAACGCCTGCCTTAGATCCACGCTCTCCCTGCAGAACGCCACCATACACCAGATACATACCAGCGTAGCTCCTGCTGACAAAAATACAGGATAAATGTTTGCGGTCATATCCGCCCACGGTTCTCCCCTTGCAATCTCTGTAGGGCTGGTGAGAAACTGCAGGGCAACGATCTTCATACACCAGTTCCATACAGAACACCCAGCCTTGATCAATGGGTTAAATCCTAACAGGTCCTCCATCCATGACGGCATATGCTTTTCCTCCTTCCTACGTTTTCTATGCCACAAAAAGCTGGAGAAGCTGTGGTGCGATCACCATGATCAGTCCTCCGCTGATTCTCTGGATGGCAAAACTCTTTGCAGCCCCGTCCTGAGTCTGCTGTGCATTTCCAAACTCAAAGATCCCATACAGTGTGATGATCGAGCCGATTCCTGTTACCAGGTCTGTCACGATCGTAAGCAGGGTATTTAACGGTGTGGATATGGGCGTGGTCCCTGCCCCATGGACGGAAACCTGCATGGATAATGCCATGAACATAAATACTACCGCCAGAGATAGTTTTCTAATATTTTTTTGCATGCTTCATCATTCTCCTTTAAAAGACCAGGACAGCCTTAAAGGGCTGCCCTGCATCATTTATCTGTTATCTGCGTTTTCTTCCTTTTCCACTGAAATATGCGATCAGTCCTGCGATTCCAAGGACGCCTATGATCACGATCAGCTTTACAGGGGATCTGTCACCTGTCTGTACATTTCCTTTCAGGCTTGCAGAAGTATCTTTCAGGGTACTGTCACTGTTTCCCGGATTCTGCGGATTCTCCGAAGAATTAGACGGAATCCGTAAGGTCTGTTCGGTTTCTGCACGTTCTGCATTCTGCGCACTTGCAGAAGCTACGTTACGCACCTCGGAAGATTTGATGGTCGCATCCAGTTTTACCTGATAAACAACCTGGACTGCCTGTCCTTTTTCAAGGTCTTTTCCTGTCTCAATGCGGAATCCGCTGCTGACAGCAGATATTTTCTTTGGTGTAAATGATTTTCCCTGCAGATATGTCTTGATGGTATCTTTCTGAAGAATTGCTTTATTATTCTTCAGATTGTCAATGATCACCACTTCTTTTGCTGTTTCATTTCCGGTATTCTTTACTTCCACAGTATAGGTCACAGTACTTCCAGGCTTTGCTTCCGTCTGGTCTGTCTTTTTCGTGATCGTAAGGACCGGTTCTCCTTTCTCTGACGGTGTTTCGGTCGGTGCAGCCGGAGTGACTGTCGGGGACGGATTTTCCGGATTTTTGCCTTCAGGGACTTTCACGCTGTATGTGGTTTCTGCAGGTCTGGTATTATCCGCATCTGCAGATGCTGTGTTCTGGATATCCCTGCCTGCCAGGGATGATTTTTCCATAGTCACATCATAAGTCACTTTCATCACCTGAACACCTGACAGGTTCGTATGTGTAATGGCGATAAACCCATTATCCAGTTCCTGTACTTCTGTCTTATCCAGAAGTTTCTCATCCAGATATACCTTGACGGTACCTGCGATCAGATTTGCCCCTTTTTGTTTCATCACATCCTTGATGATCACATTTTCTGCCGTGAAATCATCTGCAGTTGTTCTTACTTCCAGCGTATAATGTGCGGTTTCTCCTACCTTATATTCTTTTTTATCGGAAGTTTTTGAGATGGACAGTCCTGCTTTTCCTACAGTAACCGTATTGTCATCTTTGGGTTCCTCACCGTCCGGTGTCTCATCTCCTTTTGCCACTGCCACATTGTGTACGCTCTTTCCGGACAAAGATTCGTCTTCAAAGAGGACGTCATAGGTAACTGTCATCTGCTCTCCGTATGCCAGGTCTGCATTGGTATGGATCGTAAATCCGCTCTCTGTTGCTTTGATCTGGATATTGTTCATATCCTGCCCTGTTTTCTCTACCCGGATCGTATCTGTGAGGATCTTCGCCCCCTTATTTTTCAGGCTGTCTTTGATCACTACATTCTTGGAAACTGCACCCTCTTTTCCCTGGGTTACCAAAAGGGTATAATGTCCGGTTTCCCCTACTGCATAATTCGCCTTGTCGGATGTCTTCTCAATAGAAAGGCTTCCTCCCTCGATCTGTACGGTATTGGAATCCTTCACCCATCTGGTATCCAGATAGTGTGTGGTCTCATTGGTATTTCTGAAGCCGCTATGGTTCCAGGTATCCTCTGTAATATCCTCTGAAGATGCTTTTGTTTCCCTTACCTGCGCTACATTTAACAGCATCTCATCTTCCGGTACCTCTTCCCGTACTTTGACCTGGAAACTCACTGTCTCTTCACTTCCGGCTGCAAGATTCTGGATGGCAAATACCGCATAAAGATGTCCGTTTAGTTCTTTTGTTCCGGCAGTTACATTTTCCTTTCCACTGGCGGAATCTTTTACATACTCTGTATATTCCGGAATCTGATCCTTAACAAGTACCATTGCCTTTGCCTGGTCTGAGGTATTCTTTACAGAAATAAAATAGGTAATGGTATCTCCTTTTTTCACCACACTTCCGTTTGCAGGATCAGCATACTTATAAACAGTCAGCCCGTCAGAAATGCGAATCGGTTCCGGCTCTTTCTGGTTTACCTTATTATTATCACAGGTAACCCTCGCTACATTGAGGATATCGCTTCCTGCCAGGGATTCCTTTTCAAACAGCACATCATAGCTTACAGTAAATATTTCTTTATATCCCAGATTGGTTCCGGTATAGATTGCATAACGGAGATCACTGTACTCAATCTCCGCTTCATCCATCACTCGTCCGGCATTATTGCGGATCAGGATGGTTCCTGGGAGTATCCTTGCCCCGTCTATATGCAGTTCATCTTTGATGATCACATTTCTTGCTGCCGCACCTTTTTCTGTCTGTTTGACTGTTACGGTATAATGTCCGGTTTCACCCACTTTGTAATAACGTTTATCAGACTTTTTCGTGATCTCTAAGGATGGTCCCTCATCCACCACCACAACAGTATTATCCTGGGTTTCTTCTTTTGTGTTCTCACCTTTTGCAGATGCAGTGTTTACCACATATTTTCCATCCAGGGACGGGGATTCAAACAGCACACGGTAAGTAACTTCTATCTTATCCTCAACGGTCATGTCCTGTCCGGTCTCAATAAGAAAACCGTTTGGCTGTTCTGAGATCTTCGCACCGTCTATCTCTTTACCGTTCATTTTTACAGTAAGCGTATCCATTAAAATGACTGCCCCATCTGTATCGAAGCTGTCTTTTATTACGATCTGCTTTGCAGTCACACCCTCACGCAGTTCTCTTACAGTCAGCTTATACACGCCTGTCTCTCCTACAAGGTATTCTGCTTTATCGGATTCTTTTGTAATATCAAGTGCCGGTCCGTCTACCGGGACTGTTTCATCCGTATCTTTCGGAACATTTTCATCTGAATTGACGGTTACAGTATTATGGATAGACTGTCCTGCCAGGCTGCGGTCAGTGATCTCTACGGCATATTCCAGAGTCAGTCTGCTGTACTCTTCCACATTGATCGGATTATAGTTTCCTTTCTCTGTAAGCCCTCCGTTTTCTGCATCCCAGTTATAATATCCCTGCTCTTTAATCAGATGTAGTCCGGTATAAACCATAAAGGTATTTCCGGTAATATCAATATTTTCTTCCGGAATGTTTAATCTATGTCCGTCCTTGTCCAAGAGGACAATGGAGTTTTTCTGTAACTTGACACCCTCTGTATCAATTCTGTCTGTAATGGTAAGGTTTCTTGCCACACATCCGATCTGATCCTGGGTCACATCCACCTGGTATGTGATGGTATCTCCTACAAGATACTCGTCCCTGTCTGCTTCTTTCTGTACATTTAAGACCGGGCTGTTGATCCAGATTCTTTCACTGTCCTGTACCGGTTCTGCATTATTTGCAGATGCTTTTGCAGTGTTGATGATCTCCCAGCCATTCACTGCGTCTGTTGCAACACAATGGAAGGTAACCACTACCGGCTGGTTCCACTGGTTCAGGCTGTCATTCTCTGTACATGGCAGATTGTCAATGGAAAGGCTCCAGCTGTTTGTCTCTCTTGTCATCTGGTAAGAAACTGGAAGGATCTCGGTTTCTTTATAATGTTCCGGATCCAGCTGTCCTGTAATATCTTCTGTTCCGGCAACCGGATTAACATACTCTGACGGAATTCCCGTTACCGTAACGGCGTCCTCCCCATCCTTTAACATCATGCCATCCGGAAGAGAAATATCAGATAAAACAACATTTCTTGCAATGGATCCCGGCTGGACATTCTTAAGCACCACCTGGTAAAGGATGTCCTCGCCTACACGGAACTCATAGTCTTCCCTGTTATCCTTTTTGTCCTCTTCCCCACCGGACGCATATCTGTTGATCACGTCTTTCTGTACGGAGAGAACTGCTGTATTTACATAGGCTTCGGAGTCATCGGATCTCGGCACTGCATTATCTGCAGTCACAGTTCCGATGTTGACACCCTCCTGACCGTTGGATGCTTCCAGGGCTTCGCAGGTGAAATGTACTTTTACATCATATCCAGCAGGAAGATCTGATATTTTCAGTTCCCAGCCGTTTCCTACGGTTTCTAAGTTCCAGATGATCGGTGTATCTACGGTTTCATTATACTGTTGTGGATTTAACTGGTTTGAAACATCCTGTGAGCCGGAAACATGGTTTTCGTATCTTTCCGGAATGCCTGTAACCGTGATCGGTTCTGCAGGATGTGCATAGGTTTCCGGAATCTCTAAGGCATCTGCTGGTTCCTGGCTGTCCTCTTCCAGGTCATCTTCCTGTTCCGAATTCCACATCTCTTCTTCCGGAATCTGCTGGTCTTCTTCGCTGTACTGCGCCTCTTCCTCCTGCGGCTCATATGCTTCCTGTTCCAGCATAAGCTCCTCAGTTTCAGGTGTTTCCTCATATTCGGTATATGTATCCGGGATTTCCTCTGCATTTGCTGCATATTCTTCCTGGCTGTATTCCTGTGTTTCTTCCGGAACCGCCTCTACGGATACAGTATCTGTATCCAGTCTGAAGCCTGCAGGAATATCCGTATCACTGATGACCACATTTCTTGCCACGGTCTTTCCGGCAGCTCCTATCTTTGCTTTTTCTTCTTCCGGAAGCGTATAGTATTCATCAGAATCTGCAAGGTTTACAGTTCCCTCATCATTGATATTTCTTACAATGATGTCAAAGGGCACATGATCTCCCACCTGCCACTCATAATTTCCGTCAGTGATATGCTTATCAATTGAAAATGCTGCTGTATTTACATAGACCTCTGCATCATCCTGCGCAGTTTTCGAATTTCCCTGTTCATCTGCAAAATTGGATGCAGTGACAGATACCTGATTCTGCGTTTCGATTCCGTTCACTGCTTTTGATGCAATACAGTCAAAGGTAATAGTCATGGCTGCATCTGATGGAAGAAAGTCTGCCTGTACGGTCCAGGTATTTCCAGTACGGTCAGCAGAATAATGGTTCTCTACCATCTGCTTTTTGATAGATGTAGTTCCGTCTGCAACAGGCCATCCGATCTGAGAAGCAGCTGTCTCCGGCGAAAAATGTACCTGAATGCCTGTTTCATCTGCAATATCCAGACCATCCGGCAGGCTGATATCAGATACTACGACATTCTGCGCAACGGTATAGTCTTTTGTATTCCGTACAATAACTTTATATTGTACCTTGTCCCCTACCTGATATTCATAGGCGTTTGCAGTCTTGTCCACGGTCAGCTCCGGAGTATTTACCCATACTTCCGCATCATCACCGGTAAAAGTCTGCTCTTTATTCTCATCAAAAAAGTTCTCTGCAGTAGCTTTTGCTGTATTGATGGTATCTTTTCCATTACTGTCTGCCAATGCCAGACATTTAAAACGGATCAGGATAGAATCCCCGTACTGCAAAACAGGGCAGGTAACGATCCAGCCGTTTTCTCCCAGAGAGGACATGGAAGCTGCAGTCCCATTGTTCGGTCCGCTTACTTCCCAGGAGCCGTTAAGCAACTGCAGGGAAGACGGGATATCTTCATCTGTTACCTCTACATTGACTGCATACGCATCCTGTCTGGTCTGGGTGACTTCTACTGCATACTCCACCTGGTCTCCGACTTTCCATCCATCATATTTTGCATCCTTTTCTACTTTCAGGCGGGCATTGATGGTATCGGTGATCCAGCATTCTTCAGAATCCTTTGTTTTTGTTTCCTGATCTTTTGCATCCCAGGTTACATTTGCTTTATTTGGAACATAAAATGTATATCCGTCTGCATCCATCCAGGGTGCCATGAATGTTCTCACATCTGCATCCTTCCGTCTGTGGACGGTATATCTCATGGTAAACATCTGCTCCGCATCCTTAAATTCCTCGGATGCCATGTAATCCGCTTTTGCCTGACACTGGATCGTCTGACCGGAGATCTTTACATTAAATTTTCCAGTCACATTTTTTCCAGATTTATCCGTGATCACAATTTTGCTTGCATCTGCGATCTCCAGACATTTCTCTAAGGAATCGGTGATCGTATAATTTGTTGTTTCAATTCCAGGACCTGCTGATCTTACAAGATAGTCAAATTCGTTATAATCCTGAATCTCATAGGCAGTCTCTTTATCTGATGCTTCCTCTGCATCATCCCAGGAAGTTCCTTTGTCACCTGCTTTTTTCTCAATATCCGGCTCATTCGGATCTACAACTTTCGGGATCGTTAAAAGGCACTTGCTGGTAAAGCTGTAATAAGAGGTTCCGATATTTCCGGCAGAGGTACGTGCATTTCTTATAGTATCCCCGCTTCCCAGATTACCAAAATTCATTCCCTCATAAAAACGAAGGGAAAACTGATCTACACCTTTTTATATAGGCAGTAACCCAGGCTTTTTTATCTGCATCTGTTGTCAGGACATCTTT
>ENA-OQDC01000118-OQDC01000118.1-human-gut-metagenome-genome-assembly--contig:-NODE-118-length-60265-cov-3.999302_pt1 | contig 60265 bp, 80 predicted proteins | sample MGYA00242770_ERZ504601 | MGnify/ENA primary metagenome ERZ504601 (study PRJEB26092, sample SAMD00036305) | human gut metagenome | host: Homo sapiens | study: EMG produced TPA metagenomics assembly of...
TGCCACCATCTACATTGCCATGTTCCTGCAGTACCTTGTGCTGATGAACGTGAGCCTTGCCGTGTTCAACTTGATCCCGGTGCCGCCGCTGGACGGCAGCCGCATCCTGCTGGTGGTGCTGCCCCGGCGCATCTACTTTGGCCTGATGAAGTACGAGCGCTATATCATGATCGCCCTGCTGGCGGCAGTGTGGTTCGGCGCACTGGATACCCCCCTGTACTACCTGAACAACATCGTGTGGGAGCTGCTGGGCAAGGGCACCGGCTACATTGATAAGATCGCGTATTCCATCTACTATGCCGGCCTTGGGACGGTGGTGTGAGCGTGGCAGAAGAACTGACCTTCCATCTGGAAGATTTTGACGGCCCGCTGGAATTATTGCTGGCGCTTGTGGCCAAACATAAGATGGACCTGCACAACATCCCCATTCTGGAGCTGATCGACCAGTACACCGCCACGGTGGCGCGGGCCGACCCGGACCCGGAAGCCGCCAGCGCCTTCATCGAGATGGCCGCGCGGCTGGTGGAGATGAAAAGCTACCTGCTTTTGCCCCGCAGCGAAGAGGGCGAGCGCATGAAGCAGGAGTTCACCGGCCAGCTGATCGAGTACGACCAGTGCCGCCGCATGGCTGCGCTTTTGCGCCAAAAGGCCGAAGCTGCGCCGGTTTTTGTGCGTCCGCCCATGGAGATGGAGTTCGATAACACCTACGACCTGCACCATGCGCCGCAGGTGCTGGCGGATGACTGGGCCGTTCTTTCCGGCCGCACCAAGCTGCGCCGGGAGCCTACCCAGCAGCAGTTCGAGCCGCTGGTCACAGCGCCCATGGTGTCGGTGACGAGCCGGGTGGTGTACATTCTGCGGCACCTGATTGCTGGTACAGCGGCAAAAATGAGCCAGCTGTTCAGCCGCCAGCAGACCCGCAGCACCAACGTGGCCACCTTTCTGGCCTTGCTGGAGCTGGTGCGCGGCGGCCGTGTAAAGCTGGACGACGAGGGCCGGCTGACCATGCAGCGGGGCCGCATCCAACGTGATAAGGAGAAGGAATGAACCAGAAACAGATCCGTGCAGCCGTGGAAGCCATGCTGTTTGCCAGCGGCGACCCCATTGGTGCCGACAAGCTGGCCCAGGCGGTGCAGCTGCCGCAGCTCAGCGTGGAAGCCGCGCTGGAAGCCCTGCGGGAGCGCTACGCCCGGGAGGACAGCGGCCTGTGCCTGCTGCACCTGAACACCCGCTGGCAGCTTGCCACCAAGACCGAGTGGGCCGACTGCATCCGCCGTCTGCTGGACAGCCGCCCGCGCAGTGCCCCTTGGCCCCGCCGCCATGGAGACCCTGACCGTGATCGCCTACAACCAGCCGGTGTCCCGCGCTTTCATCGAGCAGGTGCGCGGCGTGGATTCCTCGTCCAGCGTGTCGGGCCTGCTGGAAAAGGGCCTCATTGAGGAAGCCGGACGCCTTGACCTGCCGGGCAGGCCGGTGAGCTTCCGCACCACCGACACCTTTTTTGCGGGTGTTCGGCCTTTCTTCTCTGGCCGACCTGCCGCCGGTGCATGGGCAGGAAACGGAAACAAACGCATCACCGACGGAAAGTGAGGGGTAACGCATGGGAGCATTCCTCGCCGCGCTGGGCGCAGTGCTGCTGTTCATCCTCCGGGTGATTGGCATTCTGCTGCTGGTGGTGCTGATCTTACTGGTGCTGTTGCTGCTGTGCCCCTTCTGCGCAGACCTGTGCTGGGAGCACGGCGTGCTCACCGTAAAGGCCGGTGCGCTGGGCATCACCTTCCCGGTGTTCCAGTACCCGAAGCCGGAGCCGCCGCCCGCACCGGAAAACCCGGAGCCGCCCAGGGGCTTTGGCAAGGTCAAGGCAAAGTTTGCCGCATGGCGGGCCGAGCGCAAGCGGAAAAAGGCAGAGGAGAAGGCCCGCAAAAAGGCCGCCGCCGCTGCCGCCAAGGCAAACAAGCCCGCCCAGCCGCGCAAAAAAGCAAAGCTCACGCTGGAGATCCTCTGCACCATGCTCAAAGGTGCGGACGCACTTTGACCAAAGCTGTGTTCGGTGCGCTGCGCATCACAAAATACAGGTGCGCCTTGGTGTGCGCGGGGCAGGACCCCGCCAGCCGCTGCCCGCAGCTACGGCAAGCTGCAGGCGTGGCTGTACCCGGTGCTGGGCGTGCTGGACCGCTTTCTCTGGCTGCAGTTCGATGAGCTGCGCATCCTGCCGGACTTTGGCAGCGGGCAGCCCACCGTGGAGGACCGGGTGTCCTGCCGGGTGAGCGCACAGGCACTGTTCATCGTCCTTGCGGCGGTGCGGGTGCTGTACGAGTTCTGGCGCAAAAAAAGTATTGGACATCTTCCTATAATGTGGTACACTATACGTGTATCCGGATCTGCAGACAACGGGCCTTTGCCCGAATCAAACCGATAAAGGAGAGCTGTTTTATGGCTGAGCATCCCATTCAGGGCCTGATGAACGTTACCATGGAGAAGATCCACCAGATGGTGGACTCCAACACCATCATTGGCAAGCCCATCATCACCGAGGACGGCACCACCATCCTGCCGGTTTCCAAGGTGAGCTTTGGCTTTGCCTCCGGCGGCACCGACTTTGACGGCAAGAACGCCGCCAACAAGGACCTGTTCGGCGGCGGTTCCGGTGCGGGTGTGAACATCCAGCCGGTGGCCTTCCTCGTGGTAAAGGACGGCTGCGTGCGCACCATCCAGCTGTCGGACAACGCCGACACCATCAACCGTGCCCTGACCATGCTGCCGGAGCTGGTGGACAAGGTTGCCGCCCTCATCAAGAAGGACGAAAAGAAGGAAGAGCCTGCTGCTCCTGCGGAGCAGTAAGTGGAGGGCTTGGCACCGGACACTCCGTCCCTCTGACTACCATTGCCGTAACTGTGAGCTTCCAACTCACAGTTTTGATACAGGCGCACCCGCACCCCAAAACAGGGGAGAGGTGCGCGTTTTGAGCGCCGGGAGGCGCACAAGGAGTTTTATTATGGCAGAAGAACGTATTCAAAAGATCATGGCTGAACAGGGTCTGTGCTCCCGCCGTGCGGCAGAGCAGATCATTGCCGAGGGCCGCGTGAAGGTCAACGGCCACCCCGTCAAGGTGGGCGACAAGATGGACCCCAACCGCGACGTACTGCACGTGGACGACGAGCGCATCTATATCCGCAAGGATCAGCAGATGTACTATCTGGCCCTGTACAAGCCCCGCGGCTATGTGACCACCGCCAGCGACGAGCTGGGCCGCAAGACCGTGATGGAGCTGGTGAGCGATATCCCCGCCCGCCTGTACCCGGTGGGCCGCCTGGACAAGGACAGCGAGGGCCTGCTGCTGATGACCAACGACGGTGCCTTTGCGCAGGCTGTCACCCATCCGTCGGGCGGCATCTCCAAGCTGTACCGCGTCACCGTGCAGCCCCGGGCCGATGAGAGCCAGATCCTGAAGATGAGCTCCGGCGTTGTGCTGGACGATGGCACCAAGACCATGCCCTGCGCCATCAACGTCGTCACCGATGAGCCCGGCCGCACCGTGATGGAGATGACCCTGAAAGAGGGCAAGAACCGCGAGATCCGCCGCATGTGCGAGACCGTGGGCCTTGAGGTGGTGCGCCTGAAGCGCAACGCCGAGGGCGTGGTAAAGCTGGGAATGCTCAAGCCCGGCACCTATCGTGAGCTGACCAAGGCAGAGATCAACGGTCTGCGTGCCGCTGCCGCCAAGGGCCGCGCCCAGACCCGCAGCGCCGCAGTGCAGTCCAAGGCTGCCGAGCGCCGCCCCCGCGGCCCGGTGGGCAAGGGTACTGCCCCCAAAAAGCGGAAGTAAGCCTATATACCTATATAAACGAAAAGAAAGCACCTGTACAGCGGGTGCTTTCTTTATTGTAAAATGTTATTTTTTATGATATCATAAAGATGCCGCCCGAAAAGGCGGTGATTCGGTGCTGTCTGCAAGCGCAGGTGGTCATGCTTTCCTCCGGCAAGCGTTCGGGGGACGTAAAAGCTTATTGTTTGTTCCCCCGTTCGCAAACGCGGAAGGGGGGATGCATCATGGTGTTGAACGATGTTCTGCAGCTGTTCGTCATTGTTGGCGGTACAGTTGGGATTACATTTCAGATCGCATGGGCAATCTTCAAAGAGATCCATAACAATAAGAAATGACCGCCCCAGTCTCCAAACGGTGAGCGGTCATTCTTCTTATTGACCAATTAGCCGGAGGGAGCTGACCATTGCGGACAGCACCTTCTCTATTTGTAGTATAGTTTCTTTTTGCTGGTTTGTCAAGAGATGCTTCTCGGCTGCTATGCAAGGCATTTTTATATAAGTGAATAACTGTCAGCTCTTCACCTTTCAGGTGAGAAAAATTGCAGTCCGCCGCAAATACACCGAAAACGGACGCACCTGCAACGAAAATTGCGGTACGACCCTGCGGCAGGACGGGCTGTGCACGCGGGAAAGACAAAGAATACTTTTGACAACAAAAGTTCATCTCGCTGAAGCGCCCCTGTTCTTCGACCAAATTTGTGCTATAATACAAAAGCAACGCTTCGCCCGGCCCCGCAAAGGGCAGGGCAGAGCAGAACGGAAAACAAGGAGTTTGGAATCATGGAAAGAGAAAAACTGAAGTCCCGTCTGGGCTTCATTCTGCTTTCGGCGGGCTGTGCCATCGGCATTGGCAACGTGTGGAAGTTCCCTTATATTGCCGGTCAGGGCGGCGGCGGCGCATTCGTGCTGTTCTACCTGATCTTCCTCATCATTCTGGGCCTGCCCATCATGACCATGGAGTTTGCAGTGGGCCGCGCTTCCCGCAAAAGCCCGGTGCGGGCCTATCAGGCACTGGAAAAGCCGGGCCAGAAGTGGCACATCCACGGCTACCTCACCCTCATTGGCTGCTATCTGCTCATGATGTTCTACACCACCGTGGCAGGCTGGATGCTGCACTATTTCTACATGACCGCCACCGGTAAGCTGGCAGGCCTGAACGCCGATCAGGTGGCTGGCAAGTTTACCGAAATGCTGGCAGACCCCGGCGTGATGACCTTCTGGATGGTGTTCGTGGTGGCACTGGGCATCTTTGTGTGCGCCAAGGGCCTGCAGAACGGCCTTGAGCGCGTGACCAAGGCCATGATGATCGCCCTGCTGGTGATCATGGTGGTGCTGGCCGTCAACAGCCTGTTCATGCCCGGCGCAAAGGAAGGCCTGAGCTTCTTCCTCGTGCCCGACTTCGGGCGCATGAAAGAGGTGGGCGTGGTCAACACGCTGGTGTCCGCCATGAATCAGGCCTTCTTCACCCTGAGCCTGGCATTGGCGCATGTCATCTTCGGCAGCTACATCGGCAAGGAGCACTCCCTGCTGGGCGAGTCCGCCCGCATCGTGGTGCTGGATACCTTCGTGGCCATCACCGCCGGTCTCATCATCTTCCCGGCCTGCTTCACCTACGGTGTAGACCAGACCAGCGGCCCCAGCCTGATCTTCATTACCCTGCCCAACATCTTTGCCAACATGGCCATGGGCCGGTTGTGGGGCTCCCTGTTCTTCCTGTTCATGGCCTTTGCGGCGCTTTCCACCGTGCTGGCCGTGTTCGAGAACATCATCTGCTGCGGCATGGAGCTGACCGGCTGCAGCCGCAAGAAGTCCAGTCTGGTAAACTTCGTGCTCATCACCCTGCTTTCGCTGCCCTGCGTGCTGGGCTACAACGTGTGGGCATGGGACGGCTTTGCCGTGTTCGGCGGCGCTGTGCTGGATTTGGAGGACTTCCTCGTGAGCAACCTGTTCCTGCCGCTGGGCAGCCTGGTGTACCTGCTGTTCTGCGTTACCAACTACGGCTGGGGCTGGGACAACTATAAAAAGGAAGTCAACACCGGCAAGGGCCTCAAGATGCACGACTGGATGCGCGGTTACCTGACCTGCGTGCTGCCGGTGATCGTGCTGTTCATCTTTGCTTTTGGCATCTACGATAAATTTTTTGCGTAAATAAATAACTTCTACCTCTCTGTAATCTTCGGTGACAACTCACCCAAAGGGAGAAGACCGGACGGAAAGATGCACTTTGCATGGACTGCCAAGGGCTCCCACTTTGGGGGAGCTGGCAAACCCGAAAGGGTTTGACTGAGAGGGCAAGCAGGTTAACGACAGGCTCCTCCTATTCCATCAATAAGAGGGGCCTTTTGCGGCAGAAAGGAACCTTCCATGCATATCCTGATCTGTGACGACGATGCGGCGTTCGGCGCGCGCATGGCAGAATATGTCACCGTCTACTTTACCGCCCGCAGCGTGCAGGTGCACACCGCCGTCTGCACCAGCGCAGCCGAGGTGCTTGCAACGCCGGGGCTGGAGCTGTATCAGCTGGCGTTTCTGGATGTGGACATGCCCGGTGCAAACGGCATGGTGCTGGGCCGTCAGCTCAAGCAGAAGTGCCCCGGCCTGATGCTGGTGTATGTTTCGGCCTATCTGGAATTTGCGCTGGAAGGCTACACGGTGAACGCCTACCGCTACCTGCTCAAGCGGGACATTGCGCGCACCCTGCCCAAGTGTCTGGACGACCTGCTTGCCGCCCTGACCGACCAGCGCAAGACCCTGACGGTGCACCACAACCGCACCGAAACGGAAATTCCGCTGGATCAGATCTATTATCTGGAAAGCGACCTGCGCCAGATCAACGTCTACGGCGACATTGCCCGCCGGCCCATCTGCACCTACTACGGCAAGATCGCCGACCTGCCGCCCATGCTCTACGAGAACGGCTTTTGGCAGGTGAGCCGCAGCGATGTGGTGAACATGAAATATGTGCGCAGCATCCGCAGCTACCGCGCCCTGCTGAAAAACGGGGTGGAGCTGAGCGTGAGCCGCGCAGGCTATGCGGCCATCCAGAACGCATATCTGGAATGGAAGGGGCAGTATGTGGATGAGTGATGCATTTGCGGAAATGATGCTGGGGCATCTGGTGTGTCTGGTCCAGGGGAACGCCTTTATTCTGGTGGAGTGGGCCTATCTGGGCAGAGGAAAACTGCGCTGGCCGGTTCTGTGGGCAGAGCTGCTGTGTATGGGGCAGCTGGGCCTGTCACTCGCAGCAGGAATGTCATTTTTCAATGTGCAGAGCGTCCTGCTCAATGTGCTGTACCTTTTTGTTACGGCGCAGCTGTTTGGCGGAACCTTTGCCGATAAGCTCACCGCCTGCCTGATCAACGGCACCATGTGCCTGCTGGTGGAGAACACGGTCAACTATACCTACTCCTGGTTCACAGGAGTGCGCACCGGCGAAGCATGGCAGCACCCCGGCTGCCTGATCGCGCTGTGCGCCGCGAACCTTATCGTGGGTGCAGCAGTTGCGCATTCCCTGTACAGCTGGAACCAGAAGTGTGCTCTGCAGCCGCTGCAGGCACTGGTGATGTCCTTTTTCCCCGGGGTGGCTGTGGTGCTGAACATCGTGCTGATGGTCACAGGGACCCAGCAGCCCGCTACCCGGATGACCATGCTGCTCACCTTTGGCATGAGCGTGGCGGTGCTGGTGCATATCGCCATCGTGCAGATGTTCAACGATCAGGTGGTGCAGCGGCAGAACTCCCGCTACCGTGCTCAGCTGGAACAGCAGCGTGCCGAAGCCCTGCTGGATTCCTACACGGAACAGCGCCGCCTGACCCACGAGTTCACCAACCACATGACAGCCCTTACCGCCCTGCTGGATCAGGGAGATCTGAAAGGCGCACAGGCCTACATTGCCAGCGTGAGCAAAACGGTGGCGGCGGGCACCACCATCATGGATACCCACAACCCGCTGCTGGATTCCATTCTGAGCAAAAAATACGAAGAAGCGGCAAAAGTTGGCGTGAACATTTACTTTGACCTGTGCGATCTCAAGCGGATGCCCTTCGACAGCATGGATATGGTCATCGTGCTCTCCAACCTTCTGGACAACGCCACCCGCGCCGCAGCGCAGGCCCTGCCGCCGGAGGTGCATGTGCGCATCCGCAAAACGCCGGAAGAATATCTGATCTCGGTGCGCAACCGCGTGCAGGAAGACCTGCTGCTGGAGGAGGGCAAGCTGCCCGGCACCACCAAAAAGGAGAGCGGCCACGGCATGGGCCTTGCCAACGTGCAGGACGTGCTGCGCAAGTACGGTGCCGAGTATACCGTGAGCTGCCGCGACCGGTGGTTCCGGTTTACCTGCGCCATCCCGTGCGCAGTTCATGACATGAGCACCGACAATTTATGACATGTTCTGTGCAACAGGCACGCAACAATGCTATACTAAGGCCAGTAAAGGTGACCTCCTGCCGGGGCAGGGCGGATTTGCGGCCAAAGGAAGACCTGGTGAAGCTTTGCCCCCTGTGCAGTGATCCGGGCAGCGGTGCGTGTTAAGCTGCTCTGTTTTCCCTTTGCTCTTCGCTGTGCAGTCCTCATGCGCTGCGCAGCTCATCTGGCGGGGCTTTCAACGGCGAACTTTGGGGTTTGCTGCTGATAAAGTCACTCGGTACGTCGCATTTCTGTCCGGCAGGTGCTGCTTGTGGGAATGGAGCATCTGCCGCACAGGGCATTTGCGTCGGTGAGAGTCCCGTCAGATTTTTTATTGCAAAAAAAGAGCTGCTGTACGGCAAAATTGCCTGATACAGCAGCTCTTTTTTCTGTGTCGTTATTCCGGCTTTACCTGCAGCTCCTGCTCGCAGTAGATGCAGCGGTATTTGCCGTTGGAGCTCAGCTCAAAGATCTGGTCGCACTCTTCCTCAATGGGAGAGATGCAGCGGGGGTTGCGGCATTTTACAATGTTCACAAGGCGCTTGGGGGGCATCGGCTTTTCCTTGCGCACGGCCTTGCCGTTTTCAATGATGGTCACGCTGATGCCCGGGTCAAGGTAGGCCAGCACATCCAGGTTCAGCCAGGAAGCATCGCCCTCCACCTTGATGATGTCCTTGCGGCCGCTGGCGGTCTTGCTGCTGCGTGCATTCTGGATCAGCGCCACGCTGGCGGTGCGGTTGCCCGCAATGCCCAGCAGGTCCATCAGGCCAATGGCAGTGCCTGCCTTGATGTGGTCGATCACGATGCCGTTCTGAATTTCATCGATGTTCAGCATATCAGTTCTCCTCCTTAGGTGCCTTGGGGTCGCGCAGGCCCAGCAGGGTCATGATCAGTGCCATACGCACATACACGCCGTTCTGCACCTGCTCAAAGTAGGCGGCGCGGGGATCGTCGTCCACGTCCAGTGCGATCTCGTTGACGCGGGGCAGGGGATGCAGCACAGCCATATCCGGCTTTGCAAGGCTCATCTTTTCCTTGGTGAGGATGTAGCTGTTCTTCAGGCGGATGTAGTCCTCCTCGTTGAAGAAGCGCTCCTTCTGCACGCGGGTCATGTACAGGATGTCCAGCTCCGACATGGATTCCTCCAGACTGCGGGTCTCCTGGTAGGGGATGCCGTTGGCCTCCAGCACGTCCTTTACGATGTAGTCCGGCACGCGCAGCTCTTCCGGGCTGATGAGCACGAACCGGATGTTCTTGCAGCGGGCCATGGTCTTGATGAGGGAGTGCACGGTGCGGCCGAATTTCAGGTCGCCGCACAGGCCGATGGTCAGGTCATCCAGCCGTCCCATGCGGCGGCGGATGGTCATGAGGTCCGTCAGGGTCTGGGTGGGGTGCTGGTGGCCGCCGTCGCCCGCGTTGATCACCGGGATGCGGGAGTAGCGGGAAGCGCGCAGCGGTGCGCCCTCTTTGGGGTGGCGCATGGCCACGATGTCCGCATAGCAGGACACCACGCGGATGGTGTCGGCAACGCTTTCGCCCTTGCTTGCGCTGGACACGTTCTCACTGGGAAAGCCCAGCACATGGCCGCCAAGGTTCAGCATGGCTGCCTCAAAGGAGAGGCGGGTGCGGGTGGAAGGCTCGTAGAACAGGGTAGCCAGCTTTTTATGCCGGGCCACCTCCTGATACGCGGCCGGGTCGTCATGGATGCGGTCGGCCAGATCAAGCAGCGTGGAGATTTCCTGTTGGGTAAAATCCAACGGGTCGATCAGATGTCGCATGGGTGCATACCTCCGTCAGTTTTTTGGTTTAGAGCAGCTTGCGTAAAATGGAAAAATCAAAGAAGTTTGTGTAGTAAGCTCAGCGAACGATCACCGGGCGGCACAAACGATTGAAACACACTTCGTCCAGCAGCAGCATGGCCTCGCCCGGAGCAAGGCGCATGGCGGAGCGGATGGCATCATCGCCGCAGCTTGCCTTCAGGTGGGCGACGTTGGAGGAGATCTGCTGGTGGCACTCCCGTTCCAGAATATCGAACACGCCGCCGGTCAGGTCGATGCGGGTGTAGTCTCTGGCGCCGAACAGTGCTCTGGGCAGGTAGTCGATGGAGTAGATGACCGGGGTGGTGTCGGCCAGAATGCGCTTTTTGATGCAGATCACGTCGTCGCCCGGCTCAATTTCCAGATCGCGGGCCAGCTCTTCACCGGCACGGATGGGAAATACCTGAATGCCGTCGGCGTGGGGGTAGCTGCCAAAGCTGCGGATCAGCGGGTAGTATTCCAGCTTCTGGTCCAGCCGGCTGCGCAGGCTCAGCACAGCGCGGTTCACCACCGTGCCAATGCCGCGCACGCGCTCCACATAGCCTGCGCGCTCCATCTCGCTCAAAGCATCGCGGATGACGGTGCGGCTCACGCCCAGCTCAGCGGCAAGATCTACCTCGGCGGGCAGACGGTCGGCCCGGGCATAGCGCCCGGTGCGCAGCTCTTCCAGCAGACTGGCAACGATGCGGTCGCTGATCACAGCACCGCCCAATCGGTTGGAAGAGGTAAGTGCAGATTCCTTCATGGTTCGGTTCCTCCGTTCACGGGCAGGGGATGCTCCCCGCCGGGACTTGAAGCCTGCGCCGCACGGCACCTTTGTGACCACGCCATACGCCGCAAACCCCTTTATACTTTATTATAACATAAATTGACATTTATAAAAGCGGCATTTATACTGGAAACAGCGAAAAAGTATGATTTTATTTTGGAGGGAAACGCAAGATGGAAGTTTTTCTGCACAAGATCTGCGGCCAGCCGGTGCAGCCGCCGGTGTCCATGCAGCTGCGCCGCTGCACGCCGGAGCAGGCCCCGGCGGTGTACGCCTTGCAAAACGAGGTGCGCGCCGCCATGCCGGACCCGGAGCAGTTCGTGCCGGACACGCTGGAAAACATCACGGCCTATGTCCGCAAGGACCTGTGCATCGGCGCATGGCAGGGCAGCCGCCTTGGCGGGTATCTCATCGTGCGCTTCTGCGGGCGCAGCGCACACAACTATGCGGCCTTCATGGATGCGCCGCGCACCGAGTGGGAGCACTGGGCCAATGCGGACAGCGCCATCGTCCACGCAGACTTTCGCGGCAACGGCCTGCAACGGCTCATGCTGGAAGCAGCGCTGCCGCTTTTCCCGAAAAAAATCACCCATATCGGTGCTACCGTCAGCCCGCAGAACCAGTACAGCCTGCACAACGCCCTTGCGTCCGGTTTTGCCATCGTCTCCCGGCGGGAAATGTACGGCGGCCACGACCGTTACCTGCTGGCAAAGGAGCTGTAAAAAGTGTAATTCGTCAAAAAGTATGTTAAACTAAAAACGCCACCCCGAAGGGTGGCGTTAAGGTGCTATCTGCAAGCGCAGGTGGTCATGCTTCCTGCCCGTTATCGCTGCTCTTTCTACATAGAACGAAGCAGAGGTTCCGGGAGTGGAACTTTTTTGCAAAATGAAACTTCCCGGAGCCTTGAAGGCGAAGGGAGGGATATCCGGTGACTCTGTTGGAAACCCTCGCACTGCTCACCTTCATTCTCACACTGTTGGGTCTGATCGTGGACGTGATCCGTCTGGCCGTTGAGGTCATGACAATGTTTTCCAAGCACAAAGCCGATGATAGCAAAAAAGACTGACCGCCCAGCTACCAACTCGTGCGGTCAATCTTTTCTTGACTAAACGGGCAAGGAGCTGACCATTGCGGACAGCGCCTTTTCTGTTTGTAGTATAGTGCCTTTTTTCAGGGATTGTCAAGGGCGCAGGGCTTCTCTTTACGCCGCCTGTAGTGTCTGACCTCTCTGGCGCATCTTGTGCCGCACCACCAGCAGGCAGGCCAGGTGCACGGCAGCCGTCAGCACCCAGCTGATGGGGTAGCTGATGTACAGCATGAACGGTGTGCGGTTCAGCTGGAAGATGGTGGCGATCCACACCAGCCGCAGCAGGCAGCTGCCCACAAGGCTCACCACCATGGGCAGCACGCTGTAGCCAAGGCCGCGCAGGCTGCTGGCCAGCGTATCCATGATGCCGCACAGCAGGTAGGTGCCGCAGATCACCCGCAGGCGCTCGTATCCGGCGGCGATCACCGCCGCATCCGAGGAGTAGAAGTGCAGCAGCTGGGTGCCTGCCAGCACCGCACCGCCGCCCAGCACCACGCCGGTCACGATGGCGCACAGCAGGCAGTTGAGGACAACGCGGTTCAGGTTCTGGTACTTGCGTGCGCCCATGTTCTGGCTGGTAAAGGTGACGGCAGCCTGCGAAAAGGCGTTCATGGCGGTATAGACGAAGCCCTCCAGATTGGCGGAGGCCGAACTGCCTGCCACCACCGTGGAACCAAAGGAGTTGATGGCCGACTGGATGACCACGTTGGACAGGCTGAACACGGTGCTCTGCAGACCGGCAGGCAGGCCGATAAGCAAAATCTGCTTCAGGGCACCCATGTGGAAGCCCAGATGATGCAGATCCAGATGCAGCGCGCCCTCCTCCTTCATCAGCATCCGCGTCACCATGCAGGCGGAAACGGTCTGACTGATGATGGTAGCCAGCGCCACGCCTGCCACGCTCATGGAAAAGCCAATGACGAACACAAGGTTCAGCACCACATTGATGATGCCGGCTGCTGCCAGACAGTACAGCGGGCGCTTGGTGTCGCCCACGGCGCGCAGCAGCGCACTGCTGAAGTTGTACAGCATGGTCATGGGCATCCCGATGAAATAAATTTTAAGGTACAGCGCAGAGAGGTCGATCACATCCTCCGGGCAGCTCATCAGCTCCAGCAGCCCCCGGGCTGCAAAGAACCCCACCACAGCCAGCAGCACGCCGCTGACAAGGCCCAGCGTCACCGAGGTCTGCACCGTGTCCTGTACGCCGCGGTCATCTTTTGCGCCAAAGCAGCGGGCCGCCACCACGTTTGCGCCCAGCGAAAGCCCTACGAACAGGTTCACCAGCAGGTTGATGAGGGAGCCGTTGGAGCCGACGGCGGCCAGTGCGGTGCTGCCCGCAAAGCGGCCCACGACCACTACGTCCGCAGCGTTGAACAGCAGCTGCAGAATGCTGGAAGCTGCCAGTGGGATGGAGAACAGGATGATCTTTTGGAGCATCGGGCCGCTGGTAAGGTCAGCGGAGCGGCTTGTCTGAGCCATGAGAAAAGTACCTCCTTTTTATCGTTTACGCGGAGAAGCCGTTTTCCGAAGCATTGCACACTGCTTAGGAGGACAGCATCTGAAATGTAAATTTTTCGTAAATAAAGGGAACCGAAGGCATATTATAACGCGCGGCGCAGAAAAATACAAGAGGCACCGCCGAAAAAATGCAAATTCCCGGCGGTGCCGCTTATAAAACGATCAAAAACATTTCTTGAAGCACGGCAGAAGAGTTTATTCTTCCTGCAAAGCGTCCCGGAACAAAACCCGCAGATAATCCCGCCCGCCGTAGAGGACGCGGTCAATATAAATATCGTTCCGAAAAGCATGATAAAAAATCAGATACTTTCCGCTGACAAGAAAGCGCTCATCCAAATAAAGTTCATGATCCAGCGGAGCTACGGAAGAAAGCAATGCACCGCTTTCCGGGAACAGCTTTAATTGTTCAGCAGCATCCATGATGCGGTTCAGAATGCGCTCTGCAGAAGGCAGATTTTGCAAGTCGAACGAGATATAATCCCAGATGTCGTCCAGGTCCTGACGGGAACGAGTTGTATAAATGAGGTTATTTTCCATTGGCTTTTGCGCGGAAATGCGCCCTCATTTCTTCCGGAGTGTAAAGCTTTTCCGTCTCACCAGAGCACCGTCCTTTTGCAATTTCATTCATAAGCCGGATGGTAGCCTGCGTTTTCTCATAATCTTCCATGTCCAGAATGGCATACTTTCCACGGCCGTTTTTGGTAAGAAAAACCGGCGATCCTGCTTCCACATCGCGAAGGACTTCGTTGTAATTCCGCAGGTCAGAAATAGGTTTGATGTTCGGCATAAGATCAACTCCCTTCATTTGTAGTATAACAAATGCTGCTGTGAAATTCAACGTAAAATTTGCAGCTGATAAAAGTGAGATCCTACAAAAAAACCGCCGTCCTGTCGGGCAGCGGTCTTCTGATAAAATAAGCTTACGCTTCCAACGTCTTCCAGTGCTCCGGTGCGGCAAAATCGCTCGTCTCGCCGTCATCGGTGTACATCCGGCAGCGGGCGCTGCCATTTTCGTCCGGGCAGGCCCACAGGGTCAGGGCGGTGTCGTCCAGCTGGGCGGTGCAGCTGGCGGGTCTTGCCACCGGCACCGCATGGCCCGGGCGGATGAACAGCAGCACTTCGTCCAGTGCGCAGCGGACGTAGTGGTGCCCGGCGGGCAGAAGCTCGGTGTCGTAGTCGTCTACACTGCGGATGCGGTAGAGCTTCATTGCTTCCGGCAGGTAGACATGCCGTCCGCTGGCGTTCTGGGTGTAGACAGGCGCTACCATCACACCCTCGCCCAGCAGCAGCTGGTCCTGCACCTCGCGGGCATCCGGGTCAGCAGGGAAATCAAAGCCCAAGGGCCGGAAGTAACTGGTATTTTCCAATGCCGCCTTCATGAAGGTACTATAAAGGTAGGGCAGCAGGGCATACCGCAGCCGGAGCATCTTCCGCAGGGCAGGCAGCATATCCGCAAAGCGGTAGTATTCCTGCATCCGGGAGCCGTCGGTGGCGTGGTTGCGCATCAGCGGCGTGAACAGGCCGAACTCCAGCCAGCGCAGGGCCAGATCAGGCGTAGTATCGTAGGAAAAACCGCACAGGTCGGCGCCGGTGTACAAAAAGCCGCACAGCTGCACGTTGGGCATCATCTGGATATTGGCCAGAAGCTGTGCCCATGTGGAAGCGTTGTCACCCAGCCAGATGCCGCCGTAGCGGTGGCTGCCGATGAAGCTGGAACGGCTGTAGAGCAGCGTGCGTCTGCCGGGCCGCAGGCGGGCAAAGGCTTCGCCTGCCGCACGGGTCATATTGCCGCCGTAGAGGTTGTGCACCCTGTCATGGCGCACCCGCTGGCCGTCCACATCGTGGTAGAAGCTGGCGTAGTCCTCTGGGGCGTTCATCAGGCCCAGCGCGCCGCCCACCACCTTGCCAAAGAATTCATCCTGCACGATGTTGTCTTTCCGGCTCAGTTCGTCCAATGCTCTCAAAGAAAGCCTTGAGCCGCTCGGGTGAGTAAAACAGCGCAGGCTCGTTCATGTCATTCCAGAAGCCCTCGATGCCGCAGTCGGTCAGTGCCTTGTACTGCCGGCCGAACCACTCCCGCACCTCCGGGCGCAGGAAGTCCGCAAAGTAAGGCCTTGCCGGGCCACACCGCCGCCACAAAGGGGGTGCCGTCGGCTTTGGTGCAGAAGAAACCGTTTGCAAGGCCCTCGGCACAGACGGGGTTTTCCGGGTCGATGCGCACACCCGCATCGATGATGGGCACCAGCCGGATGCCCTGTGCCTTCAATTCAGCGCTCAGGGCGGCAAGGTCCGGGAAGCGCTGCTTGTTTACGGTAAAAGTCCGCGTAGTCCTGCATGTAATCGATGTCCATGCAGATCATATCCAGCGGCAGATCGTTCTCTTTGTACTGGCGGGCCACCTCCCGCACGTCCTCAGCGGTCTTGTAGCCAAAGCGGCTCTGTGCAAGACCAAAGGCCCACTTGGGCGGGATATAGCTGCGGCCGATGAGCTGCCGGAACTGGCGGCTGATAGCGTTCAGGTCGTCGCCGGTAATGATGTAAAGCTCATGATCCGGCTCTTCGGTGGCAAAGCGCAGGGCATCGTATTCGGTGTAGCCGATATCGTAACGCACTTTGCCCGGGAAATCGATGAACACACCAAAAGCATTCACGGCCTGCGCCGCCGTCAATGAGCAGAAAATTGTGCGCACCATAGTAGGAAAGCTTATCCTCGCTGTGGCGGGCTTCATCGGTGTTGTTGGTCACGTAGTGCCAGCCGCGCTTGTTGATGCCGCGGGGACATTTCGCCCAGACCGTACACGATGGCATCCGGAGCCATCCGGTATCCCCAGCCGTCTTCTTCGGCTGTGAGGAAGGGCACCGGCCCGGCGGAAACTGGGATCTCCTGCACCACACTGTCGGTGGGCAGGGGCAGGCCAAAACGGAAACGCTGGATCATAGGGGACCTCCTTGTAGCATCCTTGTCCTCTCCGTCACGCCTTTCGGCGTGCCACCTCTCTCAAAGTGAGAGGTTTTGCCAAAGGCCCCATCTCCGAGGGGGCTGTCGAGCGGAAGCGAGACTGGGGGAGTGGACTTCTCATTTTCTTTATCTTACCCCGGGCCGCGCTGCAAAACAAGAGACAAAATCCGGCACTTTTTTTGCCACAAAACCGGCAGAACGCAGCCAAAGCATAAAAATATCGGCGGCAGGCGGCGGATGCAATTGCAAATTCCGGCCCATACTGTTATACTGGAACTGCTACTTTGAATCGGAAAATGGAGGAAACCCATGTATCGCAATGGAATCAAGCGCCTGCTGGCGGTGGTGCTGTCGCTGTGCGGCATGATCTGCCTGTCCTGGCTTTTTCTCATTCTGGCCGTCGCCATCAAGCTGGACTCGCCCGGCCCGGTGTTCTTCAAACAGAAGCGTGTGGGCATTGGCAAAAAGCACTTTTACATTTTAAAGTTCCGCACCATGCGCATCGACACGCCCCACGATATGCCCACCCATCTGCTGCACGACCCGGACCAGTATATCACCCGCATGGGTCATTTCCTGCGCAAGACCAGTCTGGACGAGCTGCCCCAGCTGTGGAACATCTTTGTAGGTGATATGGCGGTCATCGGCCCGCGGCCTGCTTTGTGGAACCAGTATGATCTGCTGGCAGAGCGCGACAAGTACCATGCAAACGATGTGCGCCCGGGCCTGACCGGCTGGGCACAGATCCATGGCCGCGATGAACTGGAGATTGCGGAGAAGGCAAAGCTGGACGGCTGGTATGTGGAGCATCTGAGCTTTGGGCTGGATGTGAAATGCTTCTTTGGCACCATTGCCGCGGTGCTTAAGCACGACGGCGTGGTGGAGGGCGGCACCGGCACTCTGCACGAAGAAACAGGCAAAGAGAACCATTAAAAATAGCCGCCGCGTGCCGCAACCCGAATATTTTTAGCGGAAAAAGATTTTATGTTTGCAGTTCTGGAAAATCTGCGGATTTTCCAGAACTGTTTTTTCACGAAGGGGCTGTGACCAGAAACTGCATTTTTTGCTGATTTGTCCTGATTTGTGAAAAGATGCTTGGAGCGGCCCGCAGGCCGCGACAAACACAAAATAAAAATAATTCTTCCGCAGAAGATGGCCAGAGCGCAGCGGAGGCCATTCTAAATCGCCATATCTCTTGATTTATCCCCGGAAAAGCGTATAATAAAACAGTACACAAGACGTCAAAGGAGGATTCCTGTATTATGGAACGCACCTATATCAACGAGGCTCAAAAGGCCATCGGCGGCACGGTCAAGGTGCAGGGCTTTATCGAGAACCTGCGCAACAGCAAGTATATGGCCTTTATCGTGCTGAAGGATATTACCGGCAAGCTGCAGATCACGGTGGAAAAGGAAGATCACCCCGATCTGGTGGATACCATCGATCAGCTCACCCCGGATTCCGTCATCACCGTCACCGGCAAGGTGGTGGAGAACGACTACGTCAAGATGGGCGGCGTGGAGATGATCCCCGAGAGCATCGAGATCGAGAGCATCGCCAACGCTCTGCCCATCGTCCGCAAGGAGATCGCAGCCACCAAGAAAAAGAAGGCTGTGGAGCGCTCCAGCATCGACCAGCGCATTGATTACCGCTGGATCGACCTGCGCACCGACGAGAACCAGCTCATGTTCAAGGCACAGAGCTGCTTTGTGAACGCCATGCGCAAGTTCCTGCTGGACCGTAACTTCATCGAAATCCACACCCCAAGCTGATCGCTGCTGCCAGCGAGAGCGGCTCTGAGGTGTTCAAGGTGGACTACTTTGACCGCAACGCCTATCTGGCACAAAGCCCTCAGTTCTACAAGCAGATGGCAATGGCTGCAGGCTTTGAGCGCATTTTCGAGACCGGCCCTGTGTTCCGCGCCGAGAAGAGCTACACCAACAAGCACTCCACCGAGTTCTCCGGCTTCGATCTGGAGTTCAGCTACATCACTTCCTATAAAGACGTGATGAAGATGGAAGAGGAGCTGCTGACTGCCGGTCTGCAGGCTGTCAAGGACAACTACGGCGACCCAGATCAAGGAGATGTTCGGGCAGGAAGTCATCGTTCCCACCACTCCGTTCCCGGTGGTCAAGCTGGCAGACCTGTACAAGGGTCTGGAAGAAGAGTTCGGCTACACCGTCGATGAGAGCGAGAAGGGCGACCTGACCACTGAGGCCGAGCGCCTGAGCTATGAGTGGGTGAAGAAGCACTACGGCCACGAGTTCCTCTTTATCACCGATTACTCTGCCGAGAAGCGTGCGTTCTACCACATGCGCGACGAGAACGGCGTGCCCCAGGGCTACGACCTGATCTGGCGTGGTGTTGAGATCACCACCGGTGCCCAGCGCGAGCACCGCTATGAGGTGCTGAAGAAGCAGGCCGAGGAAAAAGGGTCTGGCCGATGATGTCAAGTTCTATCTGGAGTTCTTCCAGTACGGCTGCCCGCCCCACGGCGGTTTCGGTCTGGGCATCGACCGCCTGACCATGCTGCTGTGCGGCCTGACCATCAAGGACGCCGAGTTCCTGTTCCGCGGCCCCAACCGTCTGACCCCGTAATTGTAAAAATATTTGTAAAGGCTCCTGTGCTGCTGGCATGGGAGGCCTTTTGTCATATCCGGCCTTTTCCCAACATACGATTACAACAAGCGGACCGGAATCCTGTCCGGTGCACAGCGCAAACGGGAAGGGGAGAGCAATTTGGCAAATCAGGAACAGAAGAGCATCTGCCGCGAGATCGGCGCACGCACCGGCGGAGATATCTACATTGGGGTGGTTGGCCCGGTGCGCAGCGGCAAATCCACCTTTATCAAGCGTTTCATGGAACAGCTGGTGCTGCCCGCCATCGGCCCGGCGGCTGCGCGGGAGCGTGCCCGGGACGAGCTGCCCCAGTCGGCAGCGGGCCGCACCATCATGACCACGGAACCAAAATTCATCCCGGAAGCAGCCGTGCCCCTGCAGTTGGAGGGCGGCGGCGAGTGCCGGGTGCGGCTCATCGACTGCGTGGGTTACATGGTGGAGGGGGCTATGGGCCACGAGGAGAACGACAAGCCCCGCATGGTCAAAAGCCCGTGGTTCGACCACGAGGTGCCCTTCGACCTTGCCGCCGAGACCGGCACCCGCAAGGTGATCTGCGAACATTCCACCATCGGCATCGTGGTCACCACCGACGGCTCTGTGAGTGACATCCCGCGGGAGGGCTATGCCAGAACCGAGAAGCGCATCGTGGAAGAACTGGATGCGCTGGGCAAGCCCTACATCATCCTGCTCAACAGCACCCACCCGGATGCGCCGGAGACGAAGCAGCTGGCCGAGGGCATGGCACGGGACTACGACCACACCGTGCTGCCGGTGAGCTGCGTGGATCTGGACGCGGAGGCACTCGGCAGCATCCTGCGGCAGGTGCTGTACGAGTTCCCGGTGCAGGAGCTGGATTTTGCCCTGCCGCGCTGGGTCACGATGCTGGAAAACGGCCACTGGCTGCAAACGCAGGTGTACGATGCGGCCATGCAGCTGGCGGCAAAGGTCTCCCGCATGAAGGATGTGCCCTCCGGAACAGACGCACCTGCGCTGGAATGTGACGCGGTGCAGCGCTCGGCCATCAGCGGCATCGACCTTGCAAACGGCAGTGTGCGCATCACGGTGGAGCTGAAGCCGGAAATTTTCTATCAGGTGCTGAGCGAGCAGACCGGCCTTGCCATTGGCGACGAAGCAGGCCTGATGCCCTGCATCATGGAGCTGGCAAAGGCCAAACGGGAGTACGAGAAGGTGCGCAGCGCCCTTGAGCAGGTGGAAGCTACCGGCTATGGCATCGTGATGCCCACGGTCAGCGAGCTGAAACTGGAACAGCCCCAGATCGTGCGGCAGGGCACGAACTACGGCGTGCGGCTGGAAGCCTGCGCGCCCTCCATCCAGATGATGAAGGCCACCATCCACACCGAGATCAGCCCCATCGTGGGCACCGAAAAGCAGAGCGAGGACCTTGCCCGCAGCCTGCTGGCCGGCTTTGAGGACGACCCGGAAAAGCTGTGGGAGTCCAACATCTTTGGCAAGAGCCTGCACGAGCTGGTGAACGAAGGGCTGCAGAACAAGCTGCTGCACATGCCGCAGGAGGCCCGCACCCGCCTGCAGGAAACGCTGGAACGGGTCATCAATGAGGGCTGCACCGGGCTGATCTGCATTCTGATCTGACCGCTACAAAACAGAAGAGGGAAGCGCCGCGCGGGTGCCTCCCTCTTTATTTGTTCACTTTTCTTCTTCGGTCAGCTTATTGATGAGCATTTGGTAGATCTCGTTGCCCTTGAGGATGAACTGCTTTTTTACCAGCTCGGCGGTCAGCCGGTCCGGTGTGCCGAGATCCAGACAGAACAGCTCACTGTCCAGCCCTTTCACCGTGCAACGGATGGTGCAGTGGCCGTCCTCTTTTTCGGTAATGCTGGCACTGTACTTGGCTTCCTTGCGGGCCCATGTCTGGCAGCGCAGCACAGCGGCCACAGCGCGCTCCCGCACACTGCGGGGCAGGTCGTAGGCAAGCTCCTGCGCCACCTTGCGGCCCTTCTCGGTAATGGTGTAGCTGCCCTTTGTCAGGGTGACGAGCTGCTGCCTGGTGATATCGTCCAGACACGAGCCGATCTCGAAATAGTTCACCAGCGCTTCTTCCATCAGGGCGTTTTCGATCTCCTGCCGGGTAATGGGTCCGGCATTTTTGACCAGATAGCACAGCAGCAGCCGGATCTCGGTGCTGCTGGTCAACCCGCCGGGACGTACACCGGCAGTAAAAGCATCATTGGCGGCCATCGTTCCATACATCCCCCTTGCATTCCTTTTCTTTTATAGTATAAAGGCTTTCACGCCGGATTGCAAGCCGCAGCGGCAAAATCTGTCTCAATGCGCTTGGGGCTTTCCGGCGTGGAGTACACCCAGTGGTCCAGATGGCCCTCGGTGATGAAATACTTCAGCTCGAACCGGTGGCGCTGGCTCAGGGCGTGGTTCACGATCACCAGCTTGATCTTCATTTTTTCCGGCAGGATGTTCTTGATGTAGACGCTCACCGCCTGCCCGGGCACAAGGTCGGTGCAGCTCTCGGCAAGGCCCGCGAGGTTGGGCGCGATCTCGATAAAGGTGCCGTATTCCTCCACGCTGCGCACGATGCCCACCACGGTCTCACCCACGGTGAACCCGGCCGCATTTTCCTCCCATGTGCCCAGCAGTTCCCGGATGGTCAGCACAAAGCGGCCCTGTACATCCCGGTTCTTGACGGCGCACAAGATCTGCTGGCCCACGCTCACCCGGTCGGCGGGGGAGAGATGCGGCTCACCGACATGCAGTCGATGGGCAGCAGGGCGCTGATGCCGCACCCAACGTCACAAAAGGCACCAAACGGCTCGATGTGGGTCACAGTGCAGGGCAGGATATCGCCGGGCTGCAGGGTGTCCAGATAGTCGGCCTTGCACATCTGCTGCGCCAGCGCGCGGGAGAGCCGGTAGAAGGGCTGACCGTTCTCGTCGGTGTCCAGCGCTTCGATCACAAAGCAGGTGGGGCGGCCCACCCTCGTCAGCACCGCAATGTCCCGCACGGTGCCGTTTGCGGCACCATCGGCGCACTGGGCAAAGGGCATCACGGCTCTCACCCCGCCGATCTCGAACCGCAGCTGGCGCTGGGTATCAAAGGCCAGAGCAGTGGCCTGCAGGATCTCGCGGTTTGCCATGGCGGCGCGCAGTTCAGCGGGGGACAGGCGCGCAGCAGAACGGTAGTTGCCTTCGGTACGGTAAGCTTGCATCATCTTTCATTCCTCTTTCTCTGCTTTTTAGGCCGTGCTTGGAACGGCAGCGGCCTTTCTGTTAAAACTTATGCATCCGCATGGGCGGATATTTGCATTTTGTGCGGCTTTGCATTATACTATATCTGTATGCGCAGCAAACCGGCACGCCGGGCTTTGCGCACACACCGCCTGCTGTTTTGGGCAGGCAGAAGGGAGAAGCAGAGCTATGGACATTGCTGTAGGCGATACCATCTTCACCCGCAAAAAGCACCCCTGCGGAGCGTCCAGCTTCGAGGTGCTGCGCGTCGGCATGGATTTTAAGATCCGGTGTACCGGCTGTGGGCGCGAGGTGATGCTGCCGCGTGCTAAAATTGAAAAGAACATCAAAAAGGTGGTAAAAACCCGGGCAGGCCTAGCGCCCGGCGCAGCACGCATCCGGGGCGGAAAGGCCCCGGAGCCGTTCGGCTGCACGAACATGAATCTGAGTTTGTAAGGAGAACTGCCGGAATTATGCCGAACATGTTTACCCAGATGGATGCTGTCTGCCACCGCTTTGAAGAGCTTTCCATCCGCCTGAACCAGCCGGATACCGCCGCAGACCCTGCGCTTTTCCGCAGGCTGATGCGGGAGTACCACGATGCAGAACCTGTGGTGCAGGCCTACCGCGCGTGGCAGACCGCACAGGATCATCTGGCACAGGCCAAAGCTCTGCTGGAAGAACCGGGCGCACTTGACCCGGACTTCAAGCAGATGATACAGCAGGAAATCAGCGAAAAAAGTCAAGATGTGGAAAAGCTGGAAAATAATCTCAAAATTTTGCTGCTGCCCAAGGATGTGAACGATGGCAAAAATGTCATTGTGGAGATCCGCGGCGGCGCAGGAGGGGAGGAAGCTGCCCTGTTTGCCCACAGCCTGCTGCGCATGTACACCATGTATGTGCAAAGCAGGGGCTGGCAGCTGGAAATGCTCAACCTCAACGAGACGGAGCTTGGCGGCGTGAAGGAGGCCATCTTTTCGGTGGACGGTGCCGGGGCCTACAACCGCCTCAAGTACGAGAGCGGTGTGCACCGTGTGCAGCGCGTGCCGGAGACCGAGACGCAGGGCCGCATCCATACCTCCACGGCCACGGTGGCTGTGATGCCGCAGGCCGAAGAGGTGGACTTTGCGCTGGACATGAAGGACCTGCGTATCGACACCTTCCGTTCCTCCGGCGCGGGCGGTCAGCACATCAACAAAACCTCCAGCGCCATCCGTGTGACACATCTCCCCACCGGCATGGTGGTAGAATGCCAGAACGAGCGCAGCCAGTTCCAGAACAAGGACAAGGCGCTGGAGATCCTGCGCAGCCGCCTGCTGGCCCAGAAGCAGAAACAGCAGCAGGATGCCATCAACGCCAGCCGTCAGGGGCAGGTGGGCACCGGCGACCGCAGCGAAAAGATCCGCACCTACAACTTCCCGCAGGACCGCTGCACCGACCACCGCATCGGCCTGACCGTGCACAATCTTTCCAAGATCATGGACGGCAATCTGGACGAGGTGATCGACGCACTGGCCACCCGCGAGCAGGCCGAAAAGCTGCAAAAGCTCAACGAGCAGGGCTGAAATGCGGTTTTGAAAATAAAACGATATCCTGTCGATAAATGCTGAAAAGCATAAATACTTTACAGATAGAAAGAACGATGATCCGTATGGAAATGAAAACTGAAATTTTGCCCGCATCGGACGAAAAGAGCATTGAAAAAGCCGCTGCCCTGCTGCAGAACGGTGAGCTGGTGGCCCTGCCCACCGAGACGGTTTACGGCATTGCTGCCGATGCCCGCAACGGCGAGGCTGTGAAGAAGATCTTTGTGGCCAAGGGCCGCCCGCAGGACAATCCCCTGATCGTCCACGTCACCGGACCGGAAATGCTGCCCGGCCTTGTCAGCGAGGTGCCGGAGCGCGCCCAGCTGCTGATGGCTGCGTTCTGCCCCGGCCCGCTCACCATCATCATGCCCCGCGGCCCGGAGGTGGCAGCGGAGTGCTGTGCCGGTCTGGACACCGTGGGCATCCGGATGCCCAGCCACCCGGTGGCCCGCGCCGTCATTGAAAAGAGCGGCTGCGCCTTTGCTGCCCCCAGCGCCAATCTTTCCGGCAAGCCCAGCCCCACCAACGCGCAGGATGTGTTCACCGATATGGACGGCCGCCTGCCGCTGATTTTGGACGGCGGCGAGTGCGACGTGGGCGTAGAAAGCACTGTGGTGTCGGTGGTGGGCGAAAAGCCCACCCTGTTCCGTCCGGGCCACATCACGCTGGAAGACCTCGAGCGTGCCCTCGGCGAAGAGGTGGAAGTGTCCAAGGCCATCCTCGAAAAGCTGCCGGAGGGTGCTGTGGTGCGCAGCCCCGGCATGAAGTACAAGCACTACGCCCCCAAGGCGGATGTGACCTTGCTGGAAGGCACCTTTGAGCAGTTCAAAGCCTATGTGGATGCCCACGCCGAGCAGAATCCCAGCTGTCTGTGCTTTACCGGCGAGGCGGAAAAGCTGGGTGTGCCCTGCGTGGAGTATGGCCGCGAGGGCGACGGTGCCAATCAGGCAAAGCACATCTTCCGCTGCCTGCGTGCGCTGGATGAGCAGGGCGATGCCGTGGTCTACGCCCGCTGCCCGCAGAAGGACGGCCTTTCCATGGCGGTGTACAACCGCCTGATCCGCGCTGCGGCCTTCCGGGTGATCAAGCTATGATCGCGCTTGGCATCACGGGCCGCAGCGGCTGCGGCAAATCCACGGTCACGGCGGTGTTTTCGGCCCACGGTGTGCCGCTGGCCGATGCCGACCAGATCAGCCGCGAGATTTTACTGCCCGGCTCGCCGCTGCTGCCCCGGCTGGCTCAGCGGTTCGGCGCAGACATTTTAAAAGCAGACGGCACATTGGACCGCCGCCTGCTGGCTGACCGCGCCTTTGCCACCCCGGAAGGCAAGGCGGCGCTGGACAGCCTGACCCACCCGGAGATCGTGCGCCGCATCCGTGCGGCAAAGCAGGCAGCACAGGATGCCGGTGCACCGCTGTTCGTGCTGGATGGCGCGGTCATCGTGGGGACTGCGGCGCAGGCCGAGTGTGACCGCCTGTGCGTGGTCACGGCACCGTTTGAGACCAGTGTGGCCCGCATCGTGGCCCGGGACGGCATCTCGGCCGAGATGGCCGCCCGCCGCCTGAACGCCAGACACCGGAAAGCACCCTCACCGCGCAGGCAGACTATGTGCTGCGCAACGATTCCAGCCTTGCACATCTGCAGGCTGCGGCAGAGCAGCTCTGCACAAAGCTTCTGGCAGAAGGAGGTGCGGGAAAAGAATTTTGAACAAACGATATAACGAACAAGATCCTGCACCGCAGTACGACCCGGAGACGGCCCGCATCCGCCGCGCTCTCCGCGCCCAGAAGGCACGCCGCCGCAAAAAAATGCGCAGCCGCAGGCTGTTCCTGCTGGGCATGGCACTGATCCTGCTGTTTGTGCTGGTGCCCAACTTGTGGGGCAGGGCAGAACGGCTTTTATACCCCCGCAAGTACGAAGTGCTGGTGGACCAGTGGGCGGAGACTTACGGCCTTGACCCGCTTCTGGTGGATGCCTTCATCCGCACCGAAAGCGGCTTTGACCCGCAGGCCACCTCCACTGTGGATGCCCGGGGTCTGATGCAGATGACCGAGGAGACCTTTATCTGGCTGCGCAGCAAGATCGCACCGGACGAAGGACTGCTCTTTGCAAATCTCTACGACCCGGAGACCAGCATCCGGTTCGGATGCTATTACCTGCACCTGTGCATGGAGCGCTACAACGGCGATGTTGCCACTGCCGCTGCCGCTTATCACAGCGGGTGGGGCACGGTAGATGCTCTTTTACAGATGGAAGAGCACTCCGCAGACGGCGAAACGCTGCAGGGCTTTCCCTATAACCAGATGAACCACTACGTAAAAAAGATCACTTCCTGCTATGCGCGGTATCAGCGTATCTATGCAGAAAGCTGAGAGGAGATAAGGAACATGAGCGAGAAACTTACCGCAAAGCAGGCTGCCGAACAGCTGCTTTACAAGCCGGAGTACGCTGCCGACAAGAGCGCCGACGTGAAGGAGAAGGCTGCAGCCTTTGCCGAAGGCTACAAAGCCTTCCTGAACGCTGCCAAGACCGAGCGCGAAGCTGCCGCCGCCAGCGAAAAGCTGCTGCTGGAGGCCGGTTACGAAAAGTTTGAACCGAAAAAGACCTATGCCCCCGGCCAGAAGATCTACTTTGTGCAGGAGCACAAGGCGGTGGTGGCCGCTACCATCGGCCGGAAATCTTTTGAGGAGGGCTTCCGTCTGGTGATCGCCCACATCGACAGCCCCCGTCTGGACCTGCGCCCGAACCCGCTGTACGAAGCAGACCACCTCAGCTACTTCAAGACCCACTATTACGGCGGCATCCGCAAGTACCAGTGGGGCACCATGCCGCTGGCCATCCACGGCGTGTTCACCCGTGCTGATGGCTCCAACGTGTCCTTTGCAGTGGGTGAGGACGAGAATGACCCCGTGTTCTGCATCACCGATCTGCTGCCCCATCTGGGTGCCGAGCAGAACGACCGCAAGCTCAGCGAGGGCATCAAGGCCGAAGAGCTGAACGTGCTCATCGGCTCCGACGCTGTGGAGGATGCCGACATCAAGGAGGCCGTCAAGCTGAACACCCTGATGCTGCTGCACGAAAAGTACGGCATCACCGAGCGGGACTTCACCCGCGCCGAGATCGAGGTGGTGCCCGCCCATAAGGCCCGGGACGTGGGCTTTGACCGCTCCATGGTGGGCGGCTACGGTCACGATGACCGGGTGGACGCATACCCCGCCCTTATGGCCGAGATCGAGACGAAAGATCCTGTGCACACCACCGTCTGCGTGCTGACCGATAAGGAAGAGATCGGCTCCGACGGTGTGACCGGCATGCAGAGCATGTATGTGTTCCACTTTATGCAGCTGCTGTGCCGCGCCGCCGGTCAGGACGACATCCTTGCCTTCCAGAACAGCGTGTGTCTCTCCGCCGATGTGACCGCCGCCTACGACCCCTCCTGGGCAAATGCCTTCGAGCCGCAGAACGGTACTTACGCAGGCCGCGGCGTGGCCTTCTTCAAGTACACCGGCAGCCGCGGCAAGAGCTCTGCCAGCGATGCTTCCGCTGAGCTGGTAGGGGATATCACCCGCCTGCTGGACGCCAACGGCGTGGCATGGCAGATCGGTGAGCTGGGCCGTCTGGACCTTGGCGGCGGCGGCACCATTGCCAAGTACGTGGCCAACCGCGGCATCCCGGTGCTGGACATCGGTGTGCCGGTGCTGTCCATGCACTCGCCCTTCGAGGTCATCCATAAGACCGACCTGTACATGGCCTACCGCACCTTCTCGCTGTTCTGCCAGAACGCGGAATAAAGATTTAGCCCCGGATCGCCCGCAGCCGCAGGTTTTCCGGGGCTTTTTTGAAAAAACTTGACCTTCAAGTGTCTTTAAGGTGTAATGTGAGTGCGGAGGTGAAGCAAATGAACATCAAACAGGCTTCGAAACAGAGCGGGGTGTCTGCCCCCAATATCCGCTTCTATGAAAAAGAAGGACTTCTGAATCCCGCCCGGCTGCCCGGCAACGATTACCGCGACTACACAGAACAGGATATCCGCGCCCTCCGGTTCATCCGGATGCTGCGGATGCTGGATGTGCCGCTTCCGGTCATCCGGTCCGTGCTTGCAGGCGATGCACCGCTGGGGAGTGTCCTGCGGGAGCAACAGACCGCACTGGAACAGCGCGCAAAGCAGCTGGAAGGGGCGGCGCGTTTTTGTGCAGAACTGGCCCGGCAGGACCCGTCTGTGGCATCACTGGATGTGGACGCCTGCCTGACCCGGATGGAAAAGCCTGCCGTACAGGGTGCGTTCTGTTCTGGCTGGCTGCAGGATTACCGCACGCTGGCACAGGTGCAGCACCAAAGGCATTTTTCCTTTATTCCGGAGGGCAGCATCAACACCCCGCAGGAGTTCACAGCGGCCCTGCAGACCTACGCAAAGGCCAACGGGATGCAGTTCAGCCTTGAAAAAGAGGGGATGTACCCGGAGTTTTCGCTGGATGGCATTCCGTATAAAGCTTACCGAAACCCGGGCAAGTACCGGGATGAAATCTGCTGCGATGCCGTGCATCCCGAGCAGCTTGACACCGGGCTGCCGTCCCGGCGGGAAAAGCTGCTGCGCATCGCGCGTATCGTGCTGCCGCCGGTGTGCACCTTTGCCGCCATCATGGCGGCAGGGTGGGTAGTCACCGGCGGTGCAGGCTGGCTCTGGCTGGCGGCGCTGGCATCCGGCGGGGTACTGCTGGGGCGCTGCATGGAAAAGTGGCTGTAAGGAGCATCACCCCAGCGGCAGCGCTTCGGCCACCGTCAGAAAGGTGTAGCCGTTGTCTGCATACCACCGGATAATGTCCGGCAGTGCTTCGGCAGTGGTGTGTGTGGAGGAAGAATCGTGCATCAATACGATGCAGTTCGTCTGCTGCCCGGTCTCGTGCACCACATTGCGGTAAATGGTGCCCGCGCTTGGATGCCCGCCCACGGCATCCTCGGCGCACACGTTCCAGTCCACCCAATGCCAGCCTTTCTGCTCTACTTCGGCTTTCAGCTGCTTCATCAGGCCTTTGCCGCCGTAGCGCCGACTGACGGTGTTGGTGCTGCCGCCCGGAAACCGTAGATACCGGATGCTCTCGGCATCCACATAGGGCGCAATGCGCTCCTTTAAAAGGGCAATGTCCTCCCAATAAGCGTCGCTGCTGCGATAGATATCGCTGTACTCGTGGGAAGCAGAGTGCAGCGCGATCTGGTGCCCGGCGCTGACCGCTTCGGTGAGCAGGGGCAGATACTTCTCGTTGTAACCGGTAGCCACCACAAAAAATGTGGCGTGCACTCCGGCCGCGTTCAGCGCGCTGAGCACATCCGGTGTGGTCTTGCTGGGGCCGTCGTCAAAGGTCAGGCAGACCCACTTTTCCGGCAGCGGCTGGGCAGCAGGCTCCTGCTGCTCCTGTGCCAGAGCCGAAACGGCGGGGGAGAGCATCGAAGTGTCCGGTGCCGGGGTAAGATCCTGCGCCTGACATCCGGTGACGACCGGCGGCGCAGCAGATACGAACCCCATAATGAGGGCGAACAGCATCACGGCCGCAACTCTGGCCCGCCTGCGCCGTGCGAGATATTCTGCAAGCTTCAAGAGCAAAACCTCCTTTGTCTGTTTGGTTTGCTCTTATCAGAATATGAACGACGGCGGATTCTATGAAAAAATCAGCCCACTCTCTGCCGTTTATCCAGCCGCATCTTATCGGCTATCATCGCAATGAACTCCGAGTTGGTGGGTTTTCCGCGCAGGTTGTGGATGGTGTAGCCGAAGTAGCTGTTGAGGGTGTCCACGTCTCCCCGGTCCCATGCCACCTCGATGGCGTGGCGGATGGCGCGTTCCACCCGGCTGGCGGTGGTGCCGTTTTTCTTGGCGATTTCCGGGTACAGACGCTTGGTCACAGCGTTGATGTACTCCGGCTCGTTCATGGTGAGCAGGATGGCATCCCGCAGGAACTGGTAGCCCTTGATGTGGGCGGGAACGCCGATCTGATGCAGGATCTCGGTAACGGTCAGCTCATCGCTGTCCACACTGGTGTGCAGGATGTGCTTTTCCGGGCCAAGTGCCGCCTTGAGCACCCGTGCGGCAAGCACGGTCTCATCAAAGGGCTTTACAAAGTAGTAGGCAAAGCCTTCGTCCAGCAGCTCCTGTACCATCTCTTCGCTCTGGAAGGCACCGGTCACGAAGAAGGAGGTGTGCCGCTCACCGGCGGCATTGTAGCGCTGCTTTACCGCAAGGGCATCCAGACCGGGCATAAAAGCATCCAGCAGGACCACCTGCGGGCGCACGGTGAGCATTTTCTGCAGGACCTTGTTGCCGTCCTTTTCCACAACGGTCACGTCCACGCCCTTCTGCTCCAGCGCTTCGCGGCAGGCGGCAGTGAACGGGGCACCAGTATCCGACATCAAAAATCTAACTTTGTCCATGGTTGTTTCCTCCAATGTGTGCAGTTCCCTTAACACCATGGATTTTACCATAATTTTCCAGAACTTTCAACGGTTTATATTGGTAAATTTTGGCAAAGAAAATCGAAATGCGCAAATTTTTTTGCAGATCAGCTTTATGGCTGCGCAGCATCGTCTGCTTTTTCAACAGCGCGGGCCTGCTTGAGCATGGTCTGAGCAAAAATGCCGTAGCCCCGCGTGGGGTCGTTTACCAGCACATGGGTCACTGCACCCACCAGTCTGCCGTTCTGCAGGATGGGACTGCCGCTCATGCCCTGCACGATGCCGCCGGTTTTTGGCAAGCAGCTGCCGGTCGGTCACGCGCAGGATCATGTTGCGGTGGGGGTCTGCGTCGTTTACCTTTTCAATGCGGATGCGGTATGCCTTGGGCACCTCGCCGTCCACAGTCGTCCAGATCTCGGCATCGCCCGGCACCACCTCCTGCGCAAAAGCCATCTCCAGCTCCGGGCCGGAAAATGCAGCCCGTGTTCTGCCATAGACCCCGGTCTTGCTGTTAATGCAGATGCTGCCAAGCGCATGGGTGCTCAGAAAGCGGCCCTTCAGCTCACCGGGGCTGCCCACGGTGCCGCTGGTACACCCCACGATCTGGCAGGGGACGATCTCGCCGCTGCGCAGGGCCACGCTCTCACCGGTGTCGCTGTCGCTGATGGGGTGGCCAAGCCCGGCAAACACCCCGGCGGCATTGTCCACAAAGGTCATGGTGCCTACCCCGGCGGAAGAATCCCGCACCCACATCCCGGCGCGCCACTGCCCGGCGGTGCTGTCCCACACGGGGGTCAGCCGGGTCTGGAATTGCTCACCATTGCGGATATAGACCACCTGCACCGGTGCGCCTGCGGCCGTTTCCAGAGCATCGTGCACGGCATCGTTCGTCTCGGTCAGGGTGTCGTCCATGCGCACCACCCGGTCGCCCAGCCGCAGCCCGGCCTTCTTGGCGGGGTTTGCAGTGCCGTCCGGGGTGTTCAGGTCGGAAAAGCCCACAATGAGCGCACCCTCGGAGAACATCTTAACGCCGAAAGGCGTACCGCACACGGTTACCACCGGACGTGTTTCCACCAGAGCGCGCACAGTCTTGACGGGCAGCCACCCGCCAATGGACAAAGTGGCCTGATAGCTGCCCGCAGCCTGCGTGCTGGCCGCGTTGCGGGAGCCAGCGGTGCGCAGCGGCTGCACATAGGCAAAACGGGGCAGGGTAAGGGTCTGGCCGGGTTCCAGCAAAATTTCAGCAGGCAGACTGTGCCACAGCCAGCCCAGCACCGCCAGCGCGGCCACCAGAAGATAAGTTGCCGCAATGCTGCCAGCGCGGCGTAGTTTTGATCTGCGCATCGGCAAAAAGCCCCTTTCCGCCATGGAAAATGATACGATCGTCCGGCGATAGTATGCGCTGTGAAGGGCGGAAATATCAATGCAGTGATTGACTTTTGCCGCCGGAACTGATACTATATTAAGGCGGTTTGGCCGCAGCTGCAGAATAGAAGAATACGCGGGTATGGTGGAATTGGCAGACGCGCAGGATTTAGGTTCCTGTGCCGCAAGGCGTGTGGGTTCGACCCCCACTACCCGCATACAAAGAAAAGCGCGTTGGTTCGTACAGAACCAGCGTGTTTTTTCTTATCGTGGTAACACTTTTGGTAACACTATTAAGTTTTCAGGCTGCTCTCACCAGCGCATTATACAGCATTTCAATGAACTGCACCGCGCTGGGCGCACCGGTCAGCGGATAGCCTGCCAGCTGCTGCACATACTCCGGGTTTGTGAGCCATGCACCTTTAGCTGCCCGGCGGACAGCGCTTTGAATCGCTTTTGGCTCACATCTTCTGCGGTCGGCGATAGGGGTATAGATATCTTTCTCAACGGCCTGCAGGCGGTCTTCCTGCTCACAGACCAGCTCAAGACACTGGCACAGGATACTGTAGGCGCTCAGATTGCGTGTGATGCCCATCGGGCGCAGCAAATCATTGACCTGAGTGGACAATTCGGAAACGATCATAGTTGACACATCCTTTCTATGCGTCAACTCTAACCGAAAAATACTTAAAAATTTATCAATTACGTCGATATACGTCGTAAAGCGTCGAAACACGCCAAACAAAAACAGCCCCGAGGAACCGTCAGGCTCCCCGGGGCTGCTGCTATACTATGATTTTGTTGGCGTTAACATTTTGTGATGCCGCGAAAACGTCACATATAGGTCTTCTGGCTGCGCACCTGAGCTTCGATCATCGGCTTCAGGTAGCTGTCGAGGTCGCCAAAGGTCTCCTTGATGAACTTGATGGTCTCCTGCGTCAGGGCTTTCTTCGCAGCGGTCAGTGCGCGGTTGTAGGCAATGCGCTGCGCAGCCTCGTCGAACTTGTCCTGTTCCTTCAGGGCATCAACGTAGGTCTGGTTGACGTACTGGACGGCGTTGAACACCGCGTTGGCGGCATTCTGGAGACAGGTCTGCGCAAACTTGTTGTTGATGTAACCGTTTGCAATGCTGACACCCTTGTTCAGGCCCCAGCCGAAAATGACGGTCATTGCGGGGATGCAGGCGGTAAGAGCGACTTTCAGAAATTCAGTCATGGTTATTCTCCTTTGGTTTCGTCGTCCGGCTGGCTGTCGTCTGCCGGGGTTGTGATCTTGTGTTTCTTGATGGTGGCCATCGCGCCAAATTCGACCATCCAAGGCGCGGCCATTGCGGCAATAGCAAGACTGTCCGGGGCCGTGACACTATGCCAGTAGAGGGCTAGAATTGCCGCATCGAGCACGGTACACATGAAAAGGCAGTAGATCACCGCCTTATCCATAAAACCGCGCTGTGGGCGCTTTCTCTTGCGCTGGTGGCGTTTGGTGGGGGTGACGTTGATGTGAACCTCCTGCACGGTGCATCACCTCACAGTTTTTTTGAGATACTTGTCCGCGCCGGAAATGGCTTTCCAGCTTGCCGGACCGCAGATGCCGTCCACGGCCAGTCCGTGCGCCTCCTGCGCTTTCAGCAGAGCGTTCTCGGTGTTCTCGCCGAAAATGCCGTCCGGGGTCAGTCCCAGCAGCCGCTGGAGCATCTTCGTGGCCGCCCGGTTTGCCTCCCCGGTGCAGCCCCGGCGGATGGTCGGCAGAATGAACTTCTGGTAGGTGGTGCTGGGGTACTTTCTCGGCGTGGTGCAGAGCCATGTTGCCTTGCCTGTGCGGGTGTCCGCGTGGCACATGGCTGCTTTGGGGTGCCAGTAGATGCCAATGCCGCCAAAACCGACGGCCTGCGCGATGATTCCAAGCGCGACCGGGTTCACGGTACGGTTGAGGGTGCGCCAGTCTGCTGCCATGCCATAGCGGTGCTTGCTGTTCGGACTGCCGCCCACGGTTTTGCTTGCATTGTGAACAATGCAGCGGTAGCCGCTGGTGATCTTGAGCGGAACGCCCAGTACGTCCCGGATGTGCTGCAGCTTGTCCACCAGCTCTGTGTCGATCATCTGGGCGGTGCACTTACCGCACTGGCACTCGAACTCGTCTCGGGTGAAGTTTTTGCTCAGTGCAGTGGTGTCACCGCGCTGATAGGTTACGATGCTCATAAAATCAGCCCCTTTCACAGAAAATCATGACTTTCCAAAAGCTCATCGTAAACGCGGTTGATATTGTCGATGGCATGGACGCACTTGCCATTCGGGAAATTTTTGTGCTTTTGGCAGTAGTCCTCATAGTCATGCACGATGTCGAGCATTTCGTCAAAGTGCTCTTTTGTGTGACGAACCCCATGTATCAGTTCATCATTGAAACGCAAAATTTGCGTTCTCCACGATCTAGCTTCTCGGTCATCATCGGTAACAACATGTTCGTCCAGCTTCTTTTGCATTTCCTCCAACCGCTGCTGCATGGCTTCAAGACGCTGCGTTACATCGGCGTTTAGGTTTTTGCTTAAAAATCCAATAATAGCTGACCACGGGTTGATTTTGATAGGAGCAATCTCCACAAGAGACAGCAGAACAATGATGGCAGGCGTGACCATGACAGGCCCCCATGCTGCCCAGATATCTTTCAGGTTCATTTTGGTTTACCTCCTGCGGGCCAGCAGCTTTTTACGCAGGTCAGCCCACATAGTCTTCGCCCGTGATGTTCTTGTAGTCACCGGTGGCGATCTCGCCCTCTGCCACGCGCTCGGCCAGAACTTTCTTCACGCCTGCACGGCGGGATGCGGGCATCTCTGCCCAAGTCTTAGTGCCTGCAATCAGGCGGTTTGCCCAGATAATGTTCATGGTGATACCTCATTATTCCTTGTTCAGCGCTTCGTCCAGCTCACACAGCGCGGTTTCGATGGCGGCCAAACGCTCCTCGTTGGCTGCGTCCTGCTCACACAGGGCATCTTCCATTTCAGCCACACGGTCGGGCAACTGTTCGTGCTCCTGCTGCTTCTTGGCTGCGGCTTCCTTCTCCTGCCGGGTGGGCAGATTATGCTTCTTCCATTCGACCATGATTTCGTCCTCCTTACTGGAATGCACCGGAAACAGAATCGATATAGCCGCCCTCGCCGCTTGCGCCGCGCTCCACGCTGATGCGGAAATTGAACGCCGCTCCGGCAGAAGCGGTTTGATTTTCAAAGACGATGTTCATGCCCTTGCGGACTTCTGCCGTCACGTCCTGCCAGACCGGAGAATCATCCAGCGCGTTGTTGGTTGCTTCCGCCTTGAACGCGGCATCATTCGGGATGGATCCGGACACCTGCAAGATCGCCACAGTAATGTCACCATCCACGGCCAGCGGGGTGGTCAGGGTCACACTTGCACTGGTAACGCTCTTGGTGAACGTTGCGTTCAGGCTGGTGCTCTCCTTGCCATCGTTCGCGGTGATCTTAATGGTATGGGAGCCGTTCAGGATGCGCAGGAAGCCGTCGGCGGTGCTGGCCTGTTCAAAGGTCAGCGCAGTACCGCTTGCAAGGCCGGTGCGGGTGGCAGTGGTCTTTCCGTCCAGCTTTTCGGTGACAGTCAGCGTGTCGCCGTCGGCATCGGTAACGCTATAGGCGAAGCTGAAGGGTGCGTTCTTCTCTCCCAAACTCGTGGAGCTGGCGTTGATGGCCGGGGCCACATTGTATCTGACCGTGCGTATAGCGGACGTGGTGTAGCCAGACTCCAGGCCCTCGGTGTCGTATGCCTTGACCCGATACATCACGGTGGACCAGCCGTTGGTGATGGTGTCGGTGTAGGTCAGCGCGTTGCCCTTGTACACCTGCGTGTAGGCGGAGCCACCATCGGTGCTGCGCTCCAGAATGTAGCCGCTCAGGTTGCCATCGCTGTCACTGGCCGCAGTCCACGAGATCACCAGCGTGCTGCCGCCCTTGACATCCTTCGGCACCGCGATTGACGGCGGCGCAGACGGGGCGTTGTTGTTGACCACCGTTACCCGCGAGCTTGTGCGCCAGCCAGACTCCAGACCATCGGTGTCGTATGCCTTGACGCGGTACATCACGGACGTGGTGCCGAAGGCGACGTTGTTCGTGGTGCTGGTGGCCGTACCCTGATAAATCTGACTCCACGAACTGCCGCCGTTGGTCGAACGCTCTACCTTGTAGCCGTCGAGATTGCTCTCATCATCAGAGCTTTTTGCCCACGAGATCGAAATGTTCGTGCCGCCCATGATGGACGAAGGAACGGAGATGCTGCCCGGAGTCGAGGGTGCGGTATTAGTCGAGACCGTGCCATCGTCAGACACCCAGAGAGTAGAGGGCAAAATCAAAGCGGGACGAACACCACAGGTGTTTTGGTCGCAGACCTTGTTGTCACAGGAACCATCAGTCAGGACAGTCCAGGCGGTATCTCTGTTGACGGTATACGGAGAACGAAGCCACCACGTGGAAGCGTTGCTGCCGTTGTATGCGACACGCTTACTATTGCCGCCAGAACCGCTGCCGAAGTAGTCCAGCTTTGCGCCATCTTTCGGAAGGGCATTGTGCGCCCAGCCAACTTCATAGCCGGACAGCAGAAATACTTTGGTGGAAAGACCATTTTCACCTGTCGCAAGGCTGCCCCAGCCGGTGCCCTTCTGGTACGGAATTTTCACCTGTTTGATAGCCGCTCTAATTTCGGAATCAATCAGGTTATAGAAGTTATCGTTCAGATAGGAATGGGTGGTGCTACCAGCATAGTCGTTGGTGTTTGTTCTATGCCACTGGCGGTTTTCGTAGATGTCCTTCATCATCAGCCAAGTACCGTTGCAGCTATCGTCATAGACGCTGGACGGCTTGCCCTGATGCACGATGATGAAATCTTTGGCCGCACCGTTGACTTTGATTTTGACGATGCTGCCAACGGCCTTTGCGCCTAATCTTACATTTGCCATAAAAATTCACCTCCTTACTCAAAATTCAATCCTTTGACAGATCGGCGTTCCACACACCTGTCACGGTCAAGCCGTCCAGCGACTCAAAGGTGACGGAGAACGGATTTGCCGTTACGTCGGTCGCGATCTTCAATTGAAGGATATCGATATCCGCCTGCATCTTTGCAGCGGCGATGCGCAAGTCTTTGTGAGACTCCGGGGACAGGTCGTGCTCCTGAATCCGCTCTTCGACAAACAGCTGCAAGCTCTGCATCTCAGCGCTCAGATTGATCACGATCTCCGCATCCCGGGAGATCACGATCACCACAGTGAAAACGAACTCAAACTCCTGATCGGTGGAAGCCGCCGGGATCTCGACACCGCGGTCATCCTGCACGAGGAGCAGGAGCGTATCTTCTGCCGCCCCGGTCTGCCGCCCGAAGAGGGCAATCTGATGCAGGGTGTAGGTATCCTCCGCGCCGGTAATGCGAATCTTCACGCGGCGGGCAGCGCTGCCGTTTTCTTCAACAGACTTGATGCCCAGCAGCTCAAGCGCATGCCGCTCGCCGGTGACGTCGGTCTGCGCGTGGAGCACAGCGGCATTTGCAAGACCGCTTCCTCCGACAGCCTGCGTAATCGTGAGCTGCTTGCCCGATACGGCATCCATCAGCAGCTCAATGCCGGCATCGGTATAAGCCAGCGTTTCCCAACTCATTGCGTGTCCTCCTTTTTGATTTCAGGCATCCGCACCGATGCAAGGATGCTTGTGCCGCAGGGTGCGGCGGCAATGTAGGCATATGCTTCTACGGGGTCACAGAACAGATACATTCCGAACACGATATTCGCAGGCTTGATCTGGTTTACCATGTGGATCAGTTCTTCGCGGTGAAGCTTATCTTCAACGTGAGTGCCGATGGTCAGCAGGTAAGCCGGATAATCCACGCGGCATGTCCACCGGCCAACGCCCAGTAACGTGTCGAGCTGTTGGTACAGAAATGCAAGTGTAAAGGGTGGGCGGGTGCACAAACGCGACAGAATGCGCTGCCGTCGAAAACTCAGCGTTTCGGTCAAAGGCTTTGCCCGGATATGCAGGACTTGTTCCCATTTCTGCACAGAATCCACATCCATGGTCTGGACAAAAAAGTTCTTCCCGATGACCCGTACACTATCAGCTGTCCGGGAAAATTGTGCTTTTTCAGCGTCACAGACCTGCTGGTATTCCGCAATTTCCCGGTAAAAAGGCGGCAAAAGGGAATGCAGGTCATGGTTCAGGTCAAGTTCCATGTAGTTCCACCTTCCCCAGCACCGGAACCTGCTGCAAAGCACCGGTCTGCTGCAGCGCCATGTCCGCAGCAATCCCATTGAGCGTCAGAGCCGAAACATTGACGACCCCATCAAGAGAGATGAGCGCGGCAAGGACACGAGCAAGATACACCTCTGCCGAGTAGGCAATGGCCGTACTGCTGATATTGACATCCCAGTTTTTACGAATCTGCAGCAGGTAGTCACTGACAGCGTCCTGCGCAGGCTGCTGTACGGTTTCAAGTTCGTGTCCGGATGCAAGGGTCAGCGTGGCAGAAATGTCTACAGGCACTGTCTTCGGCGCTGTGACGGTCACCTGCGCACCGATGGGCGCAAGCCCAAGGCCAAGCCCCTGACCGGGCGGGGGATCGATGGCATTCTGTACCATCTGCACAAGATCACTGGACGCAGGAAGAAAGTCGGCTCCCAAGATGGAGCAGCACACCGTGCCGCCACCATCCCACACGGGGTAGACCTGCACAGCGCCCACGCCGTCTATCGCTTCGATCTCCTCAACGTACTGTGCCACGTTTCCACCAAAGCTGCGGCTGTTCAGACGTTCAATGATTCTCGCGCGGAAAGGCTCATCCTCTTCGGTGTTTTCGCCGGGAATCAGAAGATCCGTCAACTGAGCGCTGTTCAATCCTTCAATGGAATCAATCGGCAGAATGGGGCCGGAGTATCGGTTGCCGATATCACCGGCAGTCTCAGCCTGCAGACGGTAGGCGCTTCCCTCCGTAATGGTGGAGATGACCACAAAATTGATACTCTCAGTGCCATTGATCGTTGAAAATCGCGCACCGATCGGAACCTCACAGTCAAAGATGCCGACCTTTACAGCGGCGGAAGCCTGCTTGCGGGTGATACCGGCCAGCACTGCCAGAAGATCCAGCGAATCTCCGGAGGCTGTCTGGACGAACGCCTGTTTCTGCACAAGGTCGAGGCTCAGATAAAAGCCCTCAAGCACGTAGGCTGCCGGGCCGAGGGAAGTCTGGATAGGGCTGGTATCGCGCTTATCATAGGTATCCGGCACCAGTGAAAGCATGTAGTCGAGGATGTTTTTGTAGGTTGCATCTGAAAAGTTCTGCATCAGAATTTCACCTCCGTTCCGGTCTTAACATCGCCGTAGACTGTTTCGACGGTAAAACTCACCGTCAAATTCTGCCCGTCGATGCTGTATTCGTAGTTTTTTAACCCCGTGATGCGGTCGTCTGTCAGCAGAGCATCCTGCAGACGGCGCTGCAGTTCTGCGGCAACATAACCGGCATCCTGTCCGACCAGCTCATCCCATTGCATACCGCTTGCAGGCTGGTAGATCTGCCAGCGATAGCGCTCTACGTTCAGGATGATCTCCACTGCCTGCTTTACGGCATCATAGCCGTCGCATGTTCCGGCGATACGTCCAGCTGCACGGTCGATCTTCCATGTCAGGGAAGGCTGAGCGACAACTCAACGCCGCCCGATAAATCGATGCTGTTTTCCGGCAATACGGCCATTTAATCACCACCTTCATATACACGAGATAACACGACGAACTTCTGGCCACGCTGCACACGCAGAAGAAGCACCTTGTCACCGGCTTTCAGGGCCGGGTTGAGGATGATATATTTCTTATCCTTGCTCAACGGAAGGACTTTTCCATTCTCCCAGCCTTTGATGTCCTCGCTCTGTACAGAGCTGTCTGCGCCCCCTGAGAGCAGGGAATAACCAGTGTAAGGCTCCGATGGGCCGCCTGTGCTGCCGTGAACACCAGCGTGTATATGGGGCATGGCGTGCCGGTGTTTCAGCAGCGGGATCTTCTTTTCAATGACCGGCTCTGCAAGGTAGAGAATATCCTGCCGCAGTGTAGCCATTTCCGTGTTGATGGAGATTTCCAGCACATCATCATCGGGCGGGGCCTTTACCACGGTGCCGATCTGCAGATCGGTGGGCTGGTCAACGTCTCCGGCAACCCGGTTCAGCTGCAAAAGTGCTTCCACGATGTCCAAAAGATTTCCCTCCCTTACAGAGCTTTTGCTTCCAGTTCCATTGTGTGCAGATCGTTTTCCCACGTATGAGAGACCTTTTCCAGCATGACATACTTGCGGAACGGGTCGCCGTCAAGATCATTGATATTGACCAGAAGAAGCTGTCCCGCCCGCAGGCTATTGACACCCAGCGAGGTGAATTTGAGTTGCTGCAGAACGCGATTGTAATACTCCAGACTGACCTTTGCCTGCTCCTTGACCTGTGCGTCTGTGGCCGCTTCGTCCACCTTTTGATAGAGCTGCAGCAAGCCCCAGCGGGCAATGGTGTCCGAATCCTTTCGGATAAAAACATCGGACTTGCCGGTCTCCTTGTTCGGACGCACCAGCTTGATGCTGTTGTAGGTCTGGGAGTCAATGGACGTGTTGTAGCTGTAGTTGGTCATCAGGCTCTTTTCGCCGATGATGTAGTCGCTCTTCATATCAGCTGCAGAGCGCAGAGCAACACCATCTCCAGAATCGTAAAAAACAAAGACCGTGCCGGTATTCAGCAAGGTCTTCTGGATGGCAGTATTGATGATGTCGATGCAGCTTTTATCCTGCATCACGAGGGAGGGGAGTTTGTAGCCGGTATCGGCCAGCGTGCCCACATCTACCTGCAGGTCTTCACAGATCTGCTTGATAATGTCGGCGGCGCTCTGGGCATAAAATGTGTAGCTGTTATTTGCTTTCAGGTAGCGCAGCCGGTCATAGCAGACCACATCCACAGGCCCCCAACGGTCCTGCCCGCGGCTGAATACCCATCCATAAAACTGCAGTTCTCCATCTGCGGAAAACCGTACAACGTCGCCCTCTTCGATTTTGGATTGCGGCGTGCGCAGATAGGTGAAGGTAAGCTTGCCGGGATTCCCGGTGCGCTGGGTGATCCAGCTTGCGGTTGTTACGCTGTTAGTGAGGTTTAGCAGGTCTCCGGGCGTTTTGCGGCCCACGATCAGTTCATAGCTCACCGGTTCACCTCCGTGAGGTCAGAAGCGGACATCCAGCCGAATACCACCCCGGAAAGATCCTGCACGCAATACGGATGCGGGTTTGTGCGGGATACGATGCGCCGTACCTGCACCTGCTGGCCGCTGAGCGTGCCGGCAGGTGTTGGTGCAGTGCTGGTGCTGTAATATTTCCCGTTTGCCTTACGCTGGGCACCCACATAGAGTTTGCTGCTTTGGATGCTGCGTGCTGGAGTAAGGATCACTTTTACAGCACTGACAGTAGACGTTGCGACAGCAGCGGCAGAAAGCGCCCGCGTGACAGTGTTCAGCGCAGAGGATGCCGTAGTGGCTGCAGGCGAGAAGTTTCCGCTGCTGCCCTGCAGAACAGCCTTCTGCGGTGAAAAGTCCTTGTATTCAGTAATGGTCAGGTCAAAGTAAAAGTCGCCGGTCTCGCCGCCGCGCTCCTCGGTCTTGAAACTGGTAACAAGGCACTCAAAACCCATGCCGCCACCCAGAAACGGGGTGCCGTTCTCATAATAGCGCACCGGCGTATAGACGATGGGCCTTTTCTGATCCATTGCGCTCTTGAAAAACGTAATGTACACCGATGGCGGTAAAAACACGGCCGCGCTCATCCATGGGAGCCTGCGTCCGGGAAACAGACCGGAGATCGTTACCTTACGCAGCTTTGGCGTGCGCGGCTGCATGACAGGGCCAAGGCCAAGCACATTATACTCGCCATTGTCGGATTCTTTGGTCTCCGGAAGCTTTTCCGGGTTGATGGGCAGGGACAGCACGGTGCTGTCCCATGAAAAATAAATGCGGTAAAGGCTCGGCATACATTCTCCTTAATTGACCGCAACGACACTGCCACTCTGCACGCGCTCCATAATGAGGTCGCCCAGAAGATCGGCAAGGCTCTGGCGGTCGGCTTCAGTGTTTCCGGTGTTCTGGCCTTGAACAGTAATGACCGGGGCCTGCGAGGTGAGGTTGATGTTGTTCACGAATTTACGTTCCGCAATATCAACCATCATCTTGAGCTGCTCATCTGAAAGATCAACCGTTTTTTGCGATCTTACCGGTGTTGTTCTTAATTGCGCCAACATTATTCAGCAGGGAATTGACATCTGCTGCCTGAGGAACGCCCAGATCGCCAAGACCGCCCGGCCCGAACAGGTTGCCAAGGCTGAGGTTGGAACCCCAATCATATCCTCTGGTGTAGGCGCTTCCGAGATCCATGTTCTCCCACGGCTTCACATACTCGGTATAGCCGCTGTTCTGGATCTCATCGCTCCGTTTTTTGGCAAGATCGGTGATCCAGCCGCCCAGGCCGCTGGTCAGATCGACCGTCACGCCGGGGATCATGTTGATAAGCCCCTCAACAGCGGACGCAATATTCTGCATATACTGCAAAACGGTGATTGCCATATCATAGAACAGAACTTTCACAGCTGCGACCGGGTTCGTGAACACATTGCCCACAAAGTTTGCAAACATGGCAAATCCATTCTGCAGGGGAACCAGAACACTGTTGAACACGAATGCACCCATCACAGCAAATGCGCCCGTAATGATACCTGTAGCGGAAACGCTTGTGCCTGCAAAGTGGTTCATCACAGCAACACCTGCATACAGGGCAGCTACCAGCACCAGAACGGCGGCAGCGGCCAGTGCGGCCGGGTTTGCGGCCATGACGGCATTGAGAAATGCCTGTGCGGCAGCGGCTTTCTCAGAAGCAAATGCCAGAATGTTCGTCCAGTTGGCGGCAATCAGCAGCACACCAAAAGCGGTTCCCAGAGAAATCACAATGGGGACAACCGTCTGGATGTTGTTCGCTACCCAGTTGATGGCTGACAGCAGCGGGTCAAGGGCACGGATGGCAGCGTTGGAAGCCACCGTCCAAACCTGCGCCCAAGTCATGGGGGTTTTTGCAAATTCAGCGTTGGTCTCTGCTGCGGCTGCAAACATGGCGTTTTTTACAATGGCGGCGGTGATCTGCCCCTGTGCACCCATTTCGCGCAGCTTGCCCATATCCACCTGCAGATAGTCCGCAATGGATCTTGCAATGGCCGGTGCCTGTTCCATGACGCTGTTCAGTTCATCGCCGCGCAGCACGCCGGACGCAAGGCCCTGTTCCATCTGAAGAATTGCAGCCTGCGCAGCTTGCCCGGATGCGCCAGAGAGCGCAAGCTGTTTGTTCAGCTGTTCTGCAAACTGCACGATCTCCTTCGTGTTGTCAAATGCGCTGCCCGCCATAGTACCCAACTGTGAAACCAGCCCCATGGTGTCCATAAAATTGCCGCGGGAACGCTGCGCGGACTGGTAGATCATCGTTTCCAACTGCTGCGTGGTCTGCAGGCCATCGTTCATACGGTCAAGCCGGGCGCGGGTAGAAACCAAGCTGTCTGAAAGGTCTACGGCTCTTTTCAGCCCCTGAATACTGAGGTAAGAAGCAGCAAGCCGTTTCACAGCGCTTGTCAGAGCATCAGCGGAAGACGTGGCCGCTTTCTGATTGTCCGAAAGTTCTTTGGTACTTTTGGATGTTTTTTCAGCGGCATCGGCCTGATCTTTAAATGCAGCGGCTTCTTTTTCCACCGCAGCCTGCGTTTCACGGGCTTTTCCGGTAAGGATGCCGGTTTGTGTACCCAGCGCTTCCACCTTCAAACGCAGGCGTTCGTTCTGGGTCTCAAGCTGTTTGTACGCAGCGGTGCCCGCTTCACCGGCAGCGCGCATGGCATCCAGCTGCTGAGCACTGGCTTCAAAGGCCGCAGTTGCCTTAGCAGAAGCAAGCTCTGTGCTCCGCAGTGCGGATTCATAGCTTTTCAGCTGGCGCTGTGCAGCGGTGGTGGCAGAAGCCGCATTCTTTGCGACTGTGATATACCCGGCCAGCGGATTGGAAGCCTGATCGTCCAGAATGAACCGGGAATGGATATCAGCCACTGTGTCCAGCCTCCTTCATCTGTCGGGATTCTTTTAAGCGCTTTTCCATTGTACGCAAAGCAAATGCCCGGACCAGAGCCTTTTCACGCTCCGGCAGGGCATCGTATTGATTGACCGGGGGACCAGCCGAGATTGTCAAAACAGTAGTAAGCTGTCAGAACATCAATATCCCAGAGGTCCCCGGCGATCAGTTTTTTGCTTCTTCGTCCGGGCCTTCATCCAAGCCGGACAGTTCGTTGATGGCGGTGATGAGTTTGAGGAACTCACCGGCCAGCAGCATCTTGCCGGGGACCTGGACAGGATCTTTGGTGTTATAGTTTTCGCACAGCTCAGCGCTGTGAAAGTCGGGGAATACCGTTGCTGCCACGATCATGCGGCTGGAATATTCGTTGGCATCCATCTCGTCCTGCCACTGCTGGCCTACCTTTTTCTTGCGGGTGGATGCCTTGAGCAGGGAAGAATTTTCTTCCTGGGTCAGGGCGCGGATCTTAAACGGAACAGGTTTGCCATCTGCGCCGAGAAAGCGCTTGGAAATGACAAGCTCCTTTTCTTCCGTAGGAACAGCGGGATGCAGAAATGCGGAAAGTGCGCTCATAAAGAATACCTCCTATCAGTTGCCCAGATTGACCGGGTCGGAAAATGCTTTCAGACGGTTTACCTTGGTGTAGCTGAAATTGAAGTCATAGTTCAGCATGGCTTCGTCGTCGTTCAGGATGGACAGCGGGATCTCACCGGTCAGCATACAGCCATAATAGCCCATGACCTGATCGCCCACGCTGGCCGTGGGGTCGTTGTTGGTGATGGCGATATCAAAGGTTTCCATTACACCAGTGTTGATATACTGCAGCAGCATATCGGTGAACAGGTTGCTGCCGTTGGAACCAAAGTAGACATTGCCGGTGCCGGTCTGCGTGACACCATTGGCCTTTTTCTGCACCGTGCGGGTGCCGATGGTCTTCATGTCCGAGGTCTGAATGCCAGCCACAGTCTTGATGTTTTTCATGCCGCAGATCTCTGTGATGCGGCCATCACGAGTGACGGTGATTTTGCCTTCGGCACCGTTCAGGGTGTCCTGTGCAAGCAAATACATTAAAATCCCTCCTTACGCCACATCCAGCGTGATGTAGATCTTGTTGGTGCTGCCCACGGCTTCGATCGCCAGCGTGATAAGCACCGCGTCCTTGGCATCGCCCTTCTCAACGGTGACATCGGTTTCACCATCGAAGTTCTGGATGCCGCCGGATGCCTGCAGCTGGGTCAGGTACTTCACGACGGCGCTCTTGTATTCCATGCGGCCCGCATCGGTGTTGTCCACGATGCCCACATAGTTCCTGGAGAACTGAGAATACAGGTCGTTGGCGATGGTGTTGCACAGCCGCATGGTACGGTTGTAGCGGTACACCTCGCCGATCTCCGAAGTGTAGGTGACCAGAGAATTGATATCGTACTCCACCCGCACGGTGCCGTCGTCGGCGTTCAGCACTAACCTGCCGGAGTTGATGGCATCCACGTACTGGCTGTGGGTCAGCCGGGGCGAGATGTCCACAGCATTGGGATAGACGGCGTTGGTCAGGTCTTCGCCATAGGTGGCTGCAGCCAGTGCGCCGCCTGCCCACCAGCACACCTGCTGCGGGGTCAGGGTTGTGCCATCATCCAGAACAGCGCCGGAATCCACGTTGACGATATAGCGGGTGTCAGGATTGGTGCTGCCGGATTCCACCAGCTGAGAATAGCGGCCCGTCTCGGTATTGACCCGCTTGATGAAGCTTTCCATCGCGGTACGCGCCGTGTTGTCCGCGCCATCGTAGATCAGCACATCGAACTTGTAGGGCTCAATGGCGGTCAGGAATGCGCTGTAAGCCGAAGCTGCTACCACGCCGTCCTCTCCGCCGGTCAGGGCAGTTCCGACATTGGCAGTCAGAGCGCCGGTGCCGCTCCAGTCCACCCAGCTGTTTGCAGCCAGTTCTTCCACCGTCTTGGCGGTCTGCTGGTCTTTGATCTCACCATCCACTACAGTTGAGACCTCAAAGCTGCCTTCCGGCGAGGAAAGAGCCGTCACAACGACGGAGATATCGTTCCCGCGTACGCCCACATACTTTGCGGTAGCGGTCAGCGGCGCGATCTCCATGGTGGCTTTTACGGCACCACTGGCCGTGGGACGGTACAGCAGTACCTTGCGGGGCGCTGCCGTGCGGTTGGTGCCCTTGAAGATCTCGGTCAGAAACCGGTTTTCCGGCGCAGTAATATCATAACCGGTGTACACGGTCATGTCGGCACCGGCATCGATCTCCATCACTTTGGCCGTCGGACCCCAATGCAGAGGTTCACAGAGCGCAGCAATGCCGCGGTCGCCGACGGTCAGATTCTGTTTGTTCTTCGACCGGAAGCGAAAGTAAACGCCCGGCCGGACTTTGTTTTGTACGGTAAAGGTTCCACTTGCTGCCATAGCGGGTCACTCCTTCCAAAAATCTTTCACAGCGGCCTGCGCCTCTGCGAGGGTGTAATACGGTTTGTTCAGTACCGCAGCCAGAAAGTCCGGCTGATATCTCGCAAAACGCGGGTCCTTCAGCAGAACTTCACGGCGATACTGGGTTTCTTTTTCTTTCATTTATCCACCTTCTGATCGATGCTCAGGGTCTGCATCTTTACAGCATCTTCGGGCTTTTCCACAAAAATACGCAGCTCGAATTTGTAATGCAAACCGTCGGAATCAATGTCTGTCTTGCGGTCATAGGCCCGCAGCAGGGCGGTGTCTGTACCATCGGTATAGGGAAACACCTCCATGCAGAGGTCTAAGGTTTCTGCGGCGGCACTGTACTGCTGCTGCAGGTCAGGCAGGTTGTAATCCAGCAGATAGGTCAGGTCTACGCCGATGGTGCGCAGCCAGCGCCCACCCGGGTGCGGTTTGATGTTGGAATACCGCTGCTGCAGGAACATGCAGGGCGGTTCTACACCCTGCTGGGCGGGATCTTCAAGCATCTGCACACCGGGCAGGACAGGCGCGAGATGTGCCGCCAGCGAACGTGCAATGGTGGTAACGGTAAAGTTCATCTCAGAATCCTTTCCAGCTCTCTGCCGGTTCTTTCCAGTTCCGCCTGCAGCGTTTCTTCGTAAGCCTGCTGGGCAGCATCGGTCATGTGCAAGCCTTCCACGTACTGCGTTTGGGTGCCCACCATGATGCCCACCTCATCTTTCCGGCTGGGGTCATATTCCAGCAGGCCGGAAGCAGGGTTCACATACAGGCCGGGCACAAAATGTTTGTCCATCCGGTGGCCGTCATTCACAAAAGAAGCATATTCTTTGTTATTATTCAGCTCGGTGACATACTGCCCGGCCTGCTGCTCCGGGATGATCTTGCTGTCCGTGGCCCAATGCTGCTTCAGTTCACCGGTGCGGGTGTTGATGCCGCTCAGGCTGTCTGCTGTGGGCGGGGTCTTTTCCTGTGCGGCTTCCACTGCGCGGATGGTGGCGTTCTTCGCGGCAACAGAAATCATATCCGGCAGAACTTTTTGAGCTGCTTCCAGTTTTTGAATGTATTCATCCAGCGTCATTTCACACGCTCCTGCTTCAACAGTGTGATCTCCTGATGGGCCAGCCCCGGCATGACCGCACCGAAGGGTTCATAATAGCGCTCCGGTGTGTCTGCAAAATAGCGCTCGTCCGGCGCAGTATAACCCAGCTTTGCACCTCTGTGGATCACCAGCTCATCTCCGGGCTTGATATCCACTTCGATGCCGCAGGCCAGCTTATCGGTCTGGGTGATGCTGGCAGCAGTCTGGTTCATCTGCAGCCCGCTGGTCTTTGTCTGATAGACCCGGCAGGCAACACCGGAAAGCACCTTCCTGCGTTCCATGTGGGTCAGGCTGTTCTCGGTCACTTTCTCATTGCGGAACACATCTGCCGTGTCGGTGTACCAGTCCGTCCAGTCCATCCTTCATCACCTCAGATCACATAACTGCCCGCAAGCCCGATGAACCGGGCGCGGTTGGCCAGCATCTGGCCGTAAGTGGTAGCATTCAGGTCGCCCCAGTCCTCAGTGCCTGCGGTCAGGGCGGAGGTGTCGTAGGTCACAGAACTGTCGCCCAGTGTGGCGGATTTCACCACGCCCACCAGTGCACCGGAAGCTGCAGCCTGCGCAGGCGTTGCGCTGCTTTCAGCAAAGGTGCGCAGCTGCAGGGTCACGTAATGTGCCACATACAGCCCCACGGCGTAGTGCCAGCTGTACAGCCATTTGTCCGGCTGTACGCTGACATTGGCCATGCGCACGATCTCATTCAGCAGAGCATCCGGCAGGTGACACTTGCCGTCGGCATTGCAGAACTGCGGATATTCTTCCTTGAACTGCTCAGCGGTGTAATTTCCGACGCTGCCGCCGAGGTTCGCCGCCTGCTGGCGGACTCCACCAAACTGTGCACCGTAGATCATGCCGTTCTCCTTACTCTGCCGCAGCAGGCTCTGCGGGCTTCTCCTCAGCCTTGGCCCTGCGGGTCTTTACCGGCTTTTCAGCTGCAGCCTGAATGTCCTTATCGCGGTGTTCGGTGGCAACGATCTTACCATCGGCCGCCAGTGCCTTAAAATAGGCCGTCTCCGCGGCCCAGTCGGGGACGGTGGCAAAACCATCCTTTTTCAGCACGACCGGTGCAACACCGGGTGCAGGGCTGGGAATGATGATGTTGCGCTTTGCGAGGATGAACATGATGCTTCTCCTTTCTCAGATGCCGTCCACGTACAGAATGGAGGTGGGGTAGAACAGCTGCACCTCGGAAATGTTTGCCATGTATGCAGTATCATAGCAGACATTGGTCACGTTAGGAGCAGTCATGATGCGGCTCATAGGCACCAGTTCGTCCATCTTGATGTAACGGGGCTTGTTCACGTAACCCACCATGCGGTCGGTCTTGCCGGTACCTGCGCCCTTACACCAGCGGCAGCCGCCGATGAACAACTCACCACCATTCTTGACAGCGGCGTTGTTCTTCATCAGGAAGTCGTAGATGGTCTCGGATGCCAGATCGGACACCATGGTGGTCAGGATGTAGTTGTACTGCTCATAAGGCAGCAGGATGTGGTTGGGGATGGCATCGGTGTCATACTCGCAGGAAGCCCACACAGCGCTCAGCAGGTCGTTCACGTCCTTCAGGATCTGCTGCGGGGTCTTATCCTTCCACTTGGTAGAGGAGGAGTCCGCACCATTGCTGGCAGCAGTGGTCTCGGTGACATTGGGGTTGTTCATCAGGCCGGTGGTGCCGTAGTCCTCGAAGCCGGTGTAGACGTTGGCATCCATGTGCTTGTCGTAGGTCAGGCGGATGCCGTCCTGCAGCAGCTGATCAAGGCTGCGGCCGATGAGGTTGGAGCGCTGCATGTCCACGAAGTTCACGCGCAGAGCCGCGCTGAACAGGTGCGCCTTGTATGCGCCCTTGGCAACGTTGGCCTGAATGATGGGCGTGCCGTTGGCACCGCCTGCACCCACAGCACCGGAGCCGGAGCCGCCGGTGATGCCGTAGGCCACGTTCATGGCGGTGACGTAGTCCACCCAGCCGCCGCCGGTCTGGATGGGGATATCGCGGGCATAGGTGACGCTGGTGAGGGGCTTGCGGATCAGCGGGTCACGCTTTTCCAGCTCACTGGTCAGGAATGCGCCACCAGACGCAATGCCTGCTGCGTCCATGGTAAAAGAAGAGCCGGACGGCGCAACACCGCCCAGCTTCGGGGTAAACACACCGGCATCGAAATTGCCGACATTCTGGAAATCTGCCATATTCTGTTCCTCCTGTTACACGTTCTGACGGGTGAGAATGACCAGCTCGGCCACGCCGTTTGCGTCTGCAGAGCCGCCCCACTGGCAACCGGTCAGCTTTACGGTGTTGGCGCTGGTGCTGTCTGCCTCGGCCTCAAAGCCGCCCACGACAGCATTGGGGAGCGAAGTGTTCTTGATGATGCGCACGTACACTGCGCCGCCGCGCTTCGGGGTGCCCTTCTGGCACAGCACGTTGATGCTGCCGCGCTGGAACACGCTGCCAGCATCGCCGGTGGTGTATGCGCCGGTGTTCTGGTCAGTGTAAGACAGGGCAGAGCGCATCTCGCGGCCTGCAACGCCCGCAAACCTGTCTGCGGTAACGCCGGAGCCCTGCATCAGGACAACGGCACCATTTGCATCATACATCAGAGCCATGCCGAAGGGCAGGGGCTCTTTTTCGCCCACAGGGCGAGTTACAACGATCATGTCGGGCTGGCGTGCGTAGGAACCGGCAAAGCCGTGCTCCATCTCCGCGCCGATGATCTGCGGATTGAGCTGAGAAAGTGCCATACGATCAAGCCTCCTTATGCTTGTGCGGGTTGAATGCGTCATACGCGGCCTGCGATTCTTCACAGACTGCTTCGTAGCTGGTGCGGCCGGAACGGTGGGCAGCCTGTGCTGCGCTGTCCTGTGCGGCCTTGGTGATGCCTGCCAGCAGGCCGTCCACGCCGTCATCCTTGCCGGGGTCAGCGTCGGCGGGCGGCTGTACAGGCTCCTGTGCCTTCTGCGACAGCGCCTTTACCAGCGTGGTCACGGCGTTCAGGATAGCATCCAGCTTGGCATCAATACTGTTGCCTGCGGGCTTTTCTGCCGGTGCAGGCGGGACACTGTCCTCTGCGGGGGCAGTTTCGCCACAGGGGGCTGTGCGTCTTTTGCGGGTTCAGCTTCCGGCGCAGATGCGGGTGCGGCTTCCGGCGCGGCAGTCACAACAGCGGCGGGGTTCTTTTCGGATTCGTTCATTGCAGTTCCTTTCTCCGCCGGTGCGGCGGCACTGTCCTGAATGGCAACCAGATGCCCTGCGCGCCCTCTGGGCACGATCGCAACATGGTTTCCTCGGATATTAGTCTGGCGGTATCCCGTGCCATCCGGCGTGTAGCAGCACCGGTAGCCGCAGGACACCTCCCGCGTCACGCCGTTTTCCACATCAGAGATCAGGCCGGGATCCTTCAGGTGAAGGTCAGCGACAAGATAATCGCCCTCCCGGTGAACATTCTCTGCGTGGCCCTTGGCGTAAAGGGCGTGATTTTCCGGCATCAGGCGTTCAGGAGGATGATTCTGGGTTACATCCTTACCCTCGAAACTGGCAACTGCTGCCGGGTCGAACACATCTTCAGGGCGGCGCTGCACCTGCACAAGGCGGTCAGGATCGCCGTCAAGGCCCAGTTCCCCGGCAAAGTATTCCTGCTGGCCGATGCGCGCAATGGGCACGTCATGGCAGATGAGGAAGCCCTCCGGGGTCTTGGTCATGTGTTCGCTGATTTTACTGCCGTAATAGGCAATCAAGGGGCATCACCTCCGAAAAATGGGTATAAAAAAACACGGTGCTGTCTGCATCGTGTTCGTTTCAGGTTTGGCGGTCACGGTAAGCGCTCACCCAGCCCTGATATTTTTCATCCCCGGCCAGCTTGTGCCGCTGGAAGGTGGCAAAGGTCTTGGGTACCTCGTCGCCCAGGGCGGTGCGGTAGCGTTCCCACTGCCGGTACTGAGCAAGCCACTTGGCACGGCCCTGTTCTTTGTCGCGGTAGGCTTTGATCTGTGCTTCGGTGCGCGGGTCGCGGCTGTAGGGGTTCGTCTTGGGGCTGGAAAAGCGCCTGATACGCTCAAGCTCTTCCGGCGTTCGTCCTGCCGGTGTCCACGGGCGGAGACTGTGCAGGCAGTTGGGGTGGATGTTCAGCCAGCTGTTGGAAAGATCATCCGGCCCAGCGGGGTCCATCTTGCCGAAGGCGTCTGAAAGCGGCGGGAAGTCCGGGTCTTTTCCGCTGCGGCTGTACACCCGGCCCTCGTAGGGAGGCGCACAGGGGCACAGGTGGTGCCGTGGGCGCTGATCTGGTATAGATCCTGTTCCGGGTCAGCGGTTATCACAGACAAGATCTCTGCCTGCCGCGAGGTGGAGCGGGAGACCATTGTTGCATAGGTGTGCAGGCTCCAGTTCCGGCCTGCTTTGTCAGTGAAGGCTGTCACGCCTTCCCGGCGCAGAGCGTCCACAAAGGCGGGCACGCTCTGGTTGATGCCACGCCCTGCAGCCTGCTGTGCGGCTACCTGTTCCAGCCCAACGCGCCGGTAAATGTCCGGTTCCGTGCGGCCCAGCAGGGCACTCTGCAGGCCTGCCAGCACAGTGCTGTGGGCATCGGTCAGCTGGCCCATGAGGTTCATGGTCAGCCGCTGCACAATGTCCGTCTGGGTGCTGGTGAGGGTCTTGGCATTGAGATACCCGGCCCGATGCTTTTCCACCGTCTCGCCGGGCACAGCTCTGGCATCCGGGCGGCGCACATAGAACTGCGCTTCCACAAGGCGCGGTACATACTCCCAGTCCTGCGTTTCAAGCTGGCGGAGAATGGCCTGCACCCGTTCCAGAGCAGCCACAGCGTGATAATCCACAAGGCCTTGACTGCGCAGACGGCCGATCTCGTTGATGATATCTGTTTCGGCACGCAGGTACAGCCGGATGAGCCGTTCCAGTTCCCGGTCAGGGGATGCACGGGCAAGGGTGGGCATAGGCTTCCTCCTGAAAATGGGCAAAAGAAAAGCGCCGGACTTTCGTCTGACGCTTGTACTGTTAAATTAAATGCAGGGCACTGTTTCCTTGATCGTTTTGAGGAAAGCAGCGGCCTTTTTCATCATGCTGTTTTCCTGCAAAAACTCAATGCCTTTCTGCGTAATGCGAAGGTCAATGACTTTGACGCTGACAGCGGAGCCGATCGACGCAGGGAAAACAAGCCCTACAATATAGCCTTCTTCTGTCAGGCTGCGCATGATGTTGAACCAGTACCCCACGGGGATATGAAGAACATCCGCTGAAATGCAGTCCATATCAGGCTGTTCGCCAGCTTTGAAGCAGGCGTAGAGATATGAAAGAATGCGATATGCAAGAACAAAGTAATCATCCTTGGACATAGGTCAATTCTCCTCAAGGTCTAGCCCATCGTCGCCCGGAGTAAGCCCGTCCGGGGCAACTTCATCGAAGTATTCGATAAGTTCTTTCATGCTTGCATCCGGGTGCTTTTGTGCATACTCAAGCATCTCGTCCTCAACCTGATATCCTGCCGGTGCATTCAAAAGCCAAAGCAAATTATTTTCGTCCTCATAGGACATCTCGACATCAGAGGCAGGTTCATAGTGCTCACGAACATACTGCACCCATACAGATTCCTGCTTGCTCATTTTTTCCTCCTGTTCGTGATTGGAATGCGCCGTTCAACGCTCAGTCCACCAAAGCCATCTGCAGTAACGTGGTACTGATAATTGGCATCCCGAATAATGACCTTTTCACCAGCCAGAAGCCCCGGGTACTGCGTGTTCAACACACCGGTGAGCCTTGCATAGGTCTTGGGCTTGAGCTGAATTTTGCTCTCGCTCCTCTGCGGAGACGGTGCGTACTTGGTTTTCTCTATTTTACCGCTCCCGCCGCCGCTTGTAAAGCGTCCGTCGGAGGGGTCGTGGCGGGAGTTGAAATCGAATACCGAGGTGTCCGCAGTAGGAACCTCAATTCCGGTCAGATTTTCTGTCAGCCCCGCCAGCGGGTCGCGCATGGCGGTCACGTCCTGATAAGTCTTGCCCGCATTAGCGGCAATGGCTTCATCGGTGATACTGCCGAACATGCCGGTCTCATCGCTCAGGCGGCGCAGCTCCTGCTGTGCAGCGGGCACATCCAGCAAGCCGGACTGAAACGCACTAACGATGCTGTCAGCCTTGATTTTTGCAATGTCGGCGGTCTCTTTTGCGGTTGGTGTCCACAGCGGCGGGAAGCTGAGGTCTGCATCTTCCAGTTGGATGCCTGCGGAACGGGCCAGAACAGGCAGCAGCTTTTCCAGAACCGGGCGCAGTCTGCTTTCCCGCAGGGTATCCACATAGTCGTAGTAGTTCTTCAAATCGCTTTCGCCGGTGGCGTTCATGCCGGCAGGAGAGCGTCCGAACAGCTTCGTCATAGGGTAGTGGGATGCGCCGCACAGGTTCAGGCACATGCTCTCGTACACTTCCTGCAGGCCGGTGAAGGTGTACTGTGTATTGTTGATCTTGTTGCCCTGTTCCACCAGCTGTACACCAAAGTTGGAGCGCAGCACACTCTGGGCCTGCATGGTGTTCCAGAAGCGCCGCTGCACATCCGGGCTGGAAAGGGAAAGCAGCTGTTCCAGACCCTTGACCTCCATGGTGTTGATGTTGGCCTGAAAGGTTAGCGCTGCCATGTTGGCCGAAACATTATCGTGGGCCACAACATCCTTGTACAGGGCTTCCACCTCGGATTCGCCCCAGTAAAGCTCCGCCTGCCGTTCCAGTTCCGGCAGTTCTCTGCCAATGAACCGGACGACGCGGGAGTGATGCACCCGGGTGACGATATGCCCGGCGGCATCGTTGATGGAATAGAACGCAGGCACCACCTCGCCACCCTCAAAGGTCAGGCCCCGGTTCCGGTGAGATACCCTGCCAGCGGTCAAGGATGTACAGGCCCCGGAAACTGCCGGGCTGGATGCTGTCGGGGTCCAGCGGTTGGGAAAGGTCGGTCTGCCCGGCGATCAGGATCAGCCCGGCGGCACCGCCATACAGGCGACCCCATTTCAGGCCCGGTGGAAATACATCTGCGCAGACCGGCGCGCTGCTCAGCACGATGCAGAGCTTTCAGCTGATCGGGCGCAGCGTCCTTGAGTTCGTACCATTCCCGCAGCATATCGTCCACCATCAGGCCAACAACATTCTGCACGACCCAGTTTTCACGGTAGAGGCTGTTGAGCAGCGCATAGTTGCCGGTCATTCGGGTGAGCGGGTAGCTGGTGGCTTCCAGCGGGCTCTGGCTGCCATAGCCCAGCCGGAACAGCGGGTTGGAGAAAGCATCCAGTGTCAGGGTATTCGGTTGTGTGCCCCCGGCGGGGCGGTTCTTGTTACGCCTTGACATGCTCAAACCTCCAATCAGGCAGGGAATTTACAAAATAGCGCAGGGCATCCATTGCGTGGTCGTCCTCCTTTACGGGTTTCTCCACGCCCAGCAGTGCAGCCTTATCGTCCCAGCGGTAAAGGCCAAACTCGTCCAGCAGGCCGATGCAGGCTTTGCTTACCAGCAGTCGGCGCTTGGAGATCAGGGTGCTGCACCGGCGGATGCCGTTCAGCACATCGTTGTTGGCTTCCATGACATAAACGCCGCGCTGGCGCAGTGCGGTGATGAAAGATGCCGCCGACGGGTCCACATAGGCCGCACAGAGGTTATCTCCCATAAAGGCCATGAAGTCGTCGGCATATTCTTCATCGGTTTTCTGGCGGCGTTCCTTGCGGCCATCCCATCGGTATTCCCGGTCAACACGGACAGTTTCACCGTCGTCAAAGATCGAGAGAAAACAGGTTGGGTTCAAGGTTCCGTAGTCTACCGCAATTGTGCGTGTGGAAACGGCCCGCATTGCAACAGGCGGAACGGTGTAGACATTGGCCTTGAAGTCAAACATATCGTAGATCAGCCCTTCTGCGGCTTTGCGCTGGCCCAGAATGTCACGGGCGTACCAGATACTTTTGCGGTCATAGGTGGCAAGCACGGCCCGGAGCTGCTCGTCCGAGATGCTCATGTTGTCCGCAATGGTGAAGTGTCCATAGTTCAGGCCGTAGGCGGGATTTTCGCGCTGCTTTGCTTCGTGGAAGTCCAGCACGGTCTTGTAGTACCAGTGCCCCTCCGCCTTGGGGTTCAGATCATGAAAGACCTTTCTGTCCGGGCTGGACAGGGTACGGTCGAATACTTCCTTGATGAAAGTTTCGCTGCATTCATTGGCTTCGGTGATGTACGCGGTGCCGTAGGTGTTGCCCTTGATCAGCTTTTCGTCACCGGCTTTGCCACCACCAGACACCAGCACCACCTTTTCGCCGGTGGCAGTCTGGATGTACAGACAGTCGCGGTTCTGGTAGGTGCCCTCACGGCAGCGGCCCTCAAAATAGTTTTTCAGGCCGAAGCCGTCACAGTCCAGAATGTTCAGCCGGGCCGTCGCAGTGGATACGCCCGCGATCAAGTGGATGCGGCTCGGATGCTTTTCAAGAATGGTGCAATACGCCATCGTGATAAGCACGTTCTTACCACCACGTTTACCGCCCTCTGCAACGTTGAACCAGTGGTCAAAGCAGCCCCAGAAGAACCGCATCTGGTTTTCAGAAAATGGAGCCGGAATGTTCATTCTTCAAAGTCCTTGATATCGCGGTTTGGAACAGGCCGTTGCAGCAGATCCGCAAGGGTCTGTATGTCGTTATTTTGAGCAGCGGCATTTTCTTTTTCGGATGCGTCTTTGTACATACCCAGATGCTTGCCCAACAGGTCAAGGGCTCGGAGCTTATCTGCAAGTTTGACCTCGTGTTCCAAACCGTCCTCGCCAAAGCTCTTGACCTTAATGGACTGGATTGCGGCCAGATCATCCCGGGAAGCATCCAGCTTCACGGAAGCTGTCTCCGGGTCGATCAGGTCGCTGGCGTTTGCAAAAGCAATCTTGGCAAGTTCCCGCACGACACGATCAGCAGATACGCCGGTCCGACGGCTTTGCTCGGCCTGCAGCTGGGCAAGACGATTTTGAACCATAACATTTGATAACAGGCGAGCACTCTGCTCTTGGGCTGTTTTGGGGCTGTATCCGGCGCGGATGGCCGCCTGGGTCGCGTTCAGGTCGATCATATACTCTTCACAGAACCGCGCCTGCTTGTCGGTCATCCTCACCACCTCTCTTGCCGTAAAATCAAAAAGCCGCCCGGAAGATCCGAACGGCAGGATATAACAAAGAAACCCGGCTGGTACATTCAGGCTGTTGGTCGGTAAAGGTGATCCTCTGCGTCAGCCGGGCAGCACAAAGCCCGCAGGGATGAAGGGAGTAAGTCTTTCCTGCGGGCTTCGGCATTTTAAATTTTAGCAGGGGTTGACAGTATTATCAAGTCCGGTTCGCTCCGGTTCAGTCCGGACTTTTGATCTCCAGTCTTTTGATGGCCGCGCTGTGGCGCTGGAACATCTGGCTGCGGGAACTGCGGATGTTGATCGCGATGTCCGGCCAGTCCTCCAGCAGAATGTACCGCCGGAACAGGATCATGAAATCCACCTCATCGTCCAGCTGGCTGAACACCTCCATGATCTCGGCCCGGATAGCGTCGCACACGGCAGACTGCGCCTCAGCGGCCCGGCGGGCCTCGTCGATGCGTTCCACACTGCGGGGCAGAGCCTGTCCGTCGCCGCTGCCGCCCGGCACGGGGGAAAAGCGCTGGGTGGTGTGGGTGGCATCGGTCTGCAGCGTGGCCAGTTCGTCCAGTTTGAGCAGCTCGAACCGCTTGGCCGTCCGGTACCGCCAGAGCCATGCCTTTTTCTCTTCGTAGGTCATTTACAGTTCCTCCACCCGGACGAACACGCCGCAGGGGTCCGACCAGAATTTCTCCACGATCTCGCTGCACACCTGCGCGTCATCGGCCCAGAAGTGCAGGCGGGTCATTTCGTCCTTGAGGGCCTTTTCCAGATTGTCGGTGTCCGGCTTTGCGGTGCGCCAGCTGCCGTTTTTGCGGCCCTCGGCAGGGAAGCACCACTTGACCAGCAGACGCACCGGACGGCCTGCGGGGATGGGCTTTTCCGGCGCGTGGGGTGCCAGATGGGCGTGGAGCTTGGCACGGGTTTGTTTCAGTTCCGGGCTGTCGTGGAGCACCGCGTGCGGCTGCCCGCCCTCATGTAGGCGTGCAGCTGTTTTGCATTGTGGGTAGTGGTGGGCGGCTGCATGGGGAGAAAGAATTGCATGTACATGGGGGTTCACCTCGTTTTTCTTTTTCTCAGGGTTCGCCAACGTGATGGGGAGGGTTCCCCGAATGGATGGGGGCTGTGGTCGCCCCATCCTTCGGGAGACCCCATCACAATTGCAGTTGCAGTTTTAGCTATTATATATAGGCTATTTTGCACTGCAAAATCTGCAGTCATAGCGGCTATAACTGCAAAATTGCAGTTTTTCGTGTCGTGCAAAATAGCGGCTATTTCTGCATTTTTACAACAGCTTGTAATTGAACTTATTACAGCTTGTTTAGCCTGCGCTGCCGGGTTCCTTGCGACCGACTTTTTCGCCGTCGATCCAGAAACGTCCGTCGTCTTTCAGCCGCGTCTTGATGGTGCGGGGCTTCAGATCCATGTATTCAGCCAGCGCATAGACGGTAACTTCGCCATCCATCATGCAGGCTTCAAAGGCGGTGTCCAGTTCGGCCTTTTTGTCCTTGGTCACCTTGCCTTTATCGCCCCAGCGCTTGGCGGCACCGCGGCTGCCCAGCGTTTTGAAATCGCTGTCCGGCTGCAGGTCCTCCAGCAGGCCGGTGTCCGGCTTGTGCACGGGGTAGTCGAACCACAGGTTCACCGGGTCGAAGCGGGCAAACTCGCGCAGGGTGCCTTCGATGCGCCATGCGGTCATGCCGTCGGCCTTTTCTCAGCGGCCGCGACCTCAGCATCGATGGCCCGCAGATCTGCAAGGCCCAGTTTTTCCTTTGCGATGGTCAGCATCCGGTGGCGGCTGAGGGTATCATCCAAGCCGTAGGCATCCGCATGACCGCGTTTGTCCAACATGGCCTTGATCACGCGGCAGGCGGCTTTGTTATGCAGCTGTTCCCGGATGGCATCGGTGGGCACCAGCTCGGTCATGTCCAGCATGGCATCCGGGTCGCGAGCGAACACGCCGGAGCCGGATGCGCGGTCCATGCTGCGCTTGCCGCCCTGGGCACCTTTTGAGTGGTGGTGGCAGTAGATCACGGCGCAGTCCAGCGCGCGGCACACAAGGTCGAACTGGTTGCAGAACTTTGCCATCTGGTCGGCACTGTTTCTCGTCACCGGTGATGACCTTATAAATGGGTCGAGGATCACGGCGGTGTAGCCTTTTTTTCTGGGCCCGGCGGATGAGCTTTGGGGCCAAGCTTGTCCATGGGCACGGACGCGCCGCGCAGGTTCCAGATGTCGATGTTTCGCAGGTTCTGCGGGGGCAGGCCGAGGGCGGTGTACACGTCCTTGAAGCGGTGCAGGCAGGAGGCCCGGTCCAGCTCCAGATTGATGTACAGTACCTTGCCCTGTGCGCAGGAGAAACGGCCCAGCCACGGCCTGCCTTCGGCGATAGCGATGCACAGCTCGATGAGGGCAAAGCTCTTGCCCGCCTTGCTGGGGCCTGCCAGCAGCATCTTGTGGCCCTTGCGCAGCACCCCGGTGATGAGGGCATCGGCCAGCGGGGGCAGGCTCTCCCAGTCGTCGGCCAGACTCTCGGTCTCGGGTAGCTCGTCGGTCTCCGCTTCCAGCCAGTCGCGCCACTCATCCCAGCAGGATTTTCCGATGTTCGTTTCCAGCAGCACCTGCCGTTTGTCACCGCGCAGGATGCCGGGCATCCGGGAAAGGCGGGAAGGATTGCGGTTCTGCTGGTCGATGGTCAGGCCGTTTTTCTGGCAGGCGGCATAGAGATAATCCACACGCCTGCGGTACTCGGCGTAGTCCGGGGCATCCACCTTCACGATGGCGTGGACGCTCTTGCCGCCAGAGTAGACCAGCGCCGCACAGGGCAGTTCCAGCTGCTTGATGATAGCCTGCTGCTTGCCCAGCTCCATGTTGTCGCACTCTACGAGGGCATAGCGATAGGCAGTAATATTGGCATCCTTGCGTCCGGTGCCGTCCACAGGGTTGAAGCAGATCCATGCACCTACTTCAGGATCACAGTCGCCCACCACCTTGCCGAGGTCACCGCCGCAGGCATCCAGCTCGGTGATGAGCTGCCCTGCGGTGCGAGTCCAGCTGCCTTTTGCAGGTCGGCGGCGGTCGGCGGCCATAAAACTTTCGGTCACATAGGCCACATATTCGTCCGGCTCAAACAGGGCTTGCAGGTAGCGCTTGAGCTGGTCGGCGGGGTGCCACTCTTCGGGCAGGGCCAGCTCATGGGCTTCCATCCAGCGTGGGTCTACCAGACGGCCCTCGGTTTGTGCGCCGGTGCCGGCAGAAATATCATCGTTCCAGTCCAGAGCGTGGCCCGCCGGGCCGCTCCATCCGTGGGAGTAGGCCAGCTGGAAGATGCTGCTTGCGGTGACGGGGCTGGCCCCGCCGCCGTGAAAGCTTTCCCATTTCTTGACGCACTCGCCCTTGTGATAGCGGCCCGCATCGCGAGTGCTCCACTGTTCCCAGAGGGTAACGGGCAGGCCGGAATCCTTCAGGGCCATGCCCACCATGAGCCATTCGTCATAGGTCAGGGCGGACGGGGATACGAAGTCCAATGCTTCCTTGAGTTCATTTTCATGTTCCATTCGCGTTACCATCCAAAGTCAATGTCTGCTGTGGGCGGCTCCTGTGCAGGAGTGTAAGTCTTTGGGTTCACGCCCTTGGGCACGCCGCGCCAGCCCTGCACCGCAATGCGGTCGATCATGTGTTTGGCCTGCTCAAAGCTCGACTATTGTTTCATTTTCCAAGGGCAATTCTTTCACTTCTGTTCCATTCACCGGGACAGGGAAGTTGAAGATAATCTTCCTAATCCAGTTGCCATCCGGCTGCTTTTCCGGGAATAACTCAATCC
>ENA-OQDC01000120-OQDC01000120.1-human-gut-metagenome-genome-assembly--contig:-NODE-120-length-59791-cov-5.750771_pt1 | contig 59791 bp, 47 predicted proteins | sample MGYA00242770_ERZ504601 | MGnify/ENA primary metagenome ERZ504601 (study PRJEB26092, sample SAMD00036305) | human gut metagenome | host: Homo sapiens | study: EMG produced TPA metagenomics assembly of...
GAACGGATATTTCCCTAACGGAACTTTACATTTACAGAAACTTTTCACCGGAAGTTCACTTGATTACCGCTGGGTAGGAGTCAGAGGGGCCAGAGAAGGATTCATTTCTACTACTGCGGAAGGTCTAACAATTACACCTTACGAAACCAATATCAAGGCAGTTCTTCCTACTTCTACATTGTTCTATCGTCAGCAGCACCTTAATTTCACGGCTACCACTACCCTGAAGTATGTGCCTCGTACAGAAAAAGACCTCGCTGGAATCACTTGCTATCAAAGCGAAAAATTCAACTATGTATTTGGGGTAACAAAAAAGCAGAAGATAACTATATCGTACTGCAACGTACTGAAAAGGGAGAATCTTCAACCATTGCCAGCGAAAAAATTGAAGGAAACACTCCAATCAGTCTGCGCGTAACAGCAGAAGGAGATAAATACACATTCAGCTACTCTGTAAAAGATAATAACTACCAGACCGTAGGAGGAACCGTTTCCGGAGATATTCTTTCTACCAACGTAGCTGGCGGATTTACCGGTGCAATGATTGGTTTGTATGCTACCACTTCCAACGATGCGGAAGCTTTATAATCAAAATTAGTAACCACAAAGAGTATAAGAAATATCTTCTATACTCAAAGAAAAGAGGCTGCTTTTAAGCAGCCTCTTTTTATTCTCATCATTTAACATGTATGACAAACCTTCGATACCCAGTAAGACTAGGAACACCATCATCATTTAATTCTAAAATTAAATGAAAATTTTTACCTGTAGCATCTTCAGGAATGTGTAACACACACATTCCTTGCTTGTCAGACTCAATTTCTACCACACCTTTATACGTACCAGGCTCCTCATACACATACCAATTATAATGTAAATTATTTCCATCAGGGTCATACGATGAAGAAGCATCCAACTGCAATACTTCCCCAGCCTCAACTGTTTTACTAGAAAAATTAAATGTTGAATCATTCTCAAAGACAACGACCGGATGATGGTTAGCATCCGAATATTTGTCTGTAGTAGCCCAACACATTCTCGCAGCAAAATCATTCAAAATATGCTGTCGCCATTTATTAATGGCAGCAATACCCTCGGACGTACTAGCATGCATAAAATAGGGATCATAAATTTTCTCAGTCTTACCTGATTTTTCAATAAAATCCATTCCTCGTATACCTGCAGTACGTTCCATTTTAAATCGGCCTCCCCATCCACCGTACGCAAGGCTATCCGGAACATTCAATCCATTCGCATATACATATAAAAAGAAGGAGAATCACCTTCCGAAGCCCATATCCTGTCTGGATAACAACCTCCTAACGGTTTTCTTGACTGAACATTATCTTTAATCCATTCATCACCAGGTCCCCATCCATAAATTTCCGTATTTCTTATATAAAAGATTTCCGGAAAAGATTTAGCAATCCAAGCTCCAGCATCATCTTGCCCTAACACATCATAAATTCGAATTTTAGCTACAAATTTTTGGAATTCTTCTGGACTTCTGGTAGAATGGACTTTCCAAATAGCTTGTGCTATCGTATTCATTCCACTCCATGCAGCAAGCCAGACAGGACGAGCGTCTTCTTCCTTATCTACCGCCGCAATAATTAATTCAGAACCCGGAGAGTCCTTACCTACCCCAACTCCTGACATATTCGATTTTTCTTGTCCCCTTTTTACAATACTCTTCAAATAATCAGGTGATGGAAAATCGTTTGCATGTTTCTTTAAAGAAGGATAAGCATCTGCATAACAATCAATGACTTCTGTTATATCTGAAGTTCTATCCGGGTCATCTACCCAAGCATTTGAGCTGATGATTCCCTCTATATCCATTCTATCTGCACATACCAAAAGGTGTATCAATGATTGCTTGTCATCCGGATCAGCTCCACCTAAATCTGTAGTTACAATCAATCTTTGTTTTCCTAAATCATTTCGTGCAAACAGAAATCCACAAAAAACCCAAAAACAAAGTCAAAACAATATATCTCATATCAAAACTGTTTTATTATCAATAGTCATCAAACTAATTGCTCTCATAAATAAAATATCTACTTTACCTCGTTCTTCTACATGGAGACTCATTCATGTATAAATAAGACTTTTCATATCCCCCATAATCAACCACAATCTTTTCTAAAACCACTGCAGGATCTAAAGGCGAAAAATCAATTATATAACTGCCATCCTGACTTACAGGCAAATCAAGACGCACTTGTTTTTCAACAACACGTCTTGCTACCGTAGGATAAAATGTGGTATAGATATTCTCTGGAAGTTCATTCAAATCATGATTATAATTCACCGTCACTTTATTACCATTTCTAAAACCTATAGCATACCTATGACCGTCTGTGTTATGAAAAGCAAGAGTGGATTTTACAACCACAATGACATTCACAGTCTTACACTTCTTTATCTCCTCTGGTAAAACCATCTTATAAGAAACCGTAGCACCCTCCACAGACTTTGTATAAGGCATTAATGTGATTCCTCCCAATGTTCTTCCCATATCGGGAATCACTTGCCATTTGAGGCTCTCAGGAGACTTGGTTTCAAAGAAATGTCCAGCTTCCATAGCCACATATCCACCACTTCCTTCAAAGATGTATCCCCCTACATTTTCCTCTGATAATCTGAATACTTCCGGTTGTTTGTCAACTGAAAAGTCATCATTCCATGAAGTATAACCTATATGCTTTTGAGTCATCATCCCCTTCCATTTTCCATTGCTCATAACGTTATTATAGTCTTCACTCAATGCTTTATCACGAGCAAAGCAAGCTTCTACCTTGTCAGCCCAATCATTAGCTTCCGGATTTCCTTCTTCATAAAGTTTATGGTTCATGGCCTGAGCATAATACATCTCATAAAGATTAGACATTGCCTGAACAGGGAATAACAGCAATTGCTTATAAGCATCCTTATATTCAGGAGCAAGTGATAAATATTGACGTAATGCTTCAGCTTCTAAACGTACATAATCATCTGCTACTTGCTTCCATTCCCCTGTTTCAAGATTATAAGTGTCACAATCCAGCATTTCCGCCGTTACACGACCATTATACTTGGTATACAAATTAAGAATCCGAGCTGCTTCCTCAGCCTGCCCTTTACCAAATATTTGTTCACAGAAGCAATAAGGATGTTGCATAAAATTATCAACAGAATAATCATTCGGATTCCATGCCATATCTAAAAATAAAGTAATAGGATACTCCATCGGTTTAAGATCCCCCACATTAAGTATCCAAAGTTTGTCCACTCCGTATTCATAAGTAAGATGAAGCTGCTCCCACATTCCTTGTATTGGAGTCATATTCATCCATTTTGAATTTCGGGGTGCTCCCACATAGTCTACATGATAATACATTCCCCATCCTCCCGGATGCTTACGCTCCTTATCGTTAGGAAGACGACGCACGTTGCCCCAATTATCATCACAAAGCAACATTATTACATCTTCAGGAACCCGCATTCCCTTATCATAATAATCAAGTACCTCTTTATATAAAGCCCATACCTGAGGAGTTTCCTTTGCCGGCTTTCCAGTCACATCCTCAATAATTCGACGTTGGTTTTCAACTATAGACTCCATCAGTTTTACATTGGTATCTTCACTCATAGCCTCATCCCCATCTCCACGCATACCAATAGTAATTATATCTTCAGTATTTTTTACCCTCTCAATACCTTCTCGAAAAAACTGATCTAACACTTTTTTATTCGTCGAATAATTCCATGCACCATATTCATTACGTTTACGGGCCCATTCTTGATGGTTTCGCGCCATAGGTTCATGATGTGATGTACCAATAATCACCCCCATTTCATCTGCAGTCTTACTATTGAGAGAATCATCTGCATAAAAAGCCCATCCCCACATAGCAGGCCATAAAAAGTTTCCCTTAAGGCGAAGAATCAGTTCACAAACCTGGGCATAAAAACGATGATCACCAAAATCTGTTCCATAATATTGCTTTACCCAGCTTGTCAGACAAGGAGCTTCATCATTCAAAAATATACCACGATATTTTACGGCAGGTTCTCCATCTGTATAAATACCCGGTAATATATAAGCTTCTATTCTCTTTACTACTGGCACATCCATCCACCAATACCAAGGTGACACTCCAAGCTGTTTTGACAACTCATAAACGCCGTAAATAGTACCTCTACGGTCACTACCAGCAATTACTAATGCTTTTTTAACTCCATTAAAAGGAGCGTCAACGGTTGTTATAATATATTTCTCATTTTTCCCTTGCAATTGTTTCTTTTCGAACTTCTCCTTCTGGATAAGTTGCTTAATATACTTTGAATTCAGACTTCCTACGATAATGCAATTCTCATCCGAAATTTCAGTTGTCAACTGAGGCTTCATCCCAAACACCTGACTAAAATCCTCACATAAATTTTCAGCAGCAATATGAATACCTCTTTGATCTTCTTTATCTATAAGGATATTTATTATTTTGTTATCAGATACTAAAGAAAACGCATTACTTTCTTTTTCAAAAACCACAAACCGATTTGCTGAAAATGTATCCAAACATACTATAAGCAAAAGGCAAATTAAACTATGTATTTTCATGGTATAAATTTAAAATCATTTATTTCAAAAAACGACAACAAAGACTCGTAATCAATTCCACATCCAATATTATGAAAATTTCTCTTATCCCCATCTTTTACAAATAACAAAAATAGGAATAAGAGAAACTTTCATGTATAATTTTATTCTTGTGAAATTATCACTCTGAATTTTGTCTATTAAACACTTCTAATTTTGGTATTACAAATGCTTAATTATTTTTCCTGACTCAATTCTTCAGATGGCTCTGCTATAACTTTACCAGCAAGTCCATTAGCAAATCCAGCATACGTCGGTTTACGTTTAAAGCTGCTATTCCATAAACCAGTAGGTTCTCCTGGTCTCCATCCAGAATCAGCCGGACTATCTGTAGCACACCACTGAGTAATACCATATTGCTGTTCTACAGGAATTATCTCAAAATATTTATTGATAATAAACTGATAGAACTCTGCCATTTTCAGTTGTTGCTCATAAGTTACATTCTCGGTCTTAATAGCTGTACCGAATTCTTTGTCTACAATACCCATATCCAATTCTGAGATTTTGATAAGCTTACCACTTGCAGCTAAAATCTTAAACATATTAACGATTGCATCTTCCTGAGCTTTTTGATCTGCTTCGTTCAAAATATAGCTTACGTGCATCTGGGTTCCAATACCATCAATCTTTGTTACACCATCTGATTCCCATCTTTTAATCCATTCAACCAAGCTCTTTGCCTTTTTGTTACCATCCCACCAAGACTCAAGATTAAAATCATTGATAAACAACTTCAACTTAGACGGATCGCCTCCATATTCCTTGAAATATTTACGTGCTCTTGATTCAAGAATACGTACATAATCAATATCGCCTAAATAATCAGTCCAATAGAAATTAGTTGTAGGATCTCCATTTTCAGATGATTGTAATTCATAAATACCATCACCATCACTATCAGTACCAGAAACTGTTTCATTTGCCAAATCCCAAGCTGTTACATAACCACCTGTTGCTTCCATCATACCTTTAACCCAGTTATCCAAAGCCCAAGTAAGCGTATCTTTCTTTTCTTCAGGAGTCAAAGGAATTGTATTTCCTTTTTCCTCCAATTCCCATTTAATATCATCAAAATAATAAGTATTAGCTTCTGGCAATACAGACAAATTAAATGCAATAGTATTCATACCACTCGCACCTGCTTGATCCTCAGAAATAGTTCCTTCATACACAAATTCCTGCCAAGTGGTAGAGAAAGTAGGATTAGTAAACATATTATAGAAAACATATCCACCAGGTTCATTATGCGACTGAGTTTCACATCCAGCTTCTTTATCTGCGCGATATTTCATGCTAAAACGATATTTTTCGCCAGCCATCATCATTCTCGGAGTCTTTACAAAGAATTGAGTATCCCAAGTATTTGTCGGATTATCTCCTGATTTAACAACAATAGCACGTCCAGCTCCATCAGCACCTGTTCCCGCAGCACCAAAAGTAGCAGCTTTAGGACCAGATGTCATTTCCGTTGCATAAAAGCAAGAAGTATCATCACTTTCACAGTCACTATTTAAAAGCATATTATTCCAAAGTGAAATTGACAGTGCTTCTTTATGCGTTACTTTAAGCCATTCAATTTCTATATCTCCAGCAAAGTTTCCAGATTGAAACATCACAAAACCATCAGCTGTATTCACTCCTGTAAATGTAAGTTTAACTTCCTGCCATTCAGTTGTAAATGATAAAGCAGCAGTTTGTTGTCCTCCCCAATCTCCAATACAACATGTCAAATATCCATCGCCACTAGCCTTTATCTTAGCAGTAACCGTATATTCTATATCCGGACTAGCAACTAAACCATTCGCCACATGATATTGAATTTCGTAAAAATTCTCAATAGCTTCCGGATTATGAATTAACAAATTACCATCAGAATTAATACTAGCATCTACTTTATCACCATGCCAATAAGTATAAGATCCTAGTGTAGAATAATCTACATACACATCATTTACCTCTTCGGCATCTCCTGGATCAACTGTGATTTCTTTATCAGCAATCAACCCATTCAAATAAGTCATATTCTGCTGTGCATGCCAACCTAATGTATGACCGTAAATCGTAATACCTGCAGCTTTGGCTACATCTACAAAATTTGAAACCGTTGAAAAGTTCATCGTACCATCATCGGCTACAACTGAGGCATATTTCATTGCATTGCCTGCAGTCATCTCGTCAAAGTTTGTAGTAACCGCTTCATAAACTACACCTTGCTGAACAAAATCACTTACACTGGCCGCTAATCCCAACTTGAAGTTGGGATTTTTAGCACGGTCCAGATATGATTTCAACACGTCATAATTATTCAAATATTCATATTGAGCAACGCTTGTCGGCTTTTGAACCGAATAGGGCAATAGGGCATCGTCAACACATGATTCTACTACCATCCCTAAGGCTAATACCGGAAGCAATTTCATATATTGTTTCATGTCTTCTTTAATTTAAGGTTATTTATTATATGTAACATCAAACCATTCAGCCTTAACCTGACGATCGCGCATAACCAATGTATCCTTAGTTGCATAGACAGTAGAACCTAAATCCACTGTATAATCCAAATACAAGACGTCACGATCTTTGTTATTAAAGGAATTCTTTTCTCCCTTCTCTACATACTTACCAGAACCTGAAACAGTGCAGCCCGGAGTGTCTGTAGAAAGTGTACATTCATTATTATCATTAAAAGAAAGAATCAAGTTGCAATTTTGATCATTAAGAGTCAAAGCAAAATTAGCATCCTTCAATGTACGAGTTGTCAATTCACAAACTTCATCACTTTCAACAGAACCTGTATGACGAACTACTGTATTAGTAGCACCACCTTGAGTTATTTGATCTACCCCACGACGCAAATAAACTGCATCCCACGGATTAATATACTTCACGGCATACAAAATGTAATCTTTCGGCAATACATTCCAGTCTGACTTGTTGCAACGAACAGGATTTTCCACTAAAGGAGAGCCTGACAAAATAGAATCCGCATTATGTACATTTGACATTACCAAAGGAATTACATAGGTAGTTTCTATTGCTTTAGGATCAGCAAAGAAAGCATCAGTCAACTGTACTTCTACTCCCGCACTAATCTGACCTTGAGGTATAGTGATTTGGTCAGAAGAAAGTGTATAATATTCAGCAGGCATAGGAACCACGTCTTCTCCTGTAGAGAACTTCAAGTTGTCACACAAAGAATTTACCACTTCAATATCAACCACAGGCGATGTTTGATTTTCATATACACCACCCATTGTTGCCTTAATCAGACATTTATGTTGATTATCAAGTGTATTGTCAAAAACTTCATCATTACCCAAAACGATAGTACGCACCGGATACTGATAAGCAAAATATACAGTAGTTGTTCCATAGTCAGGGAAAGACCAATCCCCATTCTCACACGAAGAGAAAGAAACCAACGCTAACAGTGAAAACAAATAAAATAGTTTTTTCATTTTTTCAGTCATTAAAAATTATTCCACATAAAATCAATCCCAACCCTTATTCTGTTCCAATGCATCAAATTTCACTACTTCGCTATAAGGAATAGGACCAAACCGCATGAAATCATTATATGTACGGCTTTCAACATTAAACACCTGATAGGTTCCTCCACTAATACGTATTCCTTTTGCCGGTTCGTTCAAATCCATGTTCCAGCGGCGCAAATCCCAAAAGCGGAAACCTTCAAAACACAATTCCAAACGACGTTCATTTCGTATTAAATCACGCATTTTAGCCTGATCATTCTTCACACTTTCCAAATAAGGATCATTTCCTGAAGCATCTTTAATTCCAGCACGCTGACGAATGGCTTTAATAACATCATAAGCAGAATAACCATGTAAACCAGTACCTGTAGGTCCCCATGCCTCATTGGCTGCTTCCGCATAATTCAAATAAATTTCAGTGTAACGGATACGCGGACTATAATGTGGCTGTCCTGTTGTGGTTGTAGAGCTCAAATATACATCTTCACGCAAATGTTTACGCAGATAATAACCTGTACGGGTAGAATAGCCGTTTTCTTTATTCAAACCATCATTGTTAGAAGTATTATCTACACTTGTATCAATGGTCTTGCCATCAGTACCCATAACAGTACCATTCACCACAATATAGAGAGCCAGACGTGGATCACGGTTGGCATAAGGATTTTGGTCATCATAACCAGCTTCAGGAGAGTCAATTGGATAACCATTAGCCATCGGGAAAGCATCAACTAAATTCTGAGTCGGATTAATCTGACCGCTACCGTAAAGGCTGGGTGGGAACTGCGCCTGCTCTAATGAATAAGCTGTAGCATCCTTACCATTTCTCCAAAGCATCTCCGGAGGATTAGAACCTCCAGTCAAGCTATTAATTTCATCCGCATTCTTATACCACGTATTTCCCTGAGCTGCCAGACCTGCTACTCCACCAATCAAGTCCAGGATTTCACCATTATAGTCAGCAGCTTCTGCCCATGTTCCTTTGCTACCTTCTGCAAATGCCGGGCTGGCAGCTAAAAGTGCAGCTTTTGCACGAAAAGCCAACGCGATACGTCCACTCATACGAGAACGGAAATTGTTACCAAACACAATGTTGTACTGGCTGAAGTTAGCTCCTTCAGAACGATATACTTCCGGAACTTCTGCATCGGAAGAGATATTCTCATAATCAAGCGGTAACAACTCTTCAGCCCGTTGGACATCATCATAAATAGCCTGAATACATTTATCAAAAGTGTTTCGCGGATAGTTGAAATTAGAAGTTTCATCTTCTAATTCCTCCACAATAGGTACTCCCATCAAACGACCATCCTCTGTGTATCCAGCATGAGCCTGCAACATATAAAAATTAAACATTGCACGCAAACCATAAGCTTCACCTTTCAAACGGTCACAAAACATTTTATTCACAACCGGATCTTTTACCCATGAAACCTGATCTACCTGAGTCAAGAAAAGATTAATGTAATGAATAGCAGCCTTACAAGATCCCCACTGATCCATCGGATTGTTATTTGATGTCCATGAACCAGTAGCCATCTTCAGATAACTGTTACTTGTCTGGTTAGTTACAGCGTCATCTGTAGCCACATCATTAAATGACTGTGAATTATAGGGATTACGAGTATAAGCATTAGCCAAAATACCTTCTGCATACAAAGGATCTTCAAGGCCATCCGAAACTTGCTTATTATTTTCAATTGCTGGTGTAAATAAGTCATCGCATCCCACCAGTAAAAAAGCCGCGACAAAAACTGTCAATATTTTTTTCATAAGAATCTACTTTTATTTTATCAATTTAGAAACCTATCTTGAAACCAATGTTGTAGAAACGAGTCTGAGGAGCTGTTCCTGTATTCAGTTCCAGCTTTTCACGTTCTTTCGATATTGTCAACAAGTTGCTTGCATAAGCATATACTGAGAAACTACGTACAAATGAATTTCCCAACCATTGCTTAGGCAAATCATAAGTCAACTGAAGACGAGACAGATTAAACCGGTTAGTCTTATACATCCAGAAATCAGAATTACGATAGTTGTGATTATCCGTTTGTGTAGTCAAACGTGGATAAGTTGCGGTTTCTGCAGTTTCAGGAGTCCAGCGTCCACGTACCACTTCTGAATACTTCTTATCTCCATATACCCAATAATAATCACCACTCATGAAAGCAGAAGCACCCCAATAACCGGTACCTAAAGCAAACAAAGTAAAGTTCTTCCATTTCAATGTAAGGTTCAAACCTACTGTCAACGGAGTTCCTTGCGAGCCATAGCGTTCGCCCAAATAAACTTCATCCTTTTCATCGATAATCTTATCACCATTCTGATCTACATATTTCAAATCACCAGGTTTCAACTCACCGAAAGAAGAAGTGATTCCTGAATTCTGAATTTCCTTTTCACTGTTGTAGAAACCTTCAGCCTGTAATCCCCACATACCATCAGTAGGTTTGCCCTTGAGATAACGATATGCATCTTCATACAGTTCATCTACCTTTGTATTCTCATTGGTATAGTAAGTAGCATTTACTCCCAAGTTAAAATCAACTTCACCCATCTTCTTATTGAAATTCAATGCTAAATCAAAACCTGTACGGGTACTATTGTTATAGTTCACATAAGGAAGCAAAGTACTTTCGGGCCAATAAGAGTCAAAATAATTCGGATAACTATTAGAAGGTTCAACCAACATTCCTTCAAGGCTATTCTTAAAGAATGATGCATCAAAAGTCAGCATCTTATTCCATAAAGAACCGCGTAATCCTACGCTAATCTCCTTACGCTTGATGAAAGACAGATCTGAATTATTACCGCGTCTAGCTTCTGTTGCATGGCTCTGGTTACCATCAGCCCAACCCCACCAAGCACCATTAGCCTGGTCGTAGCTACTTTGGTACATATAGTAATCATCAATTCCCAAATCTGTATTTAATACCGAACCTGAAACACTCAGCATTAAATCATCCAGAACCGATGAATCTTCCAGGAAGCTTTCATTGCTTAAACGCCATCCCAAAGTAAGTGAAGGTGAGAAAGCATTACGATTATTTTCCGGAAGACGAGCAGAATGGATTAAAGCTCCTCCAAAACTCATATAATATTTGCTCAAATAATCATAATCAACCTGCAAACCTAAATTGACATTGCTGGTTTTATGATATACGGCACTTTCACCTTGCTGATATCCGGCAGCAATCAACATAGCAGAAATATTGTGACTATCTGCAAATTTATTGTTATAGTTCAACTGAGCCGAGAATGCCATAGTCTGACGATTCCAGCTATCGGCAATATGCTGAATACCATCGTGTACGTCATCACCATACTTTGTCAGACCCACAATCAGATCCTGACCGTTCACATTAGCCCATTGAGGTTCATAAGTAGCATAAGTATCACCATAATAGCGATTGTAGGTTGTTGCATAATCTATCGCAAAACGAGTCTGAAAGGAAAGACCTTTCAAAAGCATAGAAAGATCCACATCTACTCCCATGTCAAACTGATATTGACGACTTGTATAGGTATTGACACCAGCCGCATAAAGATTGGCAATTTCATTAGTCTGATCTACTTGTGTACCGCCTAACAAATATTTTCCATCAATTAAGTAACGACTATTATTTACCAGATTCCATGCATCCGTATTATTCTGCATAATATAATCAACAGGAATCAGCGGAGAAATACGGTTTGGTCTCAGCGAAGCTGCAGCTCCCCAGAAATTACCACGGGCACTGCGTCCATCATAGAAAGTAGCATTGGCATTCACATAAGTCTTAACATATTGTCCCAGATTCACATCAATGTTACCACGTACACTAAAGCGAGTTGTACGGTCATCTTTCGCATTACCTACCTTTATCAATGAACCTGTATTATAAAGGTTGATATTGGTATAAAACCGTGCCTTTTCAGAACCACCTGAAATTTCAGCCGTTACATCCGACTGATTGTAAGCCTTTTTCAGATAATCATCAGAATAAAGATTTACATCCGGATAACGATAAGGGTTTATTCCAGAACCATGGTTATAAATATCCACATCACTATATAACGGATCCATGCCATCATTTACACGAGCTTCATTATACAATGTCATGTATTCAGCTGATCCTAAATATTTCGGATAACTTTTCGGAACGAAAAAACCGGTATTACCTCTTACATCAATACGAGTATCTCCTTCCTTTCCACGTTTAGTTGTGATATAAATAACACCTTTGGCAGCACGGCTACCATACAGAACCACAGCAGAAGCACCTTTCAGGAAAGTAATGTCTTTAATTTCAGAAGGCATTACGTTATTTGCATCACGAGGCACTCCATCTACCAATACCAGGTAAGAATCCATTCCCCACAAACTACTTCCGTTCCAGCCACTAACCATGTTCTCCATGCCGTCTAAACTGTATGTGAAGTAATCCTTTTTCATTAATTCTTCTACATTTACAGAAGAAACTCCTCCTAAAAGGTCTTTTTTGTTCACCTTTCTATAAGCAACCTGTACTAACTCCTCTTCAGCAACAGATAAAGAATCTGAACTGGCATCCAACAATTCTGACGGCAAATTTTGAGCGCCGACATACAATGAAGAAGTTGCAAGTGCCGCACATAAAACAGACTTTATTCGTATGTTTTTCATTTTAATTCCTTTTTAATTAGCATTCAAAATTCTCAAGAGCATTACCAACCGGGATTTTGATATAATTCCGGATAAATATTCACATCAGAAACCTTCAAAGGCAACCAATAATGTTTCTCAGAGAAATTACGAGTTACAATCACCTCTTCTCTGAAATTAGAAACACGACTTTGAGTCGGATCTTCCTTATCCAGTTCCACGCGATCAAATTCCTGAGAAGTTTTAATAGTATAAGGATACTCAGTTAATAGTAACCAACGACGCAAATCATTGAAGCGATGTCCTTCATAAGCTAATTCTACGGCACGTTCACGTCGTAACTCGCTCATAAATCCGTCTAATGAGCCGGCGTATTTACTAGCAACATCATCTACACCCGCACGTTCACGAATCTTATTTACAGCATCGACAGCGGTCAAAGAGCAACCGTCAGCTTTTGCAGATGGGCCTCCATAACCATTGGCCACAGCTTCAGCATACATTAAATAAATATCAGACAAACGCATCCAACTTACTTGAATAGTCAAAGCATCACCATAATCGCGAAAGCCTTCATCAAAACCATTCACTACAAGTGGAGTAAACTTATGCAGCAAGTATCCGGTACGACTTTCATTCTTTACATCACGATAATTACCTCCAGTATAAAGATTGGCATACTGAATTTGTTTATCCTTTTGCTCTGAAGTAAATTTAGCAGTATTCTGAATTACCTGCAGTCCATCATAAGTAATGTCGGCATAGAAACGAGGGTCACGATCACGCCAAGGATGTTCTTTATCAAAATGAGCATCCGGGTCATTCAACGGAAGACCGTTTTTCATACCATAATAATTTACATAATTAGCCGTCGGTGAGAAAACAACACCATTTGTCTCATTTGCCAAAGTAGAAGGAACATATTGAGGACCCAAACACCAGCCTGATCCCATCCACCAGTCGTACATCGGAGTCTGGAAAATAGCTTCAGTAGAACCTGGATTCTTGCTATTCTGTTTAAATGTATAGAATATATCGGTATAATGTTCAAAGTCAACCAAGGCATATTGGGTTTGTCCTTTTTCTACCAGATTCAACAATTCTGCAAAAGCATCAGCAGCCTTCTTGCAGTAATCCGCATTATAACTTCTGCTATTCTGAGACTCATAGTTCATCAATGGACTACCAGCCCACAAATAGTTCTTTCCTAAATAACCCAAAGCCATAATCTTATTGATACGCTGCTGGTTATTTCCATATGTAGCCTTACCAGTAGTAGTATCATCCCAATCAATAGGTAACAGATCTGCTGCACGACGGAAATCTTCGGCTGCACGGTCGGCACATTCCTGATAGCTCAAACGTGGGTTACGCAATGGTTCAGAAGAAGATGGTACAGAATCAATATAAGGTAAACCACCGAAATACTGCATCAATTCAAAATGGAACCATCCGCGGAAGAAATAAAGCTGGCCTAATATCAAGTCACGCTGCTCTTCTGTGGCTTCCACCAGTTTATCAATATTCTCAAGGCCTAAATTACATTTACGAATACCATACCATGCCAATGGCCATAAAGATTTTTGCAAACGGTCAGTAGAGTTAGCCACTGTATTGTTACGGTCCATCCAGCCACATTGCCAGCCATCATAGCTTGACTGCCAGCCCCAGAAATCTCCCATATCAACCTTGTATCCCATATGATAGTCGATACTAAAGGAGATAAGTTCATCTTCTCCCCAGTTGAATGAGTTGTTCCAGTAGCCATGTGCAAAATCAGGAATACAGTAATACAGTTCTTCCGTAAAACCCTGGAAATTCCGGAAATTTTTAAAAGCATCCTCAGGGTTCACACTACTTTCAGGTGCTTTGTCAAGATAATCTTCACAAGAAGTCATTCCTACACAGCACAATGAAAGAAGTCCCCCATAGAATAATGTACGTATATTGTTTCTTTTCATTTGACTTTTCATTTTATAATGTGAATTTTAAACCGAAATTAATACGTTTCACCGTAGGATAAGCACCCTGAGAAGCCCAACCTGTTCCTGCAAAGTTTGATTCACGGTCATCAGGCATACGAGTCCATACCCAAAGGTTATTACCATTAACATAAAGTTTCAAATTAGAAAGTCCTAAACTCTTGATCCAACCACTAGTAAAGGTGTAAGACAATTCTATATTCTTCAAACGAATGTATGAACCATCATAGAAATAACGAGCTGCATCATAATAACTGTTAGTCGTAGAACCAAAACGTGGCATCGGTACATCTGGATTTGGATTATACTTGCTCCAACGAGAACCTTCATCATAGGCAATCAACTGTTTCTGACCAAATGTAGAGAATACTACCTGACGAGTTACGTTATTTACACCATAGAACTGAACGAAGAAGCTCCATCCCTTATAATCAAAACCTAATGAAGCACTGTATGTATTCTGAGGACTGCTAGAATATCCATAAGGAATCTGGTCGTAAGAGTTAATAACTCCATCACCATTATAGTCAAGGATATAGTAAGTTCCAGGCAATTTCTGATCATCATTTGACTCAAATGCTGTACTTCCGTAAATATCATCCATAGTCTGTGTATAACCATGGTCTACATAAGTATGAGTCTGACCAATTGACTTTCCGGCATCCTTCTGGTAGTCGGGTAACAATTCTGGATCATCAGCTTCAATAATTTCATTCACGGCATGAGTCATATTCATATTAGCCCATAAATGCAAACTATTTCTCAGAGTCTTGTTAATACGAAGTTCCAGTTCATAACCACGGTTTTTAACTTTACCCATGTTTACCCAAGGTGCATTCACAATACCTCCAAAATAAGAAGGCATAGCACGATCCGAACCGCTGATAAGAATATCCGAACGTTTATCTCTAAAAATTTCAATATTACCAGCAAACAATCCGTCTAAGAATGAATAATCAATACCAAAGTTAAATTTACGAACAACTTCCCAATGAATATCCGTATTACCTACAGTCTTCTGACGATAAAAAGTATAAGGACTTGCTACATTATACAAACCAGTTGCAATGTTGCCTCCTGTTTCCCACTGATCCATATAAAGCCAACGACGAGTTGTATCCCATTCATCACCGATTACGTCATTACCGATTTCACCATAAGAAGCTCTCAGCTTCAACATATCAAGGAACTTGATTTTCTTCATGAACTTTTCTTCACTCAGCATCCAGCCAATGGCACCTGAATTAAAGAATACAAAACGATTATCAGCACTAAACTTATCAGAACCATTATATGCACCGTTATATTCCAAGAAATACTTATTGGCATAGTTATAGGTAACACGGAAAGCCCAGTCCTCACGATAATTAGGAACAATACTACCTTTCGCACGTTCCTGACGGCTGAATAATCCCATAGCACCTACCGTATGATTACCAAATGTATTGTTATAATCAATCTGGGCAGAATAATAGAGATGACGTTCCGTAGCATTATTATCAATAGAACCACCTTCAGCAATCCAGTTAACTTGTTCATGGAAATCAAAGTTATGACTACCCTGGCTTGGATTATAGCTGGCTGCACCCGTTTCTGGATTAATGTATTTGTACAACGCCTGATCAGTTGAGTTTACACCACGGTTTTGTTCGTAAAATACATTGTCCCATGAAATAGAAGCTTTGGCACTTAAACCTTTTACAATAAAGTCCAGTTTCTGTTCCAATGTAAAGTCAGTTGTCAAACGAGTAGTTGTACGTGTATTCTGTCCGGCCAAGGCCAATTGAGCAACTGAGTTATTGGCATTGTTTATCGGGTCATATCCCCATGTACCATCTGAATATTGAGGATAAAATACATTAGGAGGTGTACTATAAGCACTACCCCAGATGTTATATTCATAACTAGTACGAGGTCCTTGTTTTACCCCATGTGAACCTGAAAGGTTCGTTTTTAACAATGTTGTCTTGGTAAGCTGGAAGTCAAGGTTACTACGCATATTCACACGGTTATAACCATAAGTTGTCTGATAACCACGTCCATTATCATATTCCTTAAACAAGTCACCTTCGTGCTGATAGTCAATGGCTGCATAATATTTTACAAAACGTGTACCACCACTCACACTGACATTGGCATTTTCAGAAAATGCATAATCCTTAAACATCCAATCTGCCCAGTCAATATTAGGATAGCGTTCTGCTTCTGCCTGATTTGCAGGATTACGATATTTATTCATTTGTTCCTGTGACATCATGTACATCCAAGAATCAGGAGTCAAACCTAATTCATATTCTACTGCATCATTACGCAATTGAAATGCATCGTATGAATCAAGTTTGTTAGGCAGTTTTGAAGGCATCTTTAATGCCATGCTACCACCTGCATTAATAGTCGCTTTACCTTCCTTACCACGTTTAGTAGTAATCAAGATTACACCGTTAGCACCCTTTACACCATAGACAGCAGTTGCTGACGCATCTTTCAACACTGAAATAGATTCTACAGAGTTTACATCGACACCTGACATCGGACGTTCAATTCCATCGACCAAAATCAACGGAGCGCTATTGTTCCATGAACTTGCACCACGAATGACAATTTGCGGATCTTCCTCACCCGGCATACCTGTTGAAGCTGTAGTAACAACACCTGGCAAGTTACCAGTCAACGCAGATCCCAAATCAGAAACTCCACCGGCACGTTCCAGTACTTTTGAAGAAGTCTGTGTAATAGCTCCAACGACAGATGCTTTTTTCTGTTGTCCATAACCGACTACTACAACCTCATCCAAAACTTCTGTATCTTCACGCAGCACGACTACAATCATCGTTCTTCCATTAACCTTTACATCTTGTGGAGTCATTCCCAAATAAGAGACTGTCAAGACTGAATTTCTATCGGGAACTTCAAGGGTAAAATTACCATCAAAATCGGCAACTGTTCCTACATTCGTATTACCTTTTAATACGATTGCTGCACCAATCAAAGGTTCATCATTTGCATCAAGCACCTTTCCTTTCACTACAACACCATTCTGAGCCATTAAAGAAACGCTACAGAAAAAAAGAAGTAAAAAGAAAATACGGCTTCGCGTGAGAAATAGCTTCTGGTTAGAAGAACTATTCTCGAGAAACTTTGTCTTATGTTTTCATTATACCAAATAATTAAAAATCAAAAAAATTACAAAGAGTTACCTAATAGTATCCTTTCGTTATCCTCCGTCATTTTTTATTAACAACCATACGCATTTCATTTAAGATTACACAATTATAAATCATTTAACACAATGCAAATGTAAATCTTAATAAATAAAAGAAATTATACCACATTACCAACACCTATATTACATGTTACATCATTATCCCGTGTGTAACATTTTCTTTATTCTACGATACATTTAGGCTGTATAACATAAAATTGAAGGCAAAATATCCCGCATTCATTGTGTTCTGATGCATTTTAACGTCCAATTCAATAAACAAAACATTTTAATTAAAAACACAAAGGAATTAAAAAATGAAAGGAATCAGATTTTCAAAATTCTGCTAATAGATAAAACAAAGCCGCTTGTCTATTTACAATATTTAGCATAATATTGAAGGATTTATTTTTAGGATTAATAATATTTCCAATGAAATCTCATATCTATCTTTTATAAATTCATAATAAATTTCACTTTTCAATAAGACCTCATTTCTTATCATCACCAAATATTACAATCTACTTTAATAAATGATTTACAAATTTTCATCCTATATCTTTTTTATAAATACATCTTTGACAAGTAGGAAGTATAACCTTCAATCAGTATATTTAAATAATATCACTCTGTTTCTTAAAACACAAAAAGACTGTTCCACTTTGAAACAGTCTTTTTGTGTCAAGGTTAAGTTGAAATCAAACTATTGAGGAAAAATAATTTGATAACGACCACTCAAATGCATAAACGCAAACAAACGCAACAACCCGTCATAATATTTATCCAGATATCCGTCTTCATAAGGTACATGTTTTGCTTCCCACAGCTGTTTGACAAATTCTCGCATTTCACATCCGTACAAACCAACGACACCGCCGCAGCTGTAGCCACAAGACCCAATGAATGACGCAACTGTTTATATTCACCCGCCTGCAATACTTCCTTCACCGGACTTCCATCTACATTATACTGGTCTTTAAAATCATAAAGTCCCTGACCATACAGAAAATTCTGTATTTTATTTCCATACTCCTGCTGCCATTCTCTGTCTGCACATGCCCAAGAATAATCCAGAGCAATATTCATAGGCACCCGCCATGAATCAAAACGGAAGGCATCTCCTATTATCCCATCTGAATGCAACAAAGAACCGTCATAGTTATTATAATCAGGATTTAAGCCAGTCACCGGATGAATACTCTTATGCAGGTACTCACGACTTCTCTCGGCGCATTCCCTCCAAAAACGGCTCCTTCCATCATAAGCCCATCTGGCCCACACTTCATAAAAAGCAGGCAAATGATAAGAAGGATCAGTAAATTTCGCACCGAAGCGGGTCGGAGTAAATGTAATCAGCTGATGTTCTATATTTATAAATGGGGTTACCGCATCTTTTCCAACCTTTTTCATCGAACAATCTAAAATATTTTGTGCTTCAGCTAAATAATTTATGCCAGATTCATTTCCCCATCTGTTCGACGCAAAAATAAGTGAAGTCACATAATATAGTTCACCATCAGAAGCAGGTCCTTCGGAATTACGAGTTCCGTCCGTCTGACAACTCCAGGCAAAATAACCTTCAAACATGCCTTTCTGGTGCTGCATGTACTTCTTACACCATCGCCACAAGCGGTCAAATATATCCTTCCGGTCAAACTGCACGGCAATCATCATTCCATAAGACATACCTTCTGTACGTACATCATGATTCTTCAAGTCACTAATATAAGCCATGGAATCACCGACCTCAAAATAGACTTTATTGACCCCATAGAATACATCATTAAACACTTCTTCCAGTTTCGCATCTATTTCGGCCTGAGAATAACCCATTTCGGCAAAAAAGTTTCTATACTTACGCGTTTCGAAAGCACCCGCTGACCATGGAACAGCATCAAAACCTATCCAGTCAATTTCCACGGAAGCCCCCTTCTGCAGAGATACCCGTATATCGCTTACTCCCACCGGAACCTTTTCTACACGTGCCTTTACCACACGCCAGTCTTTGCCTGCAGGAATCTTCACGGTAGCTATATCTTCATCATCCGCTACAATTTTCACCACCCCACCTTTATCCGATTTCACACGCATTTTCACTTCTTGCACAGGCTGAGAACCAAAATCCACACGGTTGTACTGAACCCATGATTTTATTTTTTCCAATCGGCACTTCCAACCTTCGAACTTATTTTCATCATTGACAAAGGAAACAGACACTCCTTCTTTACTGATTGCACTATACCGATCTATCTGTATTTTCATACGCGCATCCGTAATCCCGACTCCGCGTAAAGTAGGCTTTACTTTCACAATCGTTCCATCAGAATTAAAAGTTAAGGAATCAATACGAACAGAACGCCGCTTATCAGCTTCAGGAGAAAAGTCATTATGGTGATAAAAAAGATACCACTGTCCATTATATTCCACAATTGAATGATGATTTGTCCAACATCCAGTGGGAGACTCATCCATAATAATACCTTTAAATTCAAATGGACCTGAAGGTGAATTTCCCATTGCATATGCCAATGTCTCCGTCTTATCCTTCACCCAGGGAAAAGTAAGGTAATACTTTCCGTTTCTTTCAAATACAAACGGGCCTTCCTTAAATCCCTCAGGAAGCCCTTCTATCAGAACTGGAGCAGAAGCCAACTCCTTCATATTATCTTTCAACTTTGCCATACGCAGGCCATTCCCAGCCCAATAAATATATGCACTTCCCTGTTTATCAATCAACACACACGGATCAATTCCCTGTATGCCTTCTATGGGCTTCCAGTCTGGCATGAATGGGCCATAAGGAGTATCCGACACTGCAACTCCCACGGAAAAGACTTTCATATTTTTAGGTTTTGCAGGAAAATAAAAATAATATTTTCCATTTTTGTACACACAGTCAGGAGCCCACATGGAATAGGACTCCGAATCCACCCATGGGACATTGTTTTGTGAAAGAATTACCCCATGATCTGTCCAGTCTACCAGATTTTGAGAGGAATATATATGATAATCTTCCATACAAAACCAATCTTTAAGACGTTCAACCGGACTTTTTATATCATGTGACGGATATAAATAAACTTTCCCATCAAATACACGGGCTGTAGGGTCAGCTGTAAAAGAATGACTGATAATAGGATTTTGTGAATAGGTCTTTAGAATAACCAAAAACAATGTCACTATACCCAAATATAGATGCCTCATAAATATAGTATTAGGTTATAAGTAAAAAATAAGAAAAAGAAGCCACCCCGATACAGGGCAGCTCCTTTCTCAAAACATGTCACGATTAATTAGCGGAATTTCCATGCATATTCGTATTGGTAGAAAGTTCAGTAGAAGGTATCGGCACACGTAAATGACGCGAATAATCAAACACCTGCGTACCTGTCAGATTAGTCTGTTCCACCTGAAGCGCATTTTTATTTTTCAAGTTATTCAGCACAATACTCTGATCCGGATCATTCGGATTATTGTACCATCTCATCAAGTTAAAGAATCTCCAGCCTTCCCAATATAACTCTACAGAATATTCATGTTTCAGAATTCGGCGTACAGAATTTAACTCCATTCCTTCGCAAATAACATCTCCATTACTTCCTACAACCCGACCAACCACAGGTTTCTGCTGAAGTAACTCATCCACAGTGGGCAATGTATTGCCTTTCAAATAATCATTACCTAAATCGGCTTCAGTTGTATTGAAAGCTTCCGTATTCTTATTCGCACGATCACGCACCATTTGAATGTATTTTTTAGCTGTTGCTTCATCATTATCTGCTTCCAAACAGCATTCTGCATACATCAACAAAATATCAGAATAACGGATAAGACGATCATTAATACCACTCTGTTCTTTACTTCTCACTTGGTCAAGACTATACTTACGACATCCGAACCATTTTCCTCTCCATTCATCAAATGTATCTCCAGAGAACAGCACTTCATAAGGAATCCAGTTACCAGATTTACCCAAGAAATTACAGCCGTCAGGTATATACATACCTAAATAAGCACGAGGATCTATAATCTTTCCTGACGCATCACGTTCAAACTCATTATATAGCGCTAAAGAAGGCTGTCCATTCCACCATCTGGCAGATTCTGTAGAATTTGGCGCACTCATTTCCAATTCACGAATTGTATTTTGTCCGGTTACTACCCAGTCATTCAGGTCACCATTAGCAGCAGGATTAAATCCGTCTGTTTCTATACTTTGGCAGAACTGTACTTCAAACAAAGATTCAGCATTATTTTCATTATCTTCAGTCGCATTATCACGGTAATTATCCATTAAAGAATATTGATGAGAGTCGATAATTTGCCACAATACATCCTTTGCTAAAGCCCATTCGGCATCTCCAGCTTTTGCAGTTCCATCCAAAATCGAACGAGCCATATACGTTTTTGCCAAAAAGGCAAGTGCAGAACCTTTTGTAGCACGACCCTCATTTTCAGTCCCTTCGTATGACCATTCTGTAAGTAAGTCTGCCGCATCCTGAAAATCCTTTACCATACGCTGGTAAATTGTACCCGGTTCAGCGGGCGGCAACATGTAATCTCCTTCACCAGTAGTCACATAATCACGGTCAGGAATTTCATCTCCCCAGAAATAAACCAGATAAAAACGGCTCAATCCTCTTAAAAATATGGCTTCACCTTTCAGTCTGTCATACAATTTTTTATCATCTTCATTATTCAAATCAAATGCTCCATCTTGATTTGCCTCTAATTTCTCGAGTGCAAGATTAGCAGCATACTGTAACACGTACAAATCCTGATAACACGTTGATACACTACCCAAATCCGCATTCACGTTATATTGAGACAATCTTGCCGTTTCAGGTTCACCGGCAGCTGCTCCACTTGTAAACACATATTCATCACTACGTGCATTCAGCATAAATGGCATCCATCGAGCCCATCCACCAGCTCTTTGAAGAATGTTATATGCACCATTTACTGCATATGTCAAATGTTCTTTCGTATTATAATATGTAGCTTCGTTGTCTGCCGAAGGATTATTATAATCCATGTCAGGCTCACATGAACTCATTGTCATCAATAAAGAGCCCAAACAAATACCCATATATGTTTTAATATGTTTCATAAAATTCCAATATTTCATTATTACTTAAAATGTCAACTGTAAACCAGCAAAGAACTCACGATTTGCCCAATATGTATCTCCAGAGTAGTAGTATGCTCCATCTACACCACGATTCAAAGTAGAACCATTATTGGGGACTTGCGGGTCAAACATAGAATATCTTGTAATAGTGAACGGATTCTTTACACCCAGATACAAACGTAAAGATTCAATATGTGCTTTTGAAATCAACGCTTTGTCAAAAGTATAGCCCAACGTAATACGATTGCAACGGAAATAAGAACCATTTTCAATAAAATAATCAGATGCCATAGTATGATTACCATTGGGGTCATTAAGTACAGCTCGTGGCACATTCGTATTTACATTAGCAGGCAATGTGATTGTTTCACCACCAGCTGTTGTAAAGGTCACATTTTCAGCACGGAAGCGGTTATTCATATCAGCCATCTGATTCTTTGCTGCATAACCACCCATCAATTCAGTTTTCCAGTTATTATAAATCTGGTTTCCAAAGTCACCTTGCCACAACATTGAGAAATCGAATCCTTTATATTCAGCTGTAATATTCAGACCTAAAGAACAATCTGGTAAAGAAGAGCCGATAAACGTCTTGTCATCATCTGTAATTTGTCCATCACCGTTTACATCTACATATTTTAAATCTCCCGCAGCAGCAGAAGGTTGAAGACGTTCTCCCTTGCTATTTACATAATTAGCAGCGTCCTCATCTGTACGGAACAAACCATCTGTCTTATATCCCCAGAATTGGGCTACAGGCTGTCCGACTACAGTCATCGTTACATTACCCGTACTACAAGCGCCACCTGCGAGTGAAGCATTATCACCTAAACTTGTCACTTTATTACGATAAAGAGAGAAATTGGGAGAAATAGTTAATTTTACATCACCAATCTGTTCACGATAAGTAGCTGAAAGTTCAATACCCCAGTTTTTCATACTACCTACATTAGAATACATGGTATTAATATTACCTGTAGATTTAGGCAACTGTACAGCAAGCAACATATCCGTTGTTTTACGATTATAATAATCGAAAACCAAACTGAATTTATTATTAAACATATCAAGGTCGAAACCCACACCCGCATCTCTGGTTGTTTCCCATGACAAATCTGGATTTGCAAAGTTTTCAATCAACGGTGCTGGTGCATTAGAAGAGGTTCCTTCAGGATTACTCTGATTAGGACCAAATGTATAATATCTGTTATCAGTTTCAACCACCGACTGATAATCATATCGTCCTACCGCATTAGCACTACCAATCCAACCTAATGTAGCACGGATTTTCAAATTATTCAACCAACTGGAAGTTGCGTCTTTCATCCAAGATTCCTCACTCATTCTCCAACCCACTGAGAATGAAGGGAAATATCCCCAACGATTACCCTTTTTAAATTTAGAGGACTCATCAGCACGAAAGTTGGCTGTAATCATATACTTGCTATTGTAAGAATACATAACTCTGGCCAAATAAGAAAAATACGCTTCGTTATATTGTGAACTGGTTATATTCTGACTATCCGGATAACGGCTTTCCGGACCAAAATCTGAATATTCATTACTGCGTCCGGAAACGCCTGTAGACCATCCATCAAACTTTTCAGAAACCACACCAACAACTCCAGACAAAGAATGCACATCATTAAAGGTCTTATCAAAAGTCAGCAAATTTTCGATAATTTCATGTCCACTACCTTCTTTTGTCGTACTCTGAGAATTATAAGCCTGCTTTCCATTAGCTGTTCCAAGATCATATTCAGGAATTATGGTTGCATCATTATCTCTTGAAAATGAGTAAGTATAGGTCAAACGATATTTCAACCAGTCGAAAATCTTTATTTCTCCAAATACACTTCCCAAAGCACTAATTGAACGATCACGAATCTTTTCATTTTTCAAGAACCATATTTGATTCACCAAGTCATTTCCATCACGACCATTATTACCAGTCAAGAAGAAACCACCATCTTCGTTGTATACAGGAAGGTTAGAAGGTGTTTGCAGGGTATTCATTAACGAAGCACCTGTAAAACCATTAGTTCTGCTATAATTGGCAAAGATACGTCCACCATAGGTAAAACGGCCTACAGTACCTTGTACATTGGCATAAATATTATCCGCTTTCACATCTTCTATGTGCATCTGATCATCATTATCAGCATGTGTAACTCCAATACGATAGCTGGCATATTTACTTCCTCCACTCACTGACAAATCATACTTCTGATAGTTTTTATTACAGAAATATTCATCCCACCAGTCTGTGCTTCCAAGTGGATTGCTAGGATTAGCCACTCCTGTTGGAACTGTTTTATTCCATGTTCCATTTGCTATTGAAGCAGCATCAGAAGAATTATAATAAAGTTCATTTACGTAAACTGCATAATCATATGCATTAAGCATTTCTACTTTGTTGGTGTTAGAACCAAAACCGGCATATGCATTAAAGCTAACTTTCGGTTTTCCTTCCGCTCCTTTCTTTGTAGTTACCACAATCACACCATTGGCACCACGCACACCATAAATAGCACATGAAGCCGCATCCTTCAGAACCTGAATGGATTCAATTTCATTATCATTAGGAATATTTCCTGAAGCATCAATGATACCATCTACCACCCACAACGGGTCTGTACTACCTGTAATGGAAGAGGTACCACGAATACGAATCTTTCCACCTGACACATTCACACCGGCAGTACTTCCCTGCAATGCGTCAGTGATACCTCCCGGAGATTTTAAAACTTCCTTTGGGCTCAGGGTAGCAATGGCAGAAGTCAAATCTTCTTTTTTCTGTGTACCATAACCCACTACGACCACATTATCAAGCAGCTGCGTATCTTCTGTTAATGTTACAGTTAAATCAGTTTTACCAGCAACCGAAATTTCCTGAGTTTTATATCCTACAAAAGAAACGACTATAACAGATTTAGAAGGCAAATTTAATGTAAAACCTCCTTCAAAATCTGTAATTGTACCATTGGTTGTACCCTTTTGAAGCACACTTGCACCTATAACAGATTCCCCAGCTCCATCTTTCACAATACCTTTTACGGTAATATTTTGTGACAAAGCCCATAAAGGAATCATACAAAACAACATGAATAGCCATATCAGGCGTAATCTAAATAAGTTTTTCATCATATTTGTATGTTTAATAGTTAATGAAATATTTATATGAATTGTCATTTACGAATAGAAGGTTTATTACTTAAACAACATACTTAATGACTACCCTAATCCAATCAAAGAGATAGTCAATAGAATATATTAACTAATAACTTACCTGGTATCTTTCATTTTCCCGACTTTAGTGTCCATAGGCATTTCATTTAAGATTATACATTTATAAATCATTTGATGTAATGCAAATGTAAATCTTAATGAACGAAAGGAATTATACCATATTACCAACACCTATATTACATGTTACATCATTATCCCGTGTGTAACATTTTCTTTATTCTACGATACATTTAGGCTGTATAACATAAAAAAAGGGGATAAACTCCCCTTTTATGCAACTTTCAGCGCATATAGAAAAGAAGCGCCCTTGTGTTACACTTCAAACACAAAGGCGCTTCCCTCCAAACACAAGGACGATTTACTCAAAACGCACTTGCGCTTAAAACACAACTCTTTTACGTTTTAATGAAAACGTAAAGGAATTTTTAGAGTTATAAAATCAGTAAATAATCACTATTCCGCAAGCGTTTTTCCCTTCCTGCGAGAATAAGCCAAATGTTTCGGACTGCCAATCAGCTGAGCTGTATAAATGCCGGTATGACCAGAGAAAAGATAAGCTATTACACAAGCTATGCCTAAATATAGACCTGGATCTGCCCCGAAAAGTTCAATTCCCATCAGCGTACAGGCAATGGGGGTATTTGTTGCTCCAGCAAACACTGCTACAAAACCAATTCCAGCTAATAATCCCATCGGAAGAGGTACCACTGCCGACAACGCACTGCCTAAGGTGGCTCCCACAAAGAACAGAGGAGTAACTTCACCTCCCTTGAATCCAACCCCAATCGTGAAGGTCGTAAACAGAATCTTCAGCAGAAAATCATACCACATCTGCTGCTCCGAGAACGAAGCCACAATGGTAGGTACACCCAAACCGATGTATTTCGTCGTTCCCATCATCCAGACAACTGCAGCAATCACCAGTCCTCCTATCAACGGACGGAAAGGCGGATAGCTGATGCGCTTGGCCATTCCTGACCAAAAACCGATGGAACGTGAAAACAGCATGGCTGCCAATCCGAAAAGAATACCTGTGCCAATGGCCCACAACAAATTGGACACATCCGGGAAAGGAACTTCAGAAACTACATAATGTGTATGCTCCACTCCCCACGCATGACAAACCATGCTGGCTACGGCAGCCGAAAGAAAGCTCGGCAGGATGGCTTCATAACGCATACATCCTACCACAATAACCTCCAAACCAAAAACGGCTCCCGCCAGTGGGGTACCAAACACAGAAGCAAAACCTGCACTGATACCGATAGCTACCATCAGACGATGGTCTCTGCGACGCATACGGAACAGACGGGAAAACTGGTCGGCAATAGCCCCTCCCATCTGTACACCGGTACCCTCTCGTCCGGCAGAACCACCGAACAAATGGGTTAATACAGTCCCGATATATACTAACGGAGCCATACGGAAAGGAATAATGTCATGTGGTGAACGGATTTCCTCAATCAGGTAATTGTTTCCCCGAGAAGCTGTTCCCGCCCAATAATGATACATCAAACCGATAAGCAAACCCGCCACTGGCAAAAGAGCAATTATCCAAAGATGGTGTTCGCGATACTGTGTAGCCCATTCCAAAGATACCAACAGCAAGGCAGAAGCCGAACCTATACAAGCCCCCGACAAAATTGAGAGAAAAAGCCACTTACATAAATAAAGGAGTAACGGAAGCTGTTCAAACTTCCACCAGTAATTCTGATTTCTTAAAGTCTTCATATTTTTCTAAGTTTTCTTGTATCCATTATCTCAAGTTTTCGCAAAAACCAAAGCCCGAACTCTTTCACACAGCATGGATACAGATATAGCCCTCCCTGTCGGTCCTAAAAAGAGACCTGCTCTGGTAGGAACTATCAGCTACTTCATTAGCGGTTTATCACAGGGAAGTCCCATTCCCTTGATTCGAAAATCGGCTGCAAAGATATAATAAAATCCACAAACATAAAAAAACTGTTCCCCGACTCTCGTCGGAGAACAGCCACAACACAAACACAAAATAAAACACGACAAAACTACTATGCAAAAATACAACTCTCTGCTTTCATTTCAGATGAAAATCTGCTGCCGTTCATTATCTATATCACATACACAAGAACCGCAAGAGCTGTATATTACATGTAACGTTCATAAAATATCTTTAGTTCAGTACTTTTTTATTTTATTAAGAATTCAATTTACATGATACCTTTTTCACGGAGGTGAACCTGCCATTTCCATGCAGAACGCAAGGTATCTTCGATAGATGTTTCAGCTTTCCATCCCAATTCAGAGTTTGCATAAGAAGGATCAGCCCAAACTTTCACAATATCACCTGCACGACGAGGAGCGATCTGGTAGTTCAACTTCACGCCGGTAGATTCTTCAAACTTATGAATCAGCTCCAATACAGAAAGGCCACGACCAGTACCCACATTGAATACTTCTACCTTATCTTTCTGCTTGTCTTCCAAAATACGGTTCATGGCAATTACGTGTGCCTTTGCCAAATCTACTACGTAAATATAGTCACGGATACAAGAACCATCAGGAGTATCATAATCGTCACCAAATACGCTCAATTTTTCACGGATACCCATTGCAGTCTGAGTAAGGAATGGAATCAAGTTCTGCGGAACACCGTTCGGAAGTTCACCAATCAAAGCTGTAGGATGTGCACCAATCGGATTAAAATAACGCAACATCACTGCATGGATAGGAGAACCAGAAGCAATGGTATCACGAATAATTTCTTCATTTATCTGTTTCGTATTACCATAAGGAGATTCCGCCTTCTTGATAGGAGCTTCTTCTGTAACAGGCAATACATCCGGCTGGCCGTATACTGTACAAGAAGAAGAGAAGATAATACCTTTTACTCCATGTTTCGGCATCAGTTCCAGTAAGTTAATCAAAGAAACCAAGTTGTTACGATAATACAGCAACGGTTTCTGAACAGACTCTCCTACAGCTTTACTTGCTGCAAAATGGATGATTCCCTGAATACCAGGATATTTAGTAAATACGTTATTCAGACCTTCGTAATCAAGACAATCTACTTTTTCAAAAGCCGGACGTACACCTGAAATCTGTTCGATGCTGTCCACTACATCAGCGCGCGAATTGGAAAGATTGTCTACAATTACCACTTCGTAACCGCTATTCTGCAATTCAACCACAGTATGAGAACCAATGTATCCGGTTCCACCTGTCACGAGAATTCTTTTTTTCATAACACTAAGGTTTATCTTATATTTAACTCCTTTATTAAAGTCATTTACAATATCTTTACAAAGATAGAAAAAAGGATTGAAATGTCCATGCTCCTCCCATTAAAAAATTAAAAAAGTGTTACCCGGAATATTCCAAATAACACTTTTTCCATATGTTACTGTCAAAAAGACAGAATTAATTTAAACCAAACAGCACTGCCAGACCTTTATCTACGCCTGAAAAGCCCATAAATGCCATAGCCAGCAAACCGGCTGTAACCAATGCCATACTCATTCCTCTCATGCCTTTCGGAATGTTTACCAGACTCAACTGCTCGCGAATACCGGCAAACACAATCAGAGCCAAAGCAAACCCTAATGCGGTAGAGAAGGCATATACTACTCCGGTCAGCAAATCATAGTTTTTCTGGATTACCAGAATAGTAACACCCAGAATACAGCAGTTAGTTGTAATCAAAGGCAAAAACACTCCCAGTGCCTGATACAAAGAAGGAGAAACTTTTTTCAAGATAATTTCTACCATCTGAACCAACGCGGCAATGACAAGGATAAAGGCTATAGTCTGCAAATATCCCAGTCCGAAAGCGTCCAACACAAACTTCTGAATAACATAGGTCACGATGGTGGCCAGCGTCAATACGAAGGCTACCGCCGCTCCCATACCCATGGCAGTTTCCACTTTCTTGGAAACTCCCAAGAACGGACAGATACCCAAGAATTGTGACAACACTACGTTGTTCACAAAGATTGCGGTGATAAATATCAATATATATTCCATATCTTTCTATTTTTAAGGGTTATGCTTTTTTCAAGCGGTTTACAATCGCAATAAGGTATCCTAATACGATGAAAGCACCTGGAGCCAATACGAAAATCAGCATTCCGTAATCTTCCGGCATGATGGCAATGTTAAACAATTTGCCAGTTCCCAGGAATTCACGTACACCACCCAGCAAAGTCAAGGCAATGGTAAATCCAAGTCCCATACCCAATCCGTCAAAGAAAGAAGATACAGCATTATTCTTGGCAGCAAAAGCCTCGGCACGGCCCAGCAGGATACAGTTTACCACAATCAGCGGAATAAATAATCCTAATGTAGCATACAACGCTGGTACATATGCCTGCATCACCATCTGGAGCAAGGTTACGAACGAAGCAATAACTACAATAAATATAGGAATACGTACCATATCAGGTACTAATCGCTTAATCAAAGAAATTACCACATTGGAACATACCAAAACGAACAATGTAGCCAGTCCCATTCCCATACCATTGATGGCAGAAGATGTAGTACCTAAAGTAGGACACATACCCAAAAGAAGTACAAACGTAGGATTTTCTTTTACAATCCCATTCATTAACACTTTAAAATTATTCATAGCCTGTCCTCCTTATTTAACGGGTTCCACATTCGTTGTATCGCTTGCAGCTTCTTCAGCCGGTTTTTCCTGCTGAGTAGCTCCGCTGGCTCCATCTACATACTGATTCTTATACGCTGCATACGCATTGTTTACAGCCAGCAAGAAAGCACGTGATGTAATGGTAGAAGCTGTAATGGCATCAATGTCTCCGCCATCCTTGCTGACAGTCAAAGGAGCTTCGCCCGGATTCTTTCCAGTAATATCACCTTTGGCACCTTTCTTGAACCAATCGGCAGCCTTCGAACCTAGTCCCGGAGTTTCTGCATGGCTCAAAAGAGAATAATCGATAATCTTACCTTCATTGTCAAAACCGACCAATACAGTCAACGCTCCACCAAAACCGTTAGCAGCCGATTCTACTGCAGCTCCGATAGGCTGTCCGTTCTTAGTAGCCTTGTAAATCTTATAAGTGGCACCATTTACTTCTACGGTTTCAGGAGCTTCAGCCGGATTGTTATCAAAACCGGGAACTACCACTGCAATGGCATCACTCAAAGTCTTGGCATTCGCCTGAGCAATAGGTTCTGCAGTCACATCGTTCACCCAGCCCAGCAAACCTCCGGCCAGTACGGAAAATCCGGTCAGTGCCAGAGCCATATTCTTTAAAGATGATTCTAGTTTTTTCATTTCTTCACTACCTCCCCGAAACGTTTTGGTTTACAATATGTATTAATCAACGGAGTGAATGCGTTCATGATGAAAATAGCGAACGACATACCTTCCGGATAGGCACCGAAAGTACGGATTACCACTGTCAGAAAGCCGATAGCCACACCATAAATCAACATTCCTTTGTGAGTCATAGGTGAAGTCACATAATCTGTAGCCATAAAAATCGCCCCCAACATCAAACCTCCGGTAAACAGATGGGCCAAAGGAGAAGCATATACTGTAGGATTAGCCAAGTGCATCAGACCTGAGAATACGAATACGGTTGCCAGAATGGAAACCGGAATATGCCAGGAGATAATCTTTTTCCACAACATATAGACGAGTCCCAGTAACAAAGCTAAAGCGCTTACCTCACCGATACATCCCGGATTGTTACCCAGGAACAAAGACATGGTGTCGGGCAACTGGCTCAATGCATTTGCATCGCCATGTACCGCCATTTTCATCAAAGCCAACGGAGTAGCAGTAGTTTCCGCATCCGTATAACTGGTCAGCTGACCGACTACCGGCCATGAAGTCATCTGTACAGGGAAAGAAATCAGCAGGAAGATACGTCCCACCAGAGCTGGGTTGAACGGGTTACATCCCAATCCACCGAAAGTCATCTTTCCGATACCGATAGCCACCAGCGCACCGATAATAATAATCCACAACGGCAAGTTAGAAGGCAGGTTGAATGCCAGCAACACACCTGTCAGGGCAGCCGAACCGTCCATGATAGTAGTACGTTCGCGCTTCAATATGAATTTGGTGATAGCCCATTCGAAGAACAAGCATGCAATGACAGAAGTCAGTGTCACCACCACTGCTCCCAGACCAAACATGTAGAAAGATACAAGCAAGGCCGGTATCAGCGCAATCAATACGCCGTACATGTTTTTCTGTACACTGTCGCCACCATGTACATGCGGCGATAAGGATACTATTAATTTGTTTGCCATAAGATTCTCAAATTATTTTTTTGCATTACGTGCACGGATGATACCGCCCACCTTACCTTTACCTAAACGGATGTAATCCAACATCGGACGATGAGAAGGACATGTAAACTGGCATGAACCACATTCGATGCACGACATAATCATTTCGTGTTCCACGCGTTCCCAGTCGCCATGAGCCGAACAAGTAGCCAGCAAGTAAGGTTCCAGTCCCATCGGACAAACGCTTACACACTTCGCACAACGGATACATGGCTGAGGTTCTGCACGACGTGCTTCCTTATCGTTCATAATCAGCACACCAGAGCTACCTTTACAGATAGGTACTTCGGTATTTACCAAAGCCTTACCCATCATCGGACCACCACCGATTACTTTTCCGGTATCTTCCGGCAGGCCTCCGGCAGCTTCAATCAGCTGGCTCATCGGAGTTCCCATACGGGTCAGGAAGTTAGAAGGGTTCTTCAATGACTTACCTGTTACCGTCACTACGCGTTCAAACAAAGGCTTGTTTTTCTGTACAGCTTCGTATACCGCATACGCAGTACCCACGTTCTGTACCACTGCACCTACATTGATAGGAATAGCAGGAGGAGCCGGCACCTGACGACCGATCACTGCATCAATCAACTGTTTTTCACCTCCCTGAGGATATTTCACTTTCAAAGGTACAATTTCAATACCTGGATAAGCGGCTGCCTTTTCTGTCATTAACTTGATGGCATCCGGTTTATTGTTTTCAATACCGATATAGGCTTTGTTTACCTTTGCTCCCTTCATCAGAATCTGTACACCAACCAGAATTTCATCTGCTTTTTCCAGCATCAGACGATGGTCGGCAGTCAGATAAGGTTCACATTCTACTGCATTGATGATGACACATTCTGCCTTGCACCCGGGAGGAGGAGTCAGTTTCACATGAGTAGGGAAACAAGCACCACCCATACCTACGATACCGGCATTCTTGATTTTTGCGACAATTTCTTCCGGAGTCAGGTTACATTCCTTTACCAGATCCTTGCTACGGTCGATTGTTTCTTCCCATTCATCACCTTCTACATCAATGAAAATTGCAGGCTTGCGATAGCCGCTTGCATCAATCACGCTGTCTACCTTGTTTACCTTTCCAGACACGGAAGAGAAGATAGCTGCCGATACAAAGCCTCCCGCTTCGGCAATCTTGGTACCAACCTTTACCACATCACCTTTCTTTACAATGGCAGTGGCAGGCGCACCAATATGCTGAGACAACGGGAACACCGCCTGCTTGGGAAGTGCAAGCGTTTCAATAGCTTTCCCGGCTGACAATTTATTTTCTGCTGGATGAACTCCACCAATTCTAAATGTCTTCACTTTTATGTTATTTAGTATTATACAATTATAAGATTAAGCCTCTGTATTCTTTGGAGCTTCGGCAGCCGGAGTTACCGTTTCACTTTTTACGGCTTCAGGCTTTGCCGGACTGACAGTTGCAGGTTTCTCTACAGCCGGCTTTTCTGCTGCCGGAGCATCTGCCTTGGGTTTACGAGGAGGGAAGTTCACTGCCACAATAGCCTGCTGCGGACATTCCATCTCACACTTACGGCATGACTTACATTTAGCCGGGTCGATATAGGCCAGGTTGTTTTCCAATGTAATAGCTTCAAACGGACATACCTTCACACACTTGCCGCAACCGATACAAGCTGCTGCACATGCCTTACGAGCTACAGCACCTTTATCCTTGTTGACACACTGTACGTACACTCTGCGGTTGTTCTTGCCTTTCGGACGAATTTCAATGATGTTACGCGGACAAGCTTTGCTACAAGCGCCACAAGCCGTACACTTTGATTCGTCGACTTCAGGAAGTCCTGTTTCCGGATTCATGTGGATGGCATCAAACTGACAAGCTGATACGCAGTCACCACATCCCAGACAGCCAAAGGTACAACCAGTTTCACCTCCGAAAGTAGAATTGGCTACCACACAAGAACGTACCCCGTCGTATTGAGTCAGTTTCGGACGGTTGGCACATGTTCCGTTACATCTCACTACCGCAACCTTCGGTTCTGAAGCAGCTGCTTCCAGTCCCAAAATACTTGCGACCTTCTCCATCGTAGGTTGACCGCCTACCGGACACATTTTTCCCTCCAGAGAACCAGCTTTCACACAAGCAGCTGCAAAACCGGAACATCCCGGGAAACCACATCCACCACAATTGGCCTGAGGAAGCACTTCTGCCACCTGAGCAATTCGGGGATCTTCATACACAGCAAATTTCTTAGAAGCCACGTACAAGATAACAGCTGAAATCAAGCCAATGGCACCCAGTGAAATCACTGCAACCAAAATTAAACTCATAATATAAAGTTAGTTTATTAATTATTAATTGATTCCAAAACAAACACAAAAGTACGTCTGAATTTCTCCCGGCAAAAGAAAAGTATCAGATAATAAGGTATAAGCATACACAAAGATGCAATGGAAGAAACGGCCTCATCCCCTCCTGTAAAATACATAGCGACAAAAAGAGAAACGAGCAACACCACAAAAGGAAAAACAAAAGCCCACATTACAGCTTTCATTCCTAGGGATGTCGCTCCGCTTATCATGACCTGGTTCCCAACCTGACAGGTGAGTCCAGCCTTATTATATACATCTATCAGTTTCTCCTTCGATTCAGCTGCACTGCAATGCCCTTTTATGCTGCACGCAGAACAAGCTGACGTCTGTACAATCCTCACCTTCAGGTAAGAACCGTTAATGCTTTCCACAATACCTAGATGTTTTATTTTATCAGTCATTTTTGCAAACCACACGTTACAAATGTGTGGCAAATGTACGATAAATATTGTATTGTTAGTAACGCAAACACGGAAAATCTGCTTAAAAAAAGTAAATTCATCAAGACCAATTTCAGAAACCTGATAATCTACCAGTACACTTACTTAATTTACAATTGTGTAGCCAGCTTCCAGCAGCGCATTCCGGATAAGTGATATATGCTCTGCATTACGAGTTTCCATTACCAGTCTCAGGAAACAAGCGGTCACATTACTATTATTATTGTTACGTTCGTGAAGCACTGAAATGATATTTCCTCCCAGACGAGCCACAATAGTAGCTACTCCCATCAGCTCTCCGGGTTTATCATGCAAATCAAGCGTAACCGTATAAGAGCGGCCAGACATATCCAACCCACGTCCAATTACACGGCTCAATATAGTCACATCAATATTTCCTCCGGATACCACGCAAATGGTTTTCTTTCCCGCTACCGGAACCTTATTGAACATAGCCGCTGCCACAGCAACCGCCCCTGCTCCTTCAGCAATCAATTTCTGCTGTTCCATCAATGCTAAAATTGCAGCACAGATTTCATCTTCCGTTACTGTTACAATGCCATCCACATACTTACTACACAAATCAAAAGTATGTTCTCCAGGTTCTTTAACGGCAATACCATCTGCAATTGTAGACACAGATGCCAGACACTCACGACGTTCATGTTCAATAGACCGTAACATACTCGGAGCACCTTGAGCCTGCACCCCATATACTTTTACATCAGGTTTTAAAGATTTCAGCGCGTAAGCCACACCAGATATAAGTCCTCCTCCCCCAATGGGCACAATCACTACTTCCACATCCGGAAGTTGATTCAACAACTCCAATCCAATTGTCCCTTGTCCGGCAATGACATACTCATCATCAAAAGGATGAATAAAAGTATATCCCTTTTCCTCCTTTAGTTGCAAGGCTTTCTGATAAGCGTCATCATAGACACCCGGAACCAGACAAACCTCAGCTCCATAACGCTTGGTAGCTTCCACCTTCGAGATTGGCGCGCCTTCCGGAAGACAAATCAGCGATTTTATGCCATGCTTCGTAGCACCAAGCGCAACTCCCTGTGCATGATTTCCTGCCGAACAAGCAATCACTCCGCGAGCCTTTTCTTCCTCCGTCAAGCAAGAAATCTTATAGCATGCACCACGCAACTTAAACGAACCCGTATATTGTAAGTTTTCCGGCTTTAAACATACCTGACTCTCATTATTTATTTGGGGAGCATATATCAAATCCGTTCTTCTTATTACATTTTTCAGAGCAAACGATGCCCGATAAATACAATCCAATGTTAACATAAAGATAGCGTCTTATTTTTTTTCGCGCAAATGTACAAAAAAGTCGTACTTTAAAAGAAACAAACAAGAAAAAGGCATCCAAATACAAATTTTGTATGGATGCCTTTTCTCTTTATAAATCATCGTCCTCAAAAGTGAATTTAATTCCTCTCTCATCTAACATCTTGCGAATTTTATTTAAGATTTTCTTATAAAGCCTAAAACAAGTCGATTTACTTATTCCTCTTTTTTCTCCAGCTTCTCTAAAGCTTAAACCAAGGAAAAAAATATCCTGAAGCAATTCTCTTTCAAACAAAGTAAGCAGCTGAAGCACTTCCCGTACTGCCATATATATACGCTCAAACTCCCACAAAGCCCTCCTCTTTCGAAATGAGTATTCTCCAGCACAAGCCAACATATTCTCATTATCAAGCGTAACCATATTAGGAGCATTTTTCTTTCTTCGATAATAATCATTTACCATATTGATAGCTATCGTCATTACCCACTGAAAAAAACGCCCTTTTTCATGGTATGACTTGTTCAAACCTTCTACCACTTTCAGCAATACTTCCTGGCGTAAATTGTAGACATCTTCCTGATTATAGACGTGTGCCTTAATATACGCTTCTACCCTCAATGAGCATCTGTGAAAAAGAATTTGCTCTTCTTTATCGGTCACATCATAAAAATGACCGAATCTCGTTTTGTTGTTTAAGCGGAAATCTTCCATTTTTCTGAAATTTTTAAGTCTCACCTACCCTCAATGACATTCAAAGGCAAGTAAGAATGTTAGTAATATAATTTAATTAAAGAATCACCGCATATCCAAAAGGTCATTTACTTTTAAAATGCCTAGTAAAATTTGTCGATATAACAAAATTATATATTTAGATTAAAACAAACAACAATTTCGTACTTTAATTTTGAAATATATTACGATTTAATAAAAATAAAAAAGGCGCCAAAAAGAGATTTTTTGTCTTTTTGACGCCTTTTACAGAAGCCCAAAAGCTTAATCAAGCTTAAGAACCGCTAAAAATGCCTTTTGAGGAACTTCTACCGTACCAATTTGCTTCATACGTTTTTTTCCTTTTTTCTGCTTTTCCAAGAGCTTACGCTTACGGCTTACGTCACCTCCATAACATTTAGCCGTCACATCCTTACGGACTGCCTTAATGGTTTCACGCGCAATGATCTTTGCACCGATAGCCGCCTGAATCGCAATTTCAAACTGTTGACGAGGTATCAATTCCTTCAGTTTCTCACACATTCGCCGACCTAAATCATACGCATTATCAAAGTGAGTCAACGTAGATAAGGCATCAACCGATTCTCCGTTCAACAGAATATCTAGCTTCACCAATTTAGATGGACGGAAACCTGACTGATGATAGTCAAAAGAAGCATATCCCTTGGAAATACTCTTCAACTTATCATAGAAATCTATCACAATTTCACCCAAAGGCATCTTGTAATGTAATTCTACACGGTTACCTGAGATATAATCCTGCTTCACCAGTTCTCCGCGCTTACCCAGACACAACGTCATAATCGGACCGATATAGTCTGTTGCCGTAATAATGGAAGCATCAATATAAGGTTCTTCAATATGATCAATCAGTGTAGGATCGGGCATTCCTCCCGGGTTATGCACTTCCTGCACTCCTCCCTGCTTATCGTAAATCATATACGATACGTTAGGAACAGTGGTAATCACATTCATATCAAACTCACGATCCAGTCGTTCCTGCACAATTTCCATGTGAAGCAATCCCAAGAATCCGCAACGGAATCCGAAGCCCAGCGCCAAAGAAGATTCCGGCTGGAAAGTCAGAGACGCATCGTTCAGCTGAAGTTTTTCCAAAGAAGCACGCAAATTCTCATAATCTTCCGCCTCAATCGGGTAAACTCCGGCAAAGACCATCGGTTTTACTTCCTCAAACCCATCGATTGCCTTATCACACGGACGACTGATATGTGTAATGGTATCTCCTACCTTCACCTCCTTAGAAGTCTTGATACCGGAAATAATGTATCCTACATCCCCCGTACGCAATTCTTTTCGAGGAACCATATCCATTTTCAATACACCTACTTCATCAGCATCATATTCTTTTCCTGTATTGAAGAATTTCACCTTGTCGCCTGTACGAATCACACCGTTTACTACCTTAAAATATGCAATGATACCACGGAATGAATTGAATACAGAATCGAAAATCAAAGCCTGCAGCGGTGCATTCTCATCACCTACAGGAGCCGGAATACGTTCTACCACTGCCTGAAGAATATCCTCTACTCCCATACCGGTTTTTCCCGATGCACGAATAATATCTTCACGCTTGCAGCCCAACAAATCGATAATTTCATCCTCCACCTCTTCCGGCATCGCACTGGCCATGTCACACTTGTTCATCACCGGAATAATCTCCAAGTCATGTTCCAGAGCCATATACAAGTTCGAAATAGTCTGCGCCTGCACACCTTGAGAAGCGTCGACAACCAACAAAGCCCCCTCGCAGGCTGCAATGGAACGAGACACTTCGTATGAAAAGTCCACGTGTCCCGGAGTGTCAATCAGGTTCAAAATGTATTTTTCACCTTTATAAGTATACTCCATCTGAATGGCATGGCTCTTGATTGTGATTCCACGCTCACGTTCCAAGTCCATATCGTCCAACATCTGTCCCTCTGTGACCTTAATTGTCTGCGTATATTCCAGCAAGCGGTCAGCCAGTGTAGACTTACCGTGGTCAATGTGTGCAATGATGCAAAAATTTCGGATATTCTTCATATATAATATTACAACTTATCAAAATTATTGGGCAAAGATACGCAAAAAATGAGATTTTTATGTATGTTTGCCATTGAAACTAATCATAAAACATAAATAACACGTATGAAAAAAACATGGATTATTGTTATCGCAGTAGTAGCTGTTCTTGTGATATACTGCGTCAGTTCGTATAATTCTTTAGTCACTCAAGAAGAAACCGTAGGCACTGCATGGAGCAACGTAGAAAACCAATATCAGAGACGCTCAGACCTGATTCCTAACTTGGTCAATACCGTCAAGGGATATGCTGCACACGAAAAAGAAACATTCGATGCGGTGGTATCTGCCAGAGCAAAAGCTACCCAGATGACCATTGATATAGAGGACTTGACTCCTGAAAAAATTGAAGCCTACCAAAAAGCACAAGGAGCTGTGGGCAGTGCATTGAGCCGACTGTTGGCTGTAACGGAAAACTACCCTGAGTTGAAAGCCAATGAGAACTTTAAAGAACTGCAGGCACAGTTGGAAGGAACTGAGAACCGTATCAGCGTAGAACGTCGTAAATTCAACGAAACTGCTCGCGAATACAACACCAGTATCCGCCGTTTCCCGAAAAATATCGTCGCAAGCATGTTCGGTTTTGAAAAGCGTCCTTATTTCGAAGCTGAAGAAGGTAGTGAAAAGGCACCTGAAGTGAAGTTCTAACCTACCCTCTTCACAATGAAACGAATATCTTTATTCGGAATACTCTTTTTACTGGCAACTGCCTTCAGCACTTTGCGAGCTGAAGGATACAAAGTAGAAGAGGTTCCCATGGTACACCTGCAAGACCGGACACGGTATGTCACCAATCCTGACGGAATTCTTAGCGAAGCGGCTGTAGCTGTAATGGATACCACCCTATTTGCTTTGGAACAGAAAACCGGCATCCAGACCGTGGTCGTAGCCGTACGGCAGATAGAAGGCGGTGACTGCTTTGACTTTGCCTACCAACTGGGAGAGAAAAACGGAGTAGGCCAAAAAGGTAAAGACAACGGACTGGTCATTCTGCTGGTCACAGAAGAAAGATGTATCCAATTTGCTACCGGATATGGACTGGAAGGTATTCTTCCCGATGCCATCTGCAAACGCATCCAAACCCGTTACATGAATCCCTATTTAAGTAAAGGTGACTGGGATTCCGGTATGGTATCCGGTATTCAGGCCGTACGACAAGTACTGGATAAAAGTTCCGGAGCTCCCACTCCTCCCGAAGGTGAATCAGACGGACTGCTGATTTTTATCATCCTGGGATGCTGCTTTATCCTTGTACCTGCCTTATTATGGTATTCTGCACGCCAACGAAACAAATGTCCGAATTGCCATAAGCATACCTTACAACAGGTTTCAGTTCGTACCATTTCACGTGTAGGCAGCGTACGTACCGAAGAAATCACCTATCTGTGCAGTAATTGCGGACACGTACGTCACACTCACCGAAAAGTCGATGACGACGAATTCCATCACCGCGGAGGCAATGGAGGTCCCTTCTTAGGCGGCCCGTTCTTTGGAGGTGGTTTCGGAAGAGGTGGAGGCGGCTTCAGCGGCGGCAGTTTTGGAGGAGGAAGCTTCGGAGGCGGTGGCGCCGGAAGCAGATTCTAATCACAATCAATTACTATACAACGATGTACAACAACACTTTTGGAAATATCTTCCGTCTCACCAGTTTTGGTGAATCACACGGAAAAGCTATAGGCGGAGTTATCGACGGATTTCCGGCAGGTATCGCCATCGATATGGATTTTATTCAACAGGAACTGGACCGACGCCGTCCCGGACAATCGGCCATCACCACAGCCCGAAAAGAGGCCGACCAAGTAGAATTTCTATCCGGAATATATGAAGGGGTATCTACCGGATGTTCCATCGGATTTGTGGTATGGAATACCAACCAGCACTCCAACGATTATGACAACATGAAAGACGTATTCCGTCCTTCTCATGCCGACTTTACCTATACACAAAAATACGGTATACGCGACCACCGGGGAGGCGGACGTTCTTCAGCCCGTGAAACCATCGCCCGCGTAGTAGCCGGCGCCCTTGCCAAACTGGCATTGCGGCAACTCGGCGTTCGCATCACGGCCTTCACTTCGCAGGTAGGAGAATTCAAGTTGGATAAAGACTATACCGCATACGATTTGAGTACCATTGAAGACAATCCGGTACGCTGTCCAGATCAGGAACTTGCCAAGCAGATGGCTGACTATATTTACCAGACAAAAGGAGAAGGCGATACCATCGGTGGTGTCATCAGCTGTGTCATACAAGGATGCCCTATCGGATTGGGACAGCCGGTTTTCGGTAAACTTCATGCCGCCTTAGGCAATGCCATGCTCAGCATCAACGCTGTCAAAGGCTTTGAATACGGACAAGGTTTCAGTCACATGGAGATGAAAGGCAGCCAACAAAACGATATATTCTATCGTGACGAAGACAAAATAGCCTTCCGCACCAACCGCTCAGGAGGTATTCAGGGAGGTATCAGCAACGGCCAGGACATTTATTTCCGCGTAGCCTTCAAGCCGGTAGCTACGGTATTGATGGAACAGCCTACAGTCGACATCCATGGCAACGAAACCATTCTGAAAGCCCGCGGACGTCACGACCCTTGTGTGTTACCTCGCGCAGTCCCCATTGTGGAAGCTATGGCAGCTATGACGATACTCGATTATTATCTGCTTAATAAAACGACACATCTGTAAATAAAAATACCATGGAAATCAAACAATACATCCAAGAAAATGAAGAACGGTTTCTGAACGAACTGTTCAGCCTTATCCGCATTCCCAGTATCAGTGCGCTTCCTGCGCATAAGGACGACATGCTGGCCTGCGCAGAACGCTGGCGTCAGCTACTGCTCGAAGCAGGAGCCGATGAAGCAATGGTCATGCCCTCAGAAGGACATCCGCTAGTCTATGCCGAAAAGCGTGTCAGCCCCGATGCTCCGACCGTACTGGTCTATGCACATTATGACGTCATGCCGGCCGAACCGTTGGAATTGTGGAAAAGCCAACCTTTCGAACCGGAAGTTCGTGACGGTCGTATCTGGGCACGCGGTGCCGACGATGATAAAGGACAGTCCATGATTCAAGTCAAGGCTTTTGAATACCTCGTACGTGAAGGACTGCTCCGCCACAATGTGAAATTCATTTTTGAAGGAGAAGAAGAAATCGGTTCGCCCAGCCTGAATGCTTTTCTGAAAGCACACAAGGAACTGTTGAAAGCCGATGTGATCTTAGTGTCCGACACCAGCATGTTAGGAGCCGACCTGCCGTCCCTCACTACCGGACTAAGAGGACTGGCTTACTGGGAAATTGAAGTCACCGGCCCGAACCGTGACCTTCACTCCGGGCATTTCGGTGGTGCAGTGGCCAACCCTATCAACGTGCTCTGCGATTTACTTTCAAAAGTCATCGATGCGGACGGACGTATTACCGTTCCTCATTTCTACGATGACGTAGAAGAAGTACCGGCTGCTGAGCGCGAAATGATTGCCCAGATTCCGTTTGACGAGAAAAATACATGGAAGCCATCGGAGTGAAAGCCCTGAAAGGCGAAAAAGGTTATTCCACACTGGAACGTAACAGCTGCCGCCCGTCATTCGATGTCTGCGGCATTTGGGGAGGATATACAGGCGAAGGTTCCAAGACCGTATTGCCTTCTAAAGCCTACGCCAAAGTTTCCAGCCGTCTGGTTCCTCACCAGCAGCATGAAAAAATCTCCCAGCTGTTTGTAGACTACCTCACTCAGCAGGCACCCGACTATGTACAAGTGAAAGTCACTCCTCTGCATGGAGGTGAAGGCTATGTGTGCCCGATTAACCATCCGGCTTATCAAGCTGCAGAAAAAGGATTTGAAAAAGCTTTCGGCAAAAAGCCACTGGCTGTACGTCGTGGAGGAAGTATTCCTATCATCAGCGATTTCGAACAAGATTCGTGGTAATTAAACATTCTGATGGGATTCGGACTGGAAAGCGATGCCATCCACTCCCCGAATGAGAACTTCTCACTTGATATTTTCAGAAAAGGAATAGAAGCCGTAGTGGAATTCCACCAGCAATATAATAAATAAAAAAATAAAGCCCTCATTTTCCCAAAAGGAATGAGGGCTTTATAGCAACTATCTTTTTTCAGTACATAACAAATACAACCATTCAGTATCTTTTTGCCAGGCATCATTCTCCTGAATAATCTGGAAGAACAATTGCATCTCCTCTGTATCCTTCTCCGAAAGCCCTTCCACGCCTTTTGTCTGCACATAGCGTGACACTGCAATCAAACGATAAGGATTAGCTATATTCAGATATAACTCACCAGGACTGGCTCCTCTTTTAAAGAACATGGGCAAAAAATATCTTCCATCAAGAAAGAAATCTGCAAGAAGAACTGCACACACTGGAGGTTCCCCAATCAGTTCTGTTTCCACATACCGAGCCTGTTCCTTAGTAAAAATCCAGTCCATACGATTCTGGTATTTCCCGGAAATATCATATTTCAAGGTAGCAAACCGCACAAAATCAGACTCTCCGACCCGTTTTACCAGTATATCCAGCGAAGCATCTGCATGAAATATCACCCGCATCATTTCTGTGTGTTGAGCCACTCTCTGACCTATCTTACGCAGCACATCCCGCACCAGTTCCGATTTCTCCCATGTATTCCCGTTCCATTCTATATCACCTCCTCTCCAAACGAACAAAGACAAGCAATCTTCGCCAAAACGGAAATCATAAGGCGTATCCACTTCAATACAAAAGTCATTTATCTGATAATGACAATTCAAGAACAATTTTTTGCCTTTATCATCCGGTACAAAGCGTCCTTCTACCTCCAAGTCATACGGTTTCCGAGAAGACTTCCCGGAAAAAGTGATTTCAGACACGCCCGGAACCACATCTACTACCAAATCAATCTCGTCTGCATTCAAAGAAGAAATTATCAGTTTCAGCTTTGTAGAATCAGAATTTATGGTAGTGAACTTTACTTTCGGGTGAGCCCAGGAGTCTTTTCCACCTAATGCTTCTCCGTTCCATTGCAATTCATAATCAGAACTATAAAAACAAGAATCCCCCAATTCCGTTTGTGGGTTTAGTAAGGGCCGTACCTCCTCTTTACTACAAGAAAGTAAAAACAACAATATGCCGGCAAGCATAAGAAACAATGATTTTTTCATAAGCCTAGATTTTAGTTTGCCAGTAAATATACATGTTTTTACTCAACTACCTATCCCTGCCTCTGCAGAATTACATATTTATAATATTTCACCTCTTATTCTTCCACTATCAGTTCCAGCAGCACCGGAAGATGATCGCTATATCCTCCGTGATACCGCATTCCTTTATAGGTACGGAAAGGCGTATCCCCTCCATACACATTATCTTCTTCCAACAAAAAAGGAAAACGCAAGATAGAAGCTTTTTCTTTTGAAGCCCTTGTAGGGGCATCCGGCTGCAACAGGCCACCGTTCACCACCATCTGATCCAGTACCCCCCACTCTCCTTTATAGCGATAGGTACCTCCCTGCTGGTTATCCATCAGATTATACAAGGCACGTAATTCCGGCTGTTCAGCCAAAGCAGACACCCGAAGCCCTTCCTGTAACGATTTCCCATCAGGATAATCATTAAAGTCCCCCATAATGACAAGACGGGGATTCTGCCGTTCAGCCATGACCGAATCAGCAGCCTGACGGATTCTGCGGGCCACCCACAAACGATAGGGATCTGTTTTCTTTGCACCTCCCACACGCGAGGGAAGATGACAGACAAAGACATCCAGCGTATCTCCGCTTACCACACGTCCCGATACATACAGCACATCCCGCGTAGGACGCATACCCAATGAATCTGACGGGATACGAATTTTCTGTGAAGCGAGCAACCGGAACGAGACTGGCTGATACAACAGAGCCACATCGATGCCACGCTCATCGGGCGAGCTGGTCATGACATACTTATAACCTGCCTCACGAAGCGGAGAATAACGGGTCAAACTTTTCAGGCAATAGTCATTTTCCACCTCACACAAGCCCACCAAATCGGGCACCTGCTCCTTTCCTGCTGCCAGTATGACCTTTCCAATCTTGTTCACCTTATCCTGAAAGCGACTATATGTCCAGTTCCGTACACTCCCCGGCAAAAACTCTGTATCCTGCTTTAAAGAATCGTGACGGCAGTCAAACAAATTTTCCACGTTGTACTCCATCACCCGGAACGCATGCTGTGCCTGAGCCGGTGCGGCACTCATGCCGCACACAGCCCATAGCAAGCTATAAATTAATTTTTTCATGAACGAGCCGGAATATTTACCAGCACATCCAGCAGATGACGCCAGAACTTGTCCACCGTAGGAATCAGCATGCGTTCATCCGGTGAGTGCACGCCACGCAGCGTCGGTCCGAAAGAAACCATATCCAATGACGGATATTTCTCCAGGAACAATCCACATTCCAGTCCGGCATGAATCGCTTTCACTTTCGGTTCCACTCCAAACAAACGTTTGTAGCTTTCTACAGCCACCTTCAGAATAGCAGACGAGGGATTCGGTTTCCATCCCGGATAACCGTCACCGGTCACACAAGTAGCTCCACCCAACTCGAATGCTGAACGTACCATCTGCGACATATCCTTGCGAGAAGAAAGGATAGAACTACGCTGACTGGTCACTACCACAATCTTGCCGTCACGCATCTTCACCGAAGCCAAGTTAGAAGAAGTCTCCACCAAGCCTTCCATATCCTGACTCATGGCATACACTCCGTGATGCACGGCATACAGTGAATGCAGGAAGCGTGCCATGGCTTCTTTCTCCATCACCTCCGCACAAGGAGTTTCCGACTCCAGTTCCATGGTCAGATTCGGTTCCGTCACTGCAAATTCATTCTCTACCTCAGCAAGGAATATATTCAATGCCACCCGTACATTTTCTTTATCAGCCATCGGTACGGCACAAACGGCATGCGCTTCTCTCGGAATAGCATTGTGCAAGTTACCTCCGTCAATGTGGCTCAGACGCAAATCATACTGCTTCATCAAGATTACCAGGAAACGGTCGAGCAACTTGTTGGCATTGGCACGGTTCTTATTGATGTCGTCACCAGAATGTCCGCCGGTCAATCCTTTAACTGCCACACGGAAGAAGAAATAACCTTCAGGAGCTGCTGTCATAGGGCAAGGGAATTCAGCTGTGGTACCAGCACCTCCGGCACAGCCGATAAACAATTCACCTTCATCTTCCGAATCCAGGTTTATCAGAATATCGCCGCTCATGAAACCTTCTTTCAAGGCAAATGCGCCGGTCAGTCCCGTTTCCTCATCTACGGTGAACAAGCACTCCAGCGGTCCGTGCTGAATATCATCTGCAGCCAGTACAGCCAGTTCAGTCGCCATACCGATACCGTTGTCAGCCCCCAGTGTGGTACCTTTCGCTTTCAACCATTCCCCGTCAATGTAAGTTTCAATCGGGTCTGTTTCAAAATTATGTACTGTCTGGTTATTTTTCTCGCATACCATGTCCATGTGCGACTGCAACACCACTTTTTTCAGATTTTCCATACCAGCGGTAGCCGGTTTGCTAATCAAGACATTTCCAGCCTCATCCACTTTATATTCCAGCGCATGGGCTTTTGCAAAGTCCACCAGATAATTCCTGATTTTTTCTTCCTTCTTGGAAGGACGCGGCACACGGCAGATTTCTTCAAAATAATGAAAAACCGATGCCGGCTTCAAATCTTTCTTTTCCATAAAAGTATTTCAATAAACGATTAAAAATTAGATGCAAACAAAAGTTAAATACAGCGTTTTTCCTCACATAAAAGGCTTTTTTAAAGACAAAACCCTGAGGAATCGTGACAAAAACTATATCTTTGCACCACAAAATTAATAGAAATGCTCAAGACTCTCCTGATAACTTTGTTAATAGTTGCTATCTGCATAGCGCTATTATCGGTGAAAATACTTTTCAAGAAGAATGGACGCTTCCCTAACACACACGTCAGCGGAAGCAAGGCCATGCGGAAAAGAGGCATCGGATGCGTGCAATCGCAAGACCGTGAAGCCCAGTGCATCAATCCTCACGCCATTCCTGAAAGACAGTCGGCAGCAACAGAACAATGAAGCTAATAATTAACTAAAAAACGATATCAATATCATTATGAAAAAAATGAATGTTTTGAAAGGACTCCTGGCTCTTGCCGTAGTATTCCTGTTTGCACAATGCACAGACAACAAGGGAACTTCTACTGAAGCTTCTGCTCCGGCAGTAGCAGGTACAAATATGAAGATTGCCTACGTAGAAGTTGATTCGCTGCTCACTAAATATCGCTACTGGAATGACCTGAACGAACTGATGATTCAGAAGGAAGAAAACATCCGTACGACATTGAATGAAAAAGCAAAAGAACTGGACGGCGAAATGAGAGAATTCCAGCGTAAACTGGAAAACAACGGTTTTGCCAGCCGCGAACGTGCAGAACAGGAAAACGCACGTCTGTTGCAGAAACAGCGTGACTTGCAGCAGTTGCAGGAAAAGCTTTATGCTGACCTCCAGGCTGAAAACCAGAAGAACAGCTTGCAGCTTCGCGATTCTATCAACTCATTCTTGAAAGTATACAACCAGAAAAAAGGCTACAGCCTGATCATCAGCAACACACAGTTGGACAACCTGTTGTTTGCAGACAAGTCACTGGATATTACACAGGAAATCGTTGACGGCTTGAACGCACGTTATACTCCAAGTACAAAGAAATAAATACTCATTTGATTTTATCATACTAAAAAGTCCGGCCATTGCGACCGGACTTTTTTATTTCCTGCAGATGCATCTTTTACATCTCATTGAGCAATGCATTCATTTCACTTACCATTTTAGCAGGAGACTTCTTATTCGTCTTTATCCAACCTTCCGGTGTAAATTCCGACAGTTTGGCATTCAGCTTCTTCAACTTTCCGTTTGCTCCCTTGGCTGCCAGTTCTTCCCGAAGGATATGGATTTTCTCACAACCCTGCAAACCTTCCACCAGACGCTCGAAACGGATACTACTACGCGGACCAGGATAGATACTGTACGTATCACCGGCTGCCCACGTACGAAAACGTGAATCACGCAGCGGATCCATCGGCCAGCTGTTTACTGCCCAGCGAAGATAACCGTCATATCCTCCAGCCACCGCATGAAGCACCGTCCAAGCCGCTTCGGCAGGTTCAGAGAAAGTAAATGTATTTGGGAAAGCCTCCGTACAGCAAGTATACACCGTACTGATTTGCCCTTTCCGTTCACGTTCTGCCTTTACTTCTTCCGGGAACTGATTGCCATAAGGAATACTCAAATAATACAAATCACCCTGAATCTCCTCATGATAATTGCCGGCCAGCGTAATCTTGAATTCCGGATCGGCCGCCTTAATCACCTTAATGGCTTCACGCATGGCCTCCATCGGACGTTCGTCCATAGAAATGGCCGTCTTTTCAAACCACCCCTTCTCACGCAAGTGACGGGAAAAATCTTTCAGGAACGTACCCCAGTATTCAGCGTAGGCTTCCTCACCCGGAGCAGCCTTGATAAACTGCACGCGGTTGGTAGCCTGATCAAAATAATCAAAGCTCAACGCCCATGGAATCATCGTATAGCAGCTAATCAAATCCTTGATACCCACTTCGTTCATCATGAATTCCACCCACTTGTCGAACACCGTATAATCGTACACCCACGTACCGTCCAGCTTCTTCATCCGGAAAATCATGCTGTCGTAATGGTCCTCCGTCTGTCCGGCCCAAGGCTTGTGCATAATGCTGGCGGTAATGGCCCGCTGCCCCGCATTGGCCAGCATTTTCATGATAGGACGCATGGCGTCAAAGTGCTCCTTGCTCCACAACGGCACCTGATAGTAACGCGCCACGGCATACGGATTCTGCCACAAGTCCAGGTGAAACGCCCATTTCTGCGGCTCCGGCAACGTACGGTTCACCACTTCGATTTCAAACGGCAATTTCATGGCTTCAAAATTCTTTCCAGACACCGTCAGCGTACCTTTATACTTTCCGGGGCGTGCATCAGCAGGCACCCATACATTCAGCCACACGGGCTGCGTACTGCGCGCCTGAACTTCACGTACCCGCACAATATCGAGCACATCGGCCACCATGGAAGAATCCCATTCCGCCTTGTTCTCACGAGGACCACAACCTCCGCTTCCATCCTTATTCAATTCATCCGTCATCACATAACGTACGAAATATGTATTCACAGCCGAGGCAGGAATTACCGAAGCTCCGTTCTTCAATTCACTGACAGCAATTTCCGCTCCTTCCAGTTCTTTCGCGTCCAAAGCACTGCCTGTGCATTCACACGCTCTCCCTTCCAAGCCTTCAGCCGGAGCGTACCAGTCGTTTTTCCATCGTCGGGCACATTCAGTTTCTTGTAACGCACATCCGTCGTTCCCCAACAAAACCGAACCGGAGCAGTCATTTTGCTCCACACCTCTTCCTCGTCGTGCGGCTTCGTATCGGTCAGTTCTACATAATCTCCCAGTGGAAACTTTTCTGCCTGCTGAGAAAAACAGGCCGGCCCGCATGCAAGCAGTGCCGATAAAAACAAGATTTTTTTCATTACTTATTACTTAGGTTTAGTGTTAACTTAAAAGTACAGAATAAAGCCAATGCTTATCTTTACAAATTTACAGAAAAATGCCTGAAACCTCTATGGCAAACAATGATTTTTTGCCAGGCTATTACTCTACAAAATCCCCAACTCCTTCGCTACCCTACATGCTTCAATGGAGCTTTTCACCTGAAGCTTGCTCAAAATCTCCTGACGGTGCCGGCTGACCGTGTGTACACTGATAGAAAGCTGGATGGCAATCTCCTTGCTCATCAAACCCTTATCTATCAACCGGAGAATTTGTTTCTCTCTGTCCGACAAGATTTGTGCATCCTCCTGACCGCCTAATTCCATCATCTCTCCGGTAACCGAATGAACTACCCTGCTCTTGCCGGAAAAGCCGAATAGCCATGGAGTATACACGCATAATGCCAGCCACAAACTATTCCCTATAGGAGAAGGAACATAAAATAACCGATGCAGCACAAACTGATAGTTTCCCTGCGCATCCTTTATACGCAACTTATTGGCCAGATAAAAATCAGTCCGCTTTGTCTTGGGCTGACGTCGCACAAAGTGAAAGAAACGAAGCTCCTGCAAATACTTGTCGTGCAAATCATCGGGATGAATCTGCTTCAAAATCTTTTCCTCCCAAATAGAATCTATTTTCTCTTCCGTACCATTCTCACGATTCCAGCCAAACACCTGAGAAAAGCGCCCATAGTACACGTAACTCACATTCGTATGCATATCACTCAGCACAGATACCGCATTTTCCATCTCCGCATACCCCATGGCAATTTGCTTGTATTTTTCCAGTTCTGCCACAGGCTGTTGCCCTACCTTGTAAAGCGATTTCTGTTTCGAAAACTCATTGTTCAGCTCATCAACTATATTCATACGAAAATGGTTATTAATAATCATTGCAGATTCTTTTCCGGCATCTTACATTTGCAAAGATAACTTCCCGATAGATTTTATCAGCAAATATATCAAAGGAATCATAATTAAATTATCAGATATGAAAAAACAACTTATAGCAGGCATGGCACTTTGGGCATCCCTGCAATGCGGAATGGCCCAGTCACTGGAAAAAATGCAATGGTTTAACGAACCCGAACAATGGAAAATAGAAAACCAGGCACTGACCATGTACGTCACCCCACAGAGTGACTACTGGCGAATTTCACACTATGGTTTTACCGTAGATGACGCCCCGTTCTATTACGCAACTTACGGAGGCGAATTTGAGGTCAAGGTAAAAGTGACCGGAGACTATAAAACACGTTTCGACCAGGCCGGCCTGATGCTGCGCATTGACCACGAGAACTACATCAAGACAGGCATTGAGTTTGTAGACGGAAAATTCAACCTGAGCACCGTAGTTACCCACAAAACCTCCGACTGGAGCGTCATCGCACTGGACAAGCCAGTTCCTTACGTATGGATTAAAGCGGTAAGACGACTGGATGCCGTGGAAATATTCTATTCGTTCGACGACAAGGAATACGTCATGATGCGAAATGCCTGGCTTCAGGACAACACTCCCGTACACGTAGGTCTCATGGCAGCCAGCCCCGACGGAAACGGCTTCAATGCAACTTTCGAACATTTCAAAGTGAAACACCTTCCTGACCTTCGCCGACAGGAATGGCTGAAAAAGAATGCGGAATAAAAGAGTTTATGAGCTTAATTCCCCGGGCATTTCACTTAACATTCAGAAATGCCTGGGTATCCATTGGCAAACTTTCTTATATAATATGTCAGAACACATATTTTTTTTACCTTTGTAAAAACAAACCACTATGTTCGAAGACCAGACAAGAAAGTACCAATCATAACACAAGCACACAAAAAAACATCATGAAATCCCAAAGAGCCAAAAACGCAGTCAGAAGACTCCTGATGAGTATCTTCTTTTTAGAATGTATAGGAATGACTTCGGTGTATAGCCAAGTACATGAGGCAATTAAACCTTATGTAGATTTTCTATCCCATAAACAATTGTCTGCAAAGGACTATATCCTTTCCTTATTTAAGAATCATGACATCGTTTTTATCTGCGAACGCGACCATCGGGATATTACCCAATACGAATTATATCTGGATATACTGCGCGACCCGTATTTCACGAATCATGTAGGTGTACTTTTTACGGAGGTAGGCTCTCGAAGCTTAAATCCCGAACTAAACCAGTTTCTTAGCTCAGGCAAAATGGACAGTACGGAAGTAAACAGTCGTATTCTCGACTTTCGACGGAATATGCTTTTCTATCCGGTATGGCATTGCTACAATTGGAGCATGCTGGCACAAGGTATATACCAATTAAACAATACGCTGCCGGAAGAAAAGAAAATTGCCTGGTATCCATCAGACATTTATTTTGAGACGAAAAATCCCATTGACAAAGAAAAGATTAAAAAGGCTTATAACCAATATAATGATTACTATCAGCGAGACAGCCTGATGGCAGATTATATTATCCGGAAAATAAACGTCATGAAATCCAAGAATCAGAAACAGAAGGCACTGATTATCATGAACTATCGGCATGCATTTAACCCGAATTATTACCGACAAAAGGGAGTTCCGGAACAAAATGTAGGACGTTTCTTGTTTGAAGCATTTCCCGGGCAATGTGCAAATGTGCTGGTCAATCAGTTTGCACTAACGGCTATCCATTCAGACAATGACATAGCCGTGGCTCCTACACAACAAGGGAAATGGGATGCTGCCTTTCATCATCTGGGTATAAATGACGCCGGATTCAATTTCTCCGGTACGCCTTTTGGGAAAAGACGAATTTGACCATGACCCACGGACCTGTCCGGGTATAACCTATCAAGACGTTTTCACCGGTTTTGTGTATTATCGGTTTATCCCGGAATTCAGGATTGTGGTCGGCGTGCCTCATATAGCCGAAGAAGGATTTGCTGATGAATACGAAAAGCGGGAAGCAATCTATTACGAAATCCACCAAACAGAGAACCCACATGAGGCCCAACATGATATATGGAAATTAAATGAAATAGAAGAACGGTCGGAAGATTTTCTCCCCAATCTGATGCAACCCATTCAGCAGTGGTTGAAATAACTATTCCATATTAAGGAAGTTATATACAATCTTACAAACAGATAGTATATAACTTTAACTACCGCGACATCTATATTATGCTCATGGAATCTATCTTTATTGAATAATTTCATATTACAGAACTTACCTCATCCTTTTATATAAGGTAAGCATCCGATAAAGTACACATTGTAGATTCATAAAACAACAAACTCTTCTTATCAACGAATATAAAGTTGACAGGAAGAGTTTGCTATTCTATTACATCTCTATTAGACTTCTATTGGATTTTCGTTGGATTTCTTCAACTTCCAAACATCCGGAAGCAATTCCCGGATATCTTTGCCGGAGTCTTTTTCCTGATAATATGGAAGCCTAGCAATGACATCATTCAGCCATTCTCTTGGATTGACTTTCTGTGCCTTGCAGGTGGCAAGTCATGAAATCTTTTATGCTCAGACCACTGGCCTATTGTCTTTCATGAACAGACAGGAACTCTTCTTTTCTCATTATTCGTTTCATGGTCTTTTTATTAGCAAAGTAACGGAAAAGTGGATGGCTTTACAATGTGTATTTATCGGATGCTTACGGTCTGTGTGACTTTATAGATTTTGTGGGTAACTGTACCCTTATCGGCCAGAACATGGAATATGACTGTTATTTTTCGCAGAAGGTGAGGCATAGGAAATTGCAGGCGATGATTGCCGCAAACAGGATGAGTCTTTTTTTCATATTAATGAATTGTTTCAAGTGATTGATAAAATTATACGTTTCTCTCCATAGGAATACTTACGATTCCTTTATTTATCTCCTTCTCACCTGTTTTCTTAAATCCCAAAGATTGATAGAACGCTTCTGCATAGGTTGAGGAATTCACCGTTAGGTGAGTAAAGTTGCAATCATCCATCATATAGACAAACAGCGATTTTCCGATTCCCTTCCGATGATAGATGGGCAGAATAAAAAAAAGGGAAATATGCTGCTTTTCTTTATTCACGCCAATTATACCTATCAGTCGATGATGCTCAAAGGCACCATAGAAGTCAAGCGCATTAATCAACGATGTGTTATACACGAAGTCTTTAAACGTTTCGATGCCCTCTTGGGTAAAATCGCTCTTGCCACATTCCATATATACTTGGTAGGACAAATCGGCGGCATGGTTGTATTCTTCTTTCGTTAATTTGCGTATCATATCAATATCTTTAATAATGAAAGCGACAAAGTAAGGGAGAAGAAATAAAAAAAGTCTTGACAATTATCAAGACCCTAATACAATAGATGTTAAAAGATAAACTATTTCTCCAGTTTACGGCGTATGCGGCTAATAGTCTCGGGAGTAACCCCCAAGAATGAAGCTATGTTTTTCAAAGGAACTGCTTCTCTCAAGTCTGGGCAACGTTTTATTAATTTCTTGTATCGTATTTCAGGACTACAATATAAATCAAGTAATCTTTCATATACCATTTCATATAGATTTTCAGCTACATATCTTCCGAATCGTTGAGTTTCCATATTCGTTTCCCAATATTCAATCAAATCATGGCGTGATATTTCATAGACCGAACAATCTGCTATTGCTTGAATATTTACTAATGATAGACAACCTTTCATAAAGGAAGAATAGTCACATACAAATTCGTTGGTAAAAGAATATCCTACAATATGTTCTTCACCCTCTTCATCAATGTATGTATATTGGAATGTACCCTCTTTCACCCACCCTGCAAAACGTTCTATTTCATTCTGACAGATAAAGAAATCTTTCTTACGGTAAGTACGCAATTTCCCTTTTTTCACACATAAATCTTTTACATGGGAATAGTCTAAATTTTTGAGATATGTATTGAATTCATTCATTTGCAAAGTCATTAGCATACACGAAATTATAGAAATCAATTCTTCATACAAGCAAGCGGTATAACATATACTTCATCTTCTCTTTTATATGCCATTTCTCCACCTGTCAATACTATCATCAAATCCGGTTCTCTCAAAGGCATCTGCTTTTCCTGCTCATTCTTTTCCCTTATGAGTCTTTTAATTTCCAACAGATGCTTTGCACCTTCATCAACTTCACGGCTGCCAAGTTTACATTCGATCAGGGCATAACGACCATCTTCTAAATGTAGAACTATATCCGCTTCAAGTCCATATCTGTCATTATAGTAAGAGACACGGCCACCTAAACTTTGCGAGTAAACCTTCAGGTCACGAATGCACATACATTCAAATATAAATCCGAAAGTCCTTAAATCTAATTCAAGCATCTGTGGCGAGGCACCCAATGCTGCAACTGCTATAGACGGATCTGTAAAGCACCGTTTCTGACTGCTTCTGATAGCACTTGCTGAACGTATTGCCGGACACCAGGCTTCAATGTTTTCAATGACAAACAGTCTTTCGAGAGCACTTACATAATCATCAAATGTTTTCATTGAAATGCTTTCCATTTCAACCGATACATCTGCTAACATCTTTGTCTTTTGTATCAAAGTACAGACATTACGGCCGTATGAATGTAAGATAAGTCTTGCTAAAGATGGATTTCTTTGTATGTTATCAATTCTTGATATATCCTCATTGCAGACAACATTAATATAATCTTTTGCAATCAATAACTGAGCCTTTTCACTTAATGCTGTCAATGCTTCCGGCCATCCTCCACGACAAGCTGCGAATATCAGCCTCTCTATAGACATAGGTGATATTATTCCATCTATTTCAAGTTCCTTATTATCAAACAAGTCTTTTATTGAAATCTCACCATTAGACTCTCCAGACTCATACAAACTCATAGGGTACATAGTCATGGTAGATATTCTTCCGGTTCCCGAGTGAAGCCTTTGAAACTCCTCTCCTTCCTTCTTCTTTTCATCTATAACAGTTGAACCTGTTAGTATAAACTGCCCTTTAGCCCTTCTTTCATCAACAGCCATACGCACTGCATCCCAAAGAACTGGAGCATCTTGCCATTCATCGATGAGTCTTGGTGTGTCACCCTTTAGAAGCAATGAAGGTTTTGTTCTTGCTGTAGCCAGATAACCGGCTCTTCTATCTGGATCCTGCAATTTTATGTAGCTTTTTGAGTGTTCCATAGCGGTTGTTGTTTTTCCACACCATTTTGGGCCTTTTATTTGTACAGCCCCGAAGGCTTCCAAACGCAAGGCTAACTCATCATCAACAATTCTTCTCCGATAATCCTTCATATACTATTTACATTTTCAACAAAGGTACAATAAATTAAAGACTTATCAAAGCTACTTCGTGTTTTTGTGACATTTTACTTCGTGTTTTTGTGGCATTTTAGGTAGTGTTTTTGTGATAATTCTATTTTGATTTCGTCACAATTTCAAATCCACCTTCCCAAACTCCAAGTATCTCCCCCTGAACCTCTCATAAACCTGAGCATAATACTCCGGCAGATACTGTATCATCGCATCCACAAAATCCTCCAAAGTAACAGCACTCAGCTTATAGGCATACTCCGGCTTCAGGAACTCCGTAACCGACTTGATTTCCTCTTCGGTTGACGGATGCTCCTTTGGTGAAAGAACGACTGAATACGAATCCTTCAGACCTTCTTTTATCCTATACCGCTCTGTAAGCAAAAGATTCCTGTATATCTGCGTAAGTTTCACTTTACCTTCCATCAGCAGCTCCTCAAAATCCGCGCTGAACAGACCGGTATCAACGAGCATCTGTTTCTGCTCCTCACAACGGCTGGCTTCGTTCACTCCGAGTACATCCGTGTATTTCGTCTCGATGGCGATGATATGCTTGCCGCCCTTGTTGTCCACGAAACGGATATACGCATCCATAGCAGACTTGTCATTCGTGTAGTTCTCAATGGGTGTTGGTATAAACTCCAAACTGATTTCCGTCACTTCAAATACCGGGAAGTTCCTGAAGACCGACCTCACGGCAAGTGTAACCACTGCCGAATCCTGCTTCAACAATAACATGAGGGGATAGAACAGATTAAATGCCATCGGCTGGCTCGACAGCAGATTGTTGAACAGCCTGAACCCGTCTATCGTTTCATTTTTACTTTTCTCGGCCACTCTTTTTTGAGCATACTCGAAAGTCTCCTTCATCAGGAAGTTCTTTCCTGATACTTCACCCCCACTGATCATGTTCCCATATTTTTGCTTGGAGGTTTTTGTAGGTCCTACTCCTTCTTCTTCGCCTATCTCCACCCTGTATATAGACTGGAGTAACCTCGCTTTCTTGGTGAAAGCATTGTCGCTTCCACACTGGTTTCCGTATATCTCTTTATTTTCCATTAGTATTTCAATACTTCATTTATAAATGCCTCGATTTCATTTACAAGACGTTGAATCATCATCTTTCTGTATTGAGGAGAGATTAATCTGAATGTTCCTTCTTCTGAGAAATCTGGGAAGTAGATTTTTTCATTATCACTCTCGCCAAAGTATTTCCAGCATAGCCAAATATCCTCTTGTGTAAAATCATTGTTATCAGAAACAAAGGATTTTATTTTTGATGATATTTCTTTCGATACTTTTACTGTGTCTTCTTTGTCATTGCATACACCCCAGTATAGCCAATCTGTAAAGTCTGCCCTTATCCAAACAGGTATCTCTCCTTTTCTAATAGTGAAGACCAAATCTACTTTTCGCTTAATAGGGCCACCATGAACAAGATTAGTGATTTCATCTTCCACTGGTTTGTGTAATATTTCAAAACCTCTATTATGTAATTCATATTCCAACTCATTACAGAAATCATATATAGTGTGCCATTTCACATGATCAAAATTGTCTATGAGCAGTTTTGCACTCATGAGATTATCTTCATTCATGCCTATGAGACTTGTTATCTCTTTTCTTTCGTCTATGCTTATATCGTTGTTTGTCATATTCTCAACTATCTTAATATACTGAATAATAGATTCTCTTAATGAAGGTTTGTTGTAACATTCCTTTACTATAGCCCGTAGCCATTCCAATACTTCCACAGAATAGGAAATACACTTCACTTTTTCCTGTAACTTTGGATATTTACCACTCAGCTTTACACTATCCTCACTTGGTTCATGCCCGTCTAAAGTAAGATAATATACCTCTATCCCATCTTCAGGAATCTTATCCTCCTCAATCAATCTGCCATAATAGTTTTCAAGTTGTCCCTTATCTTCATGATTAGTGTCTTCATGGTATATTTTATTCTCTACCATTACAGCTTTCTTGGCTACTCTGTCTATAAAGCAAATATCTATCTCCTTATATTCGCTTCTATTCAGATTGTTGGGGTAAACTTCAAGTGACTTTTCATCGTATTCAAAATCACTTTCAATTCTATCTAAAAATGAGTTCAGGAATATTGTCCCTAACCTATGTGGCCCGTTGGGATCCAACAAAGCAGAAAGAAACCTAGAGTGCAAATACACCTCATCAGATTCCTTTCTAAGGATAGTGAACATATTGAAGTTGTCCTCATTCTTTTCCCTTTCCTCAAATTTCTTCCGGACAATATTTATGTCCCTCAATAAATACTGGATATTCTTTATATCTTCCATAATTAGTTACTTATCAAAAACAATATAATAGCCATCAGCACAACCAGCACCACATAAAGTCCCACCGGCTTCGACTGTCTCTCGGTCTGCTTCAGCTGCTCCTCCAGCCTTGTCGCCAAAGCCTTAGCATCCGCAAGCTCCTCGACCGACTTCACATTCTGTGTGGTTTTTGGCAACCTCCCATTAAACTCTCAATAATCCAATCGTACATTTATGTGCCTATAAAATTAATAATTACAAATTAATAAAGATTGATTTCCTTTATTTTTCTACATCCTTCACCACTTATTCTATAAATCTATAGAAAAATTCGTACTTTAAATTCATCTACATCCCCCCCATTATATACAAACTGTAAGAAGATAAGTAATTTTATTAAACTGTCCATACATCTGCTGTTTTTCCAAGAAGTCTCCCACTAATATTGTGAGAATAATGCAATTTTTCCACACCTAACAAAATGTCAAATCACACTCTTCCACATCAGAACTCTTTAATTTAGCAACCCAAAATCCCGTTATCTCATTTTTGCAGCAAGATGCCTACTTATAATTTCCAAAGGACACAAAATCAACCAAAATACAAACATTATCACACAGAACAATCAATTACACAATATAGAACTACCAAATTCAGATATACAAAAAAACAAAAAGAAACTTTCATTTTATCCATAATTTATCTCATTCCAGCAGCGAAAGTCCTCAAAAATCTTCACTCTCCTTCCCTTCTCAGAACGTTGTAGTGTACTAAATAAGTTGACACAATTTATTTAGTAATATGCGTAAAAATCGGAAGTATTCAAAGGCAGAATGTCTGTCTTATCTGGAAGAATACATGTGTTCTTCCCAGAACCGTAGTGAATTTGAACGTGAAAAAGGTCTGAAACGTACCACAATTAGCCGCTGGCTTCGTATCTTTGGGATTGAAGATAAACCAAGTCCTATTATGAGCAAGAAACTAAGTCAGACGGAACAGGAGCTTCATGACCGTATTCATGAGCTCGAGCGTAAAATTAAGTCTCTGGAAGTAGAGTTGAAGCAGTCCAACATGGCCCGTGACGCCTACGACT
>ENA-OQDC01000121-OQDC01000121.1-human-gut-metagenome-genome-assembly--contig:-NODE-121-length-59722-cov-9.294169_pt1 | contig 59722 bp, 66 predicted proteins | sample MGYA00242770_ERZ504601 | MGnify/ENA primary metagenome ERZ504601 (study PRJEB26092, sample SAMD00036305) | human gut metagenome | host: Homo sapiens | study: EMG produced TPA metagenomics assembly of...
AATCCTTTTACACTCATTTCAATTTGCTTTATATCCAAATTACTATATTTATAAATTATATCTTTTACAATTTCATGATTATCCTGCGTTACAAATATAATTTCAAAGTCTTTATATGACTGTTTTTCCAGTGTTTCTAATAATCGTCTAATTTCCTTTTCTCTTGTTCCTAACGTAGGAACTAATACTGATATTTTCATATTTATTTCCTTACTTAATTTTTAGCAATTTAATCACACACCAATATGCTATATGAAAAACACTTCTGGCTATGCTTAGATGTTCTATATCTCTATATAAAATCCAATGATATTTAATTACCTTAAATTTATTACTTGAAATAGAATTTTGTCTTATGCGGTATTTCATAAGTACCGATCTCATACCATAAATATATTTTTCTTTTTTTAACATTTGAAGCCACAAAGCATCATCGTTTCGTTTTCTAATATTAGGGACTTCAAATTTCCCCATCTTTTCTACGTTGTACATAACCGTAGAATTTCCTACCGGGCAATCTAAAAGCACTCGATTATAATCAGCCTTTGGTACTGTCTTTATAATTTTATTTAACACTTTCCCATTTTCATCAATTTGTTCATACGCTGTACAAGAAAATGCGACATCATGCTTTTTCATAAATGCTAATTGCTTTTTCAATTTTTCTTCTGGCCAAATATCATCCGAATCCAAAAAAGCCATATATTCCCCATTTGCCAACTCCATTGCTTTTGTTCTTGCAACGGCAGCTCCAGAGTTATTTTCTAAGCAAAAATATTTTATTCTACTATCTTCTTTTATATATTTATCGACAATTTCTTTTGTATTGTCTGTCGAGCAATCATCAACAATGATCATTTCCCATTGCTGATAAGTTTGTGCCTGAACAGATTCAATTGTTTCCCCTATAAACTTCGCACAATTGTATGTTGGCGTAATAACTGATACTAATCCTTTTTCCATATACACTCCCTACCTAATCACTGCAAAAACTGTTTTTATCATTGTTCCTATATCATGTATAAAACTAAATTTCCTAATACTTTCAAGATTGTATTTCATCTTCTCCGGAAGAACCTTTTCTACATATACTTTGTCCACATCATCAGCTTTATCCAATAACTCTGCTTCATCTTTATATTTTATACTTGCCTCAGATGTAACTCCCGCCGGTAATAACAACGTAGCATACATTTCCGGTGTATACTTCTTTACATAATGCGTACTTTCCGGTCTGGTTCCTACAAGCGTCATATCGCCTAAAATAATATTTATTAACTGCGGCAATTCATCCAAACGATATTTACGAAGTTTTTCGCCTACCCTCGTAACTCTACTGTCATTGGATACGGTAACTTGGGTGCCGATTTTATCTGCATTAGCAACCATTGTTCGGAATTTAAATATCTTGAATTTTCTTCCGTATTGTGTAACACGCTCCTGACGATAAAACACTCCTCCATTAGAATCTCTTACAATCATAATTGAGATAGCAATTAATACAGGAGAAAATGTTACGAGCATAACAGATGCAGCAAATACATCAAATCCTCTTTTTAAAGCCAAACTAATTTTTTTCTTTTTAAACTGTCATAATATGGACGAACTTCCTCCGTCTGCATAAATTTTGGTAATTTCTCCCATTCTCGTAACATCTGTATCTCCTATTTCTTCTATCACATTTAAATATATTCTTTCACGATTCTACTAAACTGCTTGATCACATAATCCACTTCTTCATCTGTAAGTTTTGTATGAAGCGGTAAAGTAATCTCATTTTCAAATCTTTTATATGCATTAGGATAATCTTTAATATCAAATCCCATATTTTTGTATGCAGTCATCATTGGCAACGGCTTATAATGCACATTGCAGGCAACACCTGCTTCTGCCATCTTCACGATAATCTCATGCCTCTGCTCCAACGTAATTCCCGGAACTCTTGTTATATACAAATGCCCAGATGACTGGTGGTTTTCCGTATAGTGATTTAATACCTCTATTCCGATTGGCTTAAATGCTGCATCATATTTTCCTATGATTTCTTTTCGACGTTCAAGCAAGCCTTTATATCTCTTCATCTGTGCCAGTCCGATTCCAGCTACAACATCCGTCATATTACATTTAAACCAAGGTCCAATGATGTCATACTCCCATGCCCCAAGCTGCGTTTTCGCAAGTGCATCTTTTGACTGACCATGAAGTGATAACAACTGGTACTGATGATAAATTTCTTCGTTATCAATTCCATCAATATCTTTCCAAACAGCAGCACCCCCTTCTGCAGTTGTAAAATTCTTAACTGCATGGAAGCTGAAATTAGAAAAATCTGCAATGCTACCAACTGGTTTCTCTTTCCAGGTTGCACCAAAAGCATGTGCTGCATCTGCCATAACAATCACTCTGCCGATGCTTTTCTGTATTTTATTTGCCGGATGGAATAAGTCTTTCTTACGTTCTACAATAGATAAAATCCTATCATAATCACATGGCACTCCACCGAGATCTACTGGAATAATTACTTTTGTTTTTTCAGTAATCGCATTTTCCAACTGCTCATAATCCATTTCAAGACAATCTCTCTGAGTATCAATTAAAATAAGTTTTGCCCCTACATGGCATACTACAGACGCACTTGCAGTATATGTATACGCACATGTAATGACTTCATCGCCCTCTTTGATTCCTAATAAACGCAAGGTCATTTCTGCACATGCTGTCTGTGAATTAAGACAAACAGCACGATTTACTCCACATAAATCTGCAACCTCTCGCTCTAATTCTTTTGTCTTAGGCCCAGTTGTAATCCATCCGGATCTTAATGCTTCTGAAACCTGTTCAATTTCTTTTTCTGTTATATCTGGCGGTGAAAATGGAATCCTCATAATATCGTTTCCTCCTTTTATCTGACTGATTATTTTAGAAAAAGCCTGGCTCAACACCCGTTCTTCCTACCTCTTCTTTTACCCAATCTGAATTCAGATCATTTTTGACTATTTCATTCTTTTTAAATAAAGAACAATTTTGCTATCCCTTGCCTCAATAGCACTAACAATCATTTCAGCATCCAATAGATTCTCTGGAATTGCATCAATATTTACATATTCCTGTTCGCCCTCTTCTGTTGCCAAAATAATAGAACCTTTGATTTTGTCTAATATTGATTTTGTTTCGTAATGCATATGCGTCCTTCCCGTATTTTTATAAAAATACAATCTTGTTATATTTTATATAGCTACTGCTTCTTCCCTTTCAGGCTCACTCTTTTTTTGATGTACAACAAATTCAGCAGCTCGATTAACTTCTTCCGGCTTTTTAAATGTTGGTACAGCTTTTCTTAATACTTCTCTTGCCTGTGAGTCATCTCCTGTTTCACAAACTTCTCTAAGCATATTCAGACGAGTATTAATTTCTTCCGGACTTAATGCTGAATCACGCTCAATAAATATCATGCTGTTACTTGTTTTATCTAATTCTTCTGTTTTAACCAACAATTCTTCATATAACTTTTCTCCCGGTCTTAATCCTGTTTCCACAATTTCAATTCCCTGTACACCAGACAATCGAATCATATTCTCTGCCAAATCCATTATTTTTACAGGCTGTCCCATATCCAATACAAAAAGCTCTCCATTATTTGCCATAGCTCCACTTTGAAGTACAAGCTGTGATGCTTCTGGGATAGTCATAAAATATCGGATAATTCGCTTATCTGTAACTGTAACCGGTCCTCCATTAGCTATCTGACGTTTAAATAACGGAATAACTGACCCCGCACTACCTAATACATTTCCAAAACGTGTCGCACTGTACTTCACTTTTCCATGCGTACTTGCACTCTGTACAATCATTTCGCACATTCTCTTGGTAGCACCCATAACATTCGTAGGATTAACCGCTTTGTCCGTTGATACCATCATGAAACGTTCGGCTTCATATTTTTCACAAAGTTCTACCAGATTCTGTGTTCCAAATACATTGTTATAGATGGCTTCGATACAGTTATGTTCCATTAAAGGCACATGCTTATGTGCTGCTGCATTAATTACAATCTGTGGATGATACTTAGCAAATACATGTTCCAGTGCTTTCTTGTGTGTAATAGAACAAATTTCAATCTGAAGATTTAAAGTATTTCCATATGCAATTTTTAATTCCTGCTGAACATCGTATGCACCATTTTCATAAATATCCAAAATAACAATCTGTTTCGGTTGCATCTTTGCCAACTGACGACACAGCTCCGATCCAATGGAACCGCCACCACCAGTAATCAAAACAACTTTTCCTTTGTAATATTCATTTGTATGCTCATCAGATACCACCAATGGCTTTCTGAACAGTAATTCCTCAATATCAAATTCTCTTAAATGTCGCTTTCCTCCTGCCGCATAAACAGTCGGATAATCATAAACTTTTAATTTATATCCAGCATTTTTATAGTATTCATATAATGTTTTCTTCTTTTCTGCGTCCATTGACGGTATGGCAAATACAATTTCCTGTACTTCGTACTCATTCAATTTTCTAAATGTTGCTTCATCTTCTGACCATACCGGTAATCCTTGAATTTCACGACCTACTTTATTTTCATTAATATCAATAAAACATCTCGGAATGTATGCCGCTTCATCACTATTCAGAAGATCTTCCGCAAAGCTTACTCCTACACGTCCAGCTCCAATTATTGCTATTTTGATTTTCTGGACTTCTTTATCATTTCCTTTCTTTACTCTGCCGAATATATATAATAAGGAAGCTAAAAATCTTCCCTGATTAGTTTCCTTATTACTACATTTATATGCATATCTGTACATCATCCTTAATGCCAATGCGCCTAAGAGATTTATACTGCTCAAACACAGCATTCTCGCAAATGTAATTTTTTCAACTGGAAGAATCAGTTCTAAGATCAAATAGACAAAAAATGCTATTGCATCTGTATATAGCAATCGAATATAACACTGGATACCGCCATATCTCCAAATCTGTCCATATACATTTCCAATCAATCTAATTGAAAATACACATAACAGTGCAAGAACCATCTGCTGCATCATGCCTGAAATGGAAAGTTTATCATTTCCACCATAAAGTCCTAAAAGTAACACCGCTGATAATTCATACACAAGCAAATCGTATACAACCAACATCCATCGAACATTACGCTTCTTATATTTCATTTGTATTTCTCCATCCGCAGGTTTTAATCTTACTTTTCCTGCATTTTCTTTTTTGTTAAAAACTTAAATTTTCATCGTTCAATGAAGATCATTGTTCTTACTTGTTTCTCATATTCATTCTTACAATCTTTCCTTTTCATATAGTCCATTACCCCCCCCCAACAATTTTGGAGTCCTTAACACGACAACTAGCCTGTGAATGTTCTATTTAAAGATCATTCGCAGGCTAGGTCAAACCTCCTTATCATAATTTTTCAGCTTATAGTGTGGGTCAAAATAAGCATCCAAGAAACCATTCATTTATTCCGTTCCCCTTGCTTAACCGACACAACCATGCAGAAAAATTATCATAACCAGATTCGACTAAGCCAGCGAAACCCCTGTAAAATCAAGGTTTTTCTTGGTTGTTCCTATTATACCGCTATCTCCAATAAAAATATCCCAAATCTGAGGCAGTTCATCCAATGAATGACTGCGAAGGAATTTACCTACACGAGTAATATACTGTTCTGGATTTTCTAACTGATGTGTAGGCACATCATGTGGCGTACACATTTTCATTGATCTAAATTTATGCAACTTAAAATATCTTTTATTCTGTCCCATTCTCTTCTGGGTAAAAAGAACCGGACCTGGATCATCAATCTTTATTGCTAATGCAATAGCGCCCAGAATAGGACTAAGCACAACAAGACCACCAAATGAAAGGACAATATCAAATCCTCGTTTAATATATTTCTCATAGAAACCAACTTTATAATCAGAATCTCCAATCGCTTCCAAATGACCTCTAACACCATCTGCATTTTCTATTTCATCATCGTTTTCAATAAAAACGACTTTTTTGCCTTCTAAAGGATTCATCTGATTTGACTCATCTTTATATTGACTTTTACCTATTTCTTTTTTTGCAACAAGAGATGTTATTACAAAAGTTGTTCCCATCGTTGCTGCAAGAATGCTCATTATCTTTTTCCAGTTACCTTTTTTCATTTCAAAGTACTCCCACATTCTTTAATTTCTATTGGTAAACCATCTGGATCCTTTACAAAAGTAAATCTTCTGCCAAACCAGTCAGTTCTGATTTCTTCGATTTCCATATTCAAATCTTCTATCTTATCTACAGTGACTGCCACATGACGTAAGCCTTTAGCCTCTGGACTATTCACTCTTTCTGGATGATTCGGATCCACAAAAATTTCAAGAGTTATGTTTCCACAAGTCATAAATACAACTATGTCATAACTTCTTTCAAATCTTTCGGTTTCTCTGAATCCTAACTTTTCATAGAATCTAAGACTATCTTCTGACGAAACAATTAATGCAATATGATCTAATCCTTGAACCATAAAACTCCTTCACTAATTTATGAATACACTAATAGCCCGCTTCACTCCTCGAGTTCAGCAGGCTGAATACACTTATTCATTTTTAGTTTCTATTTTTCTTCTTCATCTTCATTCCCTGTTATTTACTAAAAACCATGTTTACAACCACAATTTATTTGTTCAATAACTTCGAGCACGTTCGTGATCGGATGATCACTGTCTTTCCGGGCTCCACGGTGGACTCCGGTGGGCGGTGCTCCACCCAAAGACTTTATCCTGTAGATAAAATCCTGTTTACAGTTTCCTGTATCTATGAAAACAGCGTTTTAATCGCTTGTTCTCGGCTCTTTTGGCTGAAATCCGCGGATGCATTTTAATCCGAGATTCCAGGATGCATTCAGGTAGTAATTTCCCTGATGCCCATTCTTGCAGACAAAGTTCTGTCCTTTTTTATGTAAGGAGGCTCCACAGGCTGCACATGTGGAACTGATGTTATGCTGCTGTAGTTCCACTACAACGAGTCCCTCCTGCCAGGCTTTGTACTTTATCTTTTCACGAATGGCGGTGCTTAGATGTATCGGTGAGAAGTTTCCGGCTTTTGACATCAGGATTCTACTGTATTCTTTCTCATATTCTGGAAGAACGATCATCTTTGCGCCTTGCTTTATTGTGTAATTTATAACTTGTCTACTTATGCTATGAGAATAAAAATCATTGAGATTTTTTAATTTCATCCAGTAGCGTGAATTGGGGATTGCGCTGCTGCCACTGCTTCCTGATGCTTCGGATTTTTTGATCTTGTCAGTAACCTGCCTGCATCGGTGGGCATACTCAGCTCCTCCTCTTACAAAAAAGACTTTTTCTTTTGCGCCGTCAGAATTCAGCACGCAGCAGACTGTGAGTGCATCCTGATTGGTAAACGTTACGGCACAGATTTTTTCACCTGCTGCCATTCGTTCTTTGGCAGTTCTGCCGTCTTTTACAAAAGTCTTCCACGGGATGTGCAGCTCAGGGCCTGTCTTTTTCAGGACAATGGAAGGTGACATCATCTGTCCTTCTTCCGGTATGGTATTGCCACGGAGCTTGATGCGATGCCAGAGCCATTTTTCTCCAGTCCAGATTTTCAGTGTGATCGCATTTCCTTCAAAATCACGATACATGCCTTTATAACAGGTAACGGATTCTGTGAAAGAAGTGGAACGGATCTTCTGTTTTTCTCTGGAAAGGTAACTGCTGGCTACGGCAATTGCGCTGTTGATCGCAGCTCGCCTGAAATACAGGGGAACCTTTTGCCATGGCAGTGGGTACTGCACGGGCTGTCGGTCTCTGCCTGGGATTGTCAGCTTTTCCAGTGTGCGGAGTGCTTCCATGGAACCTGGTCTTCCATCCTGAAAAGTGTCAAGGTATAGGTTGTAATAAAATTCCAGTATCTGGTTATACAGTTCCTGTGTTTTTACTAACCAGTCGGAATGTCTGGTCAGGATGTTCATCTTTTTAACTGTGATGGAGTAATACTGTGGTTTCTCCACGGGAACACCTCAATTTTTTTCGCAGAGTAGCATACTCTGCGAAAGAAAGACCTGTGGCACGCATTAGATGCATGTTTGCAGGTCTTTTGACGTTCTATTTGACGGCTATTAATTTGTTCATTTTGTTCATGTTCTGCTTCTTAAGATTAAAAGACGGATGTACATATCGGTTCAGGGTAATGTTGATATTTGAATGTCCGAGGATTTCACTGAGTGTTTTAACATCAAATCCCAGCTCTACACATCTGGTGGCGAACGTATGACGTAAGGTATGAAAATTTGTTTGGGGAATTTTACACTGCTGAAGAATTTTTTTGAAGTGATATTGATAATTACGTGGCTCTATATATCTTTCATAAGAACCTGTCAGCAGATAACCCTGCATGGGAAGTTTGCTGGATTTGATAAGCTGGATCAACTGTCGTGGAAGTGGAATTGTTCGGATAGAGGATTGCGTTTTGGGTTCTGCTATAATGATCATTGTCTTTTTTCCGTTATGTTCTTTTTGAATCCGCTGCATAGTTTTGTGTATATAGATATATCCTTCTGTCAGTGAAATGTCCTCCCAGGTTAATGCGCAGGCTTCACCGAGCCGGATTCCGGTATACATACAGATAAGAAGTCCGAGATTTCGATAAGTGAGGTTCAGGCAGAGATAAGTTGAAAGGATTTTCTGATTTCTTCCGCTCAAAACAACCAGTTTCTTTGGAACTGCTCTGTATTCAAAACGAAGAACCGGAAGTATGTTCATATATTTTTTTGTAGTTGCATAAAACAAAATTGCTTTCATTACCGAAAGAATATCAAGCGTTGTTTTCGGTGCAAGTGCAGTTCCTTTTGCAGTTTTCGTCATGAGCAGAGCATTATAAAAAGCTTCCATTTGCTCAAGTGTAATATTATGTATGTCCTGTTCTCTGAAAAATGGAAGCAGATGAATATTAATGATATTGTTGTATTTAGAAATGGAGGTTTCTTTCAATATACGCTTTTTATAAAGCAGCCATTCACCGGCTACATCTGCAAATGTATGAATACTGAAATTTCCTGTACTTTTTTCTGGTAAAGATAGGCATTCTTTTTTTACCAGTTCTAATTTGCTTTCGTATCGGTATATGTTCTGGCATAGACATATCCGTATTTGATTTTTCCGCTTTCATCTCTTGTCTTGCAGTAACGACCTTCCCAACGCCCATCTTTTCTCTTGTAGATATTTTCTCCTTTTCGTGACATATGTGATTTCTCCTTTCATTCGACCATTATTTTGACGGCTAATAATATTGTCGCAGAAAATCACAAAAAATAAGAAACAACAATTATAAAATATTGATAAACTTACTTTATTTCCATTGAAGAACTAAATGTTCTATGATAATATATAGAAAAGCATATTTACTATTCTGTATGATTTGTTTTTTTATATTCAATAAACAGAGAGCATACTGTCCTTTCAAAAAAATCATGCTTTATTATCCACAAGACAAACAGGAATTTCCGGCGGGGCGGAGATTTCCTGAATCACAAAAAAGGAGGATTCGTGGAAGAGGACAGAAAAGATGTACTTCAATGGCACCCGGCGTTTTATGCGGATTTGCAGATTGAATTTCAGGAGGAAACTTATAAACTGATGTTCCAAAATGAATATCCTCTCGGTACGAAACCCATGCTGGTAGATATCCTTGTCATTAAGAAAAAAAAAGGCGAAAAGATTCACAAAAATATAGGCAGGATTTTCCGTACATATAATCTCATAGAGTACAAAAGCCCAAGCGATTATCTTTCTGTAGACGATTTTTATAAAGTCTATGGATATGCCTGCTTTTATAAAGCAGACACTGGAAGGGAAAATGAGATACCAGCAGAAGAAATCACGATAACGTTTGTTGCCAAGAACTATCCACGAAAGATGATCCGACATCTGCTTGATGTCAGAAAATATACAATAGAGAAAATAGAACCAGGAATTTATTATGTATATGGTGATGTATTTGCTATACAGATTATTGTAACAGGACAACTTTCTCCAGAACATAATCTCTGGTTATATAGCCTTACAGACACATTAACAGATTCAAGAATTACAAAAGAACTATTGAACGAATATCGCGGAAAAGAAAATAATAATCTCTATTCCGCCGCCATGCAGGTAATTGTTGCAGCTAATGAACAACAGTTTAAGGAGGACAAGAATATGTGTGATGCATTGATGAAAATTATAAATGAAAAAGTTGATGAAAAAGCTGAAGCACTGGCAAATGAAAGAGCCGAAGTACTGGCAAATGAAAGAGCCGAAGTACTGGCAAAGCAAAAAACTGAAAAGCTGATAAAAAGAGCTGTACGTGAAGGCAGATTAGAGGGCAGATTAGAGGGCAAATTAGAGGGTAAATTAGAAGGAAAACTAGATTCTGTCAAAAATCTTATAGAAAGCCTGAAAATAACAGCCGATCAGGCAATGGATCTGCTCAAAATTCCTTCTAGCGAAAGAAGTATATATAGAGATGCTGTAAATAAATAAAAGGCCAGAATTCCCTTATATTTTGAATTGATAATTTACATTTCATGATATAAGGGAATTTTTTGACGGCTAATATCATGTCTTTACGTCTTTACATAACATTTTTTATGTGCTAGAATGTATGCGATTAAAAAAATGTCGCAGAGTATGCTACTCTGCGATATTTTTTTCATCTCATTTATTTCACTTTTACGATATAGGTCTGCCACTCATCATCCTGATAAACGACTTCTCCCATACTCTTCAGCATATCGTTATTCAACTGGGCACCGTACTTCTTTCGCTCACACGATCCCACAAAAATATACGATACATTATACTCTTCCAACAGAGACTTCACATGTGCTTCATCTGTCGAAGTATAAATGTTCTCGACATCTGCGATCTTGGCATTAATGTCAGCAAGGTCTCCTCGCCACAGCCACTCATGCACATACCATCCCATGATTGTCGGGAGACCGGTCATGGCAGATACACGTTCATATTCGGAATAACTGTCACCGTTTGCTTCAAGCACCACTTCTACATCTTTGACATTTTCTTTGAGCCACTTGATTCCGCCGACATCTTCCGAGAAATCGGTCTCAAGAAAGGCAGTTGCATTCAGTCCTTTATATTCAGACGGTTTCCATACTTCACCGAACCAGGCATGTACACTGTTTCCAAAATAACCACAGGTCCATACAAAGAGAATCAGTCCGATCACTGCCAGGGCTTTGAGTATCTTATTCTTTCCTATGATCAGCAGACGGAAGATTGCGTAGATCATAGTCATCCCAAACATAATATATGCCTGATAGGTCAGCTTAAACATCGTATTGGCACGGGCATTTCCGTTTTCATAAATATCACGTACATAGACGAGTTCCGGAATCAGTACCAGACCGATCGCACAGAGTCCCATGACCACAGCAAAAAGATCCGGAAGTGTAACTGATTTCAAAAGCTGATACAGAGATCTGTTTTCTGCCACTTTTAATTTCTCAACAAGCAGAGAAATGATAAACAATACAGTCAGTATCGTCGGCAGGCCCCAGAGCACCAGAAGCTGATGCGGAAGGGAATGATGCTGGGCAAGTGCGATTCCCTGTACCATATTACTGCTGTCAAATTGCATCGTAAACGGAAGGATGATCAGTGTTGCCAGTATCAAGATCTCCGCTGCCTGTGCCGCTGTCACGGCAAGGATCCATTTTACCTTTCCTTCCTGTCCGATAATATTCATGATCAGGATCACTCCACAGGTCACTGTATAATAAATGACAAAATCCCAGTAGTTTGTCCAGTGGAACATTCCCAGAAGGGCTGCAGCTGCCAGGAGCTGTGGCATCAGAAGCTGTCTGCGCCAGAATTCTTTTTTCTCTGTATTCTCGAGTGTGATCTTTGTTGTTCTTACCTTTTTCATCCAGGCATAAAGCAATGCAAGGATCAAAAGAACAAACATGATATCCACAACATGTGCATGCAGATCTCCAAGTACGAAGGAATAACATGGAAATTCATGAATCGTTTTGTCAGCTACATCCGGGTTGAATCCGATATATCTGGTCGCATCTGGGAACCAGTAACTGCTGACTTCCTCTCCTTTCAATTTCTGGATCCATGGAATCACGCATGCATAAACAACATAGTGCATATTTCCGGCCACGGAAACTGCGATTCCGGCCAGAAATCCTGTTACAGACGGCAACTTTTTCTTCCATCCGCTGATGTTTCTGTCCAGTCGGTCTTTCACCATCTGATGCACGAGTGAGAATGGCATAATAAAGGCAAGCCCTGCCACAAAAGTACGCATCAGGTTGTAGGTCAGTTCTACTTTCGTGCCTGACAGCTTTGTCAGAAATACTGCAAAATACTGTCCGCCATAATAGTAATTGATCTTGCCCTCAGAATACCAGAGATCTGTTGCCGGAAGTGTTTTGCTTCGCATCATTGCTTCCATGAAACCATAATCCATAAATTTCTCTGTTCCATAAGCTGCCGGATGGAATCCTGCAAAATATGTCCACATAAGAAAGAATGCAAAGAAAAGAAGCTCTTCCGCATATACCAGATTAAGATGTGCAAAAGGAATACACTCGAATCCGTCTTTCTGTTCTTTTCGGTATAATAATATAGAAAGAACAGTGCAGATAACAGTCACCGCCACGCAGGTAACTGCTGTAAATTTCAATATCTTCACAGTTACCAGAAACCATGTCAGAAAACCGGTGATCGCGATTGCGGTTACTTTTGAAAAAATCCATCCCTTATCATCAAAACGTCGAAACAGTCTTCCTGTCAATGGCATAACTGCCACTCCCAGCACCAGTGCCAGAAGATACCAGGTCCAAAAAGTCCATACATCGCCCTGCAGCAGATATGCCGACAATGCAACTAATACTGCTGCTGGTATGATCATCATGATTAATTTTTTTATTTTATCAGGTTTCATAAATTCTTATTCTCCCGTCCTCTGTTTCATATACCAGCTTGTATACACTGGCAATTGTTTCTTCTCTGCAGTACTGCTGTTCGTATTCCATTCCTTCTTCATACAGAATGTAGGTGATTTTTTCCTGCTTTACAAGTTTCTTCAGTTCTTCTTTGTTTATTGTACTGTAAATAGTCTTTGCCTGTGCTGCGCGATAATAAGTATCATATCCCGCCGACCACGCATAATATGGCCATCCCATATACATCATGACTCCCGACATCGTTACCTCATTGATGCTGTATTCCGGAGTCAGGATCAGATCTTCATGCGTCAGATGTTCTTCCAGCCAGTCTGTCAGATCACTGCTCATATTCACGCTGACTCTGTGCCCTGGGCCATTATTTCGTATGATCACAACAAAATCATAAATACCGGTAATGGTCAGACAAACAGCAAGTAGTACCGCTACGATTCTGTGAAGTATCTTTTTCTGAAACAGTTGCATAAGCGCCCATGCCCAGAAAATTGCGATAAATGCATAGGAGATCATAATATATTTATGATTCACTGCAATATCTGGAGTGAGCGATACAAAAAATGCAAATGCAGCCGGAAACAGGAAACTTATAAGAGCCGCTCTCTGCTGTCGTTTTTTCAACAAGAACACCAGCACAACTGTGCCGACAAAGAAAATCCCACTCATCTGGATCAGGTACCACAGTACTCCCCACAGGGTTTTATCATCGGAAAGAAATCCCCAGTAAAGAGAAGGGCTTACTGCTTCCCCCCAGATAAAGATCCTGGTCTGAAGCACCGAAAAGATCACGGATGTGGCTGCAAGGATCAGATAATCCAGCTTCCCGTCTGAAAAAACAGCAAAGCCCAGCAGGATCAGCAGGCCACCGATCACCGCTGCTCCATTCCAGAACGATGTCAATCCCAGGAACATCCCTGCCATCAGTGCATTTTCCGGGCAGATACATTTCCACGCCTTTTTTGTAAAAAATCGGTTACGAAGCCAGACAATGCCTTTTTCTTCCTCGGCACAGCCGATATCCAGCCAGTCCATAAATAACCAGATGACAAGAGAAACGATCAGAAGTCCAAATGCCAGATGCCTCTGATTCAGATATACATTAAAATTCCATAATCCCCAGTTTTCATTGGTTGTATATCCGATAAATGTTGTATTGTCCCTCAGCGTTGCCCACAGGTCTTTTGCCTGCAGATGTTCTGTCACAAAATGAAAAAATGAAAGTGAACTGCGGAAGAAAAAAAGTACCAATGTCAGAATTCCGGCTGCCAGGCTTGCTGTCAGTCGTTTTGCAATGCTGTAAAGCAGCATCAGAAATCCCAGCAGCGCCAGAACACTTTCTATATTATATGCAAAATCCAGTCTGATCCCGAGAAATTCCAGATTTCCGACAAGAAACTGAAACATAAAATGATATTTGACATCCTGTCCTCCGAAATGCGGGTACTCTGTCGGGAAGTTATTGCCCTTTGAGAAAGAGCGCATCATCGCTGTATGTGGTGCATAATCCCCGTATACGGAAAACCCACTGTACAGTTCGCCATTTCTTATATAAAAAACATAAAACATGATCCACGTCAGAAATACCAACAGGGATCCAAATAAAATACACTCTTTTCGAAATGCCCTGCTGTCACTGATCAGCTTCCTGTCTGCCACGGTCCATACAGTTCCTGTTTTTCGATATCGTTTCCAATAAAGCAAAACCAGAACAACTGCCGTTATGATCAGAACAGCTGTATTTCCATAGATCAGTGGTTTCTTAGCACCTGCTTCGCTGGCCGCCCAGGAGATCATGTACGTTGTCCATCCAAATACCAGTGTTCCCATTCCAAAAGCGGCTGCCGCCAGAACCCATATCTGATTGCAGAAAGCTTTGTGCTGTCCGTGCCTGCTGCCTGCTTCCTGAGCGTTTTTTCCTGTAAACAGAAGAATTTCTGCCAGTTCTTTACCAGCCAGCAGGCTCAGTACTATATATATGATACCAAACATTATCCACCTCGTCATTAAATCTCGTACAGAATATATTACACTTTATACCTGCCAGAGCCTGTAAAATCGTTTTTCTCTGCTCATACGGATTTAGTATAACAAAGGAACTTTCATATAGCAAACAAACTTCCTGATTTTCACAATATTTACACTTTTTAGCTGTAACTTTTCCGGTTATCCACATGCAGATATGTATCAATTCCATCTGCCACTGCAGCCGCTACTCTTTGCTGATACAATTCTGTCTGCAATTTTCTGGCCTCTTCGGGATTGGTCAGGAAACCACATTCTACGATCACAAGCGTTCCGGGACTTCTTTTGAGCAGATAATAACTGGTATTTCCCTTGATTTCTCTTGGTCGGTCTATTTCCAGCTTTTCATTCAGGCTGCTTTGTACTGCCTCTGCAAGCTTCTTTCCTTCTACAGAACTTTCATAATAAAAACCTGCGGTCCATGCACAGATGCATCCTGCTGATAGCTGTTCTGGTGAATACTTACCGACAGCACCGGTGACTTTTCGCCGATCATTGCTATGCGACGCTGCATATCCTGTGCTTTTTTATTATTTGCTGATGCATCATAAAGTCCTTTATCTGTTTCTCTTGTCATTGCCACAGAATAGCCCCTTGTTTCAAGCTCACTTTTCAGCAGAAGTGATATCGCCAGATTGATTCCTTTCTCTTCCAGTCCATCTGCACCGATCATCCCAGGATCATCCTCCCCATGTCCGGGATCTATAAGAATCAGTTTCGGAAAATTCATCTGTACTGAAACAACAGCAGCCTGTCTGGACAGCAGGTAAAAACTTACCAGCAGCAGACAGGCCATGACCATTTCCATTCTGTATTTTCTGAATTTTTTCATGCATGCACACCTCGCTGCATATTCCTTCTATGTATATGCAGCGGTATGGCTTCTTACTACCTTACTCATACTTTACGATTTCTTTTTTCAGACGTTTCATAATCCGTTTCTCCAGTCTGGAAATATAGGACTGAGAGATTCCAAGAAGATCTGCGACTTCTTTCTGCGTCTTCTCTTTTCCGTCGGCATTGTTCAGTCCAAAACGCAGCCGTATGATCGTCTGTTCTCTTGGTGACAGTTTGTTGATTGCTTTTCCCAGAAGTGTGATTTCCACTTCATCCTCCAGTTTCCTGGATATCACATCATCATCAGTTCCAAGAATATCCGAAAGAAGCAGTTCATTGCCATCCCAGTCCACATTCAATGGTTCATCAATAGATACTTCCATTCTCGTCTTACTGTTTCGCCGCAGATACATCAGAATCTCATTTTCAATACAACGTGATGCATATGTCGCCAGTTTGATATTCTTTACCGGGTTGAATGTATTGATAGCCTTGATCAGACCGATCGTCCCGATCGAGATCAGGTCTTCCACTCCAACTCCTGTGTTATCGAATTTTCTTGCAATATAAACGACGAGTCTGAGATTATGCTCAATCAGCAGGGATCTGGCTTCCTGCTCCTGATCTGTTTTGAGTCTGCTGATCACATATGCTTCTCTTTTTGGCTCCAGTGGTGCCGGAAGCACATCACTTCCTCCAATATAATAAAGCTCTCTCGATCTTGAAAGAACTAATTTCTGAAAAACCTGAAACGGACGATAATCCACTCCTGCTGCCGATCTGCTCATATCCTGCCCCTCCTAATGCAATAATCTGGAATTCAATATCACTTTGTATTCCTTTCCCAAAGCAAAAGGTTCTGAAGACAATGCAAACACCGGTTCGGATACATGGATCCGCTCTCCCGGAATCTGAATACAAAGATCCTCCAATGTCACTGCCAGAATCAGCTGCACTTCCCGTCCTACGGTCTGGAAGGACAGATAGTGTGGTTTCAGGTCAGCGATCTCTGTACTTTCAATCTCCTCCGGTCTTTCTTTAAGATGCAGCAGCCTGTCTGTCAGCTCCTCACTCAGAAGACTTCGAAGTATTTCCGGATCTGCCACCGAAACCGGTGCTCCAGTCACTGTATCACACAGACGGTTTCCTGTATCATACAGACCATACGTCTCCTGCAGCTGTCCGTGATATTTCAGGGCAACCGGATAGATATGTTCTCTGGATTCTTTTATTTGTTCCATCAGGCAGATCATCAGACTTAACCCTCCATAAGTCACAGCCGCACACGATAAAAAAAACACAGCCGTCACTCTTCTGTTTTCTGATACCGCCATCCAGAAACCACCGGTCAGAAATGTCATTCCAAAGAAAAACAGTGCGGCTCCGGTCATGTGCTTCACATCCTGGATCTCATATGCGATCCATATCATGAACACAGCACAGACTACTCGAAGAACTATGGTCAGTACCCCTGTTTTTCCTGGTCGTACATAAAGATTCAGACACGCAAAAAGAGCTCCGACCGCTGCCGCCGCCAGACATCTTCGTCTGCTGTTCTTTCTCCTCAGAACAATTCCTGTAAGTCTCAGAAGAATATAATCCATCAGAAGATTCGCAGCAAACACAATATCTATGTACACTTCCTGATGCATACAAAAAGCCCCCTGCCGCCTATAGATCCTTCACTTTGGTAAGTGAACTCATTATAGGTGACAGAGGGCGCAGATTTTGTCAAAACAGCGTGTCGTATCCCAGGAACTTATCGACACAAAAAGAGGAAGGCATTTCGCCTCCCTCTGATAGGATCTTACACAGACCGATTATTTTTTCTCTTCCTCTACTTCGATCTTGCGGATTGTTTTATTTTTGATTTCTTCTTTGATTGCTGCAATGAATTCTCCGAGGTCTTTCATTCCTTCATCACCAAGGTAACGGCTTCTTACGGAAACCTTGCCCTCTTCCTCTTCTTTTGCACCAACTACAAGCATGTACGGTACTCTTTCCAGACGTGCTTCACGGATCTTGTAGCCCATCTTTTCGGAACGTCTGTCAACGGAGCAGCGGATGCCTGCTTCTTTCATCTGTGCTTCTACTTTGTCAGCATAAGCATTGAATTTTTCGGAGATCGGGATCACACGAACCTGCTCCGGACACAGCCATGTCGGGAACATTCCTGCGTATTTTTCGATCAGCCATGCAAGTGTTCTTTCATAGCATCCCATGGATGTACGATGGATGATGCATGGACGTTTCTTGTCGCCATTTTCGTCGATATAGTACATATCGAACTGTTCAGCAAGAAGTGCATCCCACTGGATTGTGATCATTGTATCTTCTTTGCCATATACGTTCTTAGCATTGATGTCAACCTTCGGTCCGTAGAATGCTGCTTCTCCGACATCCTCTGTGAATGGGATGTTCAGTTCTTCGAGCATCTGACGGATATCTTCTTCTGTCTCATTCCATACTTCCGGCTCACCGATGTATTTTTCTCTATTATTCGGATCCCATTTGGACAGATGATAGGTTACATCTTCCTCAACGCCAAGAACCTGCAGGCAATACTGAGCAAGTGCGATACAGTCTTTGAATTCTTTGACCATCTGGTCTGGTCTTACGATCAGATGTCCCTCAGAGATTGTAAACTGACGAACTCGTGTCAGACCATGCATCTCACCGGAGTCCTCATTACGGAACAGTGTGGATGTTTCGCCGTAACGAAGCGGCAGATCACGGTAGCTGTGCTGTTCTGCTTTGTATACATAGTACTGGAATGGACATGTCATCGGACGAAGTGCAAATACTTCTTTGTCTGTCTCTTCATCACCAAGTACGAACATTCCGTCTTTGTAATGATCCCAGTGACCGGAAATCTTGTAAAGATCGCTCTTGGCCATCAGAGGAGTTTTTGTTCTTACGTAGCCACGTTTTGTCTCCTCATCTTCGATCCATCTCTGCAGTTCCTGCATCATGATAACACCGTTTGGCATGATCAGCGGAAGTCCCTGTCCGATTACATCTACAGTTGTAAAAATTTTCATCTCACGGCCAAGTTTATTGTGGTCACGTTTCTTTGCTTCTTCCATCTGCTCCAGATGTTCTTTGAGTTCATCTTTTGTAGCATATGCTGTTCCGTAGATACGTGTCAGCATTGCGTTCTTTTCGCTTCCTCTCCAGTAAGCACTGGAAGAAGAAAGAAGTTTGAATGCTTTTACGCCTTTTACGCTCATAAGGTGTGGTCCTGCGCAGAGGTCCGTCCAGTCACCCTGTGAATAGAAGGAGATTTCTTCGCCTTCCGGAAGGTCTTCGATCAGCTCAACTTTGTATGGTTCATTTTTCTCTTTGAAGAATGCGATCGCGTCTTCTCTTGATTTTGTGAAGCGCTCGATCTTTGCACCTTTTTTTGATGATCTTTTTCATTTCTTTCTCGATTTCATCGAGATCCTCACGGGAGAATGGTTCGTGAGCGAAGTCATAATAAAATCCTGTATCAATAGAAGGTCCGATAGCAACTTTAGCTTCCGGATATAAGGTCTGTACTGCCTGTGCAAGTACATGGGAAGCTGTGTGACGAAGAACAGCAAGTCCTTTTTCGTCTTTTGCTGTGAGAATGTTCAGTTCGCAGTCGCTGTCAAGAACAGTACGAAGGTCTACAACTTCTCCGTTTACTTCGCCTGCGCATGCTGCACGTGCCAGTCCTTCGCTGATATCATAAGCGATGTCGATAACTGATTTTGCTTCGGAATACTCTTTTTTGGATCCGTCTTTCAATGTGATGATCATAATTTTGAACTCCTTTTTTGAATAAAATTTTAAAGTTTTCCACAGGGACGAGTAAGTTTTTCTTTTCTATACACAAAAGTCCCTTACAATACATCTCGTATTGTAAGGGACGAATAATCTACTCGCGGTTCCACCCTGCTTGCTACATCTGCCATATGGCAGCTCAGCCACTCTTATAAGATGGTAACGGAATCACCGGACCGGATTAGGGCCACTCGGAGATGGTCTTCAACTGCTTCCCGCTGAAATACTCTCAGCAAATGTATTTCTCTCTGGAGCCTTCCACAGTTTACTCTTCTCTTCAACGTGTTTCTTTATTCTGTTACCCATTATATCCACATGATTTCGGTTTGTCAATGCCTATTTTTCATTTTGGTCAGACCAATTTGGTGTATCCGTTTAAACCTGTTTATTTAAAGTACTCTACACCAGATTCGAAGATCTTGATATCCTGCTCGCCGTAGATGTTTACAGCCACTCCGTCGCCACGGCGTTCGCTGTGAGCCATCTTACCAAGGATACGTCCGTCCGGACTTGTGATACCTTCGATGTTCATGTAGGAACCATTTACGTTCCATTCTTCGTCTGCACTGAGTTCACCGGTTGGAGTTACATACTGAGTTGCAACCTGTCCGTTTGCGAAGAGTTTTGCAAGCCATTCATCGTTGGCAACAAAACGTCCTTCACCGTGGGATGCAGGGTTACAGTATACTCCGCCAAGCTGTGCTTTCTGGAGCCATGGAGACTTGTTGCTTACAACCTTGGTGTAAACCATCTTAGAGATATGACGTCCGATGGTGTTGAAGGTCAGTGTCGGGGAATCTGCTTTCTGTCCGCAGATCTCACCGTATGGTACCAGACCGAGTTTGATCAGAGCCTGGAATCCATTACAAATACCAAGTGCAAGACCGTCTCTCTCGTTGACAAGCTTCATAACTGCTTCTTTGATCTTTGCGTTCTGGAATGCAGTTGCAAAGAATTTCGCAGAGCCATCTGGTTCATCACCAGCGGAGAATCCACCTGGGAACATAATGATCTGAGCCTGGTCGATTGCTTTTGTGAAAAGTTCCACGGAATCATGGATATCTTCTGCTGTCAGGTTCTTGAATACTTTAACGTCAACCTCTGCACCAGCGCGTTCAAAAGCACGTGTGCTGTCGTATTCGCAGTTTGTTCCAGGGAATACCGGGATAAATACACGCGGTTTTGCAACTTTGTGTTTGCATACATAAATGTTTTCTGCATGGTACAGGTCATCTTTTGCCTGTTTTTCGTTGTCTTCGCCGGAAGTTGTCTTGAATACTCTTTCCAGAGTTCCCTTCCATGCTTCTTCAGCTTCTTTTTCAGTAATAACAGTATTTCCGTAAGAGAATTTACCGTCATCTGTAACTTCACCGATCAGTGTGTATGTGATGGAAAGCTGTCCGACTTTGTCTGCCGGAACTTCCATGATGATATCACCAAATCCTGGTGCGAAGAAGTCTCTTGGATCCAGGTTGTGTTCGATTTTCACACCGAGTGCATTACCGAAGGCCATCTTGGAAACAGCTGCTGCAATACCATGACGATCCAGTGCGTAAGCGGAAACAACTTTTCCAGCCTGGATATCATTGTGGAGTTTTTCGTACTGATCCATGATTCCTGCGTAATCCGGCAAATCGTACTGATCACGCGGTGCGCGGAGCCATACAAGTTTGTTTCCTGCTTTTTTGAGTTCAGGTGTGATCACGTCCTGGATCTTGGCTACGTCTACTGCAAAGGAAACAAGTGTCGGAGGTACGTCGATCTCATTGAAGGTACCGGACATACTGTCTTTACCACCGATGGACGGAAGTCCGAATCCCATCTGTGCTGCATAGGCACCAAGGAGTGCGGAGAATGGCTGGCTCCATCTCTTTGGATCTTCGGTCATACGACGGAAGTATTCCTGGAATGTGAAGCGGATCTTCTTGTAATCACCACCTGTAGCTACGATTCTTGCTACAGATTCTGTTACTGCGTAAGCAGCTCCGTGATATGGACTCCAGGAAGAAAGATATGGATCAAAGCCGTAACTCATCATGGTAACTGTATCAGTTTTTCCGTTCTGTACCGGAACTTTTGCAACCATGCTCTGTGTTTCTGTAAGCTGATACTGACCACCGTATGGCATAAATACGCTGCCTGCACCGATAGAACCGTCGAACATTTCAACGAGGCCTTTCTGGGAGCATACGTTGAGGTCAGCAAGTGTCTCCAGCCATTTTGCCTTAACATCGACAACGTCTGGTCTTTCTTCGAAAAGGTTTCCGTCTTTGTTCGGGATCTCAACCTCTACAGTTGTTTCCTGATGTGCACCGTTGGTATCAAGGAATGCACGGGAAATGTTAACGATCTCTTTGCCTCTCCATGTAAGAACAAGGCGTGGCTCTTCGGTAACGACTGCAACCGGGATTGCTTCGAGGTTTTCTTCGTTTGCAAAGCCAAGGAATTTGTCAACATCTTTTGGATCTACAACAACTGCCATACGCTCCTGGGATTCAGAGATTGCGATCTCTGTTCCGTCAAGGCCGGCATATTTTTTCGGAACTTTGTCAAGATCTACGCGAAGTCCATCTGCAAGCTCACCGATGGCAACGGATACACCGCCTGCACCAAAGTCGTTACATTTTTTGATGATGTAGCTGACTTCTTCACGTCTGAACATACGCTGGATCTTACGCTCTGTAGGTGCGTTACCTTTCTGTACTTCTGCACCGCAGACTTCGATGGAAGCCTCTGTGTGTACCTTGGAGGAACCTGTTGCACCACCGATACCGTCACGGCCGGTACGTCCTCCCAGAAGGATGATGATATCTCCCGGATCGGAGTTTTCACGGATAACGGCACGTCTCGGAGCTGCACCCATAACGGCACCAATCTCCATACGTTTCGCAACGTAGTCCGGATGATAGATTTCTTTGACATAGCCGGTAGCCAGACCGATCTGGTTACCATATGAGCTGTATCCATGAGCAGCACTTCTGACCAGTTTCTTCTGCGGAAGTTTACCTTTGAGCGTTTCTTTTACAGATACAGTCGGATCAGCAGCACCTGTCACACGCATTGCCTGATATACATAAGTACGTCCGGAAAGCGGGTCGCGGATTGCACCGCCAAGGCAGGTAGCAGCACCACCAAATGGCTCGATCTCTGTCGGATGGTTGTGTGTCTCATTCTTAAAGTTGATAAGCCACTCTTCCTCTTTGCCATCTACATCTACCGGTACAACAATACTGCAGGCATTGATCTCATCGGATTCTTCCTGATCAGCCAGTTTTCCTTCGGATTTGAGTTTTTTCATTGCCATCAGAGCAAGATCCATCAGGCAGACAAATTTATCATCACGGCCTTTGTAGAGAACTTCTCTGTCAGCAAGGTATTTTTCGTATGTTTTTACGATTGGTTCTTTGTAGTCACCTTCATCGAACTTCACGTCTGTAAGTTCTGTGGAGAATGTGGTATGACGGCAGTGATCAGACCAGTAGGTATCAAGTACTCGGATCTCTGTCATGGAAGGATCACGTTTTTCTTCGTTTTTGAAGTAGTTCTGGATGTGCTGGAAATCCTTGAAGGTCATCGCAAGATTCAGTGAATCATACAGTGCTTTGAGATCTGCTTCCGGCATATCTTTAAAGCCGTCAAAAATTTTGACATCCTCTGGTTCCGGGAATACGGTAACCAGTGTTTCCGGTTTTTCAAGTCCTGTCTCACGGGAGTCTACCGGGTTGATGCAGTGATGTTTGATCGCATCAAATTCTTCGTCTGTTACATTTCCTTCTATTACATAAGTTGTTGCAGAACGGATGATCGGCTGTGAATCTCCATCGAGAAACTGTACACACTGTACAGCGGAATCTGCTCTCTGGTCAAACTGTCCCGGAAGATATTCTACAGAAAAAATCTTTGCACCTTCTGCAGCTTCAAATTTCTCAAGATACAGATCATCTACCGGTGGCTCTGCAAATACAGTTCTGCATGCTTTTTCAAAAACTTCATCTGAAATATTTTCTACATCATAACGGATCAGCACTCTTACATTTGTTGCGGATTTAATTCCGAGATAGCTGCTGATCTCATGCTTTAATTCTTTTGCCTGTACGGCGTAGGCTGGTTTCTTTTCTACATAAACGCGTCTTACGTTGCTCATTAGAAACTCCTTTCCTTTGTGCATTATGTTATTATGTACTTGTCGAATTACTGAGTTTATAGTATCATAAGAATCATCATTAGTAAAATTAATATATCTTATATCTTTTATAAGTTATACTAATTTATATTTGCAACTCTCTTTGAAAAGGAAGTCGGATCTTATGGATATCAATCTTGAATTATATAAAGTTTTTTATTATGTTGCTACTACTCTCAGTTTCTCTGAAGCATCCCGTGAACTTTTTATCTCACAGTCTGCAGTCAGCCAGTCCATCAAAACACTGGAAAAAAAGCTGAATCACACACTTTTTATCCGCAGCACAAAAAAAGTCCTCCTTACCCCGGAAGGAGAACTTCTGTTGCAACATGTAAAACCCGCAATACAGATGCTGGATGAGGGAGAATCCCTTCTTTCCGGCGACAATATGCTCAAAGGCCAGCTCCGCATCGGTGCCAGTGATACGATCTGCCGCTATTATCTAATTCATTACCTCCAAAAATTCCATCAGGAATTCCCGGATGTCCGGATCAAAGTCACCAACAGTACTTCGATCGGCTGTGCAGAACTGCTGGAAAAAGGACAGGTTGACCTGATCGTCTGCAACTCTCCGAATTCCCGTCTTGGCAATCATATGAATGTAAAAGTCCTTCGTGATTTTCGGGATATTTTTGTCGGAAATCCCGACTGTTTTTCTCCCGAAGAGATACCATGTGAACTCAAAACACTATTAAAACAACCTATTCTGATGCTTTCTTCCAAAAGTACCACCAGTGAATACCTGCATCAGATGTTTGCAACACATGGGCTGAATCTGCTGCCGGAAGTCGAACTGAACAGCAATGATCTGTTGATGGATCTTGCCCGCATTGGTCTTGGCATTGCCTGTATTCCGGATTATATGCTAAACCCCGACGATTCACTGAAACCCATTCCTCTTGCAGATCCACTCCCCCCCAGACAGCTTGTCCTCGTTCAGCATGACAGTCTTCCACTTTCCCAGGCTGCTGAACGATTTCTGGATATGTTCTCATAACGTAAAAAGTCCCGACAATCAGGAAATTTATGATTCCATAACTGTCGGGATTTTCTTGTCTGCGGTTTTATTCTGGCATTACTTCTACTGCTTTTGTGATGTATTCGTTATCGATCTGATCAAATGCTCCGCTGTCTGCTTTGGATGCATACTCCATATCGATCGGCATCTTGCCTACGACCGGTACATTCAGTTCTGCTGCAATTTCCTCAATATGACTTTCACCAAAGATCTTGAGTTCCTTGCCGCAGTCTGGACATTTCACATAACTGTAGTTTTCTACGATTCCAAGTACCGGGATCTTCATCATTTCAGCCATATTATAAGCTTTCTTTACAATCATCTTCACCAAATCCTGCGGGGAGCTTACGATCACGATTCCGTCAACCGGAAGGGACTGGAATACAGTAAGCGGCACATCACCTGTTCCCGGAGGCATATCTACAAAGAGATAGTCGATCTTGTCCCAGACAACATCTGTCCAGAACTGTTTTACCATGTTTGCAAGAACCGGTCCTCTCCAGATAACCGGAGTATCTTCCGTTGGAAGAAGAAGGTTGATGGACATAACCTTGATTCCGTTTGCTGTCTCCATCGGATAGATGCCGTTGTCATCTGCCTGGGCAGCGCCTGTGAGGCCGTACATCTTTGGAATGGAAGGTCCGGTGATGTCAGCATCCAGAATACCAACTTTGTATCCTTTGGCTGCCATTGCATTTGCAAGGGAACCTGTAACAAAGGATTTTCCTACGCCGCCCTTACCGCTGACAACGCCGATCACATGTTTTACATCTGAAAAAACATTCTGTTCTGCCATAAAATTCTGCGGATTACTCTTTTCTTTGCTTGCGCATCCCTCGCAGCTTGATTTGCCGCAGGAACCGCTGTTACTGCATTCTGCCATTTCTATATACTCCTTTGATTTCCGGTCATACACGCCTTGTCTGTCCAGACTGTATAACCTGTATTCTTATTTCATAAATCTGTCGATTGCACGTTCCAGTTCTTTGATCGCATCCTTATCGCCATGCTCTACCGCATCTACGATACAGTGCTCAATATGATCCTGAAGAATGATCTTACCTGTATTATTAATAGCAGATTTCACTGCTGAAAGCTGAATCAGTACCTCTGAACAGTCTCTGCCGTCTTCTACCATACGTTTTATTGATTCCAGGTGTCCAATGGCTCTCGACAGACGGTTCAAAACTGCTTTCGTCTGCGCATGGCTGTGATGATGTCCATGTTCTCCATGGGAATGTTCCAGGATCGTCCCATCTTCCAGTACGTGTACATGGGTTTCTTTTGTTTCACTCATGTCTGCTCCTCTCAGGTTTCATCTCGATACGGATTTACAGACTGCATGATTGCAATATAGTATCTGCAGTCCTGAACTTGTATTATACCACACTTTCTAAATTTCTGTAAAGGAACATCTCTGTTTTATCTGCGACGTAACAATGTCAAAGATGATCGTTCCATCGTTAAGAACTGTTTTGTCATAAGAAACCTCTTTTCCCTGGAATTTCTTTTTTATATATTCCTCAGGATCCTCAATTTCCACTTCTTCTACAAATACATCCCTCATCTGGTTTCTGGGACATTTGTTAAAAATCTCCCAAATTACTTCATACTCTTTCATACTCTCTCCAAACGCATCACGGTTATCCATTGTTGCTGATCTAAATATCCAGCAGCCATTTGCCTTCGATCTCATCTTCAAATTCAAGTTCAACCTGAGTCAGACATTTCTCCTGCTCTGCCTCTACCGCCCAGGATAAGCCACAGCTTGCAGAAATTTCTCTCGGCACAGGGATCAGTCTTCCCGGAATCTTATGTTTTTTGCAAAATCTCTCTACAGCTATTGCCCCGCTTGTGCTGTGAAATGTCAGCAAATACCTTGGTATCTTCTGAATCATGGTTTTATAACTTTGGAAGCTTTTGCCATTGTCTCTACAATATCATACATATTGGTAACTTCTCCCACGCAGAGTTTCTCTGTCAGGCCATAGTAATTAAGGCAGGTTCCACAGGTCTTGATCGTCACTCCCTGTGCTTCCAGACTCTTCAGATCCTCCAGTGAATCAGAACCTTCTGTTGTCAGTGTTGCGCCTCCATTATAAAAAAGCATGGTCTTTGGAAGTTCATCCAGCTGTGTCACTGCAAAAAGGAATCCTTTCATCAGAACTTTGCCCAGTTCATCATTTCCTCTTCCCATTGTCGCTGTATCCACTGCGACCACGAAATCTCCTTTCACATCCGGAATGCAGGATACTTCTTCGGCCTTTGTGTCTGTCACCGGCTGACGGTCCTTCACACGAATGAACACATGAAATTCTTTGTCACTTTTTTTCTCGGAGAACACTTCTGCACCTGTATTTTTCACCCATTTCTGGTGAGATTCTGTACCGCTGTTTCATTATCGACCAATACTTCGATCTCGGCATCTCCCTGAATGCTGTCCAGAACTTTTTTTGTCTTTACTACAGGAATCGGGCACTGCTCTCCCATAGCATTGACCATATATCGCTGTCCGCTCATCTTACTTCCTCCTGTTTTATAATTTTCTGAAATTAATATCATTGTAGCAGACTCTTTTCTCTTTTGCAATGTCCGACCAAAATTGTCCAGTATAAAGGACATTTTCGCCTCCAATATTTTTGTAACTTTACATAAATTTTTGTCGAAAAGAATTGAACTTCTTCGAAGAATAGAGTATCATAGATATAATTTTAGAAAAAACGTTTACAGATCAAAGGAGAGAAATCATGCAGCTTTTAAAGGAGCGTATACTGAAAGATGGAATCGTAAAACCGGGTAATATTTTAAAGGTTGACAGTTTTTTAAATCATCAGATGGATATTACTCTCATCAATGAAATTGGCAAAGAATTTAAGAGACGTTTTGCCGATTGCCCGATTACAAAAATTCTCACAATTGAAGCTTCCGGCATTGGAATTGCCTGCATTGCCGCACAGTATTTTGATGTTCCTGTCGTTTTTGCAAAAAAAAGCGCAGAGCCTGAACCTTGATGGAGAAATGTACTGTTCAAAGGTTGAATCCTTCACTCACAAAAAAGTCTATGATGTTATCTTATCCAAGAAATTCCTTGGACCGGAAGATCATGTACTTCTGATTGATGATTTCCTTGCAAACGGATGTGCACTGCTCGGTCTGATCGATATCGTCAAAAAATCCGGTGCAACCCTTGAAGGTGCCGGAATCGTTATCGAAAAAGGCTTTCAGAATGGTGGTCAGAAGATCCGTGATATGGGTGTAAGACTGGAATCTCTTGCAATTGTGGATTCCATGACTGATGATTCTTTGACTTTCCGTGAATAATCCCCAGACATAAAAAACTCCGAATTTTGCTTCGGAGTTTTTTTTATGTAATTTTACTGGTTATGATTTCAGTTTTTACTTTTTTCAGATTTTTTTAATGTCACCTTTGGTTTCGGAGTTGGTGTTGCCTTTTTTTCATCTTTCTGCTCCGGGGTTGGTGTCACAGTCTCTGTTGATTCTGCAGTTTCTGTCGGAGACGGTGTTACTGTCTCTGTTGGTCCTGCTGCATCTGTGGGTGTCGGCGTTACCGGTTCTTCTGTCGGTGTCGGCGTTGCCAACGGTTTCACTTCATCTTCTGTATAGTATCCATTATCAATCAGGATTTCATAATTCTCACCATCGATCAGCTGTGGCTCACAAAGATAGCTGGCTATGATCTTAATTCCATTATCATACTGTTCATAATCATTGACTTCCGGATCATCTTCCCCATGCAGATAAATGTTTACCATCTCTTCACACTGATCGGCAAGCTCTCTTCGATCCATAAAAATGCTGAACGTCTGTTTTCCCTCTGCAATTCTGCGAACACCTTCCTCATTGCATCCGGCACCACTGATCAACGGCCAGTTTTCGGTTCCCGGAACAAATCCAGCTTCTTCCAGAGCTTCTTCCGTTCCCATCGCAGCATCATCAAATCCGGTGCAGATAATATCCGGAACTGCACCATCTGGATAATATTCTGTAAGAATATCTGTCATTCTCGTTTTGGCGATCTCAGAACTCCAACGAAGAATTCCTGTATCATCGAAAGAGGTTTTGCCGGATTTACATATCAGTGTTCCATCATCGATATACGGTTGCAATGTTTCCATTACTCCATTATAGAGGAACAATGCCTGTGTATCATCCAGAGATCCCATAAAGAATTCTATTGTTTTTGATTCTTTCGCCTCCTGTACTTTGTCAAGTTCCTCACTGTCTATAATCTGTTTTGCTATCATCTGGCCCACCTGACGACCGCCAAATGTAACATAATATTTTATTCCATCCGTATTCATGATCAGATCATCATAGGAAATCACCGGTATCTCTATCTCTGCATCCTTTACATCTGCAAGTACATCTGCCAGACCATAAGGATCTACCGGGGCGATCACCATGGCAGATACCTCTTCGGCTGCCATCTGCTGGATCTGAGACACCTGTTTGGAGCTGTCATTATCTGCATAAAGAAGAATCGGATCATATCCGTCTTCTTCAAACTGTACTTCCAGTTCTTTTGCATCTCTCGTCCAGTTCTGTTCATCTGGAAGAAGTACTGCAATCTTTTCTCTGTTTTCTTCTGTTTCAGAAGCATCCTCTCCTGTTTCCTCAGCGTCTGTACCCTTCTCTGCTTTTTTATCTGTTTTCGTATCCGCTGTTTCATCAGTCTTCTTCTGGTCATCCTCTGCAGAATCAGCTGTTCTCTCTCCGGTTCCTTCCTTTTCGGTCTGTGCGCTTTCGCTGGCAGCCTCTGTTGCCTTGTTTTTACCACATCCGGTAAGCAATGTTCCCGTCAGAAGCACTCCCAGTAACATACATACTGCTTTTTTTTTCATGCTGTTTTCCTTTCTATACACCCTTATACTCTTTTGCAAGAGTTTTCAGATAATCACGGTAAGATGCTGCCGTTTTCTTTGGTTTCAGAATATGAACATCTTTTCCCATCATTGCCAGCCATCCGTAAAATTTTGGTCCTGCAATATGCGGCACCGTTACATGTAAATAGCCGGATTCTTTTAATTTGTACTCTCCATAACTGCCAAAGTACTCCCGGATCTCTTTTTCTCTGGAAGCATCACACTGCAGTTTCATTGCCTTCTCTGTGTTCTGAATTTCTTCTTTATCAAGTGTATTCTCTTTGTAAATGATCACTGGTTCTGATTTTTTTTCTGTCTCTGCATTTTTTGAAATCCCTGCTTCCTCTTTTGTGTGAACTGACTCCGGTGCCGCAGCAATTTCCTGTCCCCCGGCCAGATAATATCCACCTGGTCTGCCTCTTTTGTACTGAACATCCAGTCCAAATTCTCGAAGGGCTTCTATATCATCATAGATACTCTTTCTCTCTGCAGTGATTCCATATTCCAGAAGTTTATCAAGGATTTCCTGCATCGTCACTATCCGGCTTTCTCCTGTTCCCTGGAGAAGATGTTCAATCACCAGGATCTTCCCTTTCTGATTACGTGATTTTGCCATATTCATTCCCTCATTCTCTGTTTCCTGATCAGTTATTTATGCTTTTGTTACTTCAGGTACCTGCTTTACTTTTATTTATTTTCGTGCACAAAGCGATGCACGATATAATCATTGGCTTCCTTTTCCTGACTGTCATCCAATGGTGTCAGCACGGTCTCTTCGCCATATTTTTTCTTAAGTGCATGCTCAATGAGCCAGTCGGCAAGCTGCGGGTTCTTCGGAAGGAGGGGACCATGAAGATATGTTCCGATCACATTCTTGTAAACAACACCCTCATATCCGGATTTGCCATCATTTCCTGAACCATAAAGTACCTTACCCAATGGTTTGTTGTTATTGATACAGGTCCTGCCGCCATGATTCTCAAATCCTACGACCGGCATATCAAAAAGATCACTTTGCAGTACAATATTACTGATAAGACGTCCTTCTTCCTGTTCCGTATACATATCAACCAGGTCAAGTCCTGTGATCATTCCCTGCTCGGTCTTGTAATATTTTCCCAAAAGCTGGTATCCACCGCAGATTGCGATCACGACACCATTATCCTCAACATATGCCTTAAAGTCTTTTTGAATAGTCTTCAGTTTTTCACAGACCAACATTTGTTCCCGGTCAGATCCGCCTCCGAGAAGTACGATATCCAGCTTGGAAAAATCGATTGTATCATCGATTTCATAGGCAATAGTTTCCGCCTCAATACCACGCCATTGACAACGTTTCATTAAACATTGGATATTTCCTCTGTCGCCATACAGATTCAGAAGATCCGGATATAAATGACCTATTGTAAGTTTCATTTGTGTTCTCCCTCCAGTTTCTTCAGAATATTTCTGGTACTGAACAATGCGGTGTAGTTGACCAGTACATAAAGGTTTCCGGTTCCATCTTCTACACGGTCACGGATTGCCTTTTCTACATCAGCTTCCAGCACAGACGGGATATCCACATATTTCATTCGCAGACGCATATCCTGACAACGGATACCACTGACGGTAATAGAACGTACACTTTCATCGCTGAAACGGTCAAAATCGACATCCCAAAGCCAGGATATATCGATTCCATCCTGTGCATTATCATTGATCGCGATGATCACATCTTTTGGACTACGATCCTGCATGACTGCGGAAATATTCTGGTTAAATCCAGCCGGGTTCTTGGCAAGATTCAGGATCACACTGGTTCCTTTGATGCGGAACTGCTCCATTCTTCCATTCTCCGGATTAAATTTTTTCAGCATATCACTAAAATGTTCAGCCTTAAGTCCGGCTGTCCGGATTCCTGCATAAGCCGCCAGAATATTATATACATTATAAAATCCCTTATAATTCGCTACAATACGTCTGTTCTCAACAGAAAAAGAAAGCTGATCTCCTACTTTTACATCCTCTGCATCAAAGTCAGGTGTTGGACGCTTGAATCCGCATTTCGGACACCTGTAATCACCAAGCTGACTGTAATGATAAAAGCTGTACTGAAGTCTTTCCCCGCAGCATTTACAGAAACGTCCTTCCCGGATTTCGTTTGTTTCATTTTTCATGACCGGACGACTGATTCCGTAATAAATACATGCATTGCCACTGTCCTTGGCAAGATATGCCGACAGTGCATCATCACCATTTACGATCAGTTTCATGTCCGGAACTTTGCGGATCATTTCTTCAAGGATATTCATGGTAATATCAATCTCACCGTAACGGTCCAGCTGATCTCGAAAAAGATTCGTCATAACCATATAATTCGGTTTGATCTTTGTAAAAATATGTCTGGTAGATGCCTCATCTACTTCAATACAGGCATAATCCGCATCAATATGTCCATTCATTCCGGCACTAAGTGCAAACGCAGCCACAACACCGTTCAGCATATTGGATCCGGTGTGATTGCAGATAACTTTGTTCCCTTCTTCCTCCAGAGCTGCACAGAGCATATTATTGGTAGTTGTCTTACCATTGGTTCCACAGACTACAAAAATGTCTTTCCGTACTTCTGCAGCAAGCTCCTGCAAAATCGGTGGATATATTTTTAATGCAATCTTTCCTGCCCAGGTAACACCCTGACGTCCCAGTAGCTTACAGCCGGCACCGGCAGCTTTTGCTGCCCAGATTGCTGCTATTCTTCGTATGTTCATAGTTTGTATCCTTTTGTTGCTGTATCTTCCGCCACAGCAATTCCTTTTTCTATAAATAGTGTTTGTAAATGATTTTACGCTAAAATGCGAAATTTATCAACCTTATGGAATAAATTAACGGGAATAAAAAAAGAGATGCCTCCGAAGAGACATCCCTTGATCATCATAAAGATTATACTAACTCAATGAGTACTTCCATTGCAGCGTCACCTTTACGCGGTCCAATCTTAACGATTCTTGTGTAACCACCGTTACGTCCAGCGTATTTAGGTGCGATTTCCTCGAACATCTTCTTAGTCATATCGATGTCTTTGGTATTTTTCTTTCTGCCAGCACCTTTTGCAGGTACTTCTTTAACAGAATAGAAAACTTTTGCCATCTGACGACGAGCGTGCAGTCTGGACGGAGCATCTTTAGTGATTTCTTTCTGAACTTCATCGTATACAGTAACTTTCTTACCGTCTACAACTTCTTTTACTCTCTTACCATCAGCATCTTTACGTGCAACTTTTGCAGTTACTGTAACTGTCTCAAAATTGTCTTTTTCACGTACTGCCATAGCGATAAGGCTTTCGGCGATCTTGCGAATTTCTTTTGCTTTTGCTTCAGTGGTAACGATTTTTCCGTGGTACAGAAGATTTGTCACCTGGTTTCTTAACAGAGCTTTTCTCTGATCAGAAGTTCTGCTTAATTTTCTATATTTTGCCATTTTATTTTCCTCCATCTGCGGGACATCCATACATGCTTGTTCGGTCTTACTGTATAAATGCTTAGGCATCCCCGCTCATATTTGCTGAATGAAATTACTCTTCAGTCGGCTGAAGCTGTAATCCCAGTTCTTTCAGTTTAGCAAGTACTTCTTCTAAGGACTTACGACCAAGGTTACGAACCTTCATCATGTCATCAGAAGTTTTGTTGCAAAGTTCTTCTACTGTATTGATACCGGCTCTCTTCAGGCAGTTGTAAGAACGAACGGAAAGTTCAAGCTCATCAATGCTCATTTCAAGAACTTTTTCTTTTTCATTGTCTTCTTTCTCGATCATGACTTCTGCAGTCTTAGCATTCTCAGAAAGATCAATGAAAAGGCTGAGATGTTCGCTCAGTACCTTAGCAGCAAGGCTGACAGCCTCATCCGGATCCAGTGTACCATTGGTATATACATCCAATGTAAGTTTATCGTAATCAGTGATCTGTCCAACACGGGTGTTCTGAACAATCATGTTTACTCGGTCAACCGGAGTATAGATTGCATCTACAGCGAGTACACCGATCGGCATATCGTCTGTTTTGCCCTTGTCAGCACTTACATATCCACGTCCACGTGTGATTGTAAGCTCCATAGCCAATCTGCAGTCTTTGCCGCCGTTCAGAGTAGCAATGACCTGATCTGGATTCATGATTTCGATATCCTGATCTGCCTGAATATCAGCAGCAGTTACGACACCTTTGCCCTCACACTCAATGTATGCGGTCTTTGGTTCATTGTCGGCACTGTTATTCTTGATAGCAAGGCTTTTCAGATTCATGATGATTTCTGAAACGTCCTCTTTCACGCCCGGAATAGAGCTGAATTCATGAAGGACTCCATCAATCTTAACCTGGCTGACTGCTGCTCCCGGGAGGGATGACAGCATAATTCTTCTGAGAGAATTACCAAGTGTAGTTCCATATCCTCTTTCCAGAGGTTCTACTACAAATCTGCCAAATTTTTTATCTTCGGAAATTTCCGTAATTTCGATTTTTGGTTTATTAAAATCAAACACTATAAGTCCCTCCTTCTGGGTTTGTCAACATTTGAGGGTATTTAATTTAAAATGCATTATTTAGAGTACAACTCGACGATAAGCATTTCGTTAACCGGAACATCGATAGCTTCTCTTCTTGGAAGTTCTTTTACAGTTCCGCTTAAAGCTTCCTGATTTACATCAAGCCATTCTGGAACAAGTCTTCCACCTGTTACTTCCAGAATTCCTTTGTATCTTTCAGAACCTTTGCATTTTTCTTTGATTTCGATTGTGTCACCAGCTTTTACAAGGTAAGACGGAATGTTTACACATTTTCCGTTTACAAGTACATGCTTGTGGTCAACGATCTGACGAGCTTCACGTCTGGTTCTAGCAAGTCCCATACGGAATACTACGTTGTCAAGTCTGCTTTCCAGAAGAACCATAAGGTTTTCACCAGTCTGTCCTGGCATTCTGTCAGCTTTGTTGTAGTAGTTGTGGAAAGGTTTTTCCAGAACTCCGTAGATGAATTTTGCTTTCTGTTTTTCTCTTAACTGTAAACCGTACTCAGACATTTTTCTGTTTGCACGTTTTAACTGTCTTGTAGATTTTTTATCAATTCCTAAATAAATCGGATCCAGGCCAAGGGATCTGCATCTTTTCAGAACAGGAACTCTATTTACTGCCATTTCAAGCTACCTCCTAAAATTAGACTCTTCTGCGTTTTGGTGGACGGCATCCGTTGTGCGGAACCGGTGTTACGTCACGGATACTTGTTACTTCAAGACCACATGCCTGAAGTGCACGGATTGCAGCTTCACGTCCTGATCCTGGTCCTTTAACCATAACATCAACAGTTTTTAAACCATGAATTAAAGCAGCTTTTGTTGCAGTCTCAGCTGCCATCTGTGCTGCATAAGGGGTAGATTTTCTTGAACCTCTAAATCCCAGACCACCAGCACTTGCCCATGAAAGAGCGTTTCCTTCGCTGTCTGTCAGAGTAACAATTGTGTTGTTAAAAGAAGACTGGATATGTGCCTGTCCGTGTTCAACGTTTTTCTTAACACGACGTTTTGTTGTCGCTTTTCTGGTTGTCTTTGCCATTTTAAAACTAACCTACACTTTCCTTTATATAATCAATTATACGTTACTTATTTCTTTTTGTTTGCAACGGTTCTCTTAGGACCTTTGCGTGTTCTAGCGTTTGTTTTGGTCTTCTGGCCACGAACCGGAAGTCCTTTACGATGACGGATACCTCTGTAGCATCCGATTTCCTGCAGTCTCTTGATATTCAGAGCGATTTCACGACGAAGATCACCTTCAACTGTCATTGTTTCATCAATTACAGCACTGATTTTCTTAACATCATCATCTGTCAGGTCTCTGACACGAATGTCAGGATTTACACCTGCCTGAGCAAGAATTTTGTCAGCGCTTGTTCTGCCGATACCATAGATATAGGTAAGGCCGATTTCGATACGTTTGTCTCTTGGTAAGTCTACACCAGCTATACGAGCCATGTACTGTTTCCTCCATTTTCTTTTTGGATAGTCTTCTGAATTATACCACTTGCTGTCTCGCAAGGTGAAATGGGGTATATCTTCACAAGCTTCCTGATTTTCTAGTTTCCTAATTGGGGTGCCTCGGTAAAACACCCAGCCGCTTTTGGCGTAAAGCGACCTTTCCGAAATTGTGTCCTCACGGACGCTGTTGCCTCTCGGTATTAGGCAATACATGCTTCTTTAATAAGATATTAAAACAGTTCGAACAACCCTTCCGGGTGTATCAAACTGCAGCCGCACGTTTCACAAACTTGTCAATTAACCCTGACGCTGTTTGTGTTTTGGATTTTCACAGATTACTCTGATAGATCCTTTTCTTTTGATGATCTTGCATTTTTCGCAGATCGGCTTTACAGATGATCTTACTTTCACTGGAAATCCTCCTTTTCCGTAATATAGGCTTGAATCTGCAGTTCATACACACAGTCTTTGCGCGTACATATGATATATTAACACTGTCGATTGGATTATGCAAGCCCTAATTTTAAATTTTTGTTAATTTTTTTGTTGAAGTAGAATGTAGAAATGGTACGTTACGGAGATGAGAAGGATGGTACTTCCTGACACACTGCGATTTCTATATGATTCGTGCGCTTGTTTGATGCCATTCACGCAAACTCGGCTTCGCCTCAAACAGTGCGTTCGGTGGCATCAGCTAGCACAAATCATATGACGAAATCTACGTTTACCGTCTGGAAGTACCATCCTTCTATCTCCTGTCTGTAGCATTTGAATACATAGCAACTGGTGGGTGGTCGATAACGGTAGTTGGTCGCAGACCGCCTTCGGCTAAGCTAATATGTGAAAAATATAAATCAATCGGCTTAGCCTGCCTACTTTGGTTACGTGGAATGCAGATTAAAATCAATAATTTATATATTTATACAGCATAGAGCTTTATAATCAATCCCCTCATAAATGGAAAAACTCCCCCTGTAAGCCGGCGTGGCCAAGAGGGGGAGTTTGAGGGGGACATGCGGCCTTCGCAACTGTGAGCCTGTCCCCCTCAAATCTTTATTTATCTCTCCAGATAATACGTCCCTTAGAAAGATCATATGGAGAAAGTTCTATTGTTACTTTATCTCCAGGAAGAATACGGATAAAGTTCATACGCAGCTTTCCGCTGATATGTGCCAGCACTACATGCTTGTTTTCCAGTTCTACTTTGAACATCGCATTAGGCAGCTTCTCTAATACGGTACCTTCCACTTCGATTACATCTGCTTTAGACATTATAAACCTCCTGTGTCATCTGTCATTTTGTAAGAGTCAGAATTTCCGGTTCTCCATCCGTGATCAGAATGGTGTTTTCATAATGTGCAGAAAGTGAACCGTCCATCGTTACAACCGTCCACTCATCATCTTCCCACGCTACATCTGCGCGTCCAAGATTGATCATCGGTTCGATTGCAAGTGTCATACCCGGCATCAGCTTGATGCCTCTACGTTTCTGTGGGAAATTCGGGATCTGCGGATCTTCATGAAGATGAGTTCCGATTCCGTGTCCTACCAGGTCACGTACGATTCCGTAGTTGAATTTTGCAGCATATGCACCAATTGCCTTGGAAACATCGTTCAGATGATTTCCGGCTTTTGCAAATTTGATTCCTTCAAAAAAGCTCTGTTTTGTAACTTCCATCAGCTGTTTTGCTTCCGGAGATACCTCACCGACTGCATAAGTACGCGCTGCATCTGAATGATATCCTTTATAGATCAGTCCGGCGTCAATCTTTACAAGATCGCCTTCCTGGATGATCTTCTGTCTGGACGGGATTCCATGTACGACTTCATCATTCAGACTGATGCAAAATGATGCTGGAAAGCCCTGATAATTTTTAAAGTTCGGAATGCAGCCCATAGAGCGGATCATATCCTCACCAATTCGATCCAGTTCTTTTGTGCTGATTCCCGGCTTAATGTGAGAAGCCAATTCATCATGAACCTGTTCCAGTAAATGACCGGCATGTCTCATAAGCTCAATTTCATGTTCTGACTTAATAGAAACTGACATCTTTATTCTCCCAAGATTTCGACGATTGCCTGGAAAACTTTATCCAGTGCAGCTGTTCCGTCTACCGTCTTCAAAACACCCTGTTTTGTGTAATAGTCAATCAGCGGCTGTGTCTGTTCATGATAAACCTTCAGACGTTTGGAAACGGTTTCTGGTTTATCGTCATCACGGAGTACAAGATTTTCTCCACAGGTATCGCAAACATCTTCTACCTTCGGTGCAGCATATACAATATGATAAGTTGCTCCACATTTCAGGCATGCTCTTCTTCCTGACATGCGGTTCACAATATTGTCATCCGGTACATCTACATCAATTGCGTAGTCAATTTTGCTTCCCAGTTTTTCAAGAGCGGCTGTCAGGCATTCTGCCTGAGGAATCGTTCTCGGGAAACCATCCAGTACGTATCCGTTCTTTGCATCATCCTGCTGAATTCTGTCTACTACAAGATCACAGGTTAATTCATCTGGTACTAAAAGTCCCTGATCCATATATGTCTTTGCTTTTTTCCCCAATTCAGTACCATTTTTGATGTTTGCACGGAAAATATCCCCAGTGGAAATGTGCGGAATTCCATATTTTTCAGCAATTTTCTTTGCCTGTGTTCCCTTTCCAGCTCCCGGTGCACCTAACATAATAATACGCATAATAAATACCCTCCTTTTTCTTTATGAAGCATAAGCTTTATAGAAATTTCCATAAAGCAAAAAAAGACTGTGATGCTTTCACACCACAGCCTTCGTTTTAGCTGTTCAGAAAGCCTTTGTAATTGCGGACAAGCAACTGAGACTCGATCTGCTTCAATGTTTCAAGGACAACACCAACGACGATGATGATAGATGTTCCACCAAATGAAACATGTGCTCCAAATACACCATTGAAGAAGAACGGAATTACTGCCACAATAATCAGGCCTACCGCACCTATAAATATAATATAATTAAGCATTTTAGTCAAATAGTCTGATGTTGGTTTTCCAGGACGAATACCTGGGATAAAACCACCCTGCTTTTTGATATTATCTGCGACTTCCAACGGATTAAATGTGATAGAAGTGTAGAAATATGCAAAGAATACACAAAGTACAATGTATACAAGCAGTCCCCAGCTATACTGTGGCTGGGATGGATTACACCAGTTACTTGAAGAAAGACCTCTCAGAATCTCGCTTCCGATGCCTGTTCCGTTTGTCTTACCGGCAAACTGCGCGATAACACCCGGGAATGACATGATTGAGGAAGCAAAGATGATCGGGATAACACCTGCGGTGTTAACTTTCAATGGGATGTTGGTGGCCTGGCCGCCCATCATCTTTCTGCCAACCATCTTTTTGGAGTACTGAACAGGAATCCTTCTCTCTGCTCCATTAAGAATAAGGACAAATACAACTACAACCATAATGATTGCAAAAATAATCACTCCTGCAAGCATTCCTTTTGCAATTGTTTTTCCCTTAATAAAGTTCTCATAAAGAGTTGTCATATCACTTGGAATTCTGGATACGATATTAACCGCAAGAACGATAGAAATACCATTTCCAACACCCTTTTCTGTGATACGTTCACCGATCCACATCAGCATAGCAGAACCGGCTGTAAGGCTGGCGATTACTACAACTGCCTTTAAGAAATTCATATCTTTTACGATATTTCCACGGCTGAATCCGATTGTCATGGCAATAGACTCAAAAAGAGCCAGACCAACTGTGACATAACGGGTAATCGCAGTCATTTTTTTTCTTCCCTCTTCACCATCTCTGTGCATTTCCTCCAGAGCAGGAATTGCAATTGTCAAAAGTTGGATAATAATGGAAGATGTAATGTATGGTGTGATGTTCAACGCAAAAACAGACATGCTTTCAAAGGAACCACCGGTGAATGCATCAAAGAAATTGAATGCATCACCGGTATTGCTCTTGAACCACTGTTTGAATACGCTGCCATCCACACCCGGGATGGGAAGCTGCGAACCTATACGGATGACAAAGATCATCGCTAACAGGTAGAGAAGCTTACGTCTCATCTCTTTCACTCTAAAAGCACTTTTAAGAGTCTCAAACATTAGATCACCTCTACTGTACCACCTGCAGCTTCGATTTTTGCTTTTGCGGTTTCGCTGACAGCATTTACTTTTACATTAAGTTTTTTGGTCAGCTCACCGTTTCCAAGAATTTTAACACCGTCTCCGGCTTTGGAAATTGCACGGCTCTCCAGTAAAGTTTCAACGGTAACATCTGTACCATCTTCGAAACGATTAAGAACGTCTACATTGATTGCGATGATTTCTTTAGAATTTCTATTCTTGAAACCTCTCTTCGGAAGACGTCTGTATAAAGGCATCTGTCCACCTTCAAATCCCGGTTTCTTATGTCCGGAACGAGCTAACTGTCCTTTGTGTCCTTTTCCGGCTGTTTTACCGTTTCCGGATCCATGTCCACGGCCTCTTCTGAAGTTATCACTATGTTTAGAACCTTCTGCTGGTCTTAAGTTTGATAATTCCATCTTTGGCACCTCCTTTTATTATTCAATCTCTGGAAATTATTATGCTTCTTCTACTTTTACAAGATGCTGAACCTGCTGGATCATTCCTCTTGTAGCTGCATTGTCAGGCATTTCAACTGTTTTGTGCATTTTTGTAAGTCCCATAGCTGCTACAGTTTTTTTGTGTTTCGGAACTGCACCGATTGGAGACTTAACAAGTGTAACTTTTAATGTGTTTGCCATTATTTTGTCCTCCTTATGCCAGAATCTCTTCTACAGATTTTCCGCGAAGTTTTGCAACTTCTTCCGGAGTTTTCAGTTTGCTTAATCCTTCGATAGTAGCCAGAACTACGTTCTGCTTATTTCTGGATCCCATACATTTTGTACGGATATTTTTGATTCCTGCAAGCTCGATGACTGCACGGGCTGGACCACCAGCGATAACTCCAGTACCTTCCGGAGCACGTTTCAGAAGCATTTCAGCACTTCCGAATTTACCTACATAGTCATGAGTGATGGAATTGTTCTCATCTCTTGCAACTGTAACCAGTTTTTTCATGGCATCTTCTTTTCCTTTGCGGATAGCTTCCGGAATTTCAGCTGCCTTTCCTAAACCTGCACCAACATGTCCGTTGCCGTCACCTACAACAACCAAAGCTGTGAAACGGAAGTTACGGCCACCTTTAACAACCTTGGTAACACGTTTGATTGACACTACTTTATCTTCTAATTCTAACTGACTAGCATCAATAAGATTATTTTTCCATGTGTCTTTTTCCTCCCTTTTAGAATTTCAGCCCAGCTTCTCTTGCTGCGTCTGCCAGTGCTTTAACTTTACCGTGGTAGATATAGCCTCCTCTGTCGAAGACAACGCTTTCGATACCTGCTTCAACTGCTTTCTTTCCGATTACAGTTCCAAGGTATGCTGCAGCTTTTACATCATCAGTATTTTCCAGTTCAGCTTTTACATCTTTCTGAAGAGTAGAAGCAGATACTAAAGTTTTTCCCTACAGTGTCATCAATGATCTGTGCATACATATGCTTGTTGGAACGATATACTGCCAGTCTTGGAGTAGTAGCTGTTCCATTGAGATGATGACGGATTCTTCTATGTTTTTTCTCGCGAATTTCCGCTCTGGATGCTTTATTAATCATATTCTCACTCTCCTTATTTATTTCTTACCAGTCTTACCGACTTTACGTCTGATAACTTCATCAGCATACTTGATACCTTTGCCCTTATATGGCTCCGGTCTTCTCTTATCTCTGATTTCAGCTGCATACTGGCCAACTTTTTCTTTGCTGATACCGGAAACGATGATCTTGTTTCCATCAACTTTGGATTCCAGACCTTCTGGATCTTCCATCTCTACCGGGTGAGAATATCCCAGAGAAAGAACAAGTTTCTTGCCCTGTTTCTGTGCTCTATAACCTACACCGTTAACTTCAAGCTCTTTTGTGTAGCCCTCGCTTACACCGATTACCATATTGTGGATCAGGCTTCTTGTCAGACCGTGTAATGCTTTCATTTTCTTAAGATCATTTGGTCTTGTAACTACTACATGACCATCTTCTACTTTGATTTCCATTTCGGTTGGAAGTGCTCTTTCGAGTGTTCCTTTAGGACCTTTAACGGTTACTACGTTACCTGCAGCTACGCTTACTTCAACGCCTGCCGGGATAGCTACCGGAAGTCTTCCGATTCGTGACATAATATTGTCCTCCTTACTTAAATTGTCGGAGAGAATAATTTCTCTCTGTTTTCAGTTTGTATCTATCAAGGAACTTCCTTCAACTAAATTCAGACTGTGCTTCCGCTTGTCTTCATTAAGGTTCGGGAAGAACCTCGCACTAAATTCGCCCGTGCGTTTACACGTAGGGCTCATTAAGTTGCTTTCGGCCTACCAAACGAAGGCAAGAACTTCTCCACCAACCTGAAGTTTACGAGCTTCTTTGTCAGTGATTACACCTTTGTTTGTGGAAAGAATAGCGATTCCAAGTCCGCCAAGTACTCTCGGGAGTTCATCTTTACCAGCGTAGATACGAAGACCTGGTTTGGAGATTCTCTTAAGTCCTGTAATGATCTTGTCGTTCTTTGTTTCACCATATTTCAGTGTGATGTGGATGGTTTTAAATACACCATCTTCGATCAGATCGTATTTTGCAATGTATCCTTCATCTACAAGGATGTTTGCGATTGCGATTTTCATTTTGGATGCCGGAACATCTACTGTATCATGTTTTGCAGTGTTAGCGTTACGGATTCTTGTAAGCATATCTGCGATTGGATCACTCATTGTCATGTTAGTTTCCTCCTAATTTTTCAGACTTTACATGTCGATATATTTTCTAAATCAAATTACCAAGAAGCTTTTTTAACACCCGGGATCTGACCTTTGTAAGCCAGTTCACGGAAGCAGATACGGCAGATACCGTATTTTCTCAGGTATGCATGTGGACGTCCACAGATTCTGCAGCGGCTGTATTCTCTTGTGGAGAATTTCTGTTTGCGCTGCTGTTTGATTTTCATTGCTGTTTTAGCCATTCGAATTCTCCTCCTTATTTAGCAAAAGGCATATTGAACTGAGTTAACAGCTCACGAGCCTCTTCGTCTGTCTTAGCAGTTGTAACGAAGATGATATCCATACCTCTTACTTTGTCTACCTTATCATACTCAACTTCTGGGAAGATCAGCTGTTCTTTAATTCCCAGTGCGTAGTTTCCTCTGCCATCGAAAGCGTTTGGATTAACACCACGGAAGTCACGTACACGAGGAAGAGCAAGGTTGATCAGACGATCAGCGAACTCATACATCTTCTCGCCTCTTAAGGTAACCTTACAACCGATTGGCATACCCTCTCTGATTTTGAAGTTAGCTACAGATTTTTTAGCTTTTGTTGCGATTGCTTTCTGGCCTGTGATCAGTTCCATATCAGCGATTGCTGCATCAAGAAGCTTAGCGTTTTCTTTAGCTTCACCAACACCCATATTGATAACGATCTTATCGAGTTTTGGCACTTCCATAACGTTTTTATATCCAAATTTTTTGGTCATGGCATCCATGATCTCATTTTTGTAAAGTTCTTTTAATCTACTCACCTGTCATGCCTCCTCTCTTAATTAATCGATAACTTTACCTGTTGCTTTTGCAACACGTACTTTTTTGTCTCCATCCATCTGGAATCCAACTCTTGTAGCTTTTCCGTCAACAACGAGCATTACGTTGGAAATATGAAGAGCAGCTTCTTTTGTTGTGATTCCGCCAGCCTGGTTTGCAGCTGATGGTTTGTTGTGCTTTGTAACCATGTTGATACCTTCAACGATTACGGTGTTGTCTTTTACGTTAACGGCAAGAACTTTTCCTTCTTTGCCTTTATCTTTTCCAGCGATTACTTTAACAGTATCGCCTTTTTTAATTTTCATAGCTGACATTAGGCACCCTCCTATAATACTTCCGGAGCTAAGGAAACGATCTTCATGAATTTTTTCTCACGAAGTTCTCTGGCAACTGGTCCAAAGATACGTGTTCCTTTCGGAGTTAAATCGTCTTTAATGATTACGGCTGCATTTTCATCGAAACGGATGTAAGATCCATCTTTACGACGAGCGCCTTTTTTTGTACGAACTACAACAGCTTTTACTACATCGCCTTTTTTAACAACACCGCCTGGTGTTGCATCTTTAACAGTAGCAACGATAGTATCACCGATGTTAGCATATCTTCTTGTAGAGCCACCCATAACACGAATACAAAGGATTTCTTTTGCACCAGTGTTGTCGGCAACTTTCAGTCTTGTTTCCTGCTGAATCATACTGGTTTCCTCCTTATTTCACTTTCTCTACAATTTCAACCAGTCTCCATCTTTTGTCCTTGGACAGCGGTCTGGTTTCCATAACTTTAACGGTATCACCGATATTGCACTCATTGTTTTCATCATGAGCTTTAAGTTTATATGTTCTCTTTACGATTTTTTTGTAAAGAGGATGTTTTACATGGTCTTCGATAGCAACAACAATGGTCTTGTCCATCTTATTGCTGACAACCTTACCCACACGGGTCTTTCTCAGATTTCTTTCCACGATTATTTCCTCCTATATATCACTATTTCGCAGCGTTTGCCTGCTCAGTGATTACTGTCTGGATTCTGGCAATATTTTTGCGAACCTCTTTGATTCTGCTTGTATTGTCTAACTGATTGGTTGCATTCTGAAATCTCAGATTGAAAAGTTCTTTTTTAGCAGCTACTAATTCTTCATTTAATTCTGCAGCTGATTTTGCCTTTAAATCTTCTACGAATTTATTAATTTTCACTGTTATCACCGCCTTCTAAGTCTGCACGAGAAACGATTTTACATTTACATGGTAACTTGTGCATCGCAAGACGTAATGCTTCACGAGCGATTTCTTCAGAAACGCCTGCGATTTCGAACATTACACGTCCTGGCTTAACAACTGCTACCCAGTACTCAAGGGAACCTTTTCCGGAACCCATACGTGTTTCTGCTGGTTTCGCTGTTACTGGTTTATCCGGGAAAATCTTAATCCAAACCTGGCCACCACGTTTGATATAACGAGTCATGGCAACACGGGCTGCTTCGATCTGATTAGATCTGATCCAGCAAGGTTCGGTAGCAACAAGACCGAATTCACCATAATTGATTTTGTTACCTCTGAGGGCTTTACCTTTCATGGTGCCACGGAACTGTTTACGACGTTTTACTCTTTTTGGCATTAACATTATTTATCGCTCCCTTCCTTATTTCCTTTAGTAGGAAGTACTTCACCGTTGTATACCCAAGCTTTTACACCAACTTTTCCGTAAGTTGTGTCTGCTTCTGCAAATCCGTAATCAATGTCTGCACGAAGTGTCTGAAGCGGAATAGTTCCTTCGCTGTAGAACTCTGTACGAGCCATATCAGCTCCACCAAGACGTCCGGATACGGATGTTTTGATTCCTTTTGCTCCAGCTTTCATTGTTCTCTGCATTGTAGATTTCATAGCACGTCTGAAGGAGATACGGTTCTCAAGCTGCAGTGCAATGTTTTCAGCAACAAGCTGAGCATCTCTGTCCGGTCTCTTTACTTCTTTGATATCTACGATCAGTTTCTTATCTGTATATTTCTGTAATTCAGCTTTAACTTTTTCGATCTCAGAACCGCCCTTACCGATTACGATACCCGGTTTAGCAGTATAGATGATGATCTTAACTCTGTCAGATGCTCTTTCGATCTCGATTTTAGAAACACCTGCGCTGTAAAGTTTTTTCTTTAAAAATGTTCTGATATTATAATCTTCAACCAGGTAATCTGCAAAATCTGCTTCTGCATACCATCTGGAATCCCAATCCTTGATAACACCGACTCTAAGGCCATGTGGGTTAACTTTCTGTCCCATGCTTTTCCTCCTTATCTTTCATCCAGCACGATGGTGATATGGCTTGTTCTCTTCTCGATTCTGTAAGCTCTACCCTGTGCTCTTGGCTGAATTCTCTTCATTGTAGGTCCTTTATCTGCATAGCAGGCTGCAACGTAGAGGTTGTCTGCATTCATTCCGTTGTTGTTTTCAGCATTTGCAATTGCTGACTCAAGAAGTTTCTTGATAACGCTGGAAGCGTATCTTGGGTTGTATGTTAAGATACCAAGTGCTGTCTGCACATCTTTACCGCGGATTACATCTAACACGTAGCAGGCTTTCTGAACAGAAATTCTTGCATAAGATAATTTTGCAGACGGTCTTGTCTCTCTATTACTCTCATTTCTGGCTCTTTTTATCTGGCTTCTATGTCCCTTTGCCATTTTAAAGTGCCTCCTTTCCTCTTTCTCTCAATATCAGGTTAACCTGTCCGCTGTCTTGTGGGCAGCAGACAGAATATAAAGTCAAATACTAGCGAACACCGGATTTCTTTTCGTCTTTTCCGTGTCCTCTGTAAGTTCTGGTTGCAACGAACTCACCGAGTTTGTGGCCAACCATATCTTCTGTTACATATACCGGCACGTGTTTTCTTCCGTCATGGACAGCGATTGTGTGTCCTACGAAGGACGGGAAGATTGTAGAACGGCGTGACCAGGTTTTGATAACGGATTTGTCATTTGCAGCGTTTAATGCGTCTACTTTTTTAAGTAAGCTGGCATCTGCAAAAGGTCCTTTTTTCAGTGAACGAGACATGCTTAATCCTCCTTATTATTTCGATAATGCTTTTCCATCGCGTCTTCTTACGATGAGCTTGTTGGACGGTTTGTTTTTCTTTCTTGTCTTCAGACCAAGAGCAGGTTTTCCCCATGGAGTACATGGACCTGGACGACCGATACCGGTCTTTCCTTCACCACCACCATGTGGATGGTCATTCGGGTTCATTACGGAACCACGAACAGTAGGTCTGATACCCATGTTACGTTTACGTCCGGCTTTACCGATGTTAATCAGGTTGTGATCTCCGTTTCCGACAACGCCTACAGATGCGCGGCATACGATCGGAACCATTCTCATTTCACCAGATGGCAGACGCAGTGTTGCGTATTTGCCTTCTTTAGCCATTAACTGAGCGCCGTTTCCAGCAGAACGAACCATCTGTCCGCCCTTTCCAGGATGAAGCTCAATGTTGTGTACCATAGTACCAACCGGGATAAGCTCTAATGGTAAGCAGTTACCAACACGAACTTCTGCATCAGCTCCGTTCATAACTTTCTGACCTACTTTTAAGCCTTCCGGTGCAAGGATATATGCTTTCTCGCCATCTACATAAGAGATTAAAGCGATGTTTGCTGTTCTGTTTGGATCATACTCGATGGAAACTACTGTTGCAGGGATTCCATCTTTTCTTCTCTTGAAGTCGATGATTCTGTATTTTCTTCTGCTTCCGCCTCCGCGGTGTCTAACTGTAATCTTACCCTGGTTGTTACGTCCAGCGTTTTTCTTTAAAGACACGGTAAGAGATTTCTCTGGTGTAGATTTTGTAATCTCTGAGAAATCGGAACCAGTCATATGTCTTCTAGACGGTGTATATGGGTTATAACTTTTGATTCCCATTTTTGTTCTCCTTTCAAATTTGTCCTCACGCTTTTGAATGCGTATACTCGCGATAATCAGAGTGCCGAGGATTCATAAGAAGCAAAGCTTCCGAAGTGGCACTCGTACCGCATGGCTATCAATTAAAGTCCTTCGAAGATTTCGATATCTTTGCTGTCTTCTGTCAGAGCTACGATAGCTTTTTTGGTTTTAGCAGTTGTTCCAACTGTCATACCACGGCGTTTTTTCTTTCCATCCATATTCATGGTGTTAACGCTCTTTACTTTTGTTCCTTCGAACATTTTCTCTACAGCTTCTTTAATCTGAGATTTGTTTGCTTCCGGATGAACTAAGAAAGTGTATTTCTTTTCAGCCATTGCATTCATAGATTTTTCTGTAATCACTGGTTTCTTGATTACGTCATAGTACTTGATATCAGCCATTATGCATATACCTCCTCGATGGATGCTACAGCATCTTTGGTTACGATTACGGTGTTGTGGTTCATAACATCGTATACGTTGATAGTACTTGGAGTTGCAGTCTGAACATCAGTGATGTTTCTTGCGGAAAGGATTACGTTCTTGTCATCTGTTGCTGTGATAACCAGAGCTTTCTCAGCTTTCAGGTTTGTAAGAACTTTCTGCATTTCCTTTGTCTTAACATCTGCTAATGTAAGAGCATCAACAACTACTAATTTATTGTCCTGAACTTTGGAAGTCAGAGCAGATTTTAAAGCAGCTCTTCTTTCTTTCTTGTTCATTTTTACTTCATAATCTCTTGGTACCGGAGCGAATACAACACCGCCGCCAGTCCACTGTGGTGCACGGATGGAACCCTGTCTAGCATGACCTGTTCCTTTCTGTCTCCACGGTTTTCTTCCGCCGCCGCTTACTTCAGAACGTGTTTTAGCTTTCTGAGTACCCTGGCGATTATTTGCAAGCTGACGAACAACAGCAAGGTGAACAAGATGCTCATTGACTTCTACGCCGAATACTGCATCATTCAGTTCCATTGTTCCAACTTCGTTGCCTTCCATATTATAAACAGTTACGTTTGCCATTTGTGTGCTCCTCCTTTCTTATTATAAGGACTTTACTGTCTCTTTGATAGTAACCAAAGATTTCTTAGGTCCTGGAACAGCACCTTTAACTAACAGTAAGTTATTTTCTGTATCTACGCGTACGATCTCAAGGTTCTGTACAGTAACCTGAACATTTCCCATATGACCTGGCATGTGTTTTCCTTTGAATACCTTGCTCGGATCAGAACAAGCACCATTGGAACCTGCATGACGGTGATATTTGGAACCGTGAGCCATAGGTCCTCTTGACTGACCATGTCTCTTGATCGCACCCTGGAAACCTTTACCTTTGGAAACAGCTGTTGCATCAATGTGATCGCCGTCTGCAAAGATATCAGCTTTAATTTCCTGTCCTACTGTATATTCAGCAGCGTTATCAAATCTGAACTCTTTAACGAATCTCTTTACTGCAACGCCAGCTTTGTCAAAGTGTCCTTTTTCCGGTTTGTTAACAAGGCTTTCTCTGATGTCTCCGAATCCAACCTGAACTGCTTCGTATCCATCGTTCTCTTCTGTCTTAACCTGAGTTACGACACAAGGACCAGCCTGTAAAACTGTTACCGGAATCAACTGGCCGTCTTCATTGAAGATCTGAGTCATTCCGACTTTAGTAGCTAAAATAGCTTTCTTCATTCTTTCTTCCTCCTTATAGCGGATTACCGATTACCGGCAATCATATAGTAAATAGCTTAATGCTTATAGCATTATCAAATTGGGGTTGATGACTAATTATTTAGTCTTCATCTTGATATCGATGTTAACACCTGCTGGCATTTCCAGTCTTGACAGAGCATCTACTGTCTTCTGTGTTGGTGTAAGGATATCGATCAGTCTCTTATGAGTTCTCTGTTCGAACTGTTCTCTGGAATCTTTGTATTTATGAACGGCTCTTAAGATTGTAACAACCTCTTTCTTAGTTGGAAGTGGAACCGGTCCGCTTACCATTGCTCCGTTCTTTTTAACAGTCTCGATGATTTTTGCTGCTGATGCATCTACTAACTGATGATCATAAGCCTTTAATGTGATTCTCATTACCTGATTTGCCATAAAAAAAGTCTCCTCCTATTCGTACTTTTCAAGCAGTACGACAAGCGGCGACTGTACACATCTCCGTGTGTGTCTTTCGATTTTTTACCACACACGCCATCCCTGGATGGTCTTCTGAACTTGTACAGTGACTTGTCGTCAGTTTTCAAACTTGACATTCGCTCCACGGAAAACCTGCCATCTCTGTGGCAGCAACCTCGCGCTTCATTGCTATCAATGTCACAACAATTGAGAGTATACACGACCTCTCAGAAAAATGCAAGTGTTTTTTTCACTTTTTTTAATATTTTTTTGTACTTGATTCCGTACAATTTTTTATTGAATTTGGGCTTGTATGTCGAAACAAAAAAAAATCAACTTGTCGGCACACTAGTACAGCGAATATTAAGTTTCTGCTGTACTAGTAGCTTTATTATATAGAAACATTACGGAATAGTGAACGACAAGGCCGATATCTGCAGGTCTGCTGACGCAGGACTTCACGATATGATGGAGATCGGATTGTCTACAGTAAAAAGAACGTGTTCCTTCTATATTATATATAGGAAGAAACACGTTCTTTTCATCGTCATATTTTTTCAATCTCTTATTTTATTCTTCAGCAGTCTGTTTCTGCGGATAGACCGGTTTTTCATCCGCAATGATATCGGAATAATCAAATAATGTAACCTTTGTAACATCGTCTCTCACAATATCCGGCGCATCGCCCTGACTTCTGGCTGTCTCGGCAATCTGTGCTGCCGACCATGTCGGAATTACCATACGCCTGATTTCTTCCTGTGCGTTTCCTTCTGTTTCCTCTGCTTCTACCGGTTTTCTGTCCGAAGCATTCATCATCTGTTTCAGCTGCTCTTTTACCTGAGGCACGATCACTTCTGTCTTTCCGGAAACAGGCTCCATATGTATATCACCTGCATCCAGTTTCGTCTGTACAGATTCTTCCTGCTTTACCGGTACATCCGCCGTAGCTGCTGCAATCTCTTTTCTGAGAAGTTCATGGGCTTCGCTTGTCGCAGTCTGAATTGTTTCCGGCTGCGCAGGCTTCACAGGTTCCAACTCATCTTCATAGATTTCATCCACAAAACCGCCTGTTTTAATTTTCTTTCGTTCCGGAGCCTTTCCTTTCCTGCGTGCCCTTTCCTCTTTCTTAATCTGGCGCTCCTCTTCTTTATAACGCTTCTCTCTTGCCTTCTCTTCTCTCTTAAGTTCCTTCTTGCTCTTAACATATCCGGGTTCTGTATCTGTTTCATCATAATCATCCTGCGGTTCTTTTTTCAGAAGTTCCGCAACTATATACAGAATTACCAGGAAAAGGACGGCAAGTCCGAGAATAATAAGTCCCTCTATGCTTTCTGTTGCAAGAAGGAGATATCCTGCATATCCTACTGTGATCACAACCTTCGGTATGTAATCCTTCACCTCAACGGCAACAGGTTCTGCATTTTTGTCACTGGAATCTATCACCTTAAAAATATGATTCTTTTTATCCATTTCCGTAATCATATAACGGTATGCTTTAGAATCAGTCTGATACAGAATAGAATCGCCAACCGCTGCCTCTTTGATCTTTACCGGAATTGCATAAGTAACCGATCCCATGGGCAGATTCGTTTCTTTACCAGAATCATCCATAATCTCTGTCGTAATTCCCAAAAACGGCGGAACTGCCAGCCCGACAACACAGACAATGGTGCATATCACTATAAAATGTACAATAAATTTCAGAAATTTTGACATTTGTTACGCTCCTCATTTCTACTCTTTTCGCTCATTATACCCTGTTTTATCTTTATGGTCAATCTAATGTTATTGTTATGGCAATGCAATTGATTGCTGTGTTACTGTTCACACACCACTATCCCGAGACATACAAGCCAAAATTCCATTGCCGTAGGCAATCTGGAATGAATTTTGGCTACGTTACTGTGAACGAAGTGAACAGTAACATTGCTGTCGTATACACGACAAAACACATCCGAAAAGCGGTCTTCCCTTCCGGATGTGTTCTATCCTGAATACTATTTGATCACTGATTACTTAAGTACTGCTCAATACCTGCCATAGCAGCTTCCTCATCCTCACCATTTGCAGATAAAGTAATTTCTTCCCCTGCATCAAGCCCAAGCGTCATCATACCCATAATGCTCTTTGCATTCACGCGCTTCTTTCCAATCTCTACATAAATCTCACTGTTGAACTGACTAGCCACCTGTACCAACTGTGCCACCGGACGCGCTTCCAGACCTGTGGATAAATTGATGGTGATTGGTTTTTTGATCATAATAATTCTCCTCCTTGTTTCTCCCGCAGTTCGTCAGCCATTGCACTCAGCTTTCTCAGTCTGTGATTGACTCCCGATTTGCCCACCTGCGGGCTTAACATCATTCCTAATTCTTTTAGTGTAGCTTCCGGATACTGCATCCGAAGTTCAGCAACCTGTGCAAGTCCTTCATTAAGCTGCTCAAATCCTATTTTCTGCCGGACCAGCTTAATATCCTCCATCTGCTTGACGGCTGCATTTACGGTTTTATTAATATTCGCAGTTTCACAGTTTACTTTTCTGTTTACTGAATTTCTCATTTCCTTCAGTATGCGGATGTTCTCCAGGTCCATCAATGCCACATTAGCTTCCATAACAGCAAGCATGTCAACAATCTGCGCACCTTCTTTCACATAGACCACATGTGATTTCTTACGCTGTACGATTTTGGCATCTACTGAAAAACTGCGGATGATCGTCTGTAGCTGCTCTGCTCTTTTTGCATCAGAACATACAATCTCAAAATGATATCCCTTCTCAGGATCACTGATTGAACCGGATGCTAAAAAAGCTCCCCTGATAAACGCCCGTTTGCAGCAATTCTGCTGTACCACCAGCATATCCGACAATACAAGCGTACCCTGGTCGATACTGTTCGTGACAAGCCGCAGTGCCTGAAAAATTACCTGGATTTCTTCGGGATCAGTTATTTCTATTGTATATACCTTCACCCGTTTCAGGTGACTGTTCTCACGTACAAATATCTTTGTTTCTATATTAAATGTTTTTTGCAATAATGTAAAGCACTTTCTTGCAACTGCTTCATTTTCCGTCTGGATTTTCAGTTTACTGTCCCCTGAAAAACATTCCATTTTCCCACAGGAACATAAAATAGCAGCCAGTTCTGCCATTTTGCAATGTCTGGCCAATCCAATCTGTCTGGAAAGTTCTTCCTTCACCATCCCTGAAAAAGACATCTCTCCTTTATCATCCTTCCTGTTTTCTGACCAGTCGGTCTTTCTGTGCATCTCTGTGTTCCAGCCTGAATCCGTATTTTGTATTTCCAGACAATCTGGAATAAAGTTCTCTTGCCAGCGTGACGGAACGATGCTTGCCGCCTGTACATCCAATTGCGATCACCAGATTTGTCTTTCCCTCTTTCACATAATTCGGAATAAGGAAATTGATCATATCTTCCAGTTTATCCGCAAATGTCCTGGCTATATCACAATCCATTACATAATTAAAAACCCTGTCATCCAGCCCTGTCAGCGGTCTGAGTTCGTCCACATAGTATGGATTCGGCAGGAAACGCACGTCAAACACGAGATCCGCATCTGCCGGTATTCCATATTTAAATCCAAATGACAGTACAGAAATCATCATATTGCAGAAATCCTGATTATCTACAAATATCCTGTCGATCTCCTGTTTCAGTTCTCTTGTCAGAAGATTGCTGGTATCAATGATATAATCCGCACGCTCTTTCAGAAAACGCATCTTCTCTCTTTCCATCCGGATTCCATCATCCACTCTTCCCCCCATTGCAAGAGGATGACTTCTGCGGGTTTCTTTATAACGTTTGACCAGAACACTGTCCTGCGCATCCAGAAACAGGATTTCAAAATCATACCCTGCCTTTTTCATTCTGTCCAGTACAATCTCCAGCTCATCCAGAGAACGCCCGCTTCTTGCATCGATCCCCAGTGCAACATTCTGCACATCTTCTCCATGTATCTCAGGCATCAGTGATGCAAATTTCTCCAGTAAAGGGATTGGCAGATTGTCTACACAAAAATACTTCGCATCCTCCAACATTTTCAATGCAGATGTTTTTCCTGCTCCCGATACTCCTGTAACTATTACAAAACGCATTTTCTATCTCCCGTCACTTCTTAATCTCATCTGTTGCACATTGGTCTTTGGTCTTTGCACTCTGTTCACAGTACTTTTTCGATTCAGTCAGATCAAAATTTTCCAAGAAATTTCACTTCCGGTTCAAGAGTTACGCCAAACTGTTCTTTTACTTTATCCTGTACATCTCTGAGCAGTCTGCACACATCTGCTGCAGTTGCATTATCTTTATTGATCACAAACCCACAGTGCTTCTCGGAAACCTGTGCACCGCCTGTCTGGTATCCTCTCAGCCCTGCATCCATGATCAGCTTTCCGGCAAAATACCCTTCAGGACGTTTGAATGTGCTTCCCGCACTTGGAAATTCAAGAGGCTGTTTGCTTACTCTCTGTTCTGTCAGTTCTTTCATTCTTGCTTTTATGGCTTCCTGATTCCCCTGTTCAAGAACGATCACTGCGCTCAACACCAGATATCCTTTTGTTTTCACAAGACTTGTGCGATATCCCATTTCCAGCTTCTCTGCCGGAAGTACGAGAATTTCTCCTGCAGCTGTCATAACAGTTACTTCTTTCAGCACATCTTTCATTTCACCGCCATAGGCACCTGCATTCATGACAACTGCACCGCCTAATGTGCCGGGAATTCCTCCGGCGAACTCAAATCCTGTCAGCGACGCATTTTTGGCTGCCGCCGCGATCTGTGACAGCAGAGCTCCTGCTGTTGCATGGATTTCATTTCCTTTTACTGTAATATCACCATAATTTCTGTAAAGCTGAATAATGACACCCCTGTATCCTTCATCGCTTACCAGAAGATTACTTCCATTTCCAAGAATGAAATATGGCAGTTCTTCATTTTTGCATATCTTCAGAATCCCGCTCAGTTCTTCCTCAGAAGACGGAAGCAAAAAGTAATCTGCCGGACCGCCAATCCGAAATGTGGTATGACGTTTCATGGGTTCATCCACTTTCACTTTCTCTTCTCCCAGCAGATCATTAAATTTCTCTATTATATTCTGATTCACAGATTTCATTCCTCAATCTTTCTATATTTATTATGATTTGTTATGTTTCTTTTGACGTTTTCATTCTGTCGGATTTTCCGAACAGTTCCTGCAGCGTCAGATAATACAGTCATTATACTGTTACTGTTCACTCCGTTCTCAGTAACTTAGCCAAAATTCATTCCAGATTGCCTGCGGCAATAGAATTTTGGCTTGTATGTCTCGGGATTTTGGCATATTCATGCCAAAATACCTCGCGGGATAGCGGTGTGTGAACAGTAACATTATACTATCTCTCTCTCCAAAAGTACAGTTATTCATACACTCTTTTGCTGCCGGATATATTACCAAGGTTACTGTTCACTCTGTTCTCAGTAACAAATGAATGACAGTGTATATATTTTTATATTTCTGCCATAATACATATCACAGATATATCTGTCCGGTGCTTCACAATAACAGACTGCCGGACAGTTACCCGAAAACTTCTTTTGTTGTCGGCAGGATCGGAGGCACTTATGTTAGAGCAGATTTTTCTCGGATTTACAGGACTATGTTCCGGTTTTATTATTGCCGGAGGACTAACCGGTCTTATGATCGGCCTTTCTATTATTCCCAGATATGCAGGAATTACCCACACAGCAGATCATATATTGCTGTACGAAGACATCACATTCTGGGGAACAGAACTTGGAAACCTGTTCTTTCTTTTTCACTGGAATATCCGGTTCGGCACCCCGTTTCTGATTCTGTACGGGCTCTTTTCAGGGATTTTCCTTGGTGGATGGATCATGGCCCTGGCAGAGATGGCAGATATTTTCCCTATCTTTGCCAGAAGAAGCAGATTCCAGAGAGGTCTTTCTTTTACAATCCTGTGCATAGCCGCCGGCAAAACTGTCGGAGCACTGATTTACTATTATAACGGATGGCTGCCATAATTTCCAGCTAATCTTTAACATCAGTGCCAAAAAAGCAGCAATCGATTACTCTTTACTCCGTTCTCAGTAACCTGGTGTACCGACAAGTTGATTCTTGAAACAATCTTGCAGGATAAATTTTTTTATTTCAAGGCGGAGGAAGGAGGCGTAGCGGTGGCTACGGCGACCGACGACAACGCGGAAATAAGAAATTTAGACGCAAGATTGTTCTAGAAATCAACTTGTTGGTACACTAGTTTTATTACCCATTTTTGCATACAAAAAGGACACCTTCCAAAATCTGCCAGTGTCCCTACTATATTTCTTTAAAATCACACATCTATATAGTATAAAAGGTATCGGAATCTCTTCTGTTCAAACATCTTTTCCATATATTATGATGATATGGAAACAGTGGCAACCGGCTGACATGGTCAAACTTTCTGACTTTAGTCCCTTCTGGCTTTGCGTCCCTGCCTTTCAACAGGTTTGCCTTTAAAATAATTTTCAGTTTTCCAAAAATAAAATACCATGTGGCTTTTCTTACCGTCAATAATATTTTGGTGGAAAATTTACATATATTTTAACCGAATCAAGTAAGTCCCATGCGGAGGTTACGAAAAGCAATAAAGCAGTGGGTGAGGACCTGCTGTTTATTTTTCTAATCCCGCGGAAAAAATGCCCATTCGCCATTTCCAACATACCCTCTTTCATACCGCCTATGATAAAATCGAATCTATAAACATGGAAAGTTACTGTCCAGTTAACCCCTGAACAGTAACGGTTCCAATACACACTTTTTATTCCGTATGGTTCTTTCCGGTTTTCCACATAAACTGTTAGTAAAACTGGTATCTTTTTTCTTAAAAGCGAAATCTCTGCAACATTCCTGACAAATCAGAGGGGATACTGCAATGTATAATGTGCATTGCCGGTATCCCCTCTGATTTATTCAACCATTATTCACAATTTTTTATTTCATTTTAACTTTTCTGACATTTGACCATTCGCTGAATGTTTTTGAATTATCCTCAGAAGTACGGTTCCATGCATGTAAACCAATATAATAAGTACCTGATTTAACATTCTTAAATGTAACAGTTACCGTATTTCCTTTTATCTTCTTTACATAATAATTTTCTCCGGAAACAGCAGGACGTTTCTGTCCGTTAGTTTTAGTAAGGGTATCACTGAGAACTACATCATAGCCCTGAGCGTTTTTGCTCTTCGTATATTTTACTGTCACTGTGGAACCTTTAACAGTTACCTTACTGATCACAGGTGTCTGTGGCGTAATGGCACTCACATCTACTTTATGGATCTCAGACCACTGTCCAAATACTTTTTTGCCATCTTCACCCTTAAGCCATGCGTGACACGCTACATACCAGGTTCCCTTATCCATATATGCAAATGCAGACTTCAGGTCTTCCTGATTTTTCAGGACCTTTGTATACTGTCTTGTTTTAAGCATATCCTCAGAGGTGCCGATTACATAATCATAGTTAAGAGCACCCTTACACTCTTCATTCAGCACCATTTTTACAGAGTTTTTGGAAACAGATACATTCTTTATAACTGCTTTTGCAGGTCTGGTATAATTTCCGTCTGAATCTGTGATACTTCCGTCTGTACTGTAAATATTTCCTTTTGTATCTGTTACAGTTTCATCTTTATTTACAGTTGGCTTTTTACCATCTGCATCAGGTGTCAGCTTCGTGCCATCCGGAAGTGTTACAGTTCCATCTGAACTGATCACGATTCCTTTTGGTGTAACGAGATTTCCATTCTTATCTTTCTCAGTCCCCTCCGGGTAAGTATCCGGTATCGGAGTAACAGTTGGTGCTGGCGTTACTGATGGATTTACCGATGGTGATGGATTTACCGATGGTGATGGTTTTACCGATGGTGTCGGATTTACCGATGGTGTTGGATTTACGGTCTGTATGATTGTAGTGTCTGATATGGTACAGTTCTGAATTTTATCATCCGGTGTTTTTGTAATGTCACTCCAATATGTATCCGGAGCAGATTCATTGTTGGAAGTTATTTTTTTACCATTTACTGCTGTTCCTTTTGTAGAAGGAGATATAGTGACAGATTCAGTATACGCTTTGCCTGGTTCCGCATTTTTGTTCATAAATAAATAAGCAGAACCTCCTTCCAGATATGCTTTTGCTGTTTCTACATTTCCGGTGCCCTCAACTGCATTGCCACCGTTATCACCATCTCCTCGTCCTGCAACAGCAATCAACGTTCCTGCTCCGGAAATCGTTCCTTTGTTAAGAATCACCGCTGCACCGCCAACTGAAGTAGTTGCTTTGTTTCCTCCGCCGTATGCTGCAAGCTGGCTGCCCTCGCCAATAGTAAGTGTTCCGCTGCTGACTTTCAGGGCCGGCTGTCCGCTGTAGCTTTTTTCTGTGGCAGGATCTGTTCCTGTGCCAGCTTCATCACCTTTGATATATACTTTTCCTTCCACCTTTACATTTCCGTTTGTCACAACAACAGGTGATGTATTGTGACGTACCTGTGTTCCATTGGGAAGGAAATTAGTGTTGGAGTAGATCATGGAATCCTTTATGGTTGCTCCATCATTCAGGATCAGCTGTCCGTTAATGGAAGTACCTGTCAGGAATTTTCCGCTATGATTATCATAGTTGACAGATATTGTTCCACCATTTTCTACTTCAATCTGTCCATATATGGAAGAATCTCTCAGATTCAATGTTCCGCCATTTTCTACTTTTATCTTCACACTGCTGAGAACCTTCATATTGACCATTGTAAGGTTACATCCAGCCGGTATGATCAATGTCTGAGTTGTAGCTTCTCCCTCTGAAACAGCATGTCCCAGTTCTCCATACGTACCGCTGGTATGAGAGCCATACCAGGCTTTAATCTCTGCCGGGACTGTTACAACATTATCCGTATCATTAAAATTAGGAATTAACCATGGATCCATATCATACATATATTTTCCGTCTGCAGTCTTGGTTGCATTGGCAAGCTTCAGATGATCTGCCAGTTTTTCATTCTTACTGTAGATTTTAAATGAAAGTGGATCACTTGTCACTGTACGCCCTGATTTATCGGTTACTGTGACGCTTACCAAATAGTTTCCTACATCTTTCGGAGTACCATTGAGAGACAGAGAACTGTCATATGGTGAATATGTTCCCTTCATTCCACTGTCAATAACTTTACCATCTGCACTGACAATATTCACTGTTGTTTCTGTATCAATGTCTATATCTTTTAAATTCTTCCAATCATTATCGCCAGGATTATTGTTATCCAGGATATCTGCTGCCTGTACAGTTACATAACTGTTTTTATTGGAAGTAGTTGAATTAGAAGCACTGGTAACCGCATCATATTTTTTCTGTCCTGTAACAGCGCTTTCAAAATATCCGCTTAATCTAATATGAAGAGTATTTACTCCATTGGAAGCACCGCTAATATTGGTTTTTCCAGAAGCAGTTTTTTCAACTTTAAAATTTTCTCCCTGTCTGGTTACTTTGAGATATAAATCATGATATCCGCTGCTTTTTATTGTAAGAACATTTCCGGTATAAAGCTTGGTTGGATCAAAAACAATTTGACCATTGTTTTTGTCCAGATAATACCCCCGGTTACTAAAAAGTGAAAGTTTACTTCCTACTTCAGCCCACTTTTGTTCGTCTACATCTATTTCTGTAATATTTTCAATATAACCAGTCGCACCGTTTTCGCCTGTTGGTTTAAGAACCATATAATTTACATTAATATCTTTCTCGTAGCTTCCGTCAATTTCCGGAGCATCTTTGGGCTGTTCAGGTTCAGTCTGTGAAGTTACTCTTTCAACAGCCCATTGCTTTCCGGTTCCTGTTACCTTTAAAGTAAGATCCTTGTATCCGGTACTGGTGATTACAATCTGATCGTTTACTGTAAAAGAATCCGCCGAAAATTGAATATACTGATCCGTTGAATGCATATAATACTCTCCCTTTTTTAAAGAGGAAGAAAAAAATACTTTTGTTAAATTTGCAGTTGAATTATTGCTTCTTACAGATATTTGTAGAGTATCATTAAAATAGTCACTACCAAATTGTCCTTCTATTTTATATATTGGACTTCCAAATACGCTGTCATATTTTGCCGTCACCACCGGCGGTTCTTTCGCACTTTGTGTACCCTCATCCTGAGCCGCCTGTACATTCTCCTGCTCATCCGCAAAATCCGGTGTCCCCGATCCATCACTAAAGGAATCATCATCTGTCTCCTGTGTG
>ENA-OQDC01000122-OQDC01000122.1-human-gut-metagenome-genome-assembly--contig:-NODE-122-length-59525-cov-5.747702_pt1 | contig 59525 bp, 50 predicted proteins | sample MGYA00242770_ERZ504601 | MGnify/ENA primary metagenome ERZ504601 (study PRJEB26092, sample SAMD00036305) | human gut metagenome | host: Homo sapiens | study: EMG produced TPA metagenomics assembly of...
GATTTGGTCCTTCATTGTCAGAAACACATCATCCCCTAAAAGCTTTTACGTTTTCTTGCAAGATGTATATTATGCAAATGGAAAGCTTTACATATTATATGCGGATTGGGAGAACCAATACTCAGTCAATCATATTCTGGTACTGGAAACAAAAGGTGGATTAACTCCAGTTTATATTTATAAGTTACCAGGAACCATCTATGATTCTTTTGCCGTAAATGATAATTTAATTTATGCCATGAATCATGAAAAGAATGAGATACAAACAATTAAGCCTCTTATTTCTCATTAGCGGAATAATTACAAGCTGAATCTGAAAATTTTGAGTACTTTAGGAGTCGGATTATTCAAAACAATTCCGAGACTGAGACGTATGCATAAATTATATGCCTTTCTATTACTGGTGTTCATGCTTTCCCTGTCCGCCTTTTCCCAAGAACAGAAAATCAACCGGGAGATTAGCGGAAAAGTCGTCATGGACCCGGGAGACGGTAAACAGGAAAGCGTGGAATATGCCAATATTTCATTGCTGTCATTGCCCGATTCCACTTTCCTTGCCGGTACAACCAGCGACAAAGAAGGAAAATTCTCCCTGCGCCTGCACTGCAATCTGTCTCAGAAATACCTGCTGAAAACGTCGTTTACGGGATGCCTTCCTGTCTGGCAGGAAATATCAGGAACAGCCTATGCCATCCAGGCCGGCACAATCCGGCTGAAGGAAGACGTAAAAAACACTGAATGAGGTGGTAGTGACAGCCCTCGTACAGCCCGTAGAACAGAAAAAAGATACGACCATATTCAATGCCGAAGCATACAAACTTCCCGAAGGAGCCTATCTGGAAGCACTGATCCGACGCATCCCCGGTTTAAGTTACGACCCGAAAACCAAGTCAATTGAATACAAAGGTGAAAAGATCAGTGAAATAACCGTCAACGGAAAAGAGTTTTTCAAGGGCAACACCCGTGTGCCTCTGGAGAACCTGCCCGCCAGTTTCGTCAGCCGTCTCAAAGGTGTATGACAAGGCGACAGAGGAAGAAGAGATGACCGGAGTAAAAGGCAGTCAGAAAAATTATGTACTGGACCTTCAGACCAAAAAAGCCGTCAATGGCACGCTGATGGCAGGTCTGGAAGGAGGATACGGCAGCAAGAATAAATACGATGCCAGGGCACAAATATTCCAGTTCAAGGAAAACGGCGAGAACATCGGGCTGGTAGGCCGTTTCGGGAACCGCAACTTTACCTCAGTATACGACGGAAACAGAGCCGGAAATGTCGGTGGAAACATCTCCAGAAAAATAGGAGATGATATCCAGGTTTCAGCCAACATCGGCTACAATCATTCAAAGACCGGAGACCGGTCCACTTCACGCAATGAGCTGTATATGACTTCCCAGAACCAGTACGGAATTTCCGAACGGACACTGGAAAACCTTCAAAACGGTTTCTCTTCTTCCCTGAACCTGATGTGGAATCTCAACAAGCAGACCATGCTCCGTGTAGCAGGAGGCGGAAATATGAGCTGGTCGGAAAACATGTCAGACACCCATTCAGCCAAATTCAGCGAAAATCCCAACCTCGATCTGCTGCATCCGTTCCAAGGATTTGAACAGACCAGCCGCGACATCCGGATGAATGAAACCTGGCAAAAAAACTCCAATAAGTTGCAGAACAAGGCATATAACCTCTACGCCAGCATGATCCACCAGTTCAGCGAAGAAGGAAACAGCCTGGGAATCTCTTACTCACTGTATCGGAACAGACAGGACAACGATGCTTACAAAACCTTCAGCACAACGTTCTATCAGTTGCAGGATATCAGCGGACGGGACTCCACAGACCTGCAACATCAATGCCAGGACTCCCCCGGACAATCAGGCAACCATGAAATCAGAGCGGATTATACCTGGCGGATCACGAAAAAGAACAACCTGCAGTTCTCATACGCATGGGGACTCCAGAATGAAAAGGAAATGCAGAGTACCTACGATTTATCCGGTAATGTACCTTTTCTGATTGACAGTCTGAGCAACCACCGCAACAGCCGCACGATCAAGCATGCTTTCTCCCTGAACTACTCTCATGACGGAGAAAACTGGAAAGCATACGGCGGACTGACCGGAACATTGCAGCGGAGAAGCCTGAACCAGGATGACGGGAAACAGATCATAGACACCACAGGATATTCTTTCGAGTGGATGCCCACCTTCTTTGTCCAATACAACAAGAATGATTATGACCTGAGCATCCGCTACAACGGAAGTACCCGGCAGCCGTCCCTGTATGACCTGATGGCTCCCACTGTGTATTACTCGGCTGTGTACATCAGCAGAAGCAATCCCAATCTGAAAGCAACCTACCAGCATTATCTGAACCTCTCGTTCAGCAATTATACGAAAGGAATTTCCGCTTATGTTACATGCAGTCAGGAACTGAACGGAATTACCCAGGCCACCCTGTACAATCCTCAGACGGGAGGTCAGGAAACCTACCCTGTCAACATCAACGGAAACTGGAACGTGATGGGCAACTCCAACTATGAACGACGGATCGGCAACTTCAAGCTGGCAGGCCGGGCGGGAGGCAACTACAGTCATAATGTGGGACTGATCAACGAGGACGGCGGTAAAGAACTGAAAAAAAGGCGTAACACATACTTCCGGCATCAATGCCTTCGTCGGGGTCATCCTAATCTGCCCTCGTGGGGAAACATTGACCTCAACGGCACATGGGACTTCCAGCATTTCAGAAACTCTCTGAACACACTGCAGGGAAGCAATACCTATACCCGTGACTATACCATCAATTCGCTGGTCTCAGCCCAGCTTCCGTTCATTTCCAACTGGATTCCGATTTCACCTACCTGATCCGCAGCGGAAGCTATGTGGACAGCAAAGAACGAACGAAGCATTATGGAACCTGACCCTGACCTGGAAGTTTGCCAAGGAACGGCGTGCAGAACTATCCGCAACCTGGACCGACATCCTGAACCAGCGCAAAAGCCTGCAACGCTCGGCAAGTTCCAGCGGCTTCTATGAAAGTTATGCCGAACAGTTGCGCAGTTATTTCCTGATCTCACTCAGATACAAGTTTAACCGGATGAACTGACAGGAACAGACAAACGCTTAATAAAAAGACGAACAGCGGGTGCATCGCTAAAAGTGATGCACCCGCTGTCTGTATATCACGCCCTTTCCGGCAGTTCTTACTTGCGGTCAGCCTTCAGACGATCAGCCATAGCCTTGGCCAGTTCCTTAGCCTGAGCATAGTTGTCCTGCTTCATGGCCTGCTTCATTTCCACCGGATTGCCTACCAGTTCAAACTTCAGCTTCTCGGCAAACTCACCCAGTTTCTTCACGGCAGCGCTTGCCCAGGTATATGAACCGAAGTAACCCATCACACGATTCTTCATTTCACGGGCAGCCACCTTGCTGAGCAGTGACTCCATTTCCGGATACAGGTGCATGTTGTAAGTAGTACATCCCACAATCAGACCTTTGTATTTGAAGATATCAGCCAGGATATAAGAATGGTGCGTATGAGAAACATTGTGCAGAATGATATTCTTGATGCCCTGTGCACTCAGTTCTTCTGCAATAGCCTCAGCCAGTTCTTCTGTATTACCATACATGGTTCCATACACAATCACTACACCTTCTTCACCTTCATAGCGGCTCAGCTTGTCATACATATCTACCACTTGCGGAATGCATTCTTCCCATACCGGTCCATGAGTCGGACAGATTGTCTTGATAGGCAGTCCTCCACATTTCTGTAAAGCTTTCTGTACCGGATTACCGAACTTACCTACGATATTAGCATAGTAGCGGCGCATTTCATTCCAATAAATATCAGTATTGATGTTACGGTCGATGCATCCTCCGTTCAATGCTCCGAAACAGCCGAAAGCATCTCCAGAGAACAGGATACCTTCTGTTTCATCGAAAGTTACCATTGTTTCCGGCCAGTGTACCATGGGCACCAGATAGAAGCGAAGGCTATGATGTCCCAGTTTCAGGAAATCTCCATCACCTACCACATAACGTTCACCTGTTACTCCATAATATCCTTCTACCATTTCGAAAGTCTTCTTGTTACCTACCAATACGATTTCAGGATAGTATTTCTTAATCAGAGCAATTGAACCAGAATGGTCAGGCTCCATGTGATTTATAATCAAATAATTGATTTTACGGTCTCCGATAACACTGCGTATCTTTTTAATATATACTTCAAAGAAAGCCACATCTACCGTATCGACCAATGCGACCATATCGTCATCAGCAATCAGGTAAGAGTTATAAGACACGCCATAAGGAAGTGGCCACAAATTTTCAAACAAAGCTTTTGTACGGTCGTTCACACCGACATAATGAACTTTACCTTTAATTTCCATTGAATCCTAACTAATTTAAAAATTTGATATTATATTGTTTCCTTTTTTTACTTCTTCATAGAATTTTCCCTGCCAGGTATCTCTTTCCTGAAGGCGACGCTGCATACGAACGGCAAATTCGTAATTTTTAATGCCCCAGTCTGGAGCTATCAGCAATTCCTTGGGAGACTGCGAAACGAAACGTTCCAGCACAAGATCCGGACGTACACGCTCGAGATAATCTATCACAAGATCAATGTATTCATCTACCTCGTACAAATGAAAATCTTCAGGACACAACTCATATTCATGTGCCATCCGTGTACCACGCACCAGCTGCAACTGATGCATTTTCAGCGTTGTCAAAGGAAGTTCAGACACCTGTCGCGCCTGACGGATGATAGCTTCATGATTTTCTCCCGGAAGTCCTAAAATCACATGACCTCCCACACGTATCCCTCTTTCTGCTGTACGTTTTACGGCATCCACCGTACATTCAAAAGTATGTCCTCGGTTTATTCGCTGCAAAGTATGATTATCCGTACTTTCAATACCATATTCCACTAAAAGAAAGGTTCGCCGATTCAACTCTTCCAGATAATCCAGCAATTCTTCGGGCATACAATCGGGACGCGTACCGATAACAAGTCCGACAACTCCTTCTACCCGTAATGCCTCTTCATACATCCGACGCAGCTTGTCCAGCTCTGCATACGTATTTGTATAGGCTTGAAAATATGCCAAAAACTTCATTTCCGGATATTTTCTGGCGAAAAACTCTTTTCCTTCCTCCAACTGCTGTGTAACAGACTTGTCTGTCCGACAATAAGCCGGATTAAAGGTCTGGTTATTGCAATAGGTACATCCTCCATATCCTTTTACACCATCTCTGTTCGGGCAAGTAAATCCCACATTCAATGAGATTTTTTGCACCTTAAAAGGAAAATGAAGGGCCAAAAACCGGGCAAAATCATTGTATCGTGTACGTTCTCCCATGAGTTTACAAATTCCTCGCAAAGATAAGGTTTTTCAGTTACTTTTCCCAGTCTTTATCTGTACAAGAAATGTAAAAACATACATGAAAACAAAGAGACACAAAAAAGGCTGCCACAGTATTTACCTGCAACAGCCTTCAGACTACATTATTTCAATAAAAAAGAATTATTCTGATTCACTCAAAGTAGCAATACTTACACGGTTCCAATCCGGTTCTGAGAACATAGATCCTACACCCTGACCTTCAGCTGTGATACGTGAAGCATTAATTTTATACTTACTTATCAACATATTCTTTACAGCTTCCGCACGCTGCTTAGCTACACGTGCATTTACTTCGGCACTACCTTCTGGAGAAGCGTATCCCTTGATAGATACCGTACTCTTCGGATTATTCTTCATATAAGTTGCAATACGCTCTACATTAGGCACCTGATCAGTACTGATTGTGGTCTTTCCCTGACGGAACGTAACAACTGATTCCAGTGACTTGGAATGTGTGTTCTGAATAATAGTTTCTACCTGCTTAGGTGCATTACGCAAGTCTGTTAATTCTTTTTCCAAACGTGCATTTTCCGCATCCTTTGCTCCTAAAGCTTCATCTTTACGGGCATTTTCTGCACGCAAGGCATTAATCGTCTCATTCAGAGAATTCACCTCAGCCTGGTTGTATGGCTTCTGAATAGTCATATAGTGCTTTCCGTTGCTGCTTGCGAAACGATAAGTTACTCCAGCCAAAATTTCAATCTTCGACTTGTTTACGTTCAGTTGTTGTGCACGGTCGCCATCCATTCTGTAAACAATAGCCGGACGTACATTCACAGCCCATGCTTTTTTCTCACCCAGGTTAAAGTTAAAGCTGGCACCAAAACGGCTTACCATATAAGAACGGTCAGCGCCCATACTTGAGTTCACAAAATCATGTCCCCAACCAAATCCAGCGATACCTTCAACTTCGAATAATCTGGGTTCACCATTATATCCCCCAAAAAGATTATTCAAGTTAATCTTACCCAATACGCCTAAATTCAAATCATCAAAAGCTGTTTTGCTGAAAGACGTATTGATACCTGTCAATCCTTCGAAAGAAACACCTAACACCGGAGTAATCTGTTTTCCTAATTCAATGCCAGTTTCAGCACGCATATTAGGCCAAAATGCAGAATGAGCTGTAGGAGTAGTCACTCCACCTTTCACACCCACATACCAATTATCCAAGAAACGAGTTCCTTCATACGCTTTTTGTGCATTCGCAGAAAAAGCAGATACAGCTAACGCTGCTACTAAAAAACTTACCTTTTTCATTTTTTCATTCAAAAACTTTAACACCTAATTATTTTTATCAATCTCGATAACATAATAACTATCATACCGAACATTTTGTTTCCGCAGCAACACACATTAACATCTGTTAAGCATTTACAAATTCAAAGAATCAGAGCATAAGGAGTTGATTCTTAGTAGATAGGTATTAGGAGAACTCCCAAGAAGAATTAAGAAAAAGAAGACAACCAAAAAGGTGTCCTGATTACTCAGAACACCATTTTTTGTTGGGCTACTCGGACTCGAACCAAGAAAAACAGGACCAGAATCTGTTGTGTTACCATTACACCATAGCCCAATAACGCTTTATCCTCTCCGTGAGAATGCAGCAAATGAAGTTGGGCTACTCGGACTCGAACCAAGAAAAACAGGACCAGAATCTGTTGTGTTACCATTACACCATAGCCCAAAATCAGAGAACGATTGTCATCTTTTTGTTTTGACGGTGCAAAGGTACAACTTTTTTGGAACATACAAAGCATTTCGGCATTTTTTTCTTTCAAAAAACATATTTTTCTTCTTTTTGCTGCATCTTTCAAGTAAAAATTTTCGGATATACAGAAAACCAAGTATATTTGTCCTATGTTATAATAGAACTTTATTTTCAATTTTAAAATAGGAATAATCAAAAGAATGAACGAAACAACGACTTTAATAGAAAAAATCATTGAAGGAATTCAAGAGAAAAAAGGCAAGCAAATCGTAGTAGCTGATTTAAACGAAATAGAAGATACCATCTGTAAATATTTTATCATTTGCCAGGGAAACTCACCCAGTCAGGTATTGGCAATTGTAGATTCCATCAAAGAACATGTAAGAAAAGAGACCGGCACTAAAGCGTATGCTATAGACGGTCAAAGAAATGCACAATGGGTAGCTATGGATTATAGCGACGTTATTGTACATATATTTTTGCCGGAAGTACGACATTTTTATAATCTGGAACACTTATGGGCAGATGCCAAACTGACCAACATACCAGATTTAGACTAATATATAATAAGGAAAGAGAAATATGAGTGATAACAATAAACCAAAAATCAATGTACCACGCTTTAATCTAACGTGGCTTTATGTCATTATTGCCTTGATTTTTGCCTTTCTCTATTTTTCTGGAGACGAAGGAAGTGCCACCAAAGAGGTGAACTATACCGAGTTTCAGGAAATGGTGTCCAAAGGCTATGCTGACAAAATCGTGGCATACGACAACAATGCGGTAGAAATGTATATCAAGCCGGACCACATTGTAGATGTATTCAAAAAAGATGCCAACAAAGTCGGAAGAAGTCCTTCCATCAATGTACAGATAGGTTCCATGGAAGCTTTGGATAAGTTTCTGGATGAGCAGACCAAAGAAGGTAACTTTACCGGTTCTATCCAATACGAAAAGAAAAGTGACTATTTTAGTATAATCCTGTGGAACGTTCTGCCGTTTGTCTTCCTTATCGGTATCTGGATGTTTGCCATGCGCCGCATGGGTGGCGGAGGAGGCGCCGGAGGAGGCTCGAATGTATTTAATGTGGGAAGAAGCAAAGCACAGCTTTTTGAAAAAGGAACTAACCGCATTACTTTTAAGGATGTTGCCGGACAAGCTGCTGCCAAACAGGAAGTACAGGAAATTGTAGATTTCTTGAAACAGCCGCAAAAATATACGGAACTGGGTGGTAAGATTCCTAAAGGTGCTCTGCTTGTAGGCCCTCCGGGAACAGGTAAAACATTGTTAGCCAAAGCTGTAGCAGGTGAGGCCGATGTACCCTTTTTCTCTATTTCCGGATCAGACTTTGTAGAAATGTTTGTCGGTGTCGGTGCTTCTCGCGTACGTGATTTGTTCCGTCAGGCAAAAGAAAAGTCGCCTTGTATCATCTTTATTGATGAAATTGATGCCGTAGGCCGTGCCCGTGGCAAAAACCCAAGCATGGGAGGAAATGACGAACGTGAAAACACTTTGAACCAGCTTCTGACAGAGATGGACGGATTTGGTTCAAACAGTGGAGTCATTATCTTAGCGGCAACCAACCGTGTAGATATTTTGGATAAAGCCTTACTGCGTGCAGGACGCTTTGACCGACAAATATATGTAGACCTTCCTGACCTGAATGAACGAAAGGAAGTGTTTGGTGTTCATCTGAAACCACTGAAACTGGACAGCAACGTGGATGTGGATTTATTAGCACGCCAAACCCCTGGATTCAGCGGTGCAGACATTGCCAATGTATGTAATGAGGCTGCTCTTATTGCAGCACGCCATCAAAAGAAGAGTGTAGATAAAGATGATTTCTTAGCTGCAATCGACCGTATCGTAGGTGGTCTGGAAAAGAAAACAAAAGTCATGACTGCCGCCGAAAAACGTGCCATTGCACTTCACGAAGCAGGTCACGCCACTATCTCATGGTTCTTGGAACATGCCAACCCGCTGATTAAAGTAACGATTGTTCCAAGAGGACGTGCATTAGGAGCAGCATGGTATCTGCCTGAAGAACGACAGATTACCACCAAGGAACAAATGCTGGATGAAATGTGTGCCACATTAGGTGGACGTGCTGCTGAAGAAATTTTCATCGGACACATCTCTACCGGAGCAATGAATGACTTGGAAAGAGTCACCAAACAGGCTTACGGTATGATTGCATATGCAGGTATGAGTGACAAGCTTCCTAATCTCTGCTATTATAACAGCAATGAAGATTACAGCTTTACGAAACCTTACAGTGAGCATACAGCTGAGCTTATAGACCAGGAAGTACAGCACATGATTAATGAACAGTACATGCGTGCAAAGGCCTTGCTGCAAGAACACAGTGAAGGCCACAACCAACTGGCACAGCTGTTAATTGACCGAGAAGTAATCTTTGCTGAAGATGTTGAAAAGATTTTCGGTAAACGTCCATGGACTTCCCGTTCGGAGGAAATTATGGCAGCCAATGAGCAGCTACCGGAAACCAAACAACTGGAAAACAAGCAGGAAAATACGGATGGTGAAAATAACTCTTCTAGTGAAAACAACACCCCTTCACAGGAAGAAAACCAGGAAAAAGAAGAAGCATAACCGAACAAAAACCTACTAACGTGAAAAAATAACTTTATTCAACGAGCAAATTTACGGGAATAATCTTCGTAGGAGTACTTATTGGTTGTATTCTTGGAGGTCCTATCTCTTTCACCCTATTGTTTGCTCTGATTACAGCCCTGACCATTCATGAGTTCGGGAACATCGTGAGCAAACAACCGGATGTAGAGATAAACAAACCTATATGTATGTTGGCCGGTGTATTTCTGTTTTTCGGATTTGCCTATTTAGGTGTCATGCCTGGGCAAACAGAAATACTGATTCCTTACTTATTTCTTATCATATACCTGCTTGTCAGCGAGCTATATTTAAAGAAAAAGAATCCACTGAACAACTGGGCGTATGCCATGATGAGCCAAATCTACATCGCACTTTCGTTTGCTATGTTAAACGTACTGGCCTATCATTCTATTGGAAATGAAGGAGAATTGTCAAATTATCACGTACAGTACAACCCGATACTGCCGTTGTCAATATTTATTTTCACATGGATTAATGATACGGGAGCATATTGTACAGGTATGCTATTCGGAAAGCACCGCTTGTTTGAACGAATATCCCCTAAGAAATCATGGGAAGGTTCCATTGGTGGAGGAGTCTTCAGCATTATAGGTGCTATTGTAATGGCGCATTTCTTTCCGTTTATGCCAATCAGTATCTGGATAGGATTAGCCCTGACCGTGGTGGTATTCGGTACATTAGGCGATTTGACAGAATCGCTGCTTAAACGCACTATTGGAATAAAAGACTCAGGCAATATATTACCTGGTCATGGAGGCATGTTAGATCGCTTTGACAGCACCCTGATGGCGGTTCCTGCAGCGGTTGTTTATCTGTATGTCATTTCTTTTATTGAATAATATAAGCAGAAAATTTATAACAGGTCCTTCAGTTTTACTGCAAGGACCTGTTGTATTTTTGAGATAAAAGTTCAACGATTTTTCCGGCTGCCCGTTCAGAAGCTCCTTCCTGTCCAAGAATTTTAATCAGCGCATCATAATTCTGCAACATTTGTTCACGAGCCATTTGCCCGGGTAAAATTGCTTCTAGTTGTTGTTTCACATTTTCTGCGGTCATACCATCAGCAACCAGTTCAGCCACCACTTCACGACCTGCAATCAGGTTGACCAAAGAAATATATTTTACTTTTAAAATATGCCGGCGTAAGAATGAAACCAGCTTTCCAGCAGCTGTATAATAACACACCACCTGAGGCACCCGGAACAAGGCTGTTTCGAGTGTAGCCGTACCACTGGTAACCAAAGCAGCAGTAGCATGACTCAGCAAACTATATGTCTGACCAAATATAATTTTGGTATCAGCCCCCATATAAGCCTGATAAAATTCGGGAGATATTCCAGGAGCGCCCGCAATAACAAACTGATATTCTGTGTAGTTACGGGATGCTTGTATCATTCGCTGCAAATTATCCTTAATTTCCTGCTTACGACTACCGGCCAACAATGCAATAATCGGCTTCTTATCCAACCCGTTACGAAGGGTAAATTCCTCAAAACTTTCGGTATATCCCTGCTTAAAACAATGTACAGCATCCACACACGGATTTCCGACATAGTGAATGGGATAACTATGCTTCTTGAAAAAATCCACTTCAAAAGGCAATATGGAAAACAGTTCATCCACATCTCGTTTAATATTCTTGATGCGGTATTCCTTCCAAGCCCAGATTTTAGGAGAGATATAATAGAAGATAGGAATATTCGTATGCGCTTTTATATATTCAGCTATTTTCAGGTTAAACCCCGGATAATCCACCAAAATCAAGACATCCGGATTCCACTGAACAATATCTTTCTTGCACAAATCCATATTACGAAAGATTGTCCGCAAATGAAGCAACACCGGGATAAATCCCATGTACGCCATATCCTTATAATGCTTGACCTGTGAACCTCCTGCAGCCGCCATCAAATCGCCTCCGAAAAAACGAAACTCAGCTTTAGGATCTTTCGCTTGCAGTGCCTTCATTAAATTAGATGCATGCAAATCACCCGAGGCTTCACCTACAATTAAATAATATTTCATAGCTGCCAGTTCCAGTGATTCAATTGTTCCATCAAAGTATAAGCTGTTACATCTATCTGAGTAGGAGTAATGGCTACGTATCCATGATCCAATGCCCAATGGTCGGTATCTTGTGCCTCGGGTTCATCGTTCCGGTAAGAACCTGTAAGCCAATAATAATTCCCGCCTCTGGGATGAACAGACTTTACAAACTCATTTGTCCAAACTCCATCTGTTTGCCGACAAATACGCACTCCTTTCAGTTCCTTTACATCAGGAAAATTTACATTCAAGCAGGTTCCCACAGGCAATCCATGCTGTAAGACCTCTTCTACGATACGTTGTATATAAGGGAAAGTGGGTGTAAAATCAGCATCTTCCGCATGATTACAAAGAGAAAAACCGACTGAAGGTATTTTTTTCAGACATCCCTCTATAACAACTCCCATTGTACCTGAATAGTGCACATTGACAGAAGAGTTATCTCCGTGATTAATTCCTCCTATCACCATATCAGGTGTACGGGGTACCAAGTCGTGCAAAGCCAGTTTCACACAGTCTACAGGAGTTCCCGTACAACTGTACAATGAAAATCCCGGTGCAGACTCTATCTTTTTACAACGAAGCGGATGCTCTGAAGTAATGGAACCAGAAGCTCCTGAACGTGGGCCAGAAGGTGCTACTACCATCACATCGGCCATTGGCCTTAATACTTTTATCAGTTCCTGAATGCCTTTTGCGGCAAATCCATCATCATTCGACAACAACAGAAATGGTTTCTCTTTCATCATATCTTTATTATCCAAACTTTTATGAGTGTAAAGTTACAACAAATCTTAATCTTACCAAACCACATCATGCAATTAGCTAAAAATATATATCTTTGCCCGCGTGAAGTTATTAACAGATGAGGTGAGTTTTCAACACTTTCCCAAAAGTCATGGAATTTTAATTGAAACTATCGTCATTTATTAGTTACTTCGCAATCAGAATAAACTGATTAATATGGGAAAAATTATTGCTTTAGCCAACCAAAAAGGAGGTGTAGGCAAAACTACTACCACTATAAATTTGGCTGCATCTTTAGCTACTCTCGAGAAGAAAGTACTAGTGATTGACGCTGACCCTCAGGCAAATGCCTCATCCGGCCTTGGTGTAGATTTGAAAGACATCGACTGTTCAATCTATGAATGTCTGATCAATCAGGCTGACATACGGGAAGCGATTTATACAACCGATATTGACGGATTAGACATCATACCTTCTCACATTGACCTGGTGGGTGCTGAAATCGAAATGCTGAATTTGGAGAACCGTGAGAAAATCATGCGACGCGCGTTAGAGCCGATGAAAAGCGAATACGATTACATTTTGATAGACTGTTCTCCATCTTTGGGTTTAATTACCATCAATGCCTTAACAGCTGCCGACTCTGTAATTATTCCAGTACAATGTGAGTATTTTGCGCTGGAAGGTATCAGCAAGCTTTTAAACACGATCAAGATTATCAAGACAAAACTAAATCCTTCATTGGAAATTGAAGGATTCCTGCTGACAATGTTCGACTCGCGCCTGCGTCTGGCCAACCAGATATACGATGAAGTGAAAAGACACTTCCAGGAACTGGTTTTCAAGACCATTATTCAGCGTAATGTCAAACTAAGTGAAGCACCCAGCCACGGTATTCCTGCTATTCTTTATGATGCAGAATCAACCGGAGCTAAAAACCATTTGGCTTTAGCCAATGAAATTATAACAAGAAATAGCAAATAAGTATATGGCAGTACAAAAAAAATTTGCATTAGGACGAGGACTTGATGCTCTGATATCCAACGAAGAAGTAAAAACTTCCGGATCATCATCCATCAACGAAATAGAACTGGATAAAATATCTGTAAACCCCAACCAGCCTCGTCGTGAATTTGATCCTATCGCCTTACAAGAACTGGCTGATTCCATTGCAGAAATAGGTATCATCCAGCCTATCACCTTACGTAAACTAAACGAAGATTCTTATCAAATTATTGCAGGTGAAAGACGATATAGGGCATCCATACTTGCCGGTCTAAAAACAATTCCAGCATACATTCGTACTGCAGACGACGAGAATGTGATGGAAATGGCCTTGATTGAAAATATTCAACGCGAAGATCTGAATTCTCTGGAAATCGCACTGGCCTACCAGCATTTAATTGAACAATATGAACTGACACAAGAACGCCTGAGCGAACGCATTGGCAAAAAACGAACAACCATAGCAAACTACTTACGTCTGCTAAAATTGCCAGCCCCCATCCAAGTAGCCTTGAAGAACAAGGAAATAGATATGGGACATGCACGTGCGTTATTAACTCTGGAAGATCCTAAAACTCAGATACGTATCTTTAATGAGACAGTCGCTCAAGGATACTCCGTGCGTAAAGTGGAAGAAATTGTAAAAGCACTGGCTAACGGTGAAAGCATAAAAAGCGGAGGAAAAACAATCTCTGCCAAAGGCACACAATTATCTGAAGAATACTCTATGCTTCAAAATCATCTGTGCAATTTCTTTGGAACGAAAGTACAGCTTTCCTGTACCAATAAAGGAAAAGGAAAGATCAGCATTCCTTTCAACAGCGATGCAGATCTGGAAAGAATTATGGAGATTCTGGATTCTTTGAAAAAAACGGAATAAACAAAAATAATTTGAGAGCACATACTTTTACATATATTCTGTCGCTTATCCTGCTATTCTGTATCCCCTGGGGGAATATGGAAGTAAATGCACAGCGAGCCCAAAAACGCAGGGAGGGTATACTGACAACTGATTCTATCCGCTCACAGAATCGGGCAGACAGCCTGGCTTTGGCTGATACGACCAACCTGCAGCGAAAACTCGCATTAGAGGCACTGGAAGCCCCCGTAGACACTGCGGCCTTGGCAAGACAAAACGACTCCATTCAAAATACTCTGCCTCCCACTCAGGAGAAAAAACGCTGGATACCCAATTCTAACCGTACAGTATGGTTAGGACTCGTTATCCCTGGAGCCGGACAGATTTACAACCGGAAGTACTGGAAACTACCTATCATTTATGGAGGTTTCGTAGGATGTGCATACGCCTTGACTTGGAACGGGCAGATGTATAAGGATTATTCTCAAGCCTATCAAGACATTATGAGCAATAATCCCAACAACAACAGCTATATGGATTTCCTTCCTCCCGGAACAAATGTCAATGACCGTTTGGAGTATTGGCAGGAAATCTTCCGAAAACGAAAAGACCTTTATCGACGTCAACGCGATTTAAGTATATTTGCATTCATTGGTGTATATCTGCTATCAGTGATTGATGCCTATGTAGATGCTGAGCTGTCTGATTTTGATATCAGCAAAGACCTCAGCATGAAATGGGAACCTACCGTGTTCAACGATGCATTCCGCAACCGTCCGCAAGGAGTTGGTTTGCAATGCTGTATTAAATTTTAAAAGATGAAAAGAATAATTTTTAGTTTACTTACTGCTGCAATCTGTAACGCTTCTTCTCTTTTTGCCCAACAGACAGAAAAAACGATTACCATACAAACCAATGGGCAGGAAGATATAATAGATTTACCAGAAGGAATGATTACCACTACAGATAGTCTGTACTTGGACTGGATTTCCAAGCATTACATCAATCCTGCAGAAAACTGTACGATGACTACTCAAAATCCGGAAGTCAGCGATTCTATTTACATGGACCGCTTGCAGCGTATTCCTGCTATTATAGAAATGCCTTACAATGACATCATACGGAAGTTTATAGACATGTACTCTACCCGTCTCCGTCAAAAGGTGTCATTTATGCTGAGCGCGAATAATCTATACATGCCTATTTTTGAAGAGGCACTGGATTTATACGATCTTCCGTTAGAATTAAAATACCTTCCCGTCATTGAATCGGCATTAAACCCGACAGCCACTTCGTCACAGGGCGCAGTAGGGTTATGGCAGTTCATGCTTCGCACAGGACAAGTATATGGGCTTAAGGTCAACTCACTTGTGGACGAACGCAGAGATCCGGTCAAATCTACTCGCGCAGCAGCACGTTACCTGAAAGATTTATATGATATATATCAGGACTGGAATCTCGTTCTGGCAGCCTATAACTGTGGACCTGGTACTATCAACAAGGCTATCCGCCGGGCTGGAGGCGAAAAGGATTTCTGGAAAATCTACAACTTCTTACCGAAAGAGACCCGAGGTTACGTACCTGCTTTCGTAGCTGCCAATTACATCATGACTTACTACTGTGAACATTATATCAGCCCTATGGAAATGAACATGCCAGAAAGTACCGATACTGTTCACATCAACCGTTCACTAAACTTAAATCAGGTAGCAGAAGTATGCAAGGTAGACATAGACCAGCTTCGCGCACTTAATCCAGAATTTAAAAAAGATATTATCCCTGGAAACGAAAAACCATACGCACTACGATTGCCTACTCAAATAATGAGTTATTTCATCGACCACGAGGATAGTATCTATAATTATAAACCAGAAGTTTTTCAAACCCGTCGCAGCACCGTAACTGTCAGCAATACCACTACTAAAGGGAAAAATAGCGGAAAAGCTGTATACCACCGCATCCGTAACGGAGAGACATTAGGAGGCATTGCCGCTAAGTACGGAGTTAGCGTAAGCCAATTACGGAGACTGAACGGAATCAAGGGAAGTAACATCCGTGCTGGCAAATCTCTACGCATCCGGTAAGAAAACCCCTCATTTGCTTGTTTGATTCGTATTTTTCTCTATTTTTGCATTATTGATTCAAAGAAAAGGGAGAGAATTATGACCGAGGAGAAACTTACGCAGGAACAGACAGATGAAAAAATGATTGATGAAGCATTTCAGGAGCTATTGGACCAATACCTGAAAAGTAAACATCGGAAAAAAGTCGAGATAATTACAAAAGCATTTAATTTCGCCCGACAGGCACACAAAGGAGTGCGCCGACGTTCGGGCGAGCCTTATATTCTACATCCTATCGCTGTAGCACGCATCGCCTGCGTAGAAATCGGCTTAGGATCCACCTCTATTTGTTCTGCTCTACTCCACGACGTAGTAGAAGATACTGACTATACCGTAGAGGATATCGAAAACTTATTTGGACCTAAGATTGCTCAAATTGTAGATGGATTAACCAAAATTTCAGGAGGAATCTTCGGAGACAGAGCTTCTGCACAAGCTGAGAACTTTAAGAAGCTGCTGCTCACAATGAATGATGATATCCGTGTCATTCTTATAAAAATTGCCGACCGGTTGCATAATATGCGTACCTTAGGCTCCATGCTCCCAAGCAAACAATATAAAATTGCCGGGGAAACACTCTATATCTACGCTCCTCTCGCCAACCGACTGGGCCTGAATCGTATCAAAACAGAATTGGAAGATTTAAGTTTTAAATACGAACACCCAGAAGCTTACCAGCAAATCGAAGAAAAGCTAAAGGCTACTCAAGCTGAAAGAACCAACTTATTTGAAGAATTTACAGCTCCCATTCGCGAACAATTAGATAAAATGGGGCTTCCTTATCGTATTCTGGCACGTATCAAGTCTCCCTACTCCATCTGGAACAAGATGCAAAACAAACACATTACGTTTGAAGAAATCTATGACATACTTGCCGTACGCATCATTTTCACGCCTAAGAATGAAGAGGAAGAACTGAATGACTGCTTCAACATTTATGTAGCTATCTCCCGGATATATAAGCCTCACCCTGACCGTTTGCGCGATTGGGTCAGCCATCCAAAAGCCAATGGGTATCAGGCTCTTCATGTGACATTGATGAGCAACAAAGGGCAGTGGATTGAAGTTCAGATCAGAAGTGAGCGAATGAATGATGTAGCAGAACAAGGTTTTGCTGCACACTGGAAATACAAAGAAGGAGGAGGAAGTGAAGACGAAGGAGAGCTTAGCAAATGGCTGAAAACCATCAAAGAAATTTTGGATGATCCGCAGCCCGATGCACTTGATTTTCTGGATACAATCAAGCTTAATCTTTTCGCATCTGAGATATTTGTATTTACTCCTAAGGGTGAAATTAAAACAATGCCTCAGAATGCAACCGCACTTGATTTTGCATTCTCCATTCATACATTCTTAGGAAGCCATTGTATTGGAGCTAAAGTAAACCATAAACTGGTACCACTGAGCCATAAACTGCAGAGTGGAGATCAGGTAGAAATTCTGACTTCAAAATCACAGAAAGTACAACCTTCATGGATTAATTTTGCCACGACAGCAAAAGCCAAGGCTAAAATATTATCCATCCTCAAAAGAGAACGAAAGGAAGTCCAGCAGGCCGGAGAAGACATGCTGCATGAATTCCTTAAGAAAGAAGGCATTGAAGCTACCGAAACGAACATCCAGAAGCTTTGCAGCCTTCATAAATTAAAAACTCCTGAAGACTTGATGTACCAGATCGGGCAAAAAGTTTTCACCTTAGGAGATTTGGATAAGAATGAGTTAAAAGAAAAATCCACTCCCACAAACTGGAAAAAATACATTGCATTTGCATTCGGAGGAGGAAGCAAACCCAAATCTCAGGATAATGCATCTTCCAAAGAAAAACCTGCTTTGAACATTGACAAGAAGAAAATTGTCAAGCTTACGCCTGAAGAAATTCAGAAACACTACATCATTGCAGACTGCTGTAAACCAATTCCGGGAGATGATGTCTTAGGATATATCGACGACAACAATCGAATTATTATCCATAAGCGCCAATGCCCGATAGCCACACAATTGAAAACCAGCTTTGGTAACAGATTATTGGCCGTACAATGGGAAACAGGTAAAGCACTTAACTTCCCGGTAAATGTATACATGAAAGGAATCGATGGAATTGGAGTGCTTAACCAAGTAACAGGCATTATATCCCAACAGTTGAACGTAAATATTCACAAATTGAATATCGAGTCCAATGATGGTATTTTTGAAGGTCGAATTCAATTGTTTGTACACGATGTAGATGATGTAAATACCATCTGCGAGAACCTTAAGAAATTAGACCACATCAAGAAAGTCACCCGAATAGAAAACTTCGATGACACCATTACCGATTAAAAACTTGCTGCTATCGCATTCTCGTTATAACCAATCCGATAAAAAATCTTACTCAAATTCAGGGCCGGTCTCTCCGCTGAGATACCGGCCTCTTTTGTTTGTAAAGAATTCCGAAGCTTTTTCATGAAATATCCGTTCGTTATTTCCCAAAGACAAAACCAGATTTACCTCGACACGTACGTGACGAGGTCATGACACGTACGTGCGGAGAGGTCGACACGTACGTGTCGAGGTCTTAACACGAACGTGTTGTGATATCATCGTAAAGACATTTCCTATACAACTTCTATTGCATCGGACAATAATATAGAACAGCTCTATCCGAATAGAACTTCAGATTTTTATATAGCTTTTCTGATGGAACTGACTGATGAAATGGGGAAAGTATAAGAGCTTAAAAAACAAAAAACCGCTGATGGTCAGCGGTTTAATAATCATCGTGGACCTGGAGGGAGTCGAACCCTCGTCCAAACAAGGAAGCCATATGCTTTCTACATGCTTATCTCTGCCTTCGGTTTTCGTGCATAAGCAAGACCAGAGCCACCCACTTATACCTTAGTTCCTAAAATTTCATTTCAGTCGCGGAACGAGACCAAAACTATTTCCGAATTTGCTGCACCGCTAAATCAAACGCTTCGGAACAAGAGCTTTTGAGCGATGTCTCGTTTCCATCACTTTGACGGAAATAAAGCTAATCTACTGTACTTCGATTAAGCAGCGAGAGCATAGTTTTCGTTGCCAGATAATTGTTCAGTAACTGAGATTATAGTGCAAATCACTGACGCACTGCATGCTTACATACCACATCTCTCGCTGTCAAAACCAAACAAGCCCAAGATTAGTATCAATTTTCTGCAAAGATAGTAAATCAAATACTATTTACAAAAAAAGAAAGGTAAATTCACTTGACTTTCATCCCAGCCAGCAAATTTACCCCTCTATTTTCAGACTAATTAATTATTAATGATGGAATAAACGGATTCCCGTAAATGCCATTGCAATACCGTATTTATCACAGGTTTCAATCACATGGTCATCACGCACAGAACCTCCTGCCTGAGCAATATATTCCACGCCACTCTTGTGAGCACGTTCAATATTATCTCCAAACGGGAAGAAAGCATCCGAACCCAATGATACTCCCTTCAATGTATCAAGCCAAGCACGTTTTTCTTCGCGTGTCAATACTTCAGGTTTCTCAGTGAAGAACTGCTGCCATACTCCATCAGCCAATACATCATCATGATCTTCGCTGATATAAATATCGATGGTATTATCGCGATCGGCACGACGGATTTTTTCTACCCAAGGCAAATTCAGCACCTTCGGATGCTGGCGCAAATACCAGATATCAGCCTTATTACCAGCCAGGCGAGTACAATGGATACGGCTCTGCTGTCCGGCACCAATACCGATAGCCTGTCCATCTTTCACGTAGCAAACAGAATTAGACTGAGTATATTTCAAAGTGATTAATGCAATCATCAAATCACGTTTAGCAGCTTCAGGGAAATTCTTATTCTGAGTCGGAATGTTCTCAAACAATTCTGCTCCATTCAATTTCACTTCATTACGTCCCTGTTCAAAAGTGATACCAAACACATCCTTCCGTTCAATGGGATTCGGACGATATTCCGGATCAATTTTAATCACGTTATAAGTACCCTTACGTTTATTTTTCAGAATTTCAAGGGCTGCGTCAGTGTATCCCGGAGCAATCACGCCGTCAGAAACCTCACGATTGATAAAACGAGCTGTTTCTTCATCACAGACGTCACTCAAAGCTATAAAATCGCCATACGATGACATACGGTCTGCTCCACGAGCGCGCACATACGCATTTGCCAACGGAGACAAAGGCAAATTATCCACGAAATAAATCTTTTTCATGGTTTCATCCAGTTCCAGACCGATTGCGGCTCCGGCAGGACTCACGTGCTTGAACGAAGTTGCAGCCGGCATTCCGGTAGCTTCTTTCAATTCTTTCACCAACTGCCATCCGTTAAACGCATCCAAGAAGTTAATGTATCCAGGACGTCCGTTCAATACTTCAATAGGCAGTTCTCCCTCCTGCATGAAAATGCGGGCCGGCTTCTGGTTAGGGTTACAGCCGTACTTGAGTTCGAGTTCTTTAGCCATATTTTAATAGTTTGGTTGAATTTTCTACAAAGTACGAAAAAATCAGAAGCTTCTTCATGATAAGTGCATGATTTTAAGAATTCCTCCAAAAGCCAACTGGAATATCACAAAATAAATCTGTATTTTTGCCTATATTCTATACAAAATATAAATGTTATGATAGACGAATTATTAAACTTCAACAAGACTTTCGTAGAAACCAAAGGATACGAAAAGTACATTACGAACAAATACCCTGACAAAAAATCGCCATTGTCACTTGTATGGATACTCGACTGACAGAGCTACTTCCCGCAGCCTTAGGAATAAAAAACGGTGACGTCAAAATCATCAAGAATGCCGGAGGTACCATCACTCACCCTTTCGGTAGTGCCATGCGAAGCTTGCTTGTGGCAATCTATGAATTAGGGGTAGAAGAAGTCATGATTATCGGACATACCGATTGTGGCGTACAGCACATGGACAGTGAAACCATGCTACAGCACATGCGTGAAAGAGGAATCTCACAAGACCATATTGAAATGATGCAATATTGTGACATCAACCTTAACTCATGGCTCAGCGGATTTAACGACACGGAAGAAGCCGTACAAAAGAGTGTACACATCGTACGCCATCACCCGCTCGTACCTCAAGACATAAAAGTAAGAGGATTTATCATGAACTCCACAACCGGGAATCTTACTGAAATAGAAGACAAATAAAACAATAAAAGCCGATAAAGGAGATTAACCCTTTATCGGCTTTCTTTTTAGTACACAAAATTATCTTTCTTCTGTAAGCGCAATCATTGAAACTTCCTGAGGCACATAATCTCCCTGGAAGAAGCGGCTGGCACGAAGCAAATGACGCCAGATACTTACCAACTCCTGAGATTCCTGAAGAATATTCAAATATACCATAGATGCCTTCAAGCTTGCATTATCGCCTTCCTGCATACGGTTCATCTGCTGTTTACGCAAAGCAGAGATACGATTTTTCAGGTCATCTCCTTTTTTCAGGATGTCATCCGCTTCTTCATAATTATCCTGACTGATAGCCACTTTGGCACGTTCCATCAGCTTGCATAATTCATCACGCACAGGCAAGAATTCTTTTACACAATCCGGAGAAATCGGATTAAAGTTGTTGTCTACATGTTCCTTACACGGTTCACAAATTCGCTTCAAGCAATAAAGCATCTGCTCACAACTGTTACTTCCCAAGTGGAACCAAGTATTCTTTTCCATAGCCACGGTTATCGGCAAACGGCGGAGACCAAGTATTTCTTTACGACGACGTTTCTTCAACATTTTCTTCTGGTCATCCGTCGCATTCATAGCCTTTCGTAAGCTACGCAAATCTTCATTGATGAAGCCGTCGGTTACCTGCACATACGTCTTCTCACAGAAACCCACGTAATCAGTCAGTGTTTCCTGAACATGCTGACGAAGCAAAGCCAAAGTTTCACCCTTATCCTTGCTGCTCATCATGCGTTTAAACACATCATCCTGGCTTTCAATCTTTTCCTTCTTGCCATATTTAATGTTACTACGAACAAGAAGTACCACAGCTATTACGATAAATACAAACATACCGAAGAAGCTGGTGTAGAACATGATGAAAGTTACCAAGGCACAGATGGTGAAAGCCACAAATGCGGTAATAAACCAACCACCAATCACTGAAAGCATACCCGTAATACGATATACAGCACTTTCACGACTCCAGGCACGGTCGGCCAACGAGCTACCCATCGCTACAATGAATGTAACATAAGTAGTAGACAAAGGCAGTTTCATGGTCGTACCAATAATAATCAACAGTCCGGAAAGAACCAGATTCACAGAAGCACGTACCATATCAAACGCAGCTCCGTCTGCCAAAATAACCTCATCTTTATTGAAACGGCTGTCAATCCAGCGACGAACATTTACCGGAATAACACGTACCAGAAAATCATTGATATTAGTCGCACGACGAACAAGTACACGAGCCAATGCTGAAGAGCCGAACATTTCATCACCTTCTTCCTGACGAGCCAAGTCTACAGAAGTCTTGATTACATTCTTCGCTTTCTTTGAAGTGGCCAGCGCATATACCATCACAATACCAGATGCAATCAGGAAAATAGGAGGAGTCTTGGCAGAAGACATCAACGAAGACATCATAAAGTCATGTATACCGGCACCATTAGAATTAGCGACATAATCTGTATAAGCAGAGAAACCAGCCAAAGGTACACCGATAAAGTTTACCAAGTCATTTCCGGCAAAAGCCAATGCCAGAGAGAATGTACCCAGCAATACAATAATCTTAAACACGTTCACCTTGCACCAGTGCAACACCTGCATGAGTATGGTAAATACGACAAAGCATCCACCTACCAATGCCATTGTATTATCTTGAATCCATTGCAAAGCTTCCGGAGTCATAAAAGATGCACTCTTCAACCCCTTAATGATGATAAAATATCCCAAAGAAGTTACGGCAATACCACCGAAAATTCCGATAGTCCAAGAAAGATTCTTCTTATAATTAAAACTGAAAATTAGTCGGGATATATATTGTACAACAGTACCCACAATAAAAGCGACGGCTACTGAAAGGAAAATACCCATAATCACTGAAAGAGCCTTTTCCGTATTCATCATATCACCTAAGGTTAACAATCCGGTTTCATCACCGACAATCTTCAGAATGGCAAGAATAAAAGTACCTCCCAATAATTCAAATACCATTGAAACAGTAGTAGAAGTAGGAAGTCCTAACGTATTAAAGACATCCAGAAGGACCACATCCGTCACCATTACCGCGAGCAGAATACACATGATTTCATAAAAGCTGAAGTTTACCGGATGAAAAATTCCGTGACGGGCAATATCCATCATCCCGTTACTCAGCACCGCTCCAGCAAATACTCCGATAGCAGCTACAATAATAATAGTTCTGAACTTTGCCACTTTTGCACCTACCGCAGAGTTCATGAAATTCACTGCGTCATTACTGACCCCCACCAGCAAATCAAAGACTGCCAGCATAAATAAGAAAATAACAATTCCTAAATAAACAGTTTCCATACTTGTTTTGTTAAGTTTTTTCCGAGTGCAAAAATATTTCGTTCGTGTTATAAAAGAATGTCATATATGTTACAATCGTGTTACAAAATAAAAAGGACAGCCTGAAAAAACTTTGTTTCTCTTCAAACAACAGCATTAAAACTTTCAGTGATAATGCAAAAAAAAGATATTTTATGCTCATTATCCTGCGTTTATCATCTGAAAATTCGTAATTTTGCACCTGAATTTTAAATATCAAACATTTATGTCAGAATCAAAGAAAATAAAGACCGCATTGGTGTCTGTTTACCATAAAGACGGTTTGGACGCCATCCTGGCCAAGCTTCATGCAGAAGGCGTTGAGTTCTTGTCTACCGGAGGAACACGTCAGTTCATTGAATCATTAGGTTATCCCTGCAAGGCTGTAGAAGACATTACCACTTATCCTTCTATTCTTGGAGGACGCGTTAAGACATTGCATCCCAAAATCTTTGGAGGTATCCTTTGCCGCAGAGAACTGGAAGGCGACCAGAAGCAGGTTGCTCAGTATGAAATTCCAGAGATTGACCTGGTTATTGTAGACTTGTATCCTTTTGAAGATACAGTTGCAAGCGGTGCAGCAGAACAAGACATCATCGAAAAAATTGATATAGGCGGTATCTCATTGATTCGTGCCGGAGCTAAGAACTTCAATGATGTAGTAATCGTAGCCAGCAAGCATCAATACCAACCCTTATTGGAAATCCTCAACAAACAGGGAGCTGTAACCACACGCGAACAACGCCGTTGGTTTGCAGGTGAAGCATTTACTGTTTCTTCACACTACGACACTGCTATCCGCGATTATTTCAAAAAATAATTGCGCTGGCAGTCATTCAGTCTTCCTAAAACGGATTTATTAATTTCAAAATTCTAGACTTATATTAAAGGAATGGGATTATTCTCCTTTACACAAAACATAGCGATGGACCTTGGCACAGCCAATACCATCATTATCAGCAATGACAAGATTGTGGTAGACGAACCATCTGTTGTTGCATTGGATCGTCGCACAGACAAGATGATTGCCGTAGGTGAACGTGCCAAGCTGATGTACGAAAAAGAAAATCCGAACATTCGCACTGTACGCCCGTTACGTGACGGTGTTATTGCCGACTTCAACGCTTGCGAACAGATGATGCGCGGATTGATTAAAAAAGTAAATACAGGACGCCATTTCTTCACTCCCTCTTTGCGTATGGTAATCGGAGTACCTTCCGGCTCTACAGAAGTAGAATTACGTGCCGTACGTGACAGCGCGGAACATGCAGGAGGACGTGATGTCTACCTGATATTCGAACCTATGGCTGCAGCTATCGGTATCGGACTGGATGTAGAAGCTCCGGAAGGTAACATGGTAGTTGACATAGGTGGAGGTTCTACGGAAATCGCCGTCATTTCTTTGGGAGGTATTGTTTCAAATAACTCTATCCGTGTAGCCGGAGATGATTTGACAGCTGATATTCAGGAATACATGAGCCGCCAGCACAATGTCAAAGTCAGTGAAAGAATGGCAGAACGTATCAAGATTCACGTAGGTGCAGCCATGACAGACTTGGGAGATGATGCACCTGAAGATTATATCGTACGTGGTCCAAACAGAATCACTGCCCTGCCGATGGAGGTTCCGGTATGCTATCAGGAAATCGCGCATTGTATGGAAAAGAGCATTGCCAAAATAGAAACAGCTATTTTAAGTGCCTTGGAAAATACACCTCCTGAATTGTATGCCGACATTGTAAACAATGGTATCTATCTGGCTGGAGGCGGAGCGCTTCTGAGAGGACTTGACAAACGACTGACAGATAAAATCAACATTCCTTTCCATATTGCCGAAGATCCTTTGCTGAGCGTAGCCAAGGGAACAGGCATTGCACTGAAGAATGTAGATCGTTTCTCATTCCTGATGAGATAATATCATAAAAATTGAAAATGAAGAGATTTCAGATTTCTTCATTTTCAATTTTCATTTTTTCGTTTATACACCATTCGGATTCTCTGACATGCGAAACCTGCTCAATTTTCTGCTGAAATATAATCACTGGTTCCTTTTCGTTCTATTAGAGGTTATTTCACTTACCCTGCTGTTCCGTTTCAACAACTATCAGGGAAGTGCTTTTTTTACTTCTGCCAATTACCTCGCAGGAATAGTATACGAAGCCTCCAGTCAAGTAACACGCTATTTTGGCCTGACAGAAGTCAACAAGGACCTAACAGCACGAAATGTCGAATTGGAAATTGAAGTGGAACGCTTGTCGCAAGCCTTAGAACAATATACACAAGACACTACAGGAGTGGCTAACCTGTGTAAAGAAGCATTAAAAGACTATGTGTTATATGATGCAAGAGTAGTCAACAACAGCATCACACACCCCAACAATTTCATTACCATCGACAAAGGAGAAGCCGACGGCATCCGCCCGGAAATGGGAGTCGTATGTGGAAACGGAGTAGTTGGCATTGTTTACCTCACAGGAAAGCATCATGCCATTGTACTGCCCGTATTAAATTCCAAAAGCAGCATCAGCTGTAAAATCAAACGAACCTCTTATTTTGGTTTCCTGAAATGGGAAGGAGGTTCTTCACAATATGCCTACGTCAAAGATATGCCCCGACATTCCGAATTCTCATTGGGCGATACGATTGTAACAAGTGGGCATAGTGCTGTTTTTCCAGCCGGGATTCCCGTAGGAACCGTAGATGATATGGAAGACAGTCACGACGGACTATCTTATCTGCTCAAAGTCAAGCTATTCACAGACTTTGCCCGACTGAATAATGTCAGGGTTTTAGGGTCATTCAACGGCACTGAGCAGGCACAACTTGAGGACAGCATACATTCAATGCAACCATAAAAATTAACGATACAGAAAGCCAAGGTAATTATGCAATATATCATACGTCTTGAATGGTTCATCATACTTGTCTTACTGCAAGTACTGGTACTCAACCACATTCATTTTGAACAATATGCCACACCCTTGTTCTATATCTACTTTTTATTGAAGATAGATTCAGACAACAGCCGTAAGGGATTAATGTTATGGGCCTTTTCTTTAGGACTTTGCATCGATATTTTCAGCAACACCCCAGGATTAAACGCTGCCACAGCTGTATGTACAGCCTTCTGCCGCCCATGGATTCTCAGATTGTTTTCCTTGCGTGACATTACAGACAACTTTGAACCAGGCATATATCAGATGGGATTTGCTTCATTCTTCCGATACACAATAGTCCTTGTTTTATTACATGCTTTCATACTGAATATCTTGGATACATTCTCATTGGCCAACATGCCCACGCTGTTGCTGAAAATTGCCAGTGATACAATTATCACACTCATATTCATCTTATGTGTTGATTCTGTCAGGAGGAAAAAATAGTGGAAAGAAACTACGATCTTGAAAAGCGAAAATATGTAATTGGTGGTGCAGTCATTGTGATTGTGCTGATTTTTCTTATACGTTTACTTTCACTACAAATCATGAGTGAAGACTACAAGAAAAATGCCGACAGCAACGCTTTTCTCAAAAAAATACAATATCCAAGCCGAGGAGTCATATACGACCGGAATGATAAACTGCTGGTTTATAATCAGGCTGCTTACGACATCACCGTGATTATGAAAGAAATTACGGAGCTGGATACCATGGATTTATGCCAAACACTGAAAATCTCACCAGAGTTTCTGCGAAAAAAATTCCGTGACATGAAAGATCGCCGGCTTAATCCTGGCTACTCCCCTTACACCAACCAGGTATTTCTTACCCAGCTGTCGGCCGAAGATTGTGGTGTGTTCCAGGAAAAACTGTTTAAGTTTCCAGGATTCTATATCCAGCGACGTACCATCCGACAATATACCTACAATGCCGGAGCTCACATTCTGGGAGATATTGCCGAAGTTTCCAAATCCGATATGGAAAAGGATGAATACTATATTCCCGGCGACTTTATCGGTAAATTAGGTGTAGAGCGTTCTTACGAAAAGCAGTTACGAGGAGAAAAAGGTATTGAAATATTATTACGTGATGCCCGAGGACGAATCCAGGGGAACTATATGGACGGAAAATTCGATAAGGCTCCTGTAGCAGGAAAAAATCTGCGACTGAGTCTGGACATCGAACTTCAGGAACTGGGAGAACGTCTGCTGGAAGGAAAAATTGGAAGTATTGTAGCCATAGAACCATCCACAGGCGAGGTGCTCTGCTTAGTTTCTTCACCGACTTACGACCCTCGAAAAATGGTCGGAAGAAACCGCGGTAAGAACCATCTGATACTGGCACGTGACCCCTGGAAGCCTTTATTGAACCGTGCCATCATGGGTACCTATCCGCCAGGCTCCACCTTCAAAACTTCGCAGGCACTGACCTTCCTGCAAGAGGGAATCATAACCACCCAGACCAGTTATCCGTGTTTTGGTGGATTCAATTTCCGGGGACTTCATGTTGGCTGCCACGGTCACCCCTCGCCGCTTTCACTGATTCCGGCATTAGCAACTTCCTGCAATGGATATTTCTGCTGGGGACTCTATTACATGATTGGCGCCCGAAAGAAATACGGAACCGTACAAAAAGCCATGAACACCTGGAGAGATTATATGGTATCCATGGGATTCGGTTATCCGTTGGGAATCGACCTTCCCGGAGAAAAAAGAGGATTTATTCCCAATGCAAGCGTCTACGACAAAGCTTACCGAGGCTCATGGAATGGACTGACCATTATCAGTATTTCCATTGGACAAGGTGAGGTCACACTGACTCCATTACAAATAGCCAACTTAGGAGCAACCATCGCCAACAGAGGCTATTTTATCACACCTCATGTGGTGAAAGAGGTAGAAGGTGAACCGCTCGACACACTTTACACACGGAAAAGATATACCATGGTAGACCGTTCACATTACGAGGAAGTGGTACAAGGCATGCGTTCTGCCGTATTGGGCGGAACTTGTAGAGGAGCCAACTTACCCGACATCGAAGTATGTGGAAAAACCGGAACGGCCCAGAACCGTGGAAAAGACCACTCAGCCTTTATGGGATTTGCTCCCATGAAAGATCCCAAGATTGCCATAGCAGTCTATGTGGAAAACGGAGGATTCGGTGCGGTATACGGTGTACCTATCGGACGACTCATGATTGAAAAGTATTTAAAAGGGAAACTCTCGCCAGAAGATGAAGTCATGGCTACAGAGATTCAAAACAGGAGGATTGATTATGGGATACATGAGAGGTAGTGTATGGAAAAATGTAGACTGGTGGACCATCGGGCTTTACCTGATACTGGTCATCTGCGGATGGGTCAGTGTGTGTGGAGCAAGTTACAATTATGGTGAGCCGAATTTTCTGGATATTACCACACGCGCCGGTAAACAGCTGATGTGGATAGGCTGTTCACTGGGGATAGGCTTTGTCATACTCATGCTTGAAGACCGCATATATGATACCTATGCCTATCTGCTTTATGGCATTATGATTTTGCTACTATTCGGTACTATCTTCAATCCGCATGAAATCAAAGGTTCACGTTCATGGATTGTATTAGGACCGGTAAGTCTGCAACCTGCTGAGTTCGCCAAATTTGCAACAGCCCTTGCATTAGGAAAATATATAAACGAATATACTTTCCAGATGCAACGCACCCGCAATCTGATAACCGTTTTGGGTATCATTCTGCTGCCTATGGCATTGATTATACTCCATGAAGGAAACAGGTTCTGCCCTGGTGTACCTATCCATTTTTTTAATGCTCTACAGAGAAGGGATGACCGGAACGGTTCTAATTTTCCGGAATCTGTGCTGTGGTATTTTTTATTGTCGGCCTAAAATTCAGTGCAGAAATTATGCCTGATGAAATGACGTCATGGGGAGAATTCTCTGTGTTGACGCTGGTCATTCTGCTTTCTTCCTTTCTAGTGGGAAGATATTGCCAGCGTCAGTCGCCCAAACTTGCAGCCTACATTTTCGGTATCGGAGGCGGAGGAACGTTATTAGGAGCTTTGTTTTCCAACTACGTAATTCCATTTAATGTATGTCATCTCCAGTTAGCCCTTTGTGGAGGTATCGTACTTACACTGGCTTTCTTCTATCTGCGTGAACGACTGCGAGCTTATTTCTATGTAATTCTGTTCGTAATTGGCTCGGGCATCTTTTTCTTCTCGACCGACTATGTATTCAATCAGGTACTTGAACCTCACCAGAAGATTCGAATCGAAGTGTTATTGGGAATGAAAGATGATCCTGCAGGAGCCGGATACAATGTCAATCAAAGTAAAATTGCCATCGGTTCCGGAGGATTATTCGGAAAAGGCTTTCTCAACGGTACACAGACCAAATTGAAATACGTTCCGGAACAGGATACCGACTTCATTTTCTGTACCATTGGCGAAGAGCAAGGATTTGTCGGCTCCGCTTTTGTCATTTTCTTGTTTATGGCACTCATTCTACGCCTTATCGTGCTATCCGAGCGACAGGAAAGCCGCTTTGGAAGAGTATACGGCTACTGTGTACTGAGTATATTCTTTTTCCATCTCTTCATCAATATAGGAATGGTTCTCGGACTAACCCCCGTTATCGGTATCCCCCTTCCCTTCTTCAGCTACGGCGGTTCCTCATTGTGGGGATTTACCATCCTGCTGTTTGTCTTCCTCCGCATTGACGCGGCCAGGGAGAAATAACCGGATTCCCACATCGGATATTCCAGGCAATGGATTCTGCCTCATCAGATGAGTGATACGAAAAATGCGTTCTATTGAGTCGGTAGAGAAAATAACCGGTTTATCTGACACATATACATGCTGATACAATCCTCCCATTGCCCCACTCTGCACCCAGTGTCCTTTTTCATCGGTCAGATAAATGTGCAGTGTATCCGTGCGGGGCGGTATTGAATCGCCTTCCGACTGCGTCACCGAAAGCCAGATATCCCGATAAGGATATTCTCCGGTATGACGGAGGCCTATCTCCATCCGGTACTCACCGGAAGAAAGTCCTACAGGAAGATGGAAAGCCAGGGAATCAGATTTATCCCAGCCTTCTTCACCAGAAACAGCCTGATATACATGATACCGTGTATCTGTATGACAGGCATTCAGCAGGAACAAGACACATAGTGCCAGTCCTGCCTTTATATAATAGATAAAAGATTCTTTAAGCCTGTACATCCGTATTTGTATTACGCTCCGGACGTTTGTTTCCCTCGTTATTCCGACGGAAATTTCTCCGTCCGTTGCGGTTAGGGCGAGGTTCCTGACCGGCTTTTGCCTGTGGTGCATTTCCGGCATTTTCAGCCGCTGGAGCCTGAGGAGCTGCCGGAGCCGGATTCCCTTTCGGTCTCTGTGGACGGTTATTTCTTCCTTGCAGTCCTTTATTTTCTTTCTCCTTAGGAGCGTCTGGAGTTTGTCCATTACCTGCTTCTACAGGAGCCGCTGACACATTGTTTTGTGATGCCTGCCCTTTTTGTTTCTTTTTCCGGTTCTTACCGCCTTTTGTCTTGTCAAAACGGGTCAAGCTCTCTTGTTCCAGCAAGTCTTTTGAACGCTGCGATTCACGTCCGGAGAATTCGTCATCCAGTTTTTCAGGCTTTTCTCCCCGTTTGTTCATATTCAGCACTTCAAAGGCTCTGCGTGCGGAAATAGTCACTTCATTTGCCAGGAAACTCTTATCCGTACTATAAGTAATAGTTCCTTTCAGAATATCTGCCTTAAAGTAATAATACATGTTGTCCAACGTTTCAAGGGTAATTTCCTTACTCGGCAAGCGTTTCTGACATTCCACGTAGGCATCTACTTCATAATTCAGACAGCATTTCAGTTTGGCACACTGCCCGGCCAGTTTTTGCGGATTAAGCGAAATATCCTGAAAACGAGCCGCACTGGTCGATACAGAAACGAAGTTCGTCATCCACGTAGCACAGCACAACTCGCGTCCGCACGGCCCGATTCCTCCGATACGTCCGGCTTCCTGACGGGCACCAATCTGTTTCATCTCGATACGCACCCGGAAAGTCTCTGCCAGCACCTTAATCAGTTGACGGAAATCCACGCGTTCATCTGCAATGTAATAGAATATAGCCTTATTGCCATCACCCTGGTATTCCACGTCACCGATTTTCATCTGAAGTCCCAGGCTTTCTGCAATCTTACGCGAGCGAATCATTGTATCATGTTCACGTGATTTTGCTTCCTCATATTTTTCCATGTCCACCGGCTTTACCTTACGGTAAATACGGCGTATTTCTGCATCAGGCTTCAAATTAGCCTTACGCATCTGCAAGGGAACCAGTCTTCCCGTCAGTGTTACCGTACCGATGTCATGTCCCAGACTGGCTTCCACTGCCACAATATCTCCCTTCTCCAGATGCAGCCCGTTGCTGTTTTTATAATATCCCTTACGGGTATTCTTAAACTGAACTTCCACCATATCCTGTTCGTCTGCATTTCCAGGAATATCGGCCAGCCAGTCGTAAGTATTCAATTTATTATTCTGTCGTCCGCAGCCTCCACAGCAGAGTCGGCCACTTCCGTTTTTAAGCTTGAAATCGTCCATATATTGTTATTGTTGTTTCATTTCTACAATCATTCTCAGCGCCATGTCAAAAAAAACCATCTTCGGATTCACATTCTGCTCAATGTGTACCTGTGCCTCCTCCAGCAATTCCATCACGGAAATAATGTTCCGCTCATTGATGTAAGGAGCAAAACGGCTGGCAAACTGCAACTCCTCCGGACTCAGATATACCATATCAGGTTGACGGAAATTACAGATAAAGTTTTCACGTACCATCCGCTGGCAATATTCCAGCAGGTTCTTCTGCCGTTCGCGTCCCATTCCTGCCACCTGCTCACTCCACGCTTTCAGACTACGAATATCACGCTTATAGGCCGTACGCATGAGGTTCACAAAGAGTTCAAAACAAAGCTTGTTTTCCTCTCCCAAATGCACATTTTCCACAGCCCTCAACAAACTTCCGGCCGAACGGTGTGCAATGTCACGGGCATCTTCCACAGGAAGCATATAACGCTCCACCAGATAACGCTCAATGTCCGACTCCGGCAAGGGCTTTAAATTGATGCGCTGCGTACGACTCACAATCGTAGGAAGCAATAAGTCAGGTTCCTCACTCACCAACAGGAAAACAGTCTTTAAAGGAGGTTCTTCCAGCAGTTTCAGCAACTTATTCGCACATTCCACATTCATTTTTTCCGGAAGCCAGATGAGCATGACCTTGTATCCTCCCTGACTGGCTTTCAGCGAGAGTTTCCGTTGAATTTCATCACTCTCACGCACATAAATCTGAGGTTGCTGATTGCCCGCATCAATGCCCCGCATCCATTCCTGAAGGTCGGCATACGGATTACGTCCCAGCATTTCACGCCACTGAGGCAGGAATTCATCACAGACCACGTCCCTTCCGGCCTTTTTACGTACCACCGGAAAAGCAAAATGCATGTCAGGATGAGCCAGATGGTCCATCATCTTGCACGAATTACATTGGCCGCACGCATCATTTTCTGCAGGATGATGACAAAGAAGATAACGTGCCACAGCTAAAGCTACGGGTAGCTTTCCACTTCCAGCAGGTCCCGTCAGCAACACAGCATGAGGCATCTTCCCATTCTTTGCACTATGAATGAGAAGTTGTTTCACATCTTCTTGTCCGATTACATCCTTAAAAACGACATATTGTTCCGTAAAAATCAGGTTCTTTTTTTGGCTGTTACTACTATATAATCGGACAAAAATAAGAAAAAATCGTAGTTTCAGGAGATATTCACCTTTTATTATTATATAACCGGCGTAAACAAATGCGCAAACCACCCTACGAAACGACGCCATACACTCCGCTTCTTATATTCCTCACGGGTCATAATCGTACTGTTGAGCTTGTCGTTCTGAAATACTTCCCCCAACTCGGCAGTAGTAGGCAAATCCAGAATAAAAGCATTGATTTCATAATCATAATGCAGACTACGGCTGTTCAAGTTCGTACTGCCCACCGTACAGAACCGCTCGTCCACCATCATGATTTTAGAATGATGAAAGCCTCCATTAAACACGTAGATGTGTGCTCCCGCCTTACGCAGCTTATTGGCAATATAAAATCCGGCATCGGGAGTAAAAGAGATGTCCGACTTCCCCGGAATCATGATTTCTACCCGAACTCCCCGTTCAGCCGCCCGTTTGATGGCATTTCTGACCTTACGAGTAGGAGTAAAATAAGGATTGATAATCTGCACCTTACGCTCTGCGGCATCCAACGCCGCAATATAGGCCTCACGCATGATTTCCGGACAAACTTTCGGAATACGCTGCACAATGGCCACCCTTCTTCCGGAACCCTCGCACAACGTATCGTGCGCCACTTGTCCTTCTTTCAAGCCTTCGTGTGTTTCCTTATTCCATACGCCTAAAAAAGCTTTTTCCAGATACTGCACAGCCGGTCCTTCTATACGGATGTGCATATCGCGCCAGGGACCGATTTCGGGAAGCCCGTTGATATAATAATCGGCAATATTCATGCCTCCCGTATATCCCACCTTTCCGTCAATCACCACAATTTTCTGATGGTCACGACAAAATACGTGATTGATATAAGGAAAACGAATGGGACTGAAACGGGCCATTTCCACTCCTCTTTCCGCCAGCATCTTCAGATGTTCCTTTCGCAAGGGGCGACTGTTCGACAAATTTCCAAAGTCATCAAACAGGGCCTTGATTGTCACTCCTTCTTTGGCTTTCTCCGCCAACAGGGTAAATAATTCCTTGGCAATAGAATCACTGCGGAAATTAAAGTATTCCAGATGGATATAGTTTTCAGCCTTCTTTATATCTTCAAATAAATGTTCAAACTTGCTGCGACCACTCTTCAACAAAGTCATACGATTACAAGCCGTAACAGGTATTTGTTTTTCTTTCAGAAAACGAGCAAACAAGGAATCAGCAGGCAGGTAAACATTGGCTGTGTCCGTTTCAGCCTGACCAACAACTTCTTTCAAGCTCTGTCCTTTGGCCGAAATCACACTGCATATCATTATTACCCACCCTAACAGGTATAACTTTACTTTCATCTTCATAACGGTTATCGGGCAAAAATATGCAATATTTCAGAAAACACAATGACTTTCGAAAACAGAATTGAAAGATTTACCATCTATTCCGCTAAATAGCCATATATGGACTCTCCTCTATAGAACAAGAAGTCACGATAAAACTCTTAGCCTCAATACTCTTCCAAAACGCAAGTGCGTTCGAACTAAAACGCAAGTGCGTTTGACTTGAAACGCAAGGACGTTTGATCTTAAACGCAAGGACGTTTGATCTTAAACGCAAGTGCGTTTTGGTTTGAACGCAAGGACGTTTTCCAAGGAAGGAAAAAGCACTGACTGAAAGGAGAAAAAAGGGGGTAAAACCTTTATATTCTATATAAATAAGGTGGCAGGAAAAAGAATTTAAAGTGATAAAATGTGGACTGAAAAAAATGTAACCTACTCTTTGCAAAATTGGGATATGACATCTAAAAATAGTGAAATTTTTCCGTAATTGCCGAAAATCATCTTTTTTCATCCTATATTTACCAGTGTAAAGATTCGTTTTTCACTGATAACTTTCCTATCTTTGCATTGAAGAAAAAACCAAGACTGACTATACACTTTTATACATAACTTAAATACATAAGAATTATGGAATTTGTAACAAACGAAAAACTTACCATTGTTGGTGCTGCCGGTATGATCGGTTCTAACATGGCTCAGACTGCTATCATGATGGGCTTAACTCCTAACATCTGCTTGTACGACCCGTACGCTCCAGGTTTGGAAGGTGTTGCTGAAGAATTGTTCCACTGCGGTTTCGAAGGTGTGAACATCACTTTCACTTCAGATATCAAAGAAGCGCTGACTGGTGCTAAATATATCGTAAACTCAGGTGGTGCAGCTCGTAAAGCTGGTATGACTCGTGAAGACCTGTTGAAAGGTAACGCAGCTATCGCAGAAGAATTCGGTAAGAACGTAAAACAGTACTGTCCGGATGTAAAACACATCGTAGTTATCTTCAACCCTGCTGACATCACAGGTTTGATCACACTGTTGTACTCTGGTTTGAAACCGGGTCAAGTAACTACTTTGGCTGCTCTTGACTCTACTCGTCTGCGCAGCGAATTGGCTAAACACTTCGGCGTTTCTATGGACGCAGTTGAAAACTGCCGTACTTACGGTGGTCACGGCGAACAGATGGCTGTATTTGCTTCTACTGCTAAAGTAAACGGTAAAGCTTTGACAGACATCATCGGTACTGACGCTTTGACAAAAGAACAGTGGGCTGAAATCCAGCAGAAAGTAACTAAGGGTGGTGCTAACATCATCAACTTGCGTGGCCGTTCTTCATTCCAGAGCCCGTCATACGTTTCTATCGAAATGATTGGTGCTGCTATGGGTGGTAAAGCATTCCGCTGGCCGGCTGGTACTTACGTTTCTAACGAAAAGTACGACCACATCATGATGGCTTGGGAAACTTCTATCACTGCTGACGGTTGCCACTGCGCTGCTTTGAACGGTACTGCAGAAGAACAAGCTGCTTTGGATAAGAGCTACGAACACTTGTGCGCACTGCGTGACGAAGTAATCGCTATGGGCGTTCTTCCTCCAGTAGCTGAATGGAACAAGCTGAACCCGAACATTAAATAATCGGATTTTCCATTAATATAAAAGGAGACTGAATCATCGGTCTCCTTTTTTTATGCCTAATTCCAACGCACTTGTACATCATATAAAATCATAAAAACCTCATATTCACACATTTACATTTTCCCAATGTACATCTGAAAACTTTCAGTTTCTTTATTAAAAGCATTATCTTTGCCGCTCTCTTTACAATGTATTTCTAAAACTACGGGCAGCAATGAGAATATGCACTTTATTATTTTTCTTTATTTCAGCACTGACCTGTCACTCGCTGTGTGCACATAATCCAGCGGGACATTACTTCCTGACACAAGACTCTACGTCTTCTCTCACCTCATCGGCTCTTCCAGCGAAGCCAAAGAAAACAAAGGAACTTTTCCAGCAAAACTTTTCGTACATGGGAATTCCTTTTATCGTTTCCGGATTAATCGTCAAAAAACAAAACCAGGATTTCCGTACACTGCGCAATCGCTTCCAGCCGACCTTTCACCACGAATATGACAATTATACACAATATGTTCCGTTAGTTGCTACATGGGGCATGAAATTAGCTGGAGTAGAAAGCCGCAGTTCATGGAAGGAACTCACAGTCAGCAATGTTTTCTCGGCAGCCTTGATGGCCGGCTTTGTCAACACCCTGAAATATACGACCAAAGAAATGCGTCCGGACAATTCATCAAACAATTCATTTCCTTCCGGACATACGGCCACGGCTTTTATGTGTGCCACAATCCTGCATAAAGAATACGGCATGCTCAGCCCGTGGTACAGCATCGGAGGATATACCTTAGCGGGAATAACCGGTATCACACGCCAGCTGAACAACCGTCACTGGATTGGCGATGTACTGGTAGGAGCTGGAATCGGTATGATTTCAACGGACTTAGGCTATTTCTTTTCTGACCTGATTTTTCACAAGAATGCTACCGGAACGCGGTCAACACACCATTTCAACCGTTACGATGCACCTTCATTCCTGAGCCTCAACATGGGATTTGCCACAGGACCTTCTACCCTGCGTACTGCCGAACTATATGACACAGAAGAAGGAACTCCTTTGGGCATGCGCCTGCATACGGGTACATCGACCGTCGTCAGCGCAGAAGGAGCCTACTTTTTCAATGCGTACATCGGTTTGGGAGGGCGACTGAGAGTAGCTACCGTACCTGTTATCGCCGACATTCCCGAAGAAAACAAAAAGCATTTCGACCTGGACAATGACCTGAAGGAAGGAGCCCCTGTCAACATGTACCTGCTGGACGGACTGGAATCTGACCATTTAGGTATGTGTGACATCGATTTAGGACTTTACTTTTCTTATCCGCTCAGCAGCCGCTTCCTGATAGGAAGCAAACTGTTAGCTGGACGACGCACTAATGCAAACTTTACCTTAAACTCTATTTCACGGATTAATCCAGCCATTTTCGACCGCCAGAAAGTGAGCCAGGAAGCTTACGACCAATTCTATAAAGCCGACGTAGATTACTATATCCAGCAGGAAGGTCTCAGCGTTCAGGAAATGCTACAGAGTACTTTCATTGACGAAGAGTTTCTTCACATTCGTAAAAGTTCTACTTTCAAATTAGGAACCGGCCTTTCTCTCGCCTACCGCTACAAGGAAAATGCGGCCCTGCGTCTCTATTGCGACTATGACTTTGCCTCCCCTCGGCTGACATACGACCTGAAGAATTCTTGGGCAGACGAAGACGGTAACCGGGAAGTCCGTTCGTATAGTAAAAGAACGCCTATGCATAATTTTACTTTCGGAGCTTCCATCGCGTTCATGTTCTAACAGCTAAGTACCCTTAATCCTTACAACCTTTCCGTCTGAATTCTGCCGGAGCAATGCCGAACTGTGCCTGGAAACATTTCGCAAAATAAGAAGGAGAAGAGAAACCGACCCTGAAACAAGCTTCACTACTGGACACTTCTTCCTCCGCCAACAAATATGCAGCCTTTTTTAAACGAATCAGACGGATATAATCATTAGGAGTCATTCCCGATATAGCCTTGATTTTCGCGAATAGTCCCGACCTTGAAATCCCGACTTCTTGAGCCAACACATCCACTGTAAAATCAGAGTCTGTCATTCGTTTTTCTATAATCTTTGAAATTTTATCCATCAAAAGTGTATCCAACTTAGAAATAGAGACAGAAGAGACCATCGGTTTAGTCTTGAAATCTTTCTTCATGCCTTCTCTATTTCTGAAAATGCTTGCAATCTGCGCATTTATCACATCACCCGAAAATGGTTTTTCCAAGTATACATCGGCACCACTTTCAAGTCCCTCCACGTAGTCCTCGGAAGCAGCCTTCGCCGTAAGCAAAATCACTGGAATATGGCTGGTAGAAAGATTCTGTTTAATATTTCGACAAAGCTGTATACCATCCATCACAGGCATCATCACATCACTGACTACAAGATCTGGCATATTCTGTAAGATTCTATCCCAGGCTTCTTTACCGTTTTCTGCACACGACACTTGATAGCGGACTGACAGCAGTTGGTGTAAATACTCTCTCAAATCTTGGTTATCATCTACTATCAGAACACGATATTGTCCTTCAGGGATGTCGGCCTTATCCTCAGCATGTATATCTTGAGAGGATACCTGTTCAATCACCTGCCCTTCTTTATGCTCAAGTCTATCAAAGCTGACAATGAATGTAGAACCAACCCCCAGCTCACTTTCCAGGTTCAAACCGCCATGCATCAAATCAACCAGTTTCTTAACCAACGAAAGTCCTACTCCCGTTCCGATACGTCCGGAAGATGCCTTATCCGGGACCTGATAGAAAGGAGAAAATATCTTTTCCTGCTCCTTTACATCGATACCCTGCCCGTTATCTCTCACCCGTACCTCCAGTTTCTTGTCACCGACTATCAACAAATCAATCCAAATGCAAGTGTCTGTAAACTTCAATGCATTTGATAATAAATTGCTGACCACCTTCGTAAAGGCCTCCTGATCTACACGGGCATAACAAGATTCTTCCGGCATAGTCAGACTAATTTTTATATGCTTTATATCTGCTGAAAGTTGAAAACGCTGATATACATTCATCAATAAAGTTTTGATATTAGTTTCCGCCAATATCACATTCATTCCTCCCGATTCAGCCTTCCGAAAATCCATCAACTGATTCACCAACGTAAGCAAACGTTTCCCGTTTCGCTCTATTACCTGTAATTGAGGAAGTACATCCTTCACCGTTCCTGAACTCTTCATCACATTTTCCAATGGTGCCAGAATCAATGTCAACGGAGTACGTATTTCATGCATGATGCCCGTGAAGAACTCAATCTTACTCTGATAAATCTCACGGTCTTTTTTGATTGTCAATAAGGTCATGCGCCGACGATGTATTTTATTCATCCGATAATAAGCATAAACCAGACCTGCTATCCCTAACAATATATATCCAGCAATCATATATGAAGAAGCCCACCAGGGAGGCAGCACTTTAATAGGAAAGGCTATGGCATTTTCATTCCACATCCCATCAGAATTAGACGCACTCACCTGAAATACATAATCCCCGGCTGGTAAGTTTGTATACGTCACATGAGGGGCATCATTCGTTTCCGTCCAATCCTTTTCAAACCCCTCCAAACGATAGCGGTACCTATTCTTTGAGGTATTAATATAACTCAAGGCAGCTACCGAAAAACTAAACATGGAATGAGAATAGTCCAACACCAAACGATCTGCATAAGTGATGGAAACTTTTAATGGAGAGTCTTCACTTCCAATAACCACCGGTTTATTGAATAGTTGAAAATCAGTCAGAATGACGGTAGGAATCTGTGTATCAACTTGTATCTTATCAGGACGGAACTCATTGAATCCATTTACTCCTCCCACCATTATTGTTCCGTCAGACAACTGGATTCCGGAATTGGGAAGAAACAAATTTTCTTGTAAACCATCTTTCTTATTATAAAACTTCAAAGAAGAAGTAAGAGGCTGATAACAATACATGCCATTATTGGTGGTAAACCACAATTTATCTTTATCTGGTAATATCTTATAAATCACACGTATGTGCTCCGGCAGCCCTTCACGTACGAACACCTCCTTTTTCCGATCATATCGAAGCAAGCCATCGCCATCCGTACCGAGCCAAAGCCTTCCCTGCATATCCAAACAGCCAGTAATGATTTGATTCGTCGGCAGAGTGCCTTCTTCATCTTTCAACTGATGAAAATAATGCATCCATTTCCCGGTCTGATAATCCAGACAATATACTCCACTGTTAAGCGAACATACCCACAACTTCTTCCCTTTTTCTTCAAAAATATATGAAATATTGGCTCCATGCAGCTCATATATTCGTTCAAAGTCATCTGTTTGCGAATTGTAACAATTTAATCCGGCAGTAGTACCAATCCATACTTTCTGTCTGGAATCTTTATAAAGTGCATATATTTCAGAAGAATACAATGAACGTGGAGAAGTATCTGCTTTATAATTTTTAAACTTACCTGTCCGCAAATCCAGAATATCCAGGCCACCCATAAACATACCCACAAACAATTTGTCTCCATCTTGTAACAAGGCATGTATGTTATGATAGGCAGGTCCCGGCTTTCCTTTTTGAAGGCGATACCCCTGAAATGTCTGTTTTTGTCTGTCCCAATAGAAGAAGCCGGCATCATCTGTTCCAATCCATAAATTATCCTTATCGGCATGGGCAAACACACTGATAATACGTGCATCCAATTGAGAATTGTCCTTATGATAATGTCGGAAATTATCTTGCACGGAAGAAACATAGTTTACCCCACCAAAGTAAGTACCTATCCAAAGCGCATTCTCCCGGTCAAGAAACAATTCATGCAGGTAATTATCGTTCAATCCTTCCGGGTGTCTGCTATCTGCTTTTATCACATCGACTTTTTCCGTAGTCACATCATACTTCGTCAACCCTTCATCCGAAGCCAACAACAGATGACCGGGCTGCCATTCAACAATTCTTCTTACTTGAAAAGGATGATTAAACTGTAGAGGAGGAATTTTCTGAATCAGTCGCCCATGCTCCTTATCTAATAAATAAAGTCCATCTCTCCCCGTTCCTACCCAAAGGCGATGAGAAGAATCCTCAAACAGCACACGTGCATCTTTCACATCCTGTAAAGCTACCGGTTGAAACATATCCTGCGAAGCTACATAACGACTGATTCCTCCTTCACGGGTAGCAAGCCATATCGTACCGGAAGAATCCTCCATTATATAATACACAAAATCACAGTTTACCTTTCCAATAGCCATATACTGATGAAGTGTCTTATTGGGAAGATTGTAACGAAACACTCCTTGCCCTGCAGTAGTTATCCAGATATTATGCCGACTGTCACGCATCACATGAGATACGGAAGAATGTATGCTCTCACCAAACTCGGAACGGGCCTGAAAGTCAGAAAAGCTCTCGGTCAATAAATTGAAGATTGCCAGTCCTCGTTCACTTCCTACATAAAGTTGCATGCTATCTTCCAATATGGTATAAATGCAAGCGCCCAAGGATTCTACCCGACTATCTCTCCACACACGAATATGATTCCCGTCAAAACTGTGCAAACCGTCAATCGTTCCAAACCACATACGCCCTTTCGTATCCTGCGTAATGCTATATACTGCATTATTCGAAAGTCCGTCACTGATGGTGTAATGAGTCACATTACGGGATGCTCCTCCACACAAAAGGAAATAGCCTAAAAATATAATCGAAAAAAGCAGTTTCGCGAATTTCATACCCTATTAGTTTAGATTAAAACATGTTCATTTAAGCAAAAATACAAAATTCTACTCCAGTTTTTATCAATCCTTTCAAAAACCATACCGGTTATTGAAGAAAAATCACGATTCCTTCAATAACCGGTTTCCTATAGAAAAGACCTATTGAATATCCCTATAGTCTAAATACACATTAAGAAAAACTCTTATTATTTTTCATCCGATACCTGTGCATACATCTTCTTGCCTGAAGGTAGTTTCACTTCTACCATTGAATATACATTTCCGTACACATCCTGACAAGACTCTGTCTGATAAAGTTTTCCATCAACTTTAACCTGTGGATACTGCCCCATAAATGCAGCCTTCCATACAAGTTCCTGTGAGGTATTGTTTTCTATCTCGGTAGCAATACATCCGGTATGCTTTACACTGACATATCCATCAAGTACAGGTAGATTTCTGATTTCTGCATTTAAAGTATCTGAAGTTAAGCGAGAGCAAGTGGAGATTGTATTCTCACTGGCAGAAGGAACCACTCCCATCACGCCACATACAGTACCCTCAATTACTCCATACGACACCTCTGGATACTCCGAACGGTTCATCTGGGGAAGTTCTGTCAGATAAGTATAAGCTTCCTTAAGATATCCCAACCGGTACAGCAATGCAGGAAAAGCAGACATGTTCTCCACATTCCATTCCTTACTCAGAATATCCTTGACAGAAGCCTGGATACGGTTTGTGTTATCCGTTGCACCAAACCACAAAATAAACGGAACTCCCTCTCCGCGATGGAAAGTACGGTCTTCTGTCCAGAATGTCTGATAATAGGCACTGTCTTCACACCACCATTCTTTTTCCAGAATATCCCGATATGCAAGTGCCATCTGACTATCCTTTTCGGCCTTTTCCTTATTGCCTAACAACGAAGCCATCTGAGAGCTGGCATTAAATCCTGCATATAGCGTAGCTATCAAATCCACTCCCATTGTCAGTCCTCTGAAATTCTCTACATAAGAAGCCAGTCCCCTGCAAGTATGGAAGTTATTGTTCTGGTCAAAATTCTCCGGCTGATTCATGTAGCGTGGCCGTGACATGACATTCTCAGGCTGGAGTTTCCAGCGAGAAATATACTCATTCAAAGATTTATCATAGAAATTGACAAAACAGGAATCCGTCAGATAATCCTTGTCACCAGTCCATTCATACATTTTCCAACAAGCCTGAATCACATCGAAATTTGCATTCAGATTATACCAAAACTCTTTATCATTCGTATAATCCGCCGGTGCGGGCTTGTCATAACGGTTGATTTCCCAGTATGTACACCAGTCCTTGCTCTCACTGATATTCTCTGCAAATTTTCTGAACATATTTTTATTATGCACAGACAATCCCAGAATTTGGGCACCCACCGATTGATGAGAAACATCACGCATACAAAAAGCTTCACGCTGAGGTAAAGCAGCCTCATACCAATAGCCTACCGGATCTGTACCATCGTGAGCATACGACAACGCCATTTTTCGGGCCCAGTTATAAGTGTTCTCCAAATGCTTGTCTGTGGAAACAAATACGGCAATCTGCTCTTGGGGAAGTTTTTCTATCACCGCTTTTTGGGCCGAATTTCCACACCCCGATAAAAGTAAAGCCGTAGTACCAAGCAATAATAAATGTTTCATCATATTACTTCAAATTGATTGTGATTGTTTTCCCTTCTTTCAGGTTATAAACCTTCTTCTTACCTTGGCTTGTAGTCATTATGACTTGCAACTTTCCTGCTCCCTGGCGTTGAATCATTAAATCAAAGTCTGCCCCAAAAGCACGTACGTGATGCAATGCCATCTGATTCCATTTTTGCGGAAGGCGAGGAGTCAAAGTAAACGACTTAAATCCAATGGGACGGATACCAAACAAGCCCTCAGTAATAATACGACCATACAAACCGCTTTCTGCTGAAAGATGGCGTTGTTCTCCTTCAGGCCATGCTTCAATAGCATAAGGAACATGTTCACCCAGCAACCGGGTTTTAGAGTAGCGCTGTAAATATTCAGTAGCTTTTTCTGTTTCGCCAGCCGCATATACTCCACGCAAAGCATAAAGTGTGGAACGATCCCAAAAAGTCTCGCTTCCTGCTTGTGTAAGCAATCCGTTTTCAGTCCACAACCGTGGTGAGAACAATGCTTGAATAGTACCCTCTTTTCGTTCGTCAATACCCATTGTCAGAGGAATACAAATCCAGGAACGAAGCACATCATTTCCTTTATAATAGGCATAGGTGGAATAACCTTCTACTGTACTTCCAAAATATGTTTCAATATTCTTACGTAATGTAGAAGCTTGCTTTCTATAAGTATTTGCCACATCATTTCCCTTTCCTAATTCCTTAGCCAAATATGCCGCCGAAATCAAGGCATCATAATAAAGAGAAGAGGTACAAAGATTGGCATCTCCTGAAGGGAAACGATTTTCCAGCTCATCCGTATCCGAAGCTACCACTCCTCCTTCATTCAATTTCCGGTGACAATATTCCAGACACCAGGAAATAAGCGGCCACAACTCTTCGGCTTCTTCACGACTTGCACGAGTCAAAGCGTAACGAGAAGCTCCATAAGCAATCATGGCAGCATCTCCACGGTCGCCTACTCCAGCCCAGATATCCAGCCCCTCAGCTACAATTGAACTCGGAATCGGCTTCCATTCATCATTTATAAAACGAGCAAAATGCTTGAAACTATTTAAAGCTGAAACATTTCCGTATTCATAGCCGGTATAAGGGAAATAAGGATTGATATATTCAGCCTGGTCGTTAGCCCAAATAGCTGCATAATACGACTCTCCTCCCGGACCATGCATAGGGCCTCCCTGAGTTTCATAAATACTTTCGCAAGCGCGTATCTTTGAAAATGCAAACATCTGGTTTATCACAGGGTCTGGGGTTTCCAGTACCAGATTATCCATCCAAGAAGCTACTAATGATTCTCTTTTTACCTTCTCTGCACAGGCATCGAGCACAAGGCTGCTGTTTTCTGAATCATGCGCAGAAATGGATGCAGAGAAACGCAAAGTGTCCCCAGGCTGTAAAGTAAAATATCCATTCTGAAGCAGTTTACCTTCAATGAAATAAGTTCCCTTTACTCCTTTAGACGGATCAGTCTGAGCCATGAAACCATCTTTCGGTATTTCCACTGCCAGTGAATTCTTTCCTTTATTTATCACCTGATACAACTCTACCAAAGCAGGAAGTTCTGTAGACGGAAAATATTCACGAACAATCTCCCATTCTCCATAATACCCTTGGTTTACTACACTCTTTACCTGCAACTTACCTTTTATGCCAAGTTCTTTTACCTTTTCTCCACGTTGCAAACTACGTCCGTTCACTGTAATTCCAGCAAGTGGATTCCAATCATACCGACGCATCAGGCTGGCATGGGTATTATTAGGTATAGTTCGCAGACGCGGCCATACCATACTCTTGTTCAAGCGAAAAGCTCCTTCACTGTCAACCCCATAACGGAGAACTACAGAAACAGTCTTTCCACTCATCTCTATATGATCCTCATGCGGAATATTTTCGTTCACCGACCAGATAATCTGATTATCTGGAGCTATGTGCCAACGAGTTGTCTCCACTGCATTTACTCCTAATGCAGTAAATCCAATTCCACCAATCAAAATTGTTCTAAGTAAATTCATCAATTACAGATTTAAAAATTAAGTATGTACAAACATCAGAAATCTGTTCCTAAATTAAGTTTTATTTTTCATTCAGGAACAGATTTCCTCTACTATTCTTACAAATCAGAATATCCCGGATTCTGCTCTAATGCACTATTCTTACGACGCTCATAATTCGGAATAGGAGCCAAATAGTGATTAGGAGAAATAAACTTACGAGGATTACCTACATTCGATATAGTATATGTTTTAGTTCCATCGGCTTTTTTAGTAATCTTAATGCCATGGAATTGTCCCACTTGCGTATCTTCCGCAATTTTCCAACGGCGTACATCAAAATAACGATGTTCCTCAAAGGCCAGTTCCACCTTGCGTTCCTGCTGAATTTTCTTCAACAAAGCATCTCCACTTTCTGTTACATCCGGCAACATGTTTGTAGGATCTTCAGCCATGTTACGGGCTCTTTCACGTACAAAGTTTACATACTGACGAGCTGTTACCTCATCCCCGCAGAAATATTTCGCTTCCGCATAGTTCAAATAAATTTCAGCCAAACGACAATAAATCCAGGGATGATATGCTTTTTCAGACCACAAGTTAATAAGAGCCTCATCCATAAATTTACGGATGGTGTAATGAGTTTCAGAATAATTCCAGTTATCTGTTCCGTACTCACTATCCTTTCCACCAGTTGTACCATCTTCATTGACATAGAACTCAGCTTCTCCATCACGGAATGACTGTCCATCGCATACGATAGAAGCATAGAAACGCGGATCACGATCTTCCCAAGGATTAGCAGTTGTAGTAGTCTTGTCATCATACCACTGTGTATCAGGCATTACTCCACCTCTCTTTTCATAACTGTCAACCATTTCCTGAGTTACACAAGTAGCAGAATACCCATGCCAGCCATTCGGACTGTTTTCAGCATCAAAGTAATGTCCATATTCTTGATTATAAAGACGCTGGAAAATAATCTCAGGACTTTCAGGATTTAAGAACAACCCTTGATAATCCGGATCCAGATTATTAACTCCCAAGCCTCCACAAAGTTCAATGACTTCTTCTGCAGCATCGGCAGCTTCTTCATAAGTTCTTACTCCCCACCATGGACTGGCAGCATAAAGCAACATACGGCTCTTCATGGCCAAAGCAGCCACTTTTGTCACACGACCAAAATCAGCATCACTTGCATATTCCTCTGGAAGATAATTAGCAGCCCGGTCAAACCAAGTAACAATAGAATCCACACATTCTTCATAGCTCGCACGCTTGACATTCAAAGCCTCAGCCGTGTCATCCAATTGATAAGATTTTGTTATCATCGGTACTCCTCCATAACGGTTTACCAGTTCCATATAGTAAAGCGCACGGAAGAAGGTTGTTTCTCCAATCAAGTAGTTCTGCTCCGGCTGGTCTACCTTGTTCACATAATCCATGTGTTCAAAGAAGATATTACAGTTCTTGATATTCTCATAATAAGCTTCCCAAATATCAAGGTTACCCAACTGGTCAGGAGTGACTGATCCTTCCAACACCTGATAAGAATTATTCCAGTTGAAGTTATTGATTGACTCATCACACGAATACCGTAAAGCTGTATGATCCCATCCTGTTTGTGGAAGGTTATAATTCCGGTGTACGTATGATTTCAGCAGACTTACATCTGAGAATACATCTTCTTCAGTATAAGTATCCAGTGGATCCACATCCAGAATATCGCATGAAGCCATAGAAGCCAGCAATGTTCCGAAGCATATTGTTTTTATAAATGTTGTCTTCATATTCTTAGTTTTCTTAAAAGGTTAGAAAGTCACATTGATGCCAAATGAGTAAGTTCTTGCCAGCGGATAAGCCTGACCAAGACCAGTTGCATCCGATTCCGGATCTTGCAGTTTAATCTTATCGAAAGTCAACAAGTTTGTTCCTGACAATGAGAAACGTACATTCTGCAATTTCATTTTTTCTACCCACTTTTGCGGTAAGGTATAGGCAACTTCTACATTCTTCAAACGAATGAATGAAGCATCATACAACCAGAAATCACTCCAAGGTGTATTAATCACGTCGTCTTTATCAAAAGCACGAGGATATTTAGAATTAGGAGTTTCCTCTTCCGAAATCCAGCGATTATAATACAAGTCTTTATCCTGGTTATAAGAATAAGGAACAATCATCTGTGAAGCTCTGCCTTGTCCGGTCCACATCATGCTTACTTCCAATCCCTTCCATTCAATACCATAATTGATACCATATACAATTTCAGGTACATTTCCAGTTTCGCTGCGAACCTTATCATTTTCACTGATTACTCCATTATTGTCCACATCTACATATTTGATATCACCCGGCTGTGCTCCCGGCATGTGCACACTGCTGTTTACTTCATCCCAATTCTGATAAATTCCATCAGTCTTGTACATTAACCAAGTATTCAAAGGTCCACCGGTCTGTCTTTGATAGCTCGGAATGTTAGCTGCCTCATCAAAGAACTTAATCTTGTTACGAGCAAAAGTAAAGTTACCTCCAATGTAATAATTTACTTCTCCGATTTTATTACGGTGATTCAGCATAATTTCAATACCCTGATTATTTACTTCTCCCAGATTTTCATCAGGCAATGTATTTCCCAATCCTGTGTATGAAGGTATAGAAGCTTGTCTTGCAGTCAGAATATCTTTACGGTTCTGGAAGAAATATTCCACAGTAAATCCTAACATACCGTTCCAGAAGTTACCATCAACAGCCACATTCTTAGAATCAACTTTTTCCCAGGTTACATTAGGATTAGCAAGTACGCCCGGATAAATTGCCTTACCAATGGAAGGAGTCTTTCCAAGAATAGCTCCATCTTGCACTACATACGGATTAATGTATTGGAATGGATCAATTCTATCATTACCTAATTTACCCCAAGAAGCACGTAACTTCAAGTCATTGATAAACGGTGCTTTTTCTTTAATAAAACGTTCTTCACTCAAACGCCATCCAACAGACAATCCTGGGAAAGTACCCCAACGATGACCGGGAGCAAAATTCATAGAACCATCACGACGAATAGAGAATTCAAACATATAACGGTCTTTCAAGGTATAATTCAAACGTCCGAAGAAATTCTGTCTGACAGAAACATAACCGCTACCAGAGTTTGTCTTTTCCTTATCACCACCAAAACTTAAGTAATCCAGTTTACTGTTCAAGAAGTAATTTCGGAATGCTTCAAATACCTCTCCGTCATATTTATTCTGTTCATAAGCCACAAAGGCACTGATATGATGGTCACCAAAAGTACGATCATAATTCAGTTTCAAGTGTAACGTACGCGAAAGGCTGTTTTCATGTGATTGTGTCAACTTGATAGTACCTCCTTCCGGATTGGTAGTCTGCTTAATATAATCCTGCGTCGTAGGATCATAATGATAAGTATCCCATACATCTATTAGATATTTCTCATTACGGAAATGGAAATTAAAGGCACCATATCCCGACAAAGACAAGCCCTCAGTAATCCAAGGCAGTTTCAAATCAAAAGTAAACTTAGAATTCACAAAATAATCGTCTACCTTATCATAACCCGTATCTTTTCCAGAAACCAATACAGCTGGGTTATTACCCTGATTAATACCTGGACCCGGTAAACCGTTCGGATAATAATCGTACAAGTAAGGATAAGCATTGGTAGTTTCCCAGAAAATCTTATAGGAATCATAAATACCCATATTACGACGTTCTTTACGGCCATCTAAATCCACTCCAATCTTCAAGTTTTTGCTTACCTGTGCATCAATATTTGAACGTACCTGGAAAGTGTTATAATTAAATTCCGTGTTTTCATACATGGGTTCCTGATAAGAATAATCACCTGAAACGTAATATCTTACCTTGTCCGTTCCTCCGTTAATAGAAAGAGAATGACGAGTTTGAGGAGCTACGTCACGGAACACCGCATCCATCCAATCAGTATCTGCATACTGAAGACGGTCAATGGTTCCATCCAGATAGCCTTCCTTAATATTCTCATAAAGAGGAGCTTCTCCTTTATATTTACGGATTTCATCCGAATAAGTCATGTATTCATACGCATTCATCAAATCCGGAACACGCGTATTTTGTGTCAATGATACAGAACCGCTATAATTAACCATTGGTTTATCATTTCCAGATGAACCACGTTTTGTCGTAACCAAGATTACACCATTAGCAGCTTGAGAACCATAAATAGCCGCTGAAGCATCTTTCAGCACGTTGATTGATTCAATATCATTCGGGTTCATACGTTCCAAGTTGCTCAGACCATTGTTTGGGTCAGCTACTCCATCAATTACGACCAACGGATTCGTATCACCCAAAGTACCCATACCACGAATATAAATCTTAGAAGCATCGTTACCAGGTTCACCTGAACGGTTAGTAGCAACAACACCCGGTATTTTACCTGCAAATGTATTCGTAATATTGGCATTACCTGTTGTCTTCAAATCACTCCCTTTGACTGTTGCGACAGAACCGGTCACCGTGGCTTTTTTCTGCACACCATAACCTACAACCACCACTTCCTCCAACACTTCTGTATCTTCTCCCAACTGAATTTGTTGAGGTTGAGCCGTGGCTTCTATTTCAACAGACTGATAGCCGATATACGAAATTTCCAGTAAAGACCCAGCAGGTGCCTGCAAGGTATAATTTCCATCCAAATCAGTGATGACTCCATTGGTCGTACCCTTCACAATGACATTCGCTCCAATAATCGGCTCTCCTGTCTTTTTGTCTACTACCGTACCTTTCAGTGTCACATTTTGCTGAGTAACCGCTAAAGATACAGCCGCATCATTCGTTTCGGGAACTGCCAAGCCCGGCAGAACTCCCCATGCCAGCATACCTGCCATCAGAATATGCCTGCATTTTGAAGTTGATTGAAATGTTTTCATTAGATTAGGTAATTAAAACAGGTTAATATATTATTTAATAATTGCTACATAGCCACCTCCATCATACATGCTGATTGTGATGGTATCTCCTTGTTTCACTTTCTTTGTACGACAAGCAAAATCCTGTGCTTGGAGGTCTACATTCACACCATCTTCCCAACAAGTCAATGTCTTATTTCCCTTTATGAAATCAAGAGTAATATCGAACTTCTGTCCTTTTTTACCAACCATACCACCAATGAACCAAGTATTGCCAGAACGACGTGCCACTACAATGTATTCACCTACTGATGCTTTCAAGACACGTGTTTCATCCCATACCACAGGAACCTGACTCAAGAAATCCATGCATTTTTCTTCACGATAATAGTTGGATGGAGAATCAGCCAGCATCTGAAGCGGACTTTCATACACTACATACATACCCAGCTGATGACAACGAGTACCCACAGAAGCAGGCAAGTTAAACCATACTTTATGATCTTTCTCATGGAAGTTAATCATCGCTCCCGGTGTATAATCCATCGGACCTGCTACCATACGAGTAAAAGGTAGTGTCACATTATGCTCCGGAGTAACAAAGCTTCCCCATTTATGATTTTCCAATCCAGCCACACCTTCAGAACTCAATACATTCGGGAATGTTCTCAACCAGCCTGTCGGTTTGTAAGCTCCGTGGAAATCAACCAACATTTTATGTTCGGCAGCCTTACGCGCTACAGTATAATAGAAATCAACCATTGCCTGATCGTCACGGTTCATAAAGTCCATTTTAATACCTTTAATACCCCATTTGCTAAACAAATCGAATGCTTCATCCAGTTTTTCACGGAACGGAGCCCATGATACCCACAAAATCAAATCTACATTTTTCTTTTTACCGTATGCCACCAATTCTTCCATATTGATTTCAGGAACTGTTTTCGTTACATCCCATGCTTCTGACCAACCATCATCAAGCACTACATATTCAATACCGTATTTGGAAGCAAAATCTATATAATATTTATAAGTATCATTATTTACTCCACATTTGAAGTCAACACCTGTCAAGATCAATGCATTATACCAGTCCCATGCAATCTTTCCCGGTTTAACCCAAGAAAAATCTCCCTGTGACTCTGGAGCCAATTTATAAATCAACTGATTCGTTACAAGGTTAGCATCATTCTCTGCTACAATCATGGCACGCCAAGGATAATTACGGGTTCCGCTTACTCTTGCTATATAATCAGCCCGCTTAGTAGGGAAAATCTGACGATCATCTGTTTTTTCTTCTTCCAAAGAATAAGCAGCAAATTTTCCAGCCAGTTCATATTTTCCCTGTTTCTTCAAGAACATCCCCGGATAACTTTCCAAATCAGATTCACTGATAAAGATACGTGCCTGATCATCTACCTTAATCAGTACAGGAGTACTGCAAAAACGGTCAGTTCCAATTTCTGACAATTTCATCGGTTTAAACAAAGGCTGCTGTGCAGACAATATGGTTCTTTCTTCCGGGAAAAGTGTATTATAATCTTCCGGGAAACAATAGTCCACCTCTTCACTGATTACCTTCAGCGAGTCAGCAAAATCTGTATGGAAGCGATAAGCTAATCCGTCATTATATACACGAAAATACAGTTTATACTGATCAGCATTTAATACCATTTCATTGTAGTGATCTCTAATTTTATCACTTTTTTGACGGACAACAGGTGTCAACATCTGGTCTTCCGTGCGATGCTGAACATCTTTTACCTTCATATTACGGCCAATCACCACCCCATTATCAAAAGTCATAGATAAAGGAGAAGGATTCAAAATAGTTTTACCATTGAAGGTTACAGAATACGTAGTAGTAGCTCCTGTTTCTACATTCACAAGGATACGTTCATCCGGAGATTTCACTGTATAATTCTCCGCAAACATTGCAGCACTGGATGCCAGCAACAAAAATGAATAAAGTCTTTCTCATATTAGTTCTTTTATTTGTTAACTCTGGTAGCAAAAGTACAATAAGCCTCCCATGAGCATGGAACGAATATCCAAACTACAGCGCAAATGCCTATAAGAGAAATTCTATTGTCCAAAATTTGAACTCATATTATCCAAAATAATCATACAATCAGCTGAATATAAACATTTTACAAAATACTCGATTATTCATCGAAAAACGCCATACAATTAACCGTACCATCGTTGTCATTCCACGATTTGCTACGGTCAATTGCACATTCTACTTATTTTTATTATTTCGCCTCCCGATATGATTAGACCAATGCACCATAGACCGTATTCTTGATGCCGCCCAGATTGTGGTATGTGGTATCTGAGTTCGTGACTCTTCGCCGCAGAGAGTCAATTATATCGGACTGTGCCCGTTTCATAACGAAAAAACTCCTTCATTCAGCGTATCACCCAGTAAAGGTCTTTGCAAGTGTTTCAGCTGCGGAAAAGGAGGAAACGTGGTTCATTTTATCATGGAACACGAGCAGCTTACCTATTACGAAGCACTGAAATGGCTGGCTAGAAAGTATAACATTGAAATCAAAGAACGCGAACTGACTGATGAAGAAAAACAGGCACACAGCCTGCGCGAAAGTCTGTTCGTGGTAAACCAATATGCGGCCGAGTATTTTCAGGACATTCTTTACAACAACATTGACGGGCAGCGTATCGGTATGACCTATTTGCGGGGACGAGGATTCCGCGATGATATCATCAAGAAGTTCCAGCTCGGTTACAGCACAGACAGCCATGATGCCCTGGCCAAAGCTGCCATTCAGAAAGGATATAAAGCCGACTATCTGGTAAAGACCGGACTCTGCTATCGCAAAGATGATGGCTCGCTGAGAGACCGGTTCTGGGGACGCGTCATTTTCCCTGTACATACGCTTTCGGGCAAGGTAGTGGCTTTCGGAGGCCGTGTGCTCAATGCGGCTACCAAAAACGTGCAGATGAAGTACGTAAACTCCCCTGAATCGGAAATATACCACAAGAGCCGCGAACTCTACGGCATCTACTTTGCCAAGCAGGCCATTGTCCGTCAGGACCGCTGCTTTCTGGTAGAAGGATATACCGATGTCATTTCCATGCATCAAAGTGGTATTGAAAATGTCGTTGCCTCATCGGGTACGGCACTGACAGCCGAACAGATACGGATGATCCATCGCTTCACCAATAACATCACTGTACTCTATGATGGTGACGGCGCCGGAATCAAAGCCAGTATCCGGGGTATTGACATGCTGCTGGAAGAAGGGATGAACGTAAAAGTCTGCTTGCTTCCTGACGGAGACGATCCGGACAGCTTTGCCCGGAAACATAATGCAACGGATTATCAGGCATATATCAACGGACATGAAGTCGATTTCATCCGCTTCAAAACCGACCTGCTGATGGAAGAAGCCGGAAAGGATCCGATCAAACGGGCCTCTCTGATTTCAAGCATTGTCAAGAGTATCTCTGTCATACCGGATGCCATCGTGCGTTCTGTATATATCCGTGAATGCAGCCAGATGTTGCAGATGGAAGAGAAGATCCTGGTGGAAGCGACAGCAAAACTTATTGAACAGGCTCGCGAAAACCGGTTCAAGGAAGAACAACGCCGCCAGCAGCGGGAATCCCGTCAGCAGACAACAGCCTATCATACAGAAAGTACAACCGGAAATAACACATATATTCCCGTTCCCTCTCCTGCTGAACCTCCGGCAGAGAATCAGGTTCCTGTGCCTCCCGCATCGGAATTCTTGCCGGAAGAATATGGAAGTCAGCCGGTTTTGCCAGAAAACATACCTCCGTTTACTCCAGAAGACGCAGCAGCATCCTTGCCTGCGGCAGACATCACTCCAGCAGAAGCTCCGGAATCATCCCCAGCTTACACTTCTTATATACCTCTGGAAGGGAATGAGAAAAAAGTCTTTTATGCCAAAGAGGAAGAACTGGTTCGGATGCTGATCAGATACGGAGAAAAGATCATGTGTTATCTGGAAGACGAAAACGGAGAAGAGCGGCCGCTCACGGTAACCGAATACATTGCATCCGAACTGAAAGAAGACGAACTTCAGTTCCATGATCCTCTGCACCGCCTCATCCTGAAAGAAGCGGAAGCCCATCTGCATGACAACGGATTTACCACAGAACGCTACTTCATTGCACATCCGGATCCGGCCATCAGCAAACTGGCTGCCGATCTGGCCAGTGAACGGTATCAGCTCAGCAAATACCATTCCAAGAACCAGAAAATAATAACAGACGAAGAACGTCTCTACGAACTGGTTCCCCGCCTGCTTCTGGATTTCAAGCTAGCCATTGTGGAAGAAGAAATGAAACACACCCTACAGGCATTGAGCAATCCGGCAATAGCCAATGATCCGGAACAATGTCTTGCCATCATGCAGCGCTACAAGGAATTACAGCAAACACAAAGCCTGATGGCTCAAAATGCCGGCGACCGTGTAGTCCTGAAAGCGTAGGCTGTGCCCTGCTTATTGTCTGTTACGGATCAGATTCATAAACTCTTCACGAGTCTTTGCCTGATTGAATGCTCCGGTAAAATCAGACGTTGTGGTCACAGAGTTTTGTTTCTCTACTCCCCGCATCTGCATACACATATGCTTAGCCTCCACAACAACCATTACACCTAATGGATTTAAAGTTTCCTGGATGCATTCCTTGATTTGCAAGGTCATACGTTCCTGCACCTGCAGACGATGGGAAAAGATATCTACAACACGGGCAATCTTGCTTAAACCGGTAATATAGCCATTTGGAATATAAGCCACGTGTGCTTTGCCATAGAAAGGCAGCATGTGATGTTCACACATCGAAAAGAAATCTATGTCCTTAACGATGACCATCTGGCTATAAGGTTCCTTAAACTTCGCAGCATTCAGCACAGCTTTCGGATCAACCTCATAACCGCGGGTTAAAGTCAGCATGGCTTTTGCCACACGTTCCGGAGTCTTCAGCAGTCCTTCACGTTCCGGATCTTCTCCCAGCAAGGACAGGATTTCCTTGTAATGGGACATCAGTTTAGCCACTCTCTCTTCAGGCCAGTTCACCAAGTTTGTATCAATCATCGTTGTTCGGTTTATTCAATAGGGATATTAATCTGTTCACGCACAATGGCAACTTCTTTAAAGTTACCGGTACTTTTCAGCTTACGCATAGCTACATGTGCTTCTTCTATACTCTTAAAGTCGCCTACACGACATAACCAGCGGGGAGGTTGAAAGTAGGTATAAACCGGCATCTCAGGGAATTCTTCTTTCACCTTCTCTGCCACACGGTTAGCCTCATTACGGGCTTGCCGGGAGTTGTTGCCTGCATACACCTGCACACGGAAACCTCTGCTTTTCAGTGTACGCTGTGCCTCAGTTGCAGTAGCCTTCACATAACGCGAACCAATCAGTGCCGTTATGCCGGCATCCTGATGTACTGTTACCTTACCTTGTCCGGGACGGTCGGTCTGCAAGCTTTCCACAATATTCCGCTGTGCACTCGCCGCAGTAACAGATAAAAGAAAAATAAGAGACAATAGATATTTAATCATAGCCGGATTGTTATTTGTATTGACAAAGAGAATATTCTTTTCTCATATTGATTCGGGAACTCCTTCCGAAGTCCGTCTTTGTGTAAAACAGAAGTCGGAGAGGGTTTATCAAATCCCTCCCCAACTTTGTTTGTCTTATCAGTTCAGATTATTTGAAAGCATCGATGATACCCTTGAAGTCAGCAACCTTCAAAGCAGCACCACCAATCAGACCACCGTCTACATCCGGGTTAGCGAACAATTCTTTTGCATTGCTCGGCTTGCAGCTACCACCGTACAGGATAGAAGTGTTTTCAGCAACTTCCTGACCATATTTAGCAGCAACCAATGAACGGATATGTGCGTGGATTTCCTGAGCCTGAGCCGGAGTAGCAGTCTTACCAGTACCGATAGCCCAAACCGGTTCGTAAGCCAAAATAACCTTGCTGAAATCTTCAGCAGACAGAGAGAATACAGAAGCCAGCTGAGCTTCTACAACTTCATTCTGCTTGTTAGCTTCACGTTCTTCCAGAACTTCACCGATACAGAAGATAGGTTTCAAGTTGTTAGCCAAAGCCAATTTAACTTTTTCTTCCAGAAATTTCTACAGTTTCGTGATAGTAAGCACGACGTTCTGAGTGACCCAGGATTACATACTGAGCACCAGTTGAAGCAACCATTTCAGCAGAAACTTCACCTGTGTAAGCTCCAGAAACTTTATCTGCGCAGTTTTCAGCACCTACGCCAATGATGTTCTTGTCAACAATCGGAGTAACAGAAGCCAGGTGAATGAACGGAGTACAGATGATAACATCACAGTTAGGCTTGTCTGCGATCAGTGCTTCATTCAGTTCCTTAGCCAAAGCGATACCTTCCTGCAGGTTCTTGTTCATTTTCCAGTTACCTGCTACAATGTTCTTTCTCATTATTACAAAAAATTTAAAGGGTTAATATTTCTTTTTATAATCTCTATTCCAACTTATCCTGTTCCGTTTTCGATACGGAACGTCTTCTCCGCGCCTTGATTTGCAGCCAGATCAGGTCTGCAGCCGTAAACAGCAACAGCGGACCAACGAACCATCCGACAACTTCCAGAATCCGGTGAACCAGTGTCTTGCGGCTCAGATGAGCCAGCGGAAGTTTCTCCAGCGGAGCATTCAACTGATATTCATCCGGAATAGACGCAGAACTCCATTTATTGATCACCACTCCCTTCTTGAGCAACATCAGTCCGGGATTAGAACGGATCATGGTCTTGAGCGTTATTTCATCTGCCAGTGCAAAAGGGTATTCCGCTCCTGTATTTTCCTGCCAGGCAGCTATCGCTTCATCACCTGATGCAGTCAGACACAGAAACGGTATCCATGTTCTACACTATAATCATAGACTTCATTTATCAGATCCATGCTGCTGTCGTCTGCTCTCTCCAGCCAGGGAGCTACCAGCAGGAATGTATAATTGTCATCTCCAAGTATGGTGTCTGTCAGTTCCAGACCATCTTCCTGCGAGACAATATGAAAATCCTGAATCGGCGGTTCATATCCTTTCTCCTTGACGATTGTCTTTGAATCAACAAAAGCCAGGTGGTATCACCAGGAAGATTGTCAATGGTAAAGACCTGTTCCTTCCCTCTTTGGCATAGATGAAAACTGTTTCCAGCACACTAGGGTTTCTCACCTTCCGGAATTTCCAATCTTCTCCCGAATATCGGATCGATATGATAAGGCCGGAAATCAAAGACAGGAAGATAGCCTGAATGTAAAAGTGGAAAAAAAAGATAATAAAGACAAAACTGTAAAGAGCTACCAGCCAGTCTACCTTATCCGTAACCCAGTTTAAACAAATGCCTGCTGCCCCGGAAAACAGATACAGCCGCTATCAGCAGCACGACATTCTTGGCGAAAGTTTCCCAATTAGTCAATACAACAGCGTCACCGAAGCATCCGCAATCAGATATCGGATTCGAAATGGCGAGCCATAAAGTAAGAGGAGTCATGAAACACATCACCAGCAAAGTAAGAAAGGGAGCCAGCCGGCGACGGATACCAAACAACAGATAAATACCCAGTGCAAACTCAAATACACCGACAGCCAGAGCCAGGACATACGGCAGGGCGCCCGATTTCAGAGAAAGCAGTCCCCACGCTTCCAGATAATCCTGAACCTTATAAACAGTCCCTAACGGATCGTTGGCTTTGATAAATCCGGAAAACGTAAAGACCACTGCCAGCAGAAACCGGCAAGCATTGGTCCATATCACAACGGCTCTATGTATCTGTTTATTCTCCAAATTCCAATTTTATCAGTCCAAATACCGAATAGTTAATCATATCCATATAATTGGCATCAATGCCTTCTGAAACCAGAGTCTCACCATTCAAGGCTTCAATCTGCTTGGTCCGATAAAGTTTCATCAGAATCAGATCGGTGTACGAAGTGATCCGCATACTGCGCCATGCCTCATCGTAATCATGGTTCTTGGCCAGCATCAGTTCCAAATGCTTCCTTCGCATATTTATCATAGAAAGCCAGCGCGGTCTCTTCCGTCATATCATCCGTTTCTGCATAACCTAATTCCAGCTGAATCAGTCCGATGATTCCATAATTGACAATAGCCATGAATTCCGGCCGGATTCCTTCACCCACCAAAGAAACTCCTTTTATTTCCAGACTGCGAATGCGGTTCGCCTTGATAAAAATTCTGGTCGGTTACCGATGAAGGTCTCATAATGCGCCATGCAGCTCCGTAATCATGCAGCTTCTTGGCAAACAGGTCACGGCACAAGGCAATTACATGTTCAAAGTTGTTGCTAGTATCTTTCATTATCAAGTCTTATCCGAAAATTCAGTGCGACAAAAGTTTACTGAATTTTTTCCGGGATAAAA
>ENA-OQDC01000123-OQDC01000123.1-human-gut-metagenome-genome-assembly--contig:-NODE-123-length-59296-cov-10.150467_pt1 | contig 59296 bp, 55 predicted proteins | sample MGYA00242770_ERZ504601 | MGnify/ENA primary metagenome ERZ504601 (study PRJEB26092, sample SAMD00036305) | human gut metagenome | host: Homo sapiens | study: EMG produced TPA metagenomics assembly of...
AGAAATTGCTTCTACGGGTGGATAGGCTGACAATTAAATATACCAAAGTGTAAAAATCAACAGATCTTCCATCAGGTGTGAATACTATTATACGGTATTGACTATGGTGCGTTTACCAGTGATTTTTATATTTTAGGGAATTGGTATGGGGGAATGTTTTGTTAAGCGTATTATTTTTTATTCCTAATTTAGCACATGGTGGTGCAGAACGTGTGTTAGTTAATCTAGTGAATCATATGGATTATAGTAAATTCAATATTACGGTTCAAACAATGTTTAATGTGGGAATTTATCGTGACAAATTAAATAAACAGGTACGTTATATTGGTGGATTTCCCCTGGCATTTTTAAAGGAAACACATTAGTTTTATAAATTATTTACACCGCAACAATTATATAAGATGTATATTAAAGAAAAAATATGATATTATTGTTTCGTATTTGGAAGGACCGAGTGCCAGAGTCGTTAGTGGTTGTACAAATTCAGAAATAAAATTGGTTAATTGGGTACATATTGAACTTGAGAATGAAGCATATGCAGTACATGTGTTTCGAAATATGGCAGAAGCTGAAAGATGTTATAGAAGCTTTAATCGGATAGTGTGTGTATCAGAAAACCGTAAAAGAACTTTACAATATATTTAAGGTGAATGCCCCGGTTGATGTTTTTTATAATACTGTAGAAACCGAAGTGATAAGAAGAAATTCTGAAGAGTTGATAGAAGATATTCAATTTAATCCAGAAGAGATAAATATTATTTCGGTGGCAAAGTTAATTAAGTCTAAAGGCTATGACAGTCTTGTGAGAGTACAGAAAAAATTGCGAGATGACGGGTTTAAGACTCATGTTTATATTGTTGGAAAAGGAGAAGAACAGAATCATCTTCAAAAATTGGTAGGGGAAAACCATATAAAAGATTCGTGGACATTTGTAGGCTTTAAAAGCAATCCGTACAAATATGTTAAAAATGCAGATTTATATGTTTGTTCATCTAGAAAAGAAGGGTTTAGTACGGCGGTTACAGAAGCATTGATTGTAGGAACTCCGGTAGTAAGTACTAATTGTTCAGGAACAACAGAACTTCTAGGATATAATAATGAATATGGGATTGTAACTGAAAATAACGAAGAAGCATTATATGAAGGAATCAAAAAAATGATTTCTGATAAAAATGTTTTCGACTATTATAAGAAACAGGCTAGAATGAGAGGAAATAAATTTAGTACCAGTGAAACGGTTAAAGCGGTTGAAGAAATGTTAGAAGAGGTAGCAGCGGAATGAGAATATACAATTACTATAAAAAGGGTATGAAGATGAGTATGCAGGATGTAAATATTACAAAATAAGTAGATAAAACTTTGAAATGGCGTATAAGAGATATGCTTGGTTAAATGAACATTAATGAAAGAATTATCTATCCCGGTTTGAATGGACGGATTATTTGGATTAAAAGACATTATTATGTTCGATGATTGATAATTTATGATAAGTGTGGGAAAAAATAATGAGAGGCAATACAAAGAATAAATCAGAAAGTGTACAGGAAGAAATAGAAAAATGTTTCGTAATTATGCCTATTAGTGATCAGGGAGATTATCCTAAGGGACATTTTACAAAAGTATACGAACAGATTTTTAAACCAGCTATTGAAGATGCCGAATATGAGCCTTATCGGGTGGATGAAGATAAAATTAGTAATCCTATTATTAATAAGATATTTGATGCAGTTCAGAATTGCCCTATGGCATTGTGTGATTTGAGTAATCGAAATCCGAATGTATTATATGAATTGGGACTGCGTCAGGCATATGATAAACCAGTAGTATTGGTTCAAGATGAAAAGACACCGCGAATTTTTGATGTATCGGGGATTAATACAGTACAATATAGTAGTGAACGATTGTATGAAAATGTTATTGAAGCAAGAAATAAAATAACTGAGGCACTCATTTCTACAAAGAGAGGTAAAGAGAATTCAATTGTGAAAATTGTACAAGCAGAAACTGCAAGTATAAATATGAATGAATTTTCCCAGGAAGATCGTATGGAAGTTATGTTGAATAGTATTATGAGTGAAGTAAAAGAAATTCGGAATCTGGCGGGGAGCATAGGAAACATAACGCCAGTGTTATTAAATAGTAATATGAAAGAAGATCAGATTTCTAATAACGATTTGAGAAAATGGGAATATTTTTCAGAGTCCGCCAAAGATAGAGTTACAGGATGGGATTTTCTTGTGAATCTGAAAGAGGGTGTGACAATGAAAGAAATACACTGTGTGCTTAATAAAATAAAGGATATAGGTATAAATGTGAGATATGTACGTGATGGAAGAAAATTACGTGTTGATACGACAGGAGAATGTTATAATACTAGCAAAGTGATTGTTCATAAAATTTTATCTGAACTTGGAGAAGTGAGTATGATCTGTTAGTGTATGGGGAGATATTGCTAGTTTAGAAGAAATCGAATATATAAGGTATTTGTATGGATAAGTAATATTTATTATTTTATAGAAATACTAAAAGAGAAAAAAACTTTTATAAATTTCTGAGAGAAAAAATCTTGAATACTCAATGTTGTTAGTGCTATGATAAAAAATATCATGTAAAAAAATCTTAATATATTAACTAAGAAAAGGAGATTCAAATATGATTTCATTTAAACGCATAGAAATAGAATCATTAGAGTCTTATAATAATTTAAAAAATGCAGTCCCACCCCAGTTAATTGACGAGGAGGTTATCAAAAGATTACAAAATTATCTTGGTTTGCATTGTGATGAAATTCATGTAGAATATCCTTATTATGATAGTGATTATCTAAGTACCTATTATATTCACTATTCACAAAAATTGCGTCCTTATGGAAAATTCTGTTGTCGATTACATATCCTTAAAGGAGAAGAATATTACGGATATATTACCTTACGTCCAACGGCATCGGGAACAAAAAATCGGAAAAACAATTTTTAACTCCTGAATTATTAATCGAAGAAACAGCATATCTGATGTTATATGAGTTTAAAGCTCATGTTGTTGGAAATGAAATGCAGATAAAAAGTTTTCCATGGAAATCTCAGGAAACAGATATTTCTATTTGTGCACATACTGCTACTTGGACAATGATTATTCCGGGGCTCTCTGAGCCACCTGTCCGGACTTTGAGAGCCACCATTCCGGAGAATGAGAGCCATATATTCCGGTAATTCAGAGCCACCTTATTGGGCTCTATTACATATATTTCCTTTATACTGTAAATACACACCCTTGGTGTGAATACAGATAAAGGAGGTCGTAAGTTATGACCAAGTATCGTGAAATCCTACGCTTGAAAAGCTTAGGATTTAGTGAGAGGAACATCGCACAGAGTTGCGGTGTATCCAGAAACACAGTCGCCAAGGTTTTGAAGAAAGCAGCGGAAATCAATCTTTCATGGCCGCTGGATTTTGACATGACCGACAGTGCACTAGAGGAGCTGATGTTTCCTAAAGATAAGTCGGCAACGAATAAACGTATGCCAAACTTTGACTATATCCGCAAAGAACTTTTGCGGAACGGCGTAAACAAAAAGCTTCTCTGGGTAGAATACTGTGAGGAGTGCCGCATGAGCAGCGAAGAGCCTCTAATGTATTCGCAGTTCTGCTACTACATCTAGAAGGATGAAGAAAAACGCAGGGCTACCATGCATATCCCTAGAAAACCAGGTGAACAGATTGAAGTTGACTGGGCCGGTGATCCTGCCCACATCATTGATCCGGATACCGGAGAAATCACAGATGCATGGATATTTGTAGGTGTATTAACTTACAGTCAGTATGCTTTTGTAAAAGCATATATGAATGAGAAAACTGACAACTGGATCAAAGCTCATATCCAGATGTTTGATTTCTTTGGCGGTGTCACACCTATGCTCGTTTCTGATAACTGTACAACCGCAGTGAATCATAAAAAGAGTGACTGGTACAACATTGCCTTAAACACAACTTATCATGAAATGGCAGAACATTACAATCTCGCCATCCTTCCGGCCAGAGTCCGGAAGCCCAAAGATAAACCGAATGTAGAGGGATCAGTAGGAAAGATATCCACATGGATAACAGCAGCCCTTCGCAATGAGCAGTTTTTCTCTCTTGCAGAATTGAATGCTTCAATCCGTGAAAAACTGGATGCCTACAATGCCCGTAAATTCCAGAAAAAGGAATGTAGCAGACTCAGTTTATTTCTTGGGGAAGAAATGCCATTACTGGCACCGTTGCCTGCTACACCTTTTGAACTGGCTGAATGGAAACAAGCCACTGTCCAGTTTAACTATCACATCGCAGTAGACAGAATGTTCTACTCCGTGCCTTATCAGTATATCAAAAATAAGGTTGATGTGCGTATAACAGATACAACGGTTGAAATATTTTATAACCACAATCGTATTGCCTCTCACAGACGACTCTATGGAAGAAGCGGTCAGTATTCTACCGTGACAGAACATATGCCGCAGGAACACCAGAAATATCTGGAATGGAACGGTGACCGGTTCCGTAAGTGGGCTGATTCGATTGGAATTAACACAAGTAAGGTTGTCGATGCAATACTTACCTCCGGCAGGATTGAACAGCAATCCTACAGAAGCTGCATGGGATTATTGAAACTGGCAGAAAAACATTCACCAGAAAAACTGGAGCAGGTCTGTGCTAAGGTGCTCTCTTACTCCGGTAAACCCAGCTATAAAAGTATCAAAAATCTATTGGTTGCAACAAAGGATGCACCTGATACCGAATCAGAATCATCTCAAGTAGAAAAACCACACGGCATAACCAGAGGAGCCAGATACTATGGAGGTAAACAATCATGACAAATCAAAGTACAATCGATAAACTTATTGAAATGCGTCTGACTGCTATGGCAGATGCATTCCGCATCCAGATGGATGATCCCGCAATGAAGGAAGTTCCATTCGAAGATCGCTTCGGCATGCTTGTTGATGTCGAGTATAGCAACCGTAAAAACAATCGTCTGAAAAGGCTGATTCGCCAGGCTGAGTTTGAACAGCCAGATGCCAGTATCGCAGCGATCGATTACCATTCTGGACGAAAGCTGAACAAAGCACTGATCAACCGTCTGGCAACCTGTGAATACATTACAGAATACCGGAACATCTTTATTACTGGAGCAACCGGAAGTGGTAAAACTTATATGGCCTGTGCCTTTGGCATGGAAGCATGCAAGCACTATTACTCAGTACGGTATGTACGACTTCCTGATCTATTATTGGACTTACAGGCTGCCAGGGACAATGGAACTTTCTCGACTGTCCTGAAGAAATATACCAAGCCAATAGTACTGATCCTTGATGAGTGGCTGCTTCTTAAACTGACTGAAGCTGAAGCCAGAAATCTTTTTGAACTGATACATAAAAGACGTAAAAAATCTTCAACAATCTTTTGTTCTCAATTCCGTGAAAGTGAATGGTACCAGCAAATCTGTGATGGTGAAAGTACTCTTGCCGATGCCATTATGGATCGTATTTCGTATGATTCCTATAAAATCGATATTGAAAGTGTTGACCCAGCTAAAGACCTCTCTATGAGAGAAGTATATGGACTGGATCCAGCAATGGCAAAGTAACTTAATAAACAAAATGAGGTGGCTCCGTTAGTCCGGACAGGTGGCTCTCGCCACACCGGACTGGCGGCTCTGCCGCACCGTAATATTCAACCTAATTACCAGCAACACGAACAGTGCAATTGAAATCACGATAGGAAAGATTCAGATTACCGTTTCTGACGCAACATCACCAGTGCTTCTGAAGATGGTATTGCAGGTGGCTGCGGATGTTAAATGATGCTGTTTGTTTCAAAAATGTTTATATCGTAACCGGTTATACAGATTTACGCTTCGGAATTGATTCACTGGCAGCGTTAATAAAATCAAAGTTAGGGAAGGAGCCACTTGTTCCGGATACTTTATACCTGTTCTGTGGCAGGCGAACGGATCGAATCAAAGGATTGGTTTGGGAATCCGATGGATATCTGCTTTTATACAAAAGGTTGGAACAAGGGAACTTTCAGTGGCCGCGATCCGAATCAGAAGTTCGAAATCTCTCCCAGCAACAGTTTCGGTGGTTAATGGAAGGTCTTACTGTCACTCCGAAAAGGATTGTCAAACAAGTAGAACCGCCAGAATACATGGGATAAACTTGTGCAAAAAAGAGAAATTTAATCAGTGAATTTTAAACTTCAATAGAGGCAAATCCACACCATCAGAATGAGTTGTAACACCTCTAAAAAGCTGTGTTTTCCCGGTATTTACATTGCATTCTAAACGAGTCAATTCAAAAAGGTGTATTTTAGCAACCAGATAATCACTTTCTGGAAGCTTGTAACCATAGGCAAAATGCCGAAAAGCATGGCACTTTCGATTCGCATTATTGTGTCCAATACGTTATAATAGAACCATGAAAGGCAGGTTCTCTATGGCGATGGAATATACAGAAGAACAATTGAAAAAATTTAATAAGGATACAATCGTTCAGCTGTTTCTCGCACAGCAAGCTCAGTTGAAGGATATCGATAATAAACTGCAGCTCGTTCTGGAGCAACTTGCGGTAATGAATAATCATCGTTTCGGCAAGTCTTCAGAGAAACTGGACACAGACAACCAGATTGCTTTTCTTGAAGTAGACGGTGAAATTGTTTTCTTCAATGAAGCAGAAGCCATTGCATCAATTACTGACTATGATGAAGACGAGCCTGTAAAGACACGGTCTAAGAAAGTAAAAGGTAAACGTGCAGAGAATCTGAAAGATCTTCCAATTGTTCCTGTATCACATATGATGTCAGAAGCAGAGCTGATTGCTGAATTCGGTGAGAACGGTTGGTATCAGCTTGAAGATGAAATCTATAATCGTTATAAATTCACTCCTGCAAAAGTAGAGGTTGAAGAACATCACGTTGGTGTATATAAATCAAAAAAGGATAATCATTTCAAAAAGGCGGATCATCCTGGCTGCAAATTCCGCTTCATCGGATCACTGATTTCGCTAGCAACGGATCAGTGTTTCCGGTCGTAACGGAACACTTTTCCGCTTCGTCGGATCACGCATTCTTATAAAGTGTTATAGTTTTTTCGTAGTCATTATTTTTAGATTACGGAAGGAGGCATTTTTATGCAGGACTACAACACTATTATTGGTGCTATTCAGATGCGTCTGAATAAGTGCCCAACCAGATCTGTTATGGATCGTTTTCGAATCGGATCAAGCACTCTTAACTTGATCATGAGTCGATATAAGGCTCTTGAGCTCACCATTGACGAGCTTGAAGCTATGTCACCAAAAGAAGTAGAGAACCTCTTTTACCCACAGAAAAATCTTCAACGCAAAGAAGTTCCACTTCCAGATTTTCAGTATTACTATGACCGTATTCATGCCCCAAACAGTAGAGTAAATATTTCATTCTGTTGGCTGAACTACAAAGAAAAGAATCCAGATGGATATGAAAAATCTCAGTTCTATGAATACTATCAACGTTTTGTTCAGGAAAACTATGGTGGCACAAAAATTTCAATGGCGGTAAATCGCAAGCCTGGTGAAAAGATGTACATCGACTGGGTTGGCGACCAGCCTAGACTTCTGACGGATGTTACAACCGGTGAAATCATGAGAGTTCATATCTTTGCCACAACATTAGGCGTGAGCAGTATGATCTATGCAGAGGCATTCCCAAATGAAAAGCTTCCTTGTTTTATCGAAGGCTGTGTACATGCGGTATCCTTCTATGGTGCAGTTGCTAAACACTTTGTCCCGGATAATCTAAAGACAGCTGTTACGAAGCATACAAAAGATGATCTTGTATTACAGTCAACCTTCTCTGATCTGGAAGACTTCTATGATACGATTGTGCTCCCACCACCGGCTCGTAAGCCTAAGGGAAAGCCAACGGTCGAGAATCATGTGCGTTACCTTGAAACACATCTTATAGAAAAGTTAAAAGAAAAGATTTACACGTCCTTTGAGGATTTGAATGCTGATATCAAAAAGATAGTAGCCGTCCTCAATGCGAGACCTTTTCAGAATCAAGCTTTTTCCAGACAAGAAATGTTTATCAAGTATGACAAACCATGTATGAAACCACTGCCAGGCGGAGAATACACAACTTGTGATTACAAAGCAGTACTGAAGGTTCCTAATAATTATCACATCGATTATGACGGCCACTACTACTCTGTATTGTATACTTACTGCGGAAAACCAGCAATCCTTAAAGCTACACCTTCTGAGATTCGTATCTGTGATCAGTACAACCGTCTGATCTGCACTCATAGAAGATCTTATAAGGATTTTCCGTTGTACATAACTACGGATGAGCATATGCCTCCGGAACACCTTTATTATCAAGAAATCAATTCGAAAGATGGAAACTATTACAGACGCTGGGCGTCTGTGTTCGGTCCTTCCATGTCGGAATTGATTGATCGAATCCTAAAATCTTCTAAGCACGAAGAGCAAGCATTCAATGCATGTGCCGGGATACTACATCGAGTAAAAGCAATCCCTAAAGGCATTGCAGAAGAAGCCGCTCGTAAATGCATTGAAATGAACTCCTGTCGCTACTCGACGTACAGGCAGGTGCTTAAAAAGATGGAGTGCGATGAGCATCCAGAATCATCACCGGAATCACTTCCATCTCATGAAAACATCAGAGGAAAGGATTACTACAAGTAAAGGTGAATGATTATGGCATACAGACAGAAAGAATACAATTATAACGACAAACTTACAAAGGATCAAAATCTTCTTATGGACAAACTCTATAAGATGCGTATGTCCGGCATGGCAGAAGCTTTTGAAAACCAACTTATGAATCCGAATTCGGGATTAGAGAGCTTTGAAACAAGGTTCTCTGAAATCATCAACCATGAGTGGTCAGGGAGAGAAAACAAGAAGTTCAAGCGGCTCTTAAAACAAGCAACACTAAAATATCCGGCAGCTGACCTTGATAGTTCTCTTTATGATCCAGAGAGGCAGTTAAACACACATGTCATTGAATTACTGGCCAAAGGTGATTGGATCGATGAACCGAACAATCTTTTGATTACAGGTGGAGCAGGAGCTGGCAAAACGCATGTTGCATGTGCACTTTGCGTCACAGCACTACATCAAATGAGGACTGTTAAATATATCCGTGCGAATTATCTGCTTCAAGAATCCACCCATGCACATAGTGAAGATAATTACTATGAGTATTCAAACAAGATGGCCGGTTATGATCTTCTTGTTATAGATGATTTTGGATTGATGGACTTAAATCTTGACAAGTGCCGTGATCTCTTTGAAATCATCGAAGCTAGAGATTGCCGAAAATCAACAGTAATCATCTCGCAGATGCCAGTAGCGAACTGGTACCAATTGTTTGGTGATAACACATATGCAGATGCATGTCTCAGCCGCATGACCTCTAAAGCATATCGATTAGACTTTCCAGGTCGCGATAGACGTGTAGAAAGCAAGTAACTTTATTAACCAACAGGGCAATGATCCGTTCCTAGCGGAACAGCGCTCCGCTCATGCGGAGCGAGTGCTCTGTTTTTGCGGAATATGCATGCCTTAGACATATTCAATTTTCATTCTCTTGGTCGGTGCATTTATGACCTTAAAAATAAGCTCATCAACGCAATCCGTATATCTGCCTTGCTGGATGAGCTGATTTTTTAACTCTACAAGGCTATGTATCAAAAGTTTTCTTTCGTGGCTATCCAAATATATATGGTGGGTTTTATCTCTCATAATATCGACCTCCTTGTACCTATATTATATAGTGGAGTAGAGATAGGCTCCAATGTGTAATAGGCTTGTCCTATGCTGCATCGGGAATAGCGGCATAGATGTTGATTGTTCGCTCATTGCCACGCTGTACCACAGTTGGATGTTCGGAAAATTCTACTTGATTATTCTCGCCATACCTTAATACCTTGTCCGAGGTTTTTAAGCTATGTACCCAGAAACCCCTAAAACAGGGGTTTCTAAGCAGTTTTGTGTTTTGGAACATTTCCGATGCTTCTCAGGGTCAAAACTTTTCTCAAATAGCACACTTCACTTTTCATTAACCTTGTGGAATAATCCTAAAAGTTCTATCCATAAAATCAAGAATAGCATCATACATCTTAACGATGTCGTTATATTCCAGATAAAGTTGGTGGTCCTCTTCTCTGTAGCCAATTTTAAATTTATCGTATTTATCGAATTCTTTATATATTCTTCCACCATTATGGACAACCATATTACGAGCATCACGAATAACAGTAATGTATTCCCATTGTTTATCAGCTGTAAAGCCGTCAATACCGACTACATCTTTTAAGTATTTAGCAGCACGCTCTAACCCACTTCCTTTAATATCTTTTACTTCCTTGTCCAAATGATTGATGTTGTGATATAAACGGCAAAGAGTATTTACTGCTTCTTCTAATAATGATACCATTGTTAAAAGCAATGAATATTGAGTCAACAAATCCACCCGACAAGAATGTAAAGTCCCGCTTGTCATAGCCCATTGCTCAGTAAAAAAATCATTTTTTAATCTTGCTTCTTCCGCCAGATTTCTGTAGCTCTCATCAATTGCATCAAGAGCTATTTTATTGTTTTCTATTACACTCCTAAAGGGATAGAAATCGCAATGGGCTAAATACAATGCCATATCACTTGCTTTACCCATATCATAGTGTTCCATATCTGGAAATTTTACATCACTATTAAGGCTGTATATTTTGGTCATATTATTGTCTTCCTTTTTATAATACTGTATTTAAATCAGACCTGTATCATTTCTCCAATTACACCGAATATATCTTTCAAATTCTTCTTTGCACTCCAAGTTTTTCCCGTCCACATGGTCTACAATAATAATTTGAGGCAATATTCCTGTGTCTTCACCGATGGAATTGATTTCATCAAAAATTGTCTTATACATTTTATTGACGGCAATCAAATCTGCTTGCGTGATTTCGTCTTTATCATTACCTTGTGGGAAATACACTTGACTTGGTTGGTCAAAAAACATAACCAAAGGCATCGGTGAATTGTCCTGAGTTGCAAAAAAATCGCAGGAAACTTAAAAACAGAGCAATATGGCAGGAAACCCAATTTGCACCACTCCCCATCTCGTATAGATGGATATTCTCATTGCTTTTCTGGTGCTGATAAATGTCAAAGCTACCGTCTGTTAAACCAAAATTCAAGTCAATCGGTCTATACTCTTCTTCAAAATCAAGCGTTAAAGAAAGACGATTCATATTGTTTGATAAAAGCTCTCAGCTTTTGACATCTTCTTATCAACATCAAATCCTTTGATTTTTTCTTCGAGTCTGGCAATTTTTTCTTTAAGTTCTTCAATATCTCCATCAACCGTTTCAAATATACCAGAGCTACTCATTTCAGCATATAAAGCGATTCTCGCTTTTGCGTAATTTACTTTTTCTCTCTTTGAAACAAGAGCTTTTGATGAAATGAATTTTTCCTCAATTGTCTTTATCTGTTTCCAAACATCTTGTATTTTTTCATCAATCTTTGAGTGAGCTTCCTTGAGTTTTCTAACATCTTCAGAAAAATCGGAAGTGTATTTTTCGGTAATTCTTAATTCGTTATCTAACCATTCTGTAGCCTCAATGAGCTTTGAATCATTCTCGGCAATTTCTTTACATTCGTGACCGCAAAGAGGACAGGTATATTCGTCAGTTTCAATTTCGGCTATACTTGTTTGTTGTTTCAAATCCTTCAACATTTGAGTAAAAGAACTGCCTGTATCAAAAGCATTATCTATATTTTTAATTTTTAATAAGATTTCTCGTTCTTCATTTCTGAGATTTTCTAATACGGCATTTAATTCACTGTAACGTTCAGCTATTTTATTTTCACCAAAAAGTTGCGTGTCATCGAACTCTGGTAAATCAGAAGCTATTTTAAGCATTTTCTGTACTGAAATTTTTCCGTCAAAATCCTGTTCAAGCAATGCAAAATAATCCGTTAATAACGGCGAAAGATTTTCTTTAATATATGCAGTGCTTTTTTCATTAGCTTTCTGTTTTTTGTATTTTTGTTTCAATTGAGCTTTTAATGTATTTAATTGAATTAAGTCGCTATAATACTCTTGACTAATCATACCTGCAAAAACAGGAAATTGGTCTATTACATCTTTTCTTTTATAAAAATCTGAGAACCGATAGAATAACGCAAACTTACTTGCCATTAAGTTTTGATGTTGAAACAAGTAAGAAACCATATTTCTTAATGACGCTTTTTTCCCTTGTTGGTCAGCATCGGTAGCCATATTTGTCACAAATAAGCCTAATGCACATTCAATCTCATTTTTTACATCTTTATACGGCAAAGCCGGTTTTCTACAAAATAGCTTAACTCCAAATTTTCAGGTTCAAAGCCCTTTGCTTCTTTAGAAAAATGCATTTTGCTGCCATCATCCCAATTATAACGAGCGATAACATAGGTATTATCATCTATAGCCATTACAAGAGTATAAAGATACGAAAAGTCGGTTATTTTGCCTTTTGGTATTGTACAACGAGTACTGCACAAGCAATAATCAATTATCTCAACTAATGCACTTTTACCTGTTTTGGATTCGCCAGTGATTATATTTACTCCTTGCTCAAGTGGAACTACTCTTTTTTCGCCATTTTTATTAAATATAATAATAGCTTTTATATAACTTTTCATTTTGTATCAACTCCTAAAAAGAAAGATAAATGGTCTTCGGTGGTTTTTGAAAACACAACTCCAAGGTAAAATGCACATTTAATCCAATCTTTGATAGCTCCCTCAAAATCTTTGTAATCAATTTTCTTGATAAGGACAATCTTGTGATTGTTAAAGGCTATTTTTCCTTCGGAAGATAAAATAATAATTGCTTCTTTACAATATGGTTTAAGTGAATTATATCTGTCAATATAGCCAGATAACCTTGTTTTACCAGAAATCTTACGTTCATCAATAATTTGAGGGGACTGAAACAAAGTATCTATTCGACTTCTTCTATTTGCATTTACTAATTTTTCTCGTGATTCAGCATACAGTAAAATTGGAATTGCCATAAACGGTAATTTTATCTCACAAGGTTTTTCGTAACCAGAAAGAAAACTCTGCATTAGTAAAGAATAAAAATGAGGATTCATTGAAAGCTTTTTGATGTTATTTATGCTCATTCTTTTCTTCACCTACTTTCCATTTGAAATCTGTTTCGTCCACTATGTTATGTATAACTCCTCGCTGGAAGTATCCTTGATTACGAATAATAGAGCCAAAATCATTCGCATCCCAACTCATTACACCATTGTAAAGCTGCTTTGAAATTCTTATTTGTCCTTCCTCGGTTGCTCCTTCAGCATTCAAATCGCTATTCGCTTTACTATATTGCATCTTTGCAGACAAATCTTCCATATATGATTCAAGACTTTCTAAATACATAAGGTTGTCTCTAAAATATTTGGCAACGGTTAAATCAGCTTTCCAATAATCTGACATTGCATTTGGAATCATTTTGTCATACTTAATCTCACGAATAGAAGCAACAAATTTTTTCTGTTCTAGTGTAGTAATTTTGTCTTTAGGAACAACTGCTTTTGCGTACTCATTTGGAAGTGGCGCAGTTCCTTTTGTTCCATATGCTGCTGATTGTATCTGTAGAATTTCATCAAATGCTGACTTGGTCACCTCCCATTTATGCGGGGGTTCCTTAACTTTTATTAATATTTCGCCAAGCAAAGCACCTATATATCCGTCTCTATTTTCGGAAGGAATGTGACCTACATATTTAGAAAATTCATTCGATATACCGTCTATTGAAGTTTTTGCAGCTTCAATCGTAAATTTATCTAATATTTCCAAAAGGCGACTTTCGTCATAAGAGTCACCGAAAATTCTATTATATTGATTCCTGAATGTTTCTTCAGTTTTCTTAGAGGTAGCTCCTATGTCTTTTAAGCATTTTAATTTCTCAGTCTTTTTTATATTATTCCAACTATGAAACGGAGAATCACTTTTTATTGTAGCTGTAGTACTGAGTATATAATTGGAAAAGTTTTTTACACGCTCATAGTCTACATACCAATTTGCAAGTGTCTTCCAAAAATCTATATCTCTGTCCGAAATAGATGTATTCCCAAAATGATGTTTTACTTCTCTCTGAAAGCGACCACCCACATCATTTATAATGCTCACATCACCATTTGTCTCAATTTGCAGAGTATCGCCATCGTTCAATTCGAAGCAATCTCTTAAAGCTATTAGATACTGGTATATATCACCAGCTTTTTGCAATGTTGCATCATTAACTGCTCTTGTCACGGTCAATACCTCCCTTCAGATTTGACCATTTTTTCGCATTGCCTTTCCATATGTTTTGCCACTCTTTCTCATTCACTATCGCATCAAACACAGGCTCAAGAAAAGTCTGGATTTCTTCAATGACAAATGGAAACTCAAGTGTGTTATCTTTTATGGTTTTCAAAAAGAATTTCCAACGCTTCTGCATATCTTCATCATCGGCAAGTGCAACAACACGCTTAAAACTATCTCTGTCATAGGGAGTGCCACGCCGCTGTAAGGTTTCAAATATAGCTGCCTGCAATTTTGCACCCTCAAAATCGAATGTCCTTGAAAGATAATAGATGTCATAAAAATCTTTCATCCTGCCTGTCAGTTCAAAGCGTTGCAGTATGGCATCAAACTTCTCGGCAATGGTGCTTTCAAGGGAATAAGTTTTGATTACAGGTGCTTCAAAATCTGGAAGCTGAGTGTTGATTGTGCGTTCTTCGGCACGGGGGACTATAATATCGCCCACTCCTATATCAACATTAAACGGCACACGCACATTTTTTATTTGAGCAATAATTTGTGTACTGATACCGTGATATTTTCTTTGCGGAGAAATCTCTTCAAAGCCTTTTGCTCGCATTTCTATATAATCGTTACCAGTCGGCGTGTCGATGATTTTACAAATCAACTCTTTTACATCATCTATTGTATTAGAGTATCCACGGAGCAAGAAATCGACATCAATTGTTGCTCTACTTTCAAAATTAGTTAAAGTATAAATGAACAATCCACCTTTGAGTATAAGCGTATCCTCACACCCAGATTTTGATAACTTTCTCAAAAATTCTTCCTGCACAAAAAGCTGCAAACATTGCTGGTAACTGATACCAGAAGCTTTTGCTTTATTTCTCAGCTTTGCCAGAACGGAAGCTGCTATATCTGCCATTACAACCACACTCCAATCAATTCTTTTACACGCGTTTGAACACGCAAAACTTTCGCATATTCTATAAGATTCGGTATATTCTTTTTCGGGTCCTTAACATAGCCTTGTACTGCTTTATTAAAAACCTCCTTATCTATCTTGTTCATATTTCGCAGCACATCGCAAATAGTACGGTCACGGTCATAAATGCGGACTTTGTGGAAATCAATTTCACCTTCGGTTTCGCCCAGCGTAACCAACTCTGACTCTACACGATATGCCTTTATAAACGGATAATCGATTTTTGTTCGCCGCTTAGAGACATTTTTATCTATTGCAAAGTTCCATTCGGCAGGATTTCTGTCACTGTATCTATAATAGAATAGGGCAGTCTCCATACAGAGCACTGCATCGGGAAACAATCGATTGATAATGACAACTTCACTTTCTCCATAATCTTGAGTCCAGTGATAGTAACCTCGCCTGACTCTTTCAATCAATCCTTCATCTAAAAGTTGTTTTATATCTGCATAGTATAACTTTGAAGCTGTAAGTTCAGCAGTAGTCATAACATAATTATGACTGCTAAACAACATTCTCAGTGTCTCAATATTTTTATTCTGAAGCATATCTTCACCTCTATTTAATCGCCCCTAATCAAGTCAACGATTAGGCACTTTACTATATTATATTTGATTTTTCTCTTTAAGTCAATAATAGCAAAGTGAACGCTTTTAATTCTATCAATTAGGCAGTTTAGTATAAAATCTGTCCTCCGCTTTTATAACCAAATAAAATATTAGTCAACGAAAAGACAACTATGTAAAAAAATAAGCGTACCACTATTTCTAATGATACGCCTATCCTCATTAAATCACTTCAAAATGCTTCAACGCATCCTTTATCGCTTCCACTTTCTCCGCTGTCGGATGCTTCCTTGGCTGTTTCAATTCTTCTACCGCATTAGGAGCATCATACATCGGCAATCCTAAATCTCTCTTTACCTCTGCGATATATGCGGTATGTACTTTGAAGCCGTATTTAGCTTCTATGTACTCCTTTATCATTTTGTAGGTCACTCGTTCCTTGGGCTTGTACTCTTCGGCTCTTTTAGCGATATTATCAAGCGGAACTTTTCCCTCACCTTCGCCAAACTCAACTTTTACGTTGATATGTCCGTCTGGCTTTTTGTGGGAAAGCAGTACTACCGTCTCGACATGCACCGTCTCCGGGAACTGATCCACTCCCCGCACTTTCCTGATCTCATACCCATTTTCACACAGATACTTCAGATCCCTTGCCAGGGTCGCAGAGTCACAGCTTACATACACAACTTTTTCCGGCTCCATCTTCACGATCGTCTCAAGCAGCGTCTCATCACAGCCTTTTCTCGGAGGATCTACTACGATCACATCCGCACGTGCCTTCTCGCCACCATGAGTTTTAGCATATTCTTCATAATAGTCCGGCAGAACTTCTTCTGCCTTTCCAACATAGAACGCTGCATTATTGATCTCATTGATCTTCGCATTATTCTTTGCATCTTCGATTGCCTGCGGCACGATCTCAACTCCATAGACCTGCTTTGCCTTCTGTGCAAGGAAGAGAGAAATTGTTCCGATACCGCAATACAGATCCCATACAGTTTCCGTCCCTTTCAGATCTGCATATTCCAGTGCAAGTCCGTACAGTTTTTCAGTCTGCACCGGATTCACCTGATAAAAGGACAAAGGAGAAATCTGATACTTTACATTTCCAATATAATCTGTGATAAATCCCTGTCCCCACAGTACTTCATAAGAATTTCCCATGATGACGTTATCCCTGCGTGTATTCGGACTGAGCGTAATACTTGTCATTCCTTCAAGCTGAGTCAGTTTTTTAATCAGCCGGTCCGCTTTCGGTAATTTCGTTCCGTTGATCACAAGACAGACCATGATCTCTTTTGTTGTAAATCCATAGCGGATCAGTACATGGCGGATCAGGCCTTTGCCTGACTTTTCATCATACGCTGCAACACAATTTTCTTTCATATACTGCAAAATAATTTCGAGAATCTCCCGATTCTGCTCAACTCCCAGGATACATTCTGTATTGGCAATGATATCATGGGTTCTTCCGGCATAAAATCCAGTAACAGGATTCCCCTCTTTATCTGTACCAAAGGGGAATTGTGCCTTATTTCTGTAGCGAAATGGTTCATCCATTCCTTCCACCGGTTCCATTACTGCATCGATCTTTCCCCTGTCAAAACCACCGATCCGTTCCAGATTGCCACGAATCTTCTGTTCTTTGAAAGCAAGCTGACGCTCATAAGACATTTCCTGGATCTGACAGCCACCGCACTTTCTTGCAAATGCACACTTCGGTTCTACACGATCTGCCGACGGATGGATAATCTCCATCATCCGGGCATAGCCATAATTTTTCTTTGCTTTCATCACTTTCGCTTCTACTACATCCCCGATGATCGCATCTTTAATAAACAGGGTATATCCATCCACGCGGCCGATTCCTTCACCGCCCACACCAATATCCGTTATTTCTACTGTTACAACGTCATTTTTATTCAGCATTTTATTTCTGTTCCTATTTCTATTCTTGTTGAAAGCCGATTCTTAAATATCTGAAGTTTTCCTTATATTTGACTCAAATAAACGGTTGAATCCCAGCCAGTCGGTTCCCTTTTTATTCTTGAAAAGCTCAGTCAGTGTCTGGAGCTTCGCATCTGCACTGTCTGCCAGGTTCAGAGCCATTGCCTCTGCCAGTGCCGGTTTCTTTGGTGAACCATATTCCAGCTCGCCATGATGTGCCACGATACAGTGCTTCAGTTCATTTCCTATCTTTTCCGGGAAATCAGGAATCGAGCGGATCGCATCATCGATCATTTCCACACCGATCACAATATGACCGATCAACTGTCCTTCATCTGTATAATCATTATCCGGAAATGCAGACAGCTCTTTTACTTTTCCAATGTCATGGAAAATTGCTGAAGTCAGCAGAAGATCCCGGTTCAGGATGCTGTAATTTGAAGCAAAATATTCACATAAATGAACCACGCCAAGTGTATGCTCAAGCAGACCTCCGGCAAATCCGTGATGAACCGTCTTCGCAGCAGAATGACCTTTGAATTTTGCAATAAATGCTTCATCTTTCACGAAGTAAAATTCCAGTGCCGCTCTCAGATATGGATTGGAAATCTGACGGATATATGCCACCAGTTCCTCGTACATACTGTCCACACTTTTCTCTGTTGTCGGCATATAATCAGCCGGATTATATTCTCCTTCCTGAGCCACCCGGATCTGACGGATGTTCATCTGAAGATTCCCGTTATAATTAATGATATCTCCAAATACTTCGATAAAATCTTTCTCATCATAATCCGCAATTCCCTGTGAATTAGGATCCCATACCTTTCCGTCTAACGTTCCAGTCTTATCCTGAAGGATCAGATTGTCATAAGGCTTTCCATTTCTTGTCTCCGCAGAACGCTTTCCCTTACAAAGGTATACATTCCTGATTGTCTCGCCTTCACATAATCCACTAATATATCTCATTTCTATCCTCTTTCTATTATTTTCTAGATGTCGGGGTCAAAAGCCCCCGACTTTGATGCCTGCGGATTGCTCCGTGCTACGCACTCCCACAATCCTACCCAATATTCGCATATCATGGGATTATCGTCTCACTTGCACTATTTTTATCGCCAACATTCACAGTGAAATCAAGATCCACATATCCGTCAGCACCTTTTCTTTTTCCTTTAACCCGGATCACTGCATCGCTCTTTTCTTCCAGCACAGCCTTCTCATAGCTGCTCATACTGGAAACTGACTCACCGGAAACCTGCCAGATAATATCCCCGCTCTGGATTCCTGCTGCCATTGCCGGAGAATCAGGATCTACTTCAATGACATACAATCCTGACGGCATGCCTTCATTCTGCTGAAGTTCTCCCGTCACAGTCGTTCCGTAAACTCCGATATAAGGCACACTTTCCCCATTCGCCATCAACTGGATCCTGGATTTCAGATCAGAGATTGCATATGCATTCACCGTATGGTCTCCCTTATCTTCCCAGATATCATCTGAAATCATTCCGATTACTTCTCCGTCCATATTGAAAAGGATTCCTGTCGCACCATCTGAACCGGAAATATCTGTTCCGATCACTCCGCATTCGCCATCCCGGAATTTTTGCTGATATTCGGTGGAACTGATAATCCCGTAACTGACTCCATCCTCATATCCTAAGGTATTTCCAAGTGCAATCACTCCGTCCCCCTGAGCTGCAAGATTGGAATTGCCAAGTTCTGCGACATGGATCGCATTCCAGGTTGCATCTGACAGCTCGTTCTTTGCCACACTGAATACTGCAAATCCACTGTTCTTATCTCTGCTTTTGACCGATGCCTTATAGCTTGTACCGTCTACAAATTCCACCTGCCATTTTTCCGCATCTTTGCAGACTGACTCGCTGGCAAAGATCAGAAGCTCCTGTCCGTTATCCGCAGTGATCACCCCTGATACAGACGAGGTGATCCCCGTTGCCTCCGCATCCCAGTCTTCTTCCTCCGATGCCGCACTGACAGATACAACTCCCTTTTTTGCTTCCTTTACAGCCTGATACATGCTCTTAAGGATCTCTTCATAATTTTCTTTGCTCAATGTCTGATCCACCGGATCATTCTGATCTCCTGCTGCCGCATCTGCCTGCCCTGAAGGAGTATCATCTTCCGGGATCGTCACTGTCTCCGGTTTGCCTTTCAGCCACCTCTGTGCCGCCGGCTTCACCGCAAAAAATCCCAGGCTCGCAACTCCTCCGAAAATCAGCCCGTACAGAGCGATCCTGACAAACTGCTGGATCAGCATCTTCCGGCTGATCTTTTTGGGCTTTATCGTCTCCTGCAGGAATGAATAAGATTCCTCTTCTTCCTGAGGCTTCTCCTGCTCTTTTTCATCTAACATAGGCACTGTCTCCCATACGAAAAAAGTCTTTCATTTTCTAGTATAACTGATTTATTCTCATTGTTCAATATCGGATAAAAGCCTTTTCTTTACGCAAAGAATGGGGTACAATAGGACAGAGTTAATCCTAAAAAATATCAAGGTGGAATTATGAACCAGAAGACTTTATTTAAATTAGAATATGATAAGATCATTGCCCTGTTGGAGAAGGAGGCAACTTCTTTCCGCGGAGGGCAGCTCTGCCGCCGGTTAAAGCCGATGACAGATATCAATAAAATTAATACATTTCAGGAACAGACTGCGGCAGCGTTCACCCGGATTGTGCAAAAGGGACGCATTTCTTTCGGTGATGCTGCTCCAGTCGAAGAGTCCATGAAACGGCTGGAAGTCGGTGGTGCTTTAAGTATTTCCGAGCTGCTCCGCATCAGCCGCCTTCTCGGAAATGCTGCCCGGGTAAAGGCTTATGGCAGACATGATACACAGGAAGAATCCTGCGACTGTCTGGATGCTTTTTTTGAACAGCTTGAACCGCTTACCCCTCTGGCAAATGAGATTGAGCGGTGTATCCCCGGGGAAGATGAAGTCAGTGATGATGCAAGCTCCACATTAAAGCATATCCGACGCAGTATTAATGGGATCAATGAGCGGGTACATGCAACTCTGACCAGTCTTGTAAATGGTTCTCTGCGGACTTATTTACAGGATCCGATCATCACCATGCGGGGTGACCGCTACTGCATCCCGGTCAAGGCTGAATACCGTGGACAGGTCCAGGGACTGATCCATGACCAGTCTTCTACCGGTTCTACGCTTTTTATTGAACCTATGGCTGTCGTGAAACTGAATAATGACCTGAAGGAACTTTATGCCAGAGAACAGGAAGAAATCCAGATCATTCTTGCCGGTCTGAGTGAAGAAGCCGCCCAGTATATTGAAGAAATCCGGGCGGATTACCGTGCTTTGACCGATCTCGACTTTATTTTTGCAAGAGGTGCATTGGCTCTGTCCATGAAAGCCAGCCGTCCGGTTTTTAACGAAGAAAATAAAATCCATATCCGTGAGGGACGTCACCCGCTGCTGGATCCTAAGACGGTCGTTCCGATCACGGTCACTCTCGGAGAAGAGTTTGATCTGCTGATCGTGACCGGTCCAAATACCGGTGGTAAGACCGTTTCCCTGAAGACAGTCGGACTTTTCTGTCTCATGGGGCAGGCAGGGCTGCATATCCCTGCCGGTGACCGCTCGCAGCTTGCAGTTTTTCATCAGATCTATGCGGATATCGGAGACGAACAGAGTATTGAGCAGAGTCTGAGTACTTTTTCTTCCCATATGACGAACATTGTATCGTTTCTTAAGAAAGTAGATTCACATTCTCTGGTCTTATTTGATGAGTTATGTGCAGGAACAGACCCGACAGAGGGAGCGGCACTGGCGATCGCCATTCTTTCCCATCTCCATTCACAGGGGATCTGCACCATGGCGACGACTCATTACAGTGAGCTGAAAGTCTATGCACTTTCCACTCCGGGAGTAGAGAATGCATGCTGTGAATTTGATGTCCAGAGTTTACGCCCGACTTACCGGCTTCTGATCGGTATCCCCGGCAAAAGTAATGCCTTTGCTATTTCCGGGAAACTCGGACTGCCCGATTATATTATTGATGACGCAAGAGAGCATCTGACGGAACAGGATATTTCTTTTGAAGATCTTCTCACTGATCTGGAGATAAGTAAACGTACAATTGAAAAGGAGCGGGAAGAGATTTCTGCTCTCCGCAAAGAGGCTGAAGAATTAAAATCGCAGGCAAAAGAGCGGCAGGAAAAGCTGGACGAACAGCGTGACCGGATCCTGCGTGAGGCAAATGAAAAGGCAAATGCCATCCTCCGGGATGCAAAGGAAGTCGCAGATGAGACGATCCGCAAATTCCATAAATTCGGCAAGGAAAATATTTCTGCGGCAGAGATGGAAAAAGAACGGGAACGGATCCGTAAGAAAGTCAATGATACTGCCGCTGCTTCTTCACTGAAGTCAAAAAAACCGAAAAAAGAACATAAGCCTTCCGACTTTAAACTGGGAGAATCTGTCAAGGTTCTGAGCATGAACCTGACCGGAACTGTCAGCTCCCTGCCGGATGCTCGTGGAAATCTGACAGTTCAGATGGGAATCCTTCGTTCCCAGGTCAATATTTCAGACCTTGAGATCATTGAAGAACCATCTCCATATGGTGCAAAGAAAATGAACCGCACTTCCAAAGGGAAGATCAAAATGGGAAAATCTCTCTCTGTCCGCCCGGAGATCAATCTGCTTGGACGAACTGTAGATGAAGCGGTTGCAGAACTGGACAAATACCTCGATGATGCACTGCTCGCCCATTTATACACGGTCCGTGTTGTCCACGGAAAAGGAACCGGGGCATTGCGTAAAGGAATCCATGAATATCTGCGTCGGCAGAAGCACGTAAAATCTTATCACCTCGCTGAATTTGGAGAGGGCGATGCAGGTGTTACGATCGTAGAACTCGGATAATAAGCCTGATAAATAAAAAGGAGGATCTTTCATGATAGGGAAACAAAAAATTCTCATCGTTGATGATGATGAAAATATTGCAGAGCTGATCTCGCTCTATCTGACAAAAGAATGCTTTGATACAAAAATGGTTTACAACGGCGAAGATGCACTGGCTGCTTTTGATACTTATCAGCCGAATCTTATTTTGCTTGACCTGATGCTTCCCGGCATCGACGGATATCAGGTCTGTCGTGAGATCCGTGCCAAATCCGTAACCCCGATCATTATGCTCTCTGCCAAAAGTGAGGTATTTGACAAGGTACTTGGCCTGGAGCTTGGTGCGGATGATTATATTATGAAGCCTTTTGACGCAAAAGAAATGGTTGCCCGTGTGCGTGCCGTACTCCGCCGCTATCAGGTCGGCAGACAGGCTGAACCCGCCCGGGAAAAGACCAAATGCGTTGAATATGAAGGACTGACGATCAATCTGACCAATTATTCTGTTCTCTGTGACGGGAAAAATGTAGAAATGCCTCCAAAAGAACTGGAGCTTTTATACTGCCTTGCCGCTTCACCGAATCAGGTCTTCACCCGTGAGCAGCTTCTTGACCGCATCTGGGGATATGAGTACATCGGTGATACAAGAACCGTTGACGTTCATATCAAGAGACTTCGTGAAAAGATCAAGGATCATCCTCACTGGAGTCTGAGTACCGTGTGGGGAATCGGCTACAAATTTGAAACGAAATAATTTTTTACAACAGATGATATCCGGGGGAACATCATGAAAAGTATTTTGCACTTAAAATTTATCGTCCTATATATTATTTTTGGTTTTTTGTGCGTTTTTACAACCGCTACACTGACAAATGAGCTGATCATGGACGGACTGGAAGAAGATATTTCCGAGTCTCTTTACAGGGAAGCAACTCTGATCTCCAATAATTATCTGCCTTCCTATTTTTCAGAAGACTCTTCTATCTGGGCAGTCCAGTCCCAGCTCATTGCCATGCGGCTGTACTTAAATTCTTCTCTTTGGTTCGTCGCACCGGATGGAAGTCTCATTACCTCTTCCAATATCGGAGGTACGACTGCCCCCCGTACGATTGAAAATTTTGATCCGGCCGAAATCGGGAACAGCCAGTACATTACCGGAACTTACCACGATTACTTTGACGAGGATTTTATTACTGTCATGGCTCCGGTCACTCAAGGATTCTCAACAAAGGGATATCTGCTGATCCATCATCCGGTTTCTGACATCCAAAAGCAATGTTCGCTTCTGATGCGTCCGGTTTACATTACTCTGGCAGTGATCTTCGGACTGTCTTTCATCTTCCTGCTGGGATTCCACTTCTTTGTCTACCGCCCGCTGCGGCAGATCACAGAGGCCGCCAAGCAGTACGCCATGGGGAACCTGGATTATGCGATCCCGGTTCATTCTCATGATGAAATGGGATATCTTTCTGCCTCCCTGAACTTCATGTCTGTGCAGTTAAAAGACATGGATGATTATCAGAAAAAGATCGTAGCAAATGTTTCCCATGATTTCCGCTCACCGCTGACCTCCATCAAAGGTTATGTGCAGGCAATGACCGACGGAACAATCCCACCGGAATTACATGAAAAATACCTGAAGATCATCCTGTTCGAGGTGGAACGACTGACCGACCTTACTACCGACCTGCTCACTCTCAACGAATTTGATACCAAAGAGCTGCTTTTAGACAAAACCACCTTTGATATTCAGGAAGTGATCAAGAATACAGCCCTCTCTTTCGAGGGAGTCTGCACACCGAAGCACATTTCCATTCAGTTGCTGCTGCTTCCTGATGCGGTTTTTGTCTGTGCAGATAAGCGGAAAATCCAGCAGGTTCTTTACAACTTGATTGATAACGCAATCAAATTCAGCGAAAATGAATCTTCTGTTTTTGTGGAAGTATCAGGAAAAAATGATAAGATTTTTGTCTCTGTAAAAGATCAGGGAATCGGTATTCCGAAAAAAGAACTGAATAAAATCTGGGAACGTTTCTATAAATCTGATCTGTCCCGTGGAAAGGATAAGAAGGGAACCGGACTGGGGCTTGCTATTGTCAAGGAAGTGATCCAGGCTCACGATGAGCATATCAATGTCATCAGCACCGAAGGAGTCGGTACGGAATTTATCTTTTCTCTGAGCAAAGCCAGTCAGGATTAAGTCTTTAGGTAAAGTAACTTTGGATTAAATCTGCGACCAAACTAAGTCAGGATAAATCAGGATTAGATCCGTGAGCAACAAAGTCGGGGGCTTTTGCCCCCGACATCTATTTATTTTTCTATTACTTTTTCTGCTGCTTTTCTTTTGCGGTGATACTTTTCCTGTCTGTAAACTGCTCTCTGGATTTTATTTGTAAACCAGCGGTTTAATATCGGCATCATCCATATTCTCTGCCGTCACCCATACATAACCGGTATTCACTTCCGCTTCATTTCCAATCTCAAGAACTGTACGGGCAGATGCGATCACTGCCGCATATCCCATTCCAAATGGATTCTGTACGACCAGTCCATCCAGTTTTCCGTCCTCCAGTGCTTTCACCTGCTCTTTTCCTGCATCAAATCCTACGATCTGAATCTCATCGGAATTGTCCAGTTCATCCAGCACCTGAATCCCCAGCTGGGTAGAAGTCTCATTCAGTGCAAAGATCCCTTTCAGTTCAGGATGCTTTTTCAGGTAATACGCAACCACCTCTTCGTCACTCATTTTGTCGGCTGCTACCTTCACTTCCTCAAACTTTTCCGCTACAGTCGGTGCTGTTGCTCCGTCCTGCGTTGCTGCATCTGTCCCTCCGGCTGCCGTTCCGTTACCGCCATTGACAGAAGCTTCTGCTGTGTCTGTACCACTTCCATTTGCAGTGCCTGTCGTCTGAGCTGCATCATCCTTCTTTTCTCCTGCCTCTGCTGCAGCCAGATCTTCTGCAGACATTCCAAGCTGCTCTGCAGCTGCTTTCCGCTTCAACTGCTCCAGCTCATCTACATAGATCGTCTCTACTACGGATACATCAGGATGATTTGCCTTAATCTCCTCTGTTACACCGGCTTCTCTTTCTTTTCCATTCTCCGATACAGAATCATTAAGCAGAAGGGCAATTTCCCCACTGTCACCGATAGCCTCACATAATTTCTTCACACCCGTCTTTGCGGCTTCTTTATTATCTGTCCGGCAGATACACTGGATTCCCTGATAACTGTTTCCTGAATCAAACGCTACGATCGGAATCCCGTTCGCAGTCGCAAGATCAAACTGAACCTCCGAAGCACTCTCATCAATACTGGATACCGCAATCACATCGGGATATCTTGCAAGCTCTTCATCTAAAATGTTGACCATCTCATCAATATTATCATTCTCATCCGGGGCATTGTATACCACCTTGATCTTATCATCTCCGCTGTATCCAAGACTCTCATTAAGATCCTCGGCTGCCTGCTCCACACCTTTCTTTACTTCATCCCAGTAAGGTGTCCCTCCGGCTCTTCCGATCACGGAAATATAAGTTCCCGGCTCTAAATCCAGCCCCTCTACATCTGCATATGCCGAAGGTGAAATGGCATCCAGATTCGCCTGCCATGCCGGAACTTCTGTCTTATCCCCGGTATAAATACTCTCTGTTTTTTTTGGAATTGCCACAGGCACTCAATATCATTGCGGAACAAAGAACCGCACTGATCATAGCCACATAACGTCTTTTCATCATATTCCTCCGCTTTACATACTTTCCTTATCCTGTTCAGGCTCTCAATCCACTATGATACACGAAACTCCGCAAAAAGGAAGTAGTTTTTTCTTAAAAAATGATGAAATCTTCTTTTAACCTGCATTTTTCATCCTCTGACCACTCGTTTTGCATTAAATTTCTGCCATTTTTCTTCTCCTTTTCTGTCGCTTTCTTGTATAAAAGCCTGATTTATGTTAAAATGTTGATGTTTATTGTATAATCTGTAACCGCTGAGTTACCAGTCCTTATATACTGCATTCAGACTGTTACATATAAAAAGAAAGGAATGAATCAAATGACAACAGCACATCTCTGCATCACGCTCGCGATCCTCGTCTATTTAGGATGTATGCTTTATGTGGGCTATCGTTGCTCCAAGAACAACAACGACTCCGCAGATTTCTATCTGGGAGGCAGAAAATTAGGTCCTCTTGTTACCGCCATGAGTGCCGAAGCTTCTGACATGAGCAGTTGGCTTCTGATGGGACTTCCGGGACTTGCTTATCTGACCGGAGTTGCCGATGCCGGCTGGACAGCCATCGGACTTGCCATCGGTACTTATCTGAACTGGAGGATCGTAGCAAAAAGAATCCGCCGCTATACTCATGTAGCAGGAAATTCTATTACCCTTCCATCCTTTTTCAGCAACCGCTACCGTGATGAGAAAAAAATTCTCCAGTCGATCGGTGCTATTTTCATCGTAATCTTTTTTATCCCGTATACCGCTTCCGGTTTTGCCGCCTGCGGAAAGCTTTTTTCCAGCATGTTCGGGATCAATTATCAGGTTGCCATGGTCATCAGTGCATTGATCATCGTCGGCTATACAACACTGGGCGGATTCCTTGCCGCATCCACCACAGATTTTATCCAGAGCATCATTATGTCGATCGCACTGGTTATTGTATTTATCTTTGGTATTAATGTAGCCGGAGGCGTGTCTGCCGTTGTTGAGAATGCTCAGTCTCTCCCGGGATATCTTACAATGCACACGACTTACGATCCGGTTTCAGGAACAGAACAGCCTTATCCGATTATCAGTATCGTATCCATGATTGCATGGGGACTTGGATATTTCGGCATGCCACATATCCTGCTCCGCTTTATGGCCATTGAAGATGAAGAGAAATTAAAGCTGTCCAGAAGAGTTGCAACCGGATGGGTTGTCATTTCTCTTGCAGTTGCAGTGTTGATCGGTATCATCGGACTTGCCATGACAGCAGCCGGTGAACTGATTCCACTGGAGGGTTCTGCTTCAGAGACGATCATTGTTAAGATTGCTGACCTGATGAGCCAGCATGGTGTGCTTCCGGCACTTCTTGCGGGAACGATCCTCGCAGGTATCCTTGCCTCCACCATGTCAACGGCTGATTCACAGTTACTTGCTGCTTCTTCCTCCGTTTCTTCAGACCTTTTGGGAGATTTTCTGAAGAAAAAGACAGGAAAGAAAGGGTCGATGTTTGCGGATCGTATTACCCTGCTTATCATTGCACTGATTGCAGTCTTCCTTGCAAGAGATCCGAACAGTTCTGTTTTCAATATCGTATCTTTTGCATGGGCCGGCTTCGGTGCTGTATTCGGACCGGTTGTCCTCTTTGCATTGTTCTGGAAACGTTCTAACTGGCAGGGAGCTTTAGCCGGAATGATTTCCGGCGGAGCAATGGTCTTCATTTGGAAATACCTGGTACGCCCGCTCGGTGGTGCGTGGGATATCTACGAACTGCTTCCGGCATTCCTTGTATCCTGTGCAGCGATCGTCCTTGTAAGCCTGCTTACAAAGGCCCCGTCCAAAGAGATCGTGGAGGAATTTGAAAGCGTATAATCCCTTTAAAATACGGGGAAAAAGACAGTCATGACTAACTCGTATCTGCCCGGAAGGTATTCGATTAAATACAGTTTCAACCCTTGTATATTTTAGATTCTTGTATTAGAATGTAGATAACGAAACGGAAGTTGTCCGTTTTGAAATCAAAAAAGGAGGATACATACCCATGGCACGTGTAATTAGTGATGAATGTGTAAAGTGTGGTACTTGCGAAGCTGAATGTCCGGTAAGTGCAATTTCTGAAGGCGAAGATACATATGTTGTTGATGCTGATTCCTGCATCGATTGTGGAGCATGTGAGGCTGCCTGTCCAGTAGGTGCTATCTCCGAGGCTTAAGATTACAGACGCAACGTGATCACAGAGCAAAAAAGTCCTGCCCGGCTGATGAAGTTCAGCCGCTGCAGGACTTTTTCTTTTCTGAAACAAACGGACATTCACTGCATAAAATATAGAAACAATGAAGTATCTGCAATTCCGGAGGCTGCAACTCTGGAAACTGCGAATCCGGTTGTAATTCCCGTGATATATGCCACAATTTGACGAACGATTAGCCGGCATTCCCGGAACAGCTTATGCTATAATAAAGCAAGAATTACAGTTCACCCCTTAAAGGTGAACTGTAATATGCCATGTCAGATAGGAGGTATAGATATCCATGGGGGAAGTCAGATTTATGATTTCCGAAGCCGCAAAAAAAGTGCATGTCGAATCTCATGTTCTACGCTACTGGGAAGAAGAGCTTGGACTTTCGATCGGCAGAACGGAAATGGGACATCGATATTATACCGAAGATGACATACAGCTTTTCTGCTGTATCAAAAGACTAAAAGATGAAGGAATGCTTCTGAGAGACCTGAAGCTGCTTATTCCTCAATTAAATGAGACCCGGAACCGGCTGCGTCAGGCGGACAAGGTCTCTGAAAAAACAACCGCAAAGTCCGCTGTAAAAGCACTTGCAGGTGCAGCCACAAAAACAGACATAAAGACTGTCGCAGATGCAGCTGCAAAGCCAGTCACAAATGCAGCCGCTCCTGCCGGAACGAATCCTGTTCCCACACCGGACTCTGTTGAAAAATCTTCAGCCGCCCTGCCATCGGCTGCCGTTACCCCTGATGAAATCATTACCCGGACGCAACTGGAACAGGTAAGATCTCTTCTCGGCGACGTGCTTTCCGAGGTAGTCACAGACAATAATTCCACGCTCACCGATCAAATCAGTAAGACAGTAACTTCTGATATACTCCGGGAAATGGACGACCTCTTTCAGGCAAAAGAGCGACGGGAAGAAGAACATTTCCGTAAGCTGGATTCTCTCATCCGTCAACAACAGGCAAATCGACGGGAATCTGCAAAAGGGAACGCAGTTATCAGGCTTAAGAAAATTTTTACCTGACCGGCAGATGCAAAGGGACTGCCGTATCTGAACTTTCACTTCATACGGCAGTCCCTTCTTTGTCTGATCTTCTGATGATCTTCTGATTTACAGGCAGATCCTGAACTTCTGGTCTGAATTTTCATCTTAATTCTGATCTTAAGATTTTAAATTTCTCAGGAGTCCCTCTCCTGTCTTCTTTCTTCATTTCCAAATCTCGTATACTGCGGCATCCATGCAAGACGCACTGTTCCGATCGGGCCGTTTCTCTGCTTCGCAATAATGATCTCCGCAATATTTTTATCTTCTGTATCCGGATTGTAGTAATCATCACGGTAAATGAACATACATACATCGGCATCCTGCTCGATTGCTCCTGACTCACGCAGGTCAGAAAGCATCGGACGCTTATCCGTTCTCTGCTCTACCGCACGGCTCAACTGGGACAGTGCAATGACCGGCACGTTCAACTCCCTTGCCAGCCCTTTCAAAGAACGCGAAATCTCCGAAATCTCCTGCTGACGGCTTTCATTTCTGCGGCTGTTACTTCCACTCATCAACTGTAAGTAGTCAATGATAACCAGATCAAGTCCCATTTCCAGCTTATATTTTCTGCATTTGGATCGCATCTCAGAAATAGTGATACCTGACGTATCATCAATGATCATCCGGGAAGATCCAATCGTTCCTGCTCCTTCGATCAGCTTCTCCCAGTCCGTATCTGACAGATTACCGGTTCTTAAAATCTGTGCATCCACATGAGATTCCAGTGAAAACAGACGGTTTACCAACTGCTCCTTTGACATCTCAAGACTGAAGATCGCCACTGCGAGATTCTGACGGAATGCCACATGCTGTGCGATATTCAAAACAAAGGCCGTCTTTCCCATAGAAGGACGGGCTGCGATCAGGACAAGGTCTGATCTCTGTAAACCGGAAAGCTTATAATCAAGGTCAATGAATCCTGTCGGGATTCCCGTAACCGTTCCCTTTGTCTTTGATGCCCGCTCAATGACATCCAAGGCATTCAGAACAACCTGCCGGATTGGAACATACTCTTCTGAATTTCCTGTCTCCGCAAGCTCAAAAACCTTCTTCTGTGCATCTTCCAGAATCTCATCCAATGGTTTATTCTGCTGATAACACGTATTTGCGGTCTCCTCATTCACTTTAATGAGCCTCCGCATCACGGATTTTTCCCGGACGATCTTTGCATAGGTATCTGCATTGGCGGATGTCTGTGCCTGCATGAGAAGATCTCTCGCAAATTCCATATTGCTGATCTCCGGTGGAACATCTTTTTCCTTCAGATAATCCTGAAGCGTGATCAGATCTACCGGCTTTCCCTGCTGAAACATTTCCACAATACAGTCAAATAAAATCCCATATGCAGTCTGATAAAAATCCTCTCCGGTTATAATTTCGGAGGCCATCGAAATAGCCTCCTTATTCATCAGCATCGCTCCCAGCACTGCCTGCTCCGCCTCCGCACTGTGCGGAGGAATCCGTTTCATTGCTGCTTCCATATCCATAAAGAATACCCTCTTATGCTTCTTCCTTTACAACGACTTTCAGTTCTGCTGTCACTTCCGGGTGCAGTTTCACTGATACCATATGCGTTCCCAGTGTCTTGATTCCCTCTTTGATCTGGATCTTTTTCTTATCTACAGAAAGATTCATCTGCGTCTTCACAGCTTCTGCAATTTCCTTGCTGGATACTGAACCGAACGTTCTTCCGCCTTCTCCGACTTTAATCGACAGCTCAACCTTTCCTGCTCCAAGTTCTGCTGCCAGTTCTTTTGCAGCCTCCAGGTTCTCCTCGGCAACTTTCTTTTCATTATTCTTCTGCAGCTTCAGGTCATTTAAATTCTTTCCCGTCGCCTCCAGACCGACTTTCTTCGGAAGAATGAAATTTCTTGCATATCCATCATTTACGTTTACGATCTCACCCTTTTTTCCAAGGGATTTTACATCTTTCAACAAAATTACTTTCATCTTATATATCTCCTTCTTCTATCATTTTATCAATCGTTTCTTTGAGTGCATTAACCGCCTCTTCAATATTTGTATGGTCAAACTGTGCTCCTGCGGAATTGATATGACCACCGCCACCCAGCTTCTCTGCAATGATCTGCACATTCACCTCGTCAATCGATCTGGCACTCATATAGATTTTGCCCTCATACACCGTCAGCACAAAAGAGGCTTTGATCCCGCTGATATCCAGCAACTCATTGGCTGTCTGTGCCGCAAGTACCGTCGGACTGTCAATGTCACCCGGACACTGGGCAATGGCATACTCTTCCCGGTAGACCTCTGCCCGACGCATCGCCTCTGCTTTCGCCCTGTAAGACTCCATATCATCTCGGAACATCTTACGAACACGGGTAATATCTGCTCCGCATCTCCTTAAGAATGCAGCCGCTTCAAAGGTACGCACACCGGTACGGTTCATAAAGTTTCTCGTATCGATCATAATTCCCGCATACAGACAATCCGCCTCAACCGACGGGATTTTGATATCGTCTACAATATACTGCAATACCTCTGCAACCATCTCACAGGCAGAAGAGGAATACGGCTCGATATAAGACAGTACCGCATTGTCAATGATCATGCTGCCCTGACGGTGATGATCCAGTACTGCGATCATACGGGATCGACGCAAAAGTTCAGGACACTCTGTCATCTGCGGCTTGTTCGTATCCACAACAATGATCATTGTATTGTCATTTACATAATCCAGAGCCTGGTCTGATGTCAGGAAAATATCATCTTCATATGCCGGACTCTCTGCAATCTCATCATAGAGCGGTCTTACCGATCCTGTCACTTCATTGATGACAATATGTGCCTTCTTCTCCAGACTTACCGCTGCTCTGTAGATTCCCATACATGCACCAAATGAATCCGGGTCTGCAATCTTATGTCCCATGACAATGACCTGATCTTTCGTCACGATAAACTCTCTGAGTGCCTCAGCCTTTACACGGGCTTTCACACGGGTATTCTTTGCTGTCTGCTCTTTCTTACCTCCAAAGTAAGTAATTCCATTACAGTCTTTAATCACAGCCTGGTCTCCGCCTCTTGCAAGTGCCAGGTCGATCGCCACACGAGCATACTGATAACTCAGTGCATAAGTTGCAGTATTCAGCCCCAGTCCGATACTCAGTGTCGCTGACCTTGCATTTCCGATATTGACCTGCTTCACTTCCTCCAGAAGTGAGAACTTATCCTCTTTGATCTTCTTATAACCGGATTTACGCAGTACAACAAAATACTTGTCCTTCTCCAGCTTCTTGACGATTCCATCCACTTCACCGATATATTTATTGATCTTCCGGTCGATCAGTGCAACAAGAAGTGACTGCCTTACTTCTTCGACACTTTCCATCACTTCATCGTAGTTATCAATATAAATCAGTCCTGCGATCATCCGCTGCTCTTCATTTTCACGGATATAGGAATTTAACTCCGTAACATCCCTCATGGAAACCGCCACGAAATATTCCTGTTCTTCCGGAATCTGAAGCAGTTCTTCCTTTTTACTAAAGCCCTGCAAGGATACCCTTCGCAGTTCTACCTGGTAATCCCGCTCCCGGTAAGTCACTTCCATCTCTACATGTTCCATATCATCTTTCGGGAACACTCCCGGATGCAGATCCGGTATCAGGCGATTCAGATATTTTTCTTTCTTCTGCCCTTCCATCAACTCTTTAAAGCAATCATTCTTCCACAGGATCCTGCCATCTTCAAGAGCGATCGCATAAGGAAGTGCCAGTTCTTTCAGCAGTCTGTTCTCAATCCCTTTATACTGCACAGAAAACTGGATCAGATCCGCCAGGATCAGGGAACGGTTATGGAAATACAATGAGGATGCAATGATCAGATAGATCGCAATAAATACCGTCATCATCACTCCGGCTTTTTTATCGATCATATACATCCAGATATTCATGGCAAATAACAGAAGGGTCATAATAAGCGGCCACTTCATGTACATTCCCAACTGCCCTTTTAGTCGCATCTTATCTTTCTTCATAATCTATACCTCATCTAGGACTTTTGTCTGAAGTCTTTCCCTTTTAGTATAATCGTTTACCCATCGAAATGCAACTCGTATCGTCAACAGCCAGCATCCCTGTATGTTTGCAATCCTGTTTGATATACAAAAGCGTTACTGCATATTTATGTCGTATGCCCTGCAATGAAAAAAGGACTGAATCCCTGAATTTCTTCAAAGTTCCAATCCTTTGTATATGCTTATATTCTCGATTAGTCCTGAACGTAAGGCATAAGAGAAATATGTCTTGCTCTCTTGATCGCTACTGTAAGAGCTCTCTGGTGCTTAGCACAGTTTCCAGTAATTCTTCTAGGAAGAATTTTTCCTCTTTCAGAAACATATTTCTTTAATTTTGCAACATCCTTATAATCGATCTCGTTATTCTCTTTACCACAGAATACGCAAACTTTTTTTCTTCTGCGAACCGGGCCTCTTCTCTTGAATCCACCCTCTGGTCTGCTTCCCTTTTCGTAAGCCATGATGGTTATCTCCTTTCCGACTTAGTTAAACGGTAATACGTCATCAATACCTTCCGGGATATTCATAAAGCCATCTCCTGCATCCGCACTCGGTGCCGGTGCAGCCTGGTGCTGGAAGTTCGCTCTGTTCGCATCACTCTCAGCTCTGCTTTCTGCAAATTCCTGTTCCTCCACGATCACTTCTGTCGTATATACTTTTACGCCATCTTTGTTCGTGTAGCTGCCTGTCTGAATACGGCCTGAAATAGAAACTCGCATTCCCTGACGGAAATACTTCTCTGCAAACTCAGCGGAACGTCCGAATACAACACACGGAATAAAATCCGCTGTCGGCTCACCGTCTCTCTTGAATCTGCGGTCTACTGCAACTGTATATCTTGCAACTGCTGTAGCATTATTTCCCTGTGAATATCTCACTTCCGGATCTCTTGTCAACCGTCCTACTAAAACTACTTTATTCATATATACCTCTTTCCGCTTATATTATGCTTCCTCTTTCACGCATAAATATCTGAGTACATTGTCCATAATGCGGATACGCTGCTCCACCTCAGCTGGAACTGTACTTTCAGCCTCGAAGTGGACGAAGTAGTAAAATCCTTCTTTCATCTTCTGGATCTCGTAAGCGAATCTTCTCTTGCCCCACTCATCAACGTCTGTTACATTTCCGCCGAAACGAGTGATCATGGCTTTCACTTTCTCGATTACATCCGCTCTTGCTTCATCCTCGAGTTTTGCGCTTACAACAACAGCTAATTCATACTTGTTCATGCTCTTTTACCTCCTTATGGTCTCTGGCTTCCGGATTCTCCCGGAAACAAGGAATGTTGATCCCCTGTATGGATATAATTCCAACAGTATGTCACAATTTGACATGATACCATAAGAATGTCTTAGTTTCAAGCTTTTTTTGTAATTTGCCTGGTATTTTTTTCAACCAGTTTTCTTGAAACCATGATCTGATGACCACATCCCGCACACTTTAACCGGAAATCTGCTCCGACACGCAGGATTTCCCACTCATAACTGCCACACGGATGAGGTTTTTTCATTCTGATCACATCACCCACATCAAATTTGTCTGCCATAAAGCACCTCGTCAATAAATCAATCTACTTAATACTTACTGATAATTTTTATCTGATAGCTTTTTATACTCTCCCGATCAATACTCTCCGGCAAGAACTCCCTGAAGCAGAAATCTCTCGTCCTCTTTTACATTGGTGCAGGTAGACAGGCTGACAATCTGAGACTGTGCATTGACCTCTACATCCACCTGATAATTGGAAGATTCCCTGCACAAATTCAGATAGCTTTCAAACTCTTCATCTGAATTGTATGTAAGATTATAAGCATCTGACGTATCCTTCACCACCGAAGCAGCAAATACTTTATACATCCGTACTTTTCCATCCGGTGTATAAATATAAAACTCAGGATGTGCCTTGCAGAAATCTTCACTTTCATATTCTTTCAACTGAGAGAACATTTCTCCACCGATCTTTAAGTTATGTCCGTAGATCATCGTATTACGGTCTGCAAAATCTGAATCACACCGCATATCCATAAAAATCGCTCCCAGCTTATTGTCATTTGCTGAAAATGTCTTTGTCAGGTATTCCTTATTATCTGAACTTTTTACGACCGGATAACTGATGATCGAAGGCTCATCAAACCGTATCCATGCTACTGTATCTGGATTTTCTGCCCGAAGTGCATCAAAATCCACACTGAAGCCTTCTCCCTGCTCATTCGTCTTGATCGCAATCTCTTTGATCTTATCATACTCTGCTCCACCCGAATAATACGGTACAAGCATCGTTACTAACTGAAAAACGGAAAATACAAAAACGAAAACCGCAACGATCAGAACCGCTGTCGAGCCAACATTAAATGCCGCTCTTTTCTTTTTCTTATTTTTTGCATTTGGATTTTGCTTTCTGCTATTTGGACTCTGTCCTCTTCTGTCATTTTCCTGGCGACGTTGTCCTGCCTGCGTTTCACTCTCTCCCATCGGACGGCGGCGTGCTTCCTGCGTTCCGCTCTCTCCTACCGGACGACGACGTCTTTCCTGCGTTCCGCTCTCTCCTGCCGGTCTGCGACGTCTTTCCTGTGTTCCGCTCTCTCCTGCCGGTCTGCGACGTCCTTCCTGCGTTCCGCTCTCTCCTGCCGGTCTGCGACGTCTTTCCTGCGTTCCACTCTCCTCCACCGGACGGCGGCGTGCTGTCTGCTGCCGTTCTTCTTTCGGACGGCGGCGGATTCCGTCTCCGCGGTCTTCGCCCTGTCTTCCCTGGTGATTCAAATCTTTTTCCATGCCTCTCTCCTTCACACTTTCCCCTCAGGGAATCTGCTGTCTTCTTCGTTCCTCTGATTCAGATCATTCTGCATTAAATAGCTCTGTATGCAAAAGGCCTGCCACAGGCAGCTTCTCTTGCATCCTTTGCCATTAAAAACCAAGTGGCTCATCCACGAGAATGATCTTAAACCGGTTCTTGATCCTGCTGAATCTTGTCACCAGAATCTCTGCACAGATACAGTCATCACTCTTACAGTTAAAGCAGCTTCCATTCTTTACACACGGAGTATTAATGCCAAATCTCTGTGCATTGATCGGCCCTGCCTCATTTCTTGCACGGCTCATGGCATCTTCCTGTGTCTTTACTACCTTGTTCATTCCGACGATCAGAAGTACATTCTTCGGGCCGAATGCATAAGCTGCAATACGGTTTGCATTTCCATCAATATTAATAAATACACCATCTTCACTCATCGCATTCACACTTCCAAGAAACCAGTCCGATGTAAATGCCTTTAATGCGATCTCATGGCGTTCTTCCACTGTAGCAGCTTTATCTCTGTCATAAAATACATAATCACCGGAACAGACTGCATCGATCAGACCGCACTCTCTCACCGAAGCTGAACCGCCCATATTGATCGTACTTCCCTTTGGAATCAGTTCCAGTGCTTTCTTCACTGCTTCTTCTTTCGTCTTCACATAATATGCTTCCATATTTCTGGATTCAAGTGCCTTGACAACTCTTTTGCCAAGTGCCTCATTTCTCATCTCTCTGACATCCATTTTTTGACCTCTTTTCTTTTATGCAGTAAAACCAGTATACCACGAATTTCTTTTTTATGTTGTTAAAATCTCTGCATCCGCAACGTAATATTCTTCCCCCGTTTCCAGGCAGAGACATCCCAGTCGTCCTCCAAATGCAGGAAATGCCGCTCCACAATCTATATCCGTCAGCCATCCATCCTCACTGTGCCAGATCTTTGCCGGTCGATTCGTATTTCCACGAATCGTAAAAGCCGGTACATGACCGACCACCGAATGATATCCGGGAATCCCTTTCCCCCGATCAATCATTTCAGTACTCCAAAGCATTCGTTCTTTTCTTTTCCAAAATGAAAGCACCTCTTCTGTACAGGCATGGGCAAGAAGCCAACATTCCCCATCAATCCTCAGCTTTTTATATAAAGGCATTTTCCTCATAAATTCCACATATTCCGGCAGTCTTTCCCTGGTTCTGCGACTGTCCATCAGAAAATCATAAGTATTATAATAGTACCGGTTGTGAATCTTATCCGGTACTGTATCATACCAATCCACAAATGCGTCCTCATGATTTCCTTTTAATGCAATGATATTTTTCCGTTCCATTGCCAGATCCAGCACACCTGCCGGGTCAGGTCCCCGGTCAATCAGATCTCCTAAAACATAAAGTCTGTCTGCCTCTGAAAATGCAATCTTTTCCAGCATCTGATCCAGAAGATGACCCATTCCATGTACATCAGAGATTGCGTATGTTCTCCCCATCTGCTTTTCCTCCCTGCCTTTTCAACAGTTCCCGAATTGTATATGCCACACCAGATTCTATATTGGACTTTGTTATATACTTTGCAGCCTTTTTACTTCTTCGTCTCCATTTTCCATTGCAACCGCTGCTCCAATTTCTGCGTTCCTGAAAAGTATACCTTTTTTCTTCAAAAAAAGAAAGAGCCTGATGTGATATGACCTCAACTTGCATCACACCACACCGGACTCTTTCTTATATTATACTTTTGTTATCTTAAGATACCAGGGTTAAAAGGTCTGACACCACGTGTGCTCGCACACTAGTGGTAGAATGACCTTGCGACCCGCCCCAATATGAGCATAAAAGTGGGGCGTAAGCACCACGATATGCGAATGTTGGGTAGGATTGTGGGAGCACGTAGTGCGTAACAATCCGTAGGTATCATAGTCGGGGGCTTTTGACCCCGACATCAAATTTAATATTAAAAGTAATACAGGAAATGAGATTAACGAAATCCCCCTGCAGATCATCAATGACCTGCAGGGGGATTTGTATTTCGTTTTTCAATTACATTTTATGGTATTTCTTCTGCTCCGGTAACCAGATCATGCTCCGCTTACATTCGACACATACGCCTGGTCTGCTTCCCAGACATCAAAGCCACTTCCTCTTAAAATATCAACAACCCTTGCCGGATCATCGGTCTTAAGAACAGCAGAAGCATCTGCCCCGTTAGCAAAAGCATACATATATTCAATATTCACATCACCTTCCACGATCTGATGCATTGCCCGGCTCAGTGAACCGGTCTCATGAGGAACTCTCAGTGCAACAACATCGGTCAGCATGGAAGTAATTCCATTTTCTTTCAATACGGCTTTTCCTTTATTCGGATCTGATACGATCATACGCAGCATTCCGTATTCGGAGGTGTCTGCAAGACTTAACGCTACGATATTGATATCATTTCCCGCCAGTACAGAAAGCACTTCATCAAGACGTCCTTCTCTGTTCTCAAGAAAAACTGATAACTGCTGAATTGTAATTCCCATTCTTCCTTTCCCCTTTCTACAGATTCCTGTTGTCGATCACACGAACTGCTTTTCCTTCGCTTCTCTGGATCGATTTCGGCTCAACCAGTTTCACTCTGACAGACACTCCAAGTGCTGTCTTCAGAATTGCTGCGATCTTATCTCTCAGTGCATCCAGTTTACGGATCTCATCTGAGAACATGCTCTCATCTACTTCCACCATAACGGTAAGTACATCCAGATTATCCTCTCTGTCTACGATCATCATATAATGTGGAGCTACCGCACCACCCATACTAAGCAGTGCTGTCTCAACCTGGGTCGGGAATACATTGACTCCACGGATCACCTTCATATCGTCTGTTCTTCCAGTGAACTTGGAAATTCTCGGAGTTGTTCTTCCGCAGGCACAACGACTGTGGTCAATGCTGGTCAGATCTTTCGTGCGGTAACGCAGAAGCGGCATTGCTTCTTTGGATAACGTTGTAAAGACAAGCTCTCCGGTTTCCCCGTCTGCACACGCTTCATTCGTTGCAGGGTTCAATACTTCAGGATAGAAATGATCCGCATTGACATGAAGTCCTGCATGATGGATACAATCCATTGCCACACCCGGTCCGGTAATCTCACATAATCCATAAATATCAAAGCAGTTGATATGAAGAATATTTTCAATTTTTTTACGCATCTCTTCTGTCCATGGTTCTGCTCCGTGGATTCCTGCCCTGATCTTCAGCCGGTCTGTCAGTCCAGCTTCCTGAATGGACTCAGCAAGATAAAGTGCATAAGATGGAGTACATGCAAATGCAGTTGCTCCAAGGTCTTCCATGACCATCATCTGACGCTTGGTATTTCCTGCTGACATCGGGATCGTCATTGCACCTAACGCTCTTGCCCCAAAATCCAGTCCAAGACCACCGGTAAAAAGTCCATATCCATAGCATACGTGCAGAATATCATCTTTTGTAAGTCCTGCCATCGTCAGACATCTTGCCACACATTCTCCCCATACTTCCACATCTTTCTGTGAATACGGTGCGATCGTCAGTTTTCCGGTAGTACCGGAAGTTCCCTGCACACGTACCACATCCGACTGCGGAATTGCAAGAAGTCCGAATGGATAATTGGCTCTCAGGTCTTCCTTCGTAGTAAAAGGAAGCTTGTTGATATCTTCAATAGAACGGATATCGCCCGGTTCTACTCCGGTCTCTTTCATTTTTTTATGGTAAAAATCCACATGGTCATATACTCTTTTTACCACATCTACAAGACGCTTGCTCTGCAGTGCTGCCATCTCGTCACTGCTCATACATTCCACTTTGGGATCCCGGATCCGTTCTTCCCAATTTTCTAATGATACTGCCGCCATCTTCGCTTCTCCTTTTTCTATAAATCTTCTTCCTCTACCAGTTTCACATCTGCCTTCTCCAGGACTTTCTGTGCCTTGTCAAAATCATCCGTATGGAATACGATCACCGGTGCTTTTCCCTCGCGGATCACAAACGAATAAATATAATTTACATTGATCTCTCCATCTGCAAGGATCGTAAGCATCCGGTTCAGGTTTCCTTTTTCATCCTTAAGCTCAGCCCCGACTACTTCCGTGATCCTTGTAACAAACCCTTTTGCTGTCAGACTTTCTTTTGCGCACTCCGGCTCATCTACTACCAGACGCATGATCCCAAATTCCGGTGTATCAAATGTGGAGATCGCACGGATATTAATATGGCTATCTGTCAATACAGAAGTCACTCTCATCATACTCCCCGGCTGGTTTTCCACAAATACTGAAAGCTGTCTGATCATCTTTTTTCTCCTTTCCCTGCACATATATTTAAAGATTAAATCCAACCTCAAATGCCTTTTTATTGATCTCAATCGTCTTCGGAGGTACAGTCTTTTCGATCACTTCATACCACTGTTCTTTTGTGAAATCCATATGCTGTGCGGCGATTCCAAGAACGATCAGGTTAAAGACTCGTGGATTTCCAAGCTTTCTGGATTCTTCTGTGGCATCTACTTTATATACTTTGTATTCCTTTTCCAGATCCTCAATGATATGATCCGGATATTCTGCATTTCCGATCACAACCGGCATCGGATCGATTCTCCAGTCATTTACGATCAGAGCCCCATCTTTTTTCAGAAAATGTGCATAACGGAGTGCCTCCAGTCTCTCAAATGCGATCAGGACATCTGCCTGTCCCTCTTCTACGATCGGCTCTGCAACCTTGTCACCATAACGGACAAATGTTACAACACTTCCGCCTCTCTGTGCCATGCCGTGTACTTCTGAAAGCTTGACATCATATCCGCCTGCGATGGTCAGCCCTCCCAGGATCCGGCTCGTAAGAAGGGTTCCCTGTCCGCCGACACCGACGATCATAATATTTTTTCACTGCCATCTTATTCGCCCTCCTTTACAAGTTCTATCACATTAAATTTACACAGTTTTTCGCACAGTCCGCATCCAGTACACATCGTATCATCAATATGAACACTTCCGTCTGCATTCTTTGTCATGGCCGGACATCCCGGTTTCATGCAGAGACCGCATTTCTTACACTGATCTTCATGTGCCATATACAATGGCTTCTTTCTCTTGTCAAGCAGAACACAAGGAGTCTTTGTGATGATAACAGATACTTCATCCCTTGCCACTTCTTCTTTAATCGTCTTCTGAAGCAATTCGATATCAAATGCATTCACTACATTGACATGCTTCACTCCGACTGCATGACATAATTCCGGAATATCAATGGCATAAGTCGGATCTCCCTGCAATGTCTTTCCGGTTGCGGAGTGATCCTGATGTCCGGTCATTCCTGTCGTGGAATTATCCATGATGATCACTGTTCCGGTCGCTTTGTTGTAAACCATATTCATCAGTGAATTAACACCTGTATGCATGAAAGTAGAATCACCAATCACGGCAACCCAGTTCTTGATATACTCTTTTCCTTTTGCCTTCTCCATTCCATGAAGTGTGGAAATACTTGATCCCATACACATCGTTGTATCGATGACACTCAGCGGTGCAACTGCACCTAATGTATAACATCCGATATCACCTGCTGCATGCATTTTCAGACGGTTCAGGACAAAGAATACACTTCTGTGCGGACATCCCGGACAGAGGATTGGCGGTCTTCCCGGTGCTTTTGCAGGCTCTTTCAGTTCCAGTTCCTGCTTCAGAATCGCTTTACGGAGCATATTGGCACTGTATTCTCCCTGTACTGTGAAGATTTCCTTGCCAATCGCCTGGATTCCCCAGGATTTTACCTGCGTCTCGATCACCGGATCCAGTTCCTCTACAATATAGAGTGTATCAACTTTTTCTGCAAAATCTTCGATCAGCTTTCTTGGAAGCGGATTCACCATTCCCAGCTTCAGTACAGACGCCTCCGGCAATGCTTCTTTTACATACTGATATGGGATTCCACTGGTAATAACTCCAATCTTGGTATCGTTCATCTCAACTCTGTTGATCGGAAGGGTATTAGCTGCCTCTGCCAGTTCCCTGTTCAGACGTTCGATCTCAATATGTCTCTGCTTTGCATTTCCCGGCATCATGACATTTTTCTGAATATTCTTTATATATTCCTTATCTTCTATATTTTCACGCTCACAAAGCTCAACCAGTCCTTGTGAATGTGCCAGTCTCGTTGTCGTTCTGAAAATAAACGGACGGTCGAATTTCTCACTGAGTTCAAAAGCTGCCTTAAAGAAATCTTTTGCCTCTGCACTGTCCGAAGGTTCGATAACCGGGATCTGTGCTGCCCTTGCAACCATTCTTGTATCCTGCTCGTTCTGAGAGCTGTAAAGTCCCGGATCATCCGCAACAACAAGAACAAGTCCACCGTTTACTCCCATATAAGATACTGAATAGAGCGGATCTGCTGCCACATTCAGTCCTACATGCTTCATACAGGCCATGGAACGCACACCTGCGATGCTTGCACCTACCGCTACCTCTGTAGCAACCTTCTCGTTCGGTGCCCATTCTTCATATACATCATCCCTGTACTGGACAAGGTATTCACTGATCTCAGTACTCGGAGTTCCCGGATATGCGGAAGAAACTTTTACTCCCGCCTCGTATGCTCCGCGGGCAATCGCTTCATTTCCGAGCATAATTACTTTTTCTGCCATTTTACAGTCCATCCTTTCGTAAATCTGTCACACGTTTTGCTTTTCCCTCAAACCGCTGCAGAGAGTTCGGTGCAACCAGCCGGATCTGTGTTGCAAGTCCAAGCTGGGACTTTAATCTTGTCTTGATCCGGTTCTCCAGTTCACTCAACTGTCCATAACTGTCCAGAAGACGGTCATCGATCAGTTCTACCGTGATAGTCATCACATCCAGACGGTTCTTACGCTCTACCAGAATTTCATAATGTGGTCCGATCTCATCAATCTTGAACAGAACTTCCTCGATCTGTCCCGGGAATACATTCACACCGCGGATCACAAGCATATCATCGGCACGTCCTGAAAGATTCTCCATCCTGACTGTCGTTCTTCCACATTTACACGGTTCGTACATCAGTCTTGTCAGATCTCCTGTGCGGTATCTTACAAGCGGAAGTGCTTCTTTTCCAAGGCAGGTCACTACCAGTTCCCCAAGTTCTCCCGGTGGAAGAACCTCCTCAGTCTCAGGATCAATGACTTCCGGGATAAACCAGTCTTCGTTAATATGCATACCACAAAGCTCCGTACATTCCCCTGCAACTCCCGGTCCGCAAAGCTCACTCATACCATAATTCTGGGTACAGACAAACTGATCGCCCCAGACTTTATGCATCTCATCACGCATCGGCTCTGTCATGCCTTCCCCGCCGAACAAACCGATATGGATCTTCAGATCCTTAGAAGGATCAATTCCCCGGTGACGCAGTTCTTCTCCTAAATGCAGTGCATACGATGGCGTTGCCACAAGAAGGGTCACCCCCATATCCTGAAGGAACATGATCTGCTTATTTGTATTGCCCGAAGACATCGGGATCACCGCCGCTCCGATCTTTTCCAGTCCACCATGAAGCCCCAGTGCTCCTGTAAATGTACCGTATCCAAATGAGATCTGTGCCACATCATCCGCAGTGGCACCGCCCATACAGGCCAGTCTTGCCACATTATTCAGCCAGATATCCAGATCATTTCTTGTATATCCGACCACAGTTGGCTTGCCGGTTGTTCCTGAACTTGCATGATAACGCACGATTTCCTTTTTATCTACCGCAAAAAGTCCATCCGGATAATGATCTCGAAAATCTGCTTTATATGTAAAAGGCAGCTTTTTCAGGTCTTCCAGCGTCTGAATATCTTCCGGTTTCACTCCGGCTGCATCCATCTTATCACGATAAGGTTTTACTCTGTCGTAAATATAGCTGACAGTCGTCTTCAGCTTATCTAACTGGATCTTTTCGATCTCTTCTCTTGGCAGAGTTTCTTCCTTTGCCCATATCATTCCTTTGTACCTCCTTTTTAAGCATTCGCTTCTCTTAAGTATATCATAATACTTTTCCGAGTTAAAGCATGAAATTATATAATTTCAATCCTGCTGCCTAATTTTTCTCCGCCCCGCTCTTTCGTCACGATTATCTTATTTTCGATCCGTTCTTTCAGTTCAGCCACATGAGAAATGATCCCCACACTGCGGTTTCCCTGCGTCAGATTTCCCAATGCCTTGATTGCCTGCTCCAGTGCTTCCTCATCCAGAGAACCGAAACCTTCATCCACGAACATTGCCTCCAGGCAGATTCCTCCCGCATTGGCCTGGATTTCATCTGACAGCCCCAGTGCCAGCGACAGAGATGCCTGGAATGACTCTCCACCGGACAGGGTTTTAACACTCCGCTCACTGCCGTTGTAGTGATCGATCACATTTAATTCCAGACCGGATTTTCCTTTTTTATCTTCCGGTGCTTTCTGTCTTTTTAACTCATACTGTCCACTGCTCATTGTCATGAAACGCAGATTTGCACGTCGTAAAATCCGGTCAAAATATGCCATCTGAATATAGGTCTCCAGTTCTACTTTCTGCTTGCCATTCAGATTGCCGCCTGCCGTATCGGCAAGTGACTTCATCCATACATACTTCTTTTCTACTTCTTCCAGCAGATCTCTCTGTACATTAACTTTATCATAGATTTCCCGGTTTCCTGAATACCTGACATAAAGTTCTTTTTTTTCTTCTGCCATCTGGCTTTTTTCTTCTGTCATCCGGCTTTTCTCTTTCAGGATTTCTTCTTCATTTACATCTTCCAGTTGTTCAAGCTGTACCCGGATTGTCTGAATCGTGGCCTCATTTTCTGCTTTTTTCTGCAGAATCTGCTCATATTCCTGCTGGTTTTTCTGCTGTAGAGCTTTCAGCTTTTTCTGTTCTTCCTGCTTCTGTAGGATCTGCTCCTTTAAGATTTCCTCTCTTTCACTCTCAGCCCCATTCTTTTCCTGCTCTTCTTTGATCCGTTCTTCTACAGATTTTTTCTCTGCCTGAAGCTGCACAGTCTTTTCTTTCTCCTGCTCCACGATTGCCCGGAGTCGCCCTTCTTCTTTTTTCAGCTCCTCCCGTCTTTGGATTTCCTGTTCTACAGCAGATTTTTTTTCTGAGATTTCTCCGGTGCAGGATTTTAACCGTTTCATTGCCGATACAGTCAGTTCCTGAACTTCACTATCTTTCAGAGAGTCAGATTTTCTCTTTTCATCTTTCTCCATTTTCCCGAGAATCTGACAGAGAATTTCTCTTGCACTGCTCTTTTGTGCCTGGGCTTCTGCCATCTTTTTTTCCTGCTCATGAAGTAACTGCTCCACCTGAAGCTGTTCTGCTTTTTTCTGTTCTTCTGCCTTTACAAGCTTCTCTCTCTGAACAAGTGTCTCCTCTGCTTTTTTCAGTTCCTCTCCACAGGTTCTGATTTCTTTCTGCAGCCGTTCTTTTACCCACTCTGCATCTTCCAAATGATAGCCTGCATCTTTTTCCATCTGCTCTGCTTTTTTCTTCAGTCGCTCCAGTTGTTCTTTCAGGCTGCCTGCCATTGCACTGTAATTTCTGACATTTTTTTCTGCCTCATCCGCTGCCGCCTTCTTCTGATCTACGCTTTCTTTGGAAATTTCCTCGCTACATTTTTCTGCAAGAACCGGATGATGAACTGAACCACAGACCGGACATGCCATTCCTTCTTTCAGCCCTTCTGCAAGAATTCCTGCCTGCGTATCCAGGAACAGACGGAACTCTCTTTCGTATGCTTCTTTTACCGGAAGATAGTTTTCTCTTGCTTTCAAATAACGTCCGGTTGTAAATTCCAGCTTTTTCTGCAACGAGCTTTGTTCTTCTTTCGCCTCGATCAGCCGTTCTGCCTGGTTTAACTGTACAGTCAGATTATTCTTTTTCTGATACAGACTCAGACGGATCTCCCCGGCATCCCCGGATTTTTCTATCTCCTCTCCCATTTTTTTGAGCATTTCCTTCCGGTTATCCAGTTCTTCCTGCAACTGCCTCATTTTTTCTGTCAGTGCAGCTTCTTTTTTCATCCTCGTGCCATATGCATCTTTTGCAGATTCCAGCCGGTCTGCCTGTTCCTGCAGATTTGCAAGCTGTCCGCAATATTTCTCTCTCACTGCCTCCAAAGCTCCAAAACGATCCAGTTCTCTTTGAAGCTGCTCTTTTTGTGCAGTATGCTCCTGACACTTTTTCTGCACTTTTTCCAGTTCTTCTCCCAGCTTTTCCGCTTTCTGCCCCAGCGTTTCAATCCTCAGGATTCTTTCCATCCGTTCCCGGATTTTACGGATTTCTCCTTCCAGCTCTTCCGCCTTCCTTTGCAGTTCCGGATTCTTTTTCCGCTCTTCTTCCGCTTTCCCGGCTGCCTGCAGGAGCGGTTCTCTCTGCTCTTCCTGCAATCGCAGAGAAGACTCCAGTTCCTGCTTCTGCATACATTTCTGTAGTCTCTTTTCTGACTCTGAAATGCTTTCTTCCAGCACTTTTTCTTTCTGCTCAAGCTGCATCAGAAATTCTTTTTCTCTCTCCGTCAGTTCCAGTAACAGCTCCAGTCCTTCCACAACTCTTCCATCAAACCCGGACTTTTTCATCTCTTCCAGTTTCTCTGTGAGTTCTTCTGCCTCCTGTCCGTAACGGATTCCGTTCAGATACTGGCTGATACTTCTTCTCAGCTCATCATACTGCTTCCATTGCATTTTCACCGCATCTTTCAGCTTCAACTGAAGGCTCTGATATAATTCTGTATGGAACAACTGCCGGAAGATCTCTCCACGCTGTGCTGTTCCTGCCAGCAGAAGCTTCTGGAAATCTCCCTGTGCGATCATGGCGATCTGCGTGAACTGCCTGTAATCCAGTCCCAGAAGTTCCGTGACTGCCCTGGTGACTTCTTTCGCTTTCGTTACCGGCTGGCGTTCATCCGGGTACACCAGCGTGGCATCGGATTTTCTTACCGTATAACCCGTTCCCCTCTTTTTTCGTGCCAGATATTCAGGATTTCGTATCACCTGATAAGATTTTCCACGCCACGAGAAAAGAAACTCCACATACGTTTCTATCTCTTCCGCAGCATACTTACTGCGGAACATGGCTGAATCTCTGACCTGACCACTTGCCTCCCCGTACAGGGCAAAGGTGATCGCATCAAAAATTGTCGTTTTTCCTGCCCCTGTATCCCCGGTGATCAGATAGATTCCCTGTCCCCCGAGCTTTGTAAAATCAATCTCTGTCCTGTCTGCATATGGTCCAAATGCACTGATGACCAGTTTCTCAGGTTTCATCTGATCTCTCCTTTCATAGTTCATTCTCTTTCAGTTTCCCGATCAGTCCACTGACAAACTCTCTCTGTTCCTGTAACATGGGATGGTTATTCTGAAGTTCAAAAAATTCTTCAAAGTATTCCAGCTCACTTTTCTCTTCTGCCACCTGTGCCTCTGTGATCTCTTTTGCTTCTCTTGTCCTCTGATTATCATATTCTAATTGCATGAGGTTTGGATAGATCGTCCGCAACTTCTGCATTCCATCGACAACATCCTCTTCATCCGTAAGAATCATCCTGACATAATCTTCTGTATTGGTATCTTCATAAAATTCCCTGGAAGAAACTTCCAGATAACTCCCCCTGATACTCCTCAGATCCCGGAGCGGTAAAAGACCGATCTCCCGGATCTCGGTTGTTCCTTTTTCTTTCAGTTCCACAACCGTCACTGACTTTTTCTGTCCACACTCGGAAAAAGAATATTTCAGTGGTGTTCCGCAATATCGCATTTTTCCATTTTTAAAATTCTGCGGACTGTGGATATGTCCCAGTGCTGTATAGTCAAACTCCTGAAATGTCTCTGCTGCGATCTGATCTACACCTCCGACCGAAACTTCTTCAGAATCGCATCTTGCCGCACCGGTTACAAACTGATGTGCAAGAAGCACGTTTCTCTTTGTCGGATCAATCTGCATATGCTTCACCGCACAGGAAACCGCATCCTGATAAGAAGTAATCTCTTCCTCAGGAAATACATGACGTACCACTGCCGGCTTCAAAAATGGAAGAAGATGGATCCACACTTCCCCATATTCATCTTTCATACAATATTTCACCGGTTCTCCATCATAGACCGGTGAAAAGATTACCTGGCTTTCCATCATTAGCTGCGAACCAAATGCCAGTCTTTCTGCCGAATCATGATTTCCACTGATCAGAAAAACCGGCACTTTTTTCTGTGCCAGAGAAGTCAAAAACCCGTCCAGAACCCTCACTGCATCTGAGGGCGGAACGGGTTTATCATAAATGTCACCGCAGATCAATACTGCATCCGGTGCTTCCTTCTCTATGATGGAGGTAATCTGATCTAAAATATATCTCTGATCTTCCAGCATGGAAAACTCGTTCACTCTTTTTCCAATATGCAGATCGGATAAATGAATCAACTTCAAACTGCTACCTCCGCATTCTTTTTATTCTCTTTTATTTGTTCTTAACAGAGCGGATATTTTGCTGTAAGCTCAGCTACCATAGCTTTCGCTTTTTCTACATTATCTTCGCTCTCGATCACCATAGCGATGATCTCTGCGATCTTATCCATATCCTCTTCCTTCATGCCACGGGTCGTAACAGCCGGAGTTCCCAGTCTCACACCACTTGTCACAAACGGAGAACGTGGATCATTCGGGATTGTATTCTTATTGGCTGTCACATGAGCATCATCCAGACGCTTCTCCAGCTCTTTTCCGCTGATATCTGTACCGGACAGATCTACCAGCATCAGATGGTTATCTGTATCACCTGATACGATCTTAACTCCTCTGCTCTTTAAGCCATTGCAAAGAGCCTTTGCATTCCTGACAACCTGCTCCATATAAGTCTTATATTCCGGCTGAAGTGCTTCTTTGAAGCATACTGCCTTTCCTGCAATCACATGCATCAGCGGACCACCCTGGATGCCTGGGAATACAGCCTTATTGAAGTTGAACTTTTTGTTCATCTCCTCACTGCACATAATCATTCCGCCTCTTGGACCACGAAGTGTCTTATGCGTTGTCGTCGTCGTTACGTGGGCATACGGGATCGGACTTGGATGAAGTCCTGTTGCTACCAGTCCTGCGATATGTGCGATATCTACCATCAGGTATGCTCCCACCTCATCAGCGATCTCACGGAAACGCTTGAAATCGATCGTTCTTGCATAAGCACTTGCTCCCGCTACGATCAGCTTCGGCTGATGCTCTTTTGCAATCCGCAGTACCTCATCATAATCAATCACACCATCTTCATTGACACCATAATGTGCCACATCAAAATACTTTCCTGACATATTAACCGGTGAACCATGAGTCAGGTGTCCGCCATGATCCAGATTCATTCCCATGATCTTGTCTCCCGGCTCAAGCATGGCGAACATAACTGCCATATTTGCCTGTGCACCGGAATGTGGCTGAACATTGACATATTCACAGCCGAACAGCTTCTTTGCTCTCTCTCTTGCAAGATCTTCCACAACATCCACGCACTGACATCCGCCATAATATCTTTTTCCCGGATATCCCTCTGCATATTTATTCGTCAAAGGACTTCCCATCGCTGCCATAACTGCTTTACTTACCCAGTTCTCTGATGCGATCAGCTCAATATGGGAGTTCTGTCTCTCCATCTCTGCTTTTATCGCATCTGCAATCTCAGGATCCGTCTTCGTAATTTCATCGAAATCGTACATTCTCTATTTCCTCCACTATACTTTACTCCGCAAAAGCGTTATGCACATTATAGCACAGCACCCTTTAAAAATCAAACAACGATAACTGATTGCTCTTCGGCAGATTTCCAAACAGTCCCAGCTCCGACATCAGATCGATCACTGTCTTGCTGACTTTTGTCCGCTGCCGGAAATCATCCAGTGACAGATACGGCCCGTCCTTTCCCGCCTCTTCGACTGCCTCCGCAGCTTTATCTCCCATGCCTTCAATGCTTGCAAAGGACGGCATCAGTTTTCCGTCCACGATCTGAAACATTTTTGCTTTCGCCTTATAAAGATCCACCGGAACAAACTCAAACCCACGGGCATACATCTCCTGCACGATCTTCATATCTTTCATCGTATCCTGCTCTTTTTTCGTCAGGGTATCACTGCGTCGCTTATAATCTTTCATATAATAATCCAGCTTCTCTCTCCCCTGACACATGATCTCATAAGAGAATGCGTCCGCACGGATACTGAAGTAAGCTGCATAATATGCCAGCGGATAATTGATCTTGCAGTATGCAATCCGGTATGCCATCATAACATAAGCTGCGGCATGAGCTTTCGGGAACATATAACTGATCTTTTTGCACGACCAGATATACCAGTCCGGCACATTCTGTGCCTTCATCGCCTCTTCCCATTCCGGTTTCAGTCCTTTTCCCTTTCGCACACTTTCCATGATCGTAAATGCGAGAGCACTTTCCACGCCCTGATTAATCAGGTAGATCATGATATCATCACGGGTACAGATTGCGGTAGAAATCGTTGCCGTCCCTGATTTGACAAGCTCCTGTGCATTTCCAAGCCATACATTTGTCCCGTGGGACAGACCGGAAATACGGATCAGGTCTGACAGGGTCTGAGGCTTGGTATCCTGCACCATCTGGATAACGAAATCTGTACCAAACTCCGGGATTCCCAGACTTCCGATCTTACATCCGTCGATATCCTCCGGTTTAATTCCCAGTACTTCTGTTCCGTGGAACAGCTCGATCACCCGCTTATCGTCCAGGGGGATCTCTGTCGCAATGAACGGATGCTCTGCATTGTACTCATTCGGCATGGCATCCGAGGTGATATAATCTTCCAGCGTTCGGATCATGGTCGGATCATCATGTCCGAGAATATCGAGCTTTAAAAGGTTATGGTCAATGGAATGATAATCAAAATGGGTCGTAGTGATCCCGCACTCCATATCATTGGCAGGATGCTGCACCGGTGTAAACTCATTGATACTGTGACCATGCGGAAGTACAACGATTCCTCCCGGATGCTGCCCGGTACTTCTGCGGATTCCGGTACACCCTTCCGTCACACGCTCAATCTCACATCTTCTTTTCCTCTGTCCACGCTCTTCATAATAATTTTTCACAAATCCGTAGGCAGTCTTGTCCGCCAGTGTTCCGATCGTTCCGGCTTTGAACGTATGTCCCTCACCAAACAATACTTCTGTATATTTATGAGCTTTTGCCTGATAATCTCCTGAAAAGTTCAGGTCGATATCCGGCTCTTTATCCCCCTTAAATCCAAGGAATGTCTCGAATGGGATGTCAAATCCCGCCTTGATCAGCTTCGCTCCGCACTTCGGACACATACGGTCAGGCATATCATATCCACAGCCTCCTGCAAAAGCACGTACTTCCTCGGAATCGAAATCACTGTAATGACATTTTTCACAATAATAATGTGGACTGAGTGGATTTACCTCCGTAATTCCTGACATCGTTGCTACAAACGAAGATCCTACTGATCCACGTGAACCAACCAGGTATCCGTCCGCATTGGACTTCCATACCAGTTTCTGTGCAATGATATACATAACGGCATATCCGTTGGAAATAATGGAATTTAATTCCTTTTCCAGTCTGGAAGAAACCTGTACCGGCAGGTCTTCCCCGTACATCTCATGAGCTTTCCTGTAACAGATATCTCTCAGTTCCTGATCCGAATCCTGAATGACCGGCGGGCATTTGTTCGGATTGACCGGCGAGATCTTTTCTATCATTTTTGCGATCTTCTGCGGGTTGTCAATGACCACTTCTCTTGCCTTTGCAGATCCAAGATAGGCAAATTCTTCCAGCATCTCATCGGTTGTCCGCAGGAACAGCGGTGGCTGGGTATCCGCATCATCAAATCCTTTTCCCGCCATGATGATCCTTCGGTAGACTTCATCCTCCGGGTCAAGGAAATGCACATCACACGTAGCCACGACCGGCTTTTTGAACTGCTCACCCAGTTCTACGATCTTCCGGTTGATCTCCTGCAGATCCTCCTCTGAATTGACATTTTTCACCTTGCTGCTCTCGATCATAAACCGGTTATTACCGATCGGCTGGATCTCATAATAATCATAAAAGTCCGCAAGTTCCGCAATGGTTTCTGCCGGTCTTTCTTCCAGGATTGCCTTATACAGCTCACCTGCTTCACATGCACTTCCGATGACCAGCCCCTCCCGATGCTCATTGAGCAGACTTTTCGGGATTCTCGGCCGTCTTCCATAATAGGTCATATGAGATTCTGAAATAAGCTGGTACAGATTGTATCTTCCGATGTCATTTTTCGCAAGAATGATGATATGATGCGTTGCCATTTTGCGGATCGCATTCACATTCCGCTCTCCAAACCGGTTGATGCCCTTAAGATCTGTAATATGATCCTTCTTCAGCATCTCTACAAATTTCACAAAAATCTCCGCTGTCGCCCCTGCATCATCTACCGCACGGTGATGGTTTTCCAGGGAAATCCCCAGTGTCTTCGCCACCAGGTTCAGCTTATATTTTGACAGCGTCGGCAAAAGAACTCTCGCCATTGCCACCGTATCCACATAAGTAAATCTGTATTCTATCTCCTGATACCGGCAGTTCTGTTCAATAAATCCCACATCGAACGAAGCATTATGGGCAACCAGGACTCCATCCCCGACAAATTCCAGGAACTGTGGAAGTACATTCTCAATCGGATCCGCTTCCAGTACCATTTCATCCGTAATACTGGTCAGATTCGTGATCTCAAACGGGATCGGACGCTGCGGATTGACAAACGTACTGAACCGGTCCACGATCTCTCCGTTTACAACTTTCACTGCCCCGATCTCAATGATCTTATCCCGGATGGCACTAAAACCGGTCGTCTCAATGTCGAACACAATATACGTGTCATCCAGCGTCTGCGTTCCTGCATGAACCGCGATCTTGGTCAGGTCATCTACTACATAGCCTTCCACCCCGTAAAGTACCTTAAACGGATCGTCCTTGTCCAGTGTCTCAATATAGTGGTTGGCATCCGGGAATGCCTGTGCTACCCCGTGATCCGTGATCGCAATAGCAGGGTGTCCCCAGTCATGAGCCCTCTTTACGATATCTTTTACTTCTGAAACACCATCCATATCACTCATTTTGGTATGGCAGTGGAGTTCCACTCTCTTTAACGGGTTCAGATCCTCTCGTTTGACCGTGAAATCACCGATTTTTTTTATTCCGGTGACAGATCCGATCGTCAGTTCCCCGTCAAACTTATCAATGGTAGTGACTCCTTTGATCTTGACAAAACCGCCTTTTTTCAGACTTCCGAGAATTTCTGCCAGTTGCTCATTTTTAATGAACATTTTCACGCTGATCGTATCTGTAAAATCACTGACCGCAAAAATAATGATCGTCCGTTCATTCTTGATCTCACGGGTATCCAGACTGATGATCTTACCATGAAAGGTAATTTCTCCCATTTCTTCCACGACCTGATCCAGGCGGATCGGCTCATCTTCAAAATTCCTGCCATAGATGAGGTTCGGATCATCTCCCAGCTTCAGTGGGCGTACATAATCTTTCTTTTTAAATTCCTTCTTCTGAAATTCTTTTCTCCTGCCTGATGGTTCCTTTCCTACAGCAGCTTTTTCTTTTCCACCTGCTGCCTTTTCACCCGGTTCGGCCTGCCTCTTCTTTGTATCTGATCCTATTTCCTGATTTTCCGCTGCCCTCTCAGGTTCTTCACCACGCTGCCTTGCACGACGTTCAAAGATCGCATTGATTTCCTGCTGAATCCGCTGCTCATCGTACTCTCTTGTGCCTTCCTGATCCGTCTCTTTATAAGCTACCAGTAATTTTGCATCTATGCGGAACCGTTCCCGCAGAACCCGTTCCACCAGTGTGACGATTTCTTCTTTCCGTCCTTCTGATACGATCGTGTCCAGCAGTTCCAGGTGGATCAGATTTCCCTCTTCAAACCGGAGATCTGCCCTTGCAAACATATTTGCAGCAAGTACACTGGTCTGCCGCAGCTCTTCGATCAGACTTTCCCTGTACTCCGTCAGAATCGCCTGTGGCGTATAAAGCTCCGACAGTTGAAACTCTTCCACGATTTCGATCTTTACTGCGGCTCTTCCAAATAACTGTTCCTTGATCCGCTGTTCCATCAGCCAGATCTGCTTCTTCTGTATCAGATGCCTGCAAAGGATATGTATATGCAGAAAATCACGACCTGAATTAGTCGTGATCTTCTTAACTTCTACATCCGAAAAGAGCATCTGCAGTTCGTCCCCGACTTTCAGCGTCGGAAATACATTAAAAAATACTTTTTCACTTTTTACCTGTTCCAATTCAACAACTCCTGTCGCAATGTATCGAGAAGTTCCTCTTCTTTTACTTTTTTAATGACCTGTCCCTTTTTAATCAGCAGTCCTTCGCCGATTCCACCGGCAATACCGATATCTGCCTCTTTCGCTTCTCCTGGACCGTTCACCACACATCCCATAACTGCAACTTTGATATCATCCAGTGGAATGTCTGCAACCATTTTCTCCACCTCATTTGCAAGGTGAATCAGATTGATCCTGGTTCTGCCACAGGTCGGACAGGAAACGACTTCGATTCCGCCTTTCCTGAGTCCCAGAGTCTTAAGAATCAGCTTTGCTGTACGGATCTCCTCCACCGGATCTCCTGTCAGAGACACACGGATCGTATTTCCGATCCCTTCATACAGGATAATTCCCAGTCCGACAGAAGATTTTACATTCCCTGAATATACGGTACCGGATTCTGTAATTCCGACATGAAGCGGATAAGGACATTGTTCCGCAATCAGTTCATGTGCTTTGACGCACATCAGAACATCTGAAGACTTGATACTGACCACCAGATCGTCATACCCCATCTCCTCGATCATATGCACTTTATCCAAAGCACTTTCTACAATTCCCTCTGCGGTGACTCCGCCATATTTTTCAATTAATGGCTTCTCCAGGGATCCGCTGTTCACCCCGACACGGATCGGCACACCGTATTCTTTTGCCTTGTCAACTACAGCCTTAACCCGTTCTTTTGTACCGATATTTCCAGGATTGATCCGGATCTTGTCGGCTCCGTTCTCAATGGCTGCGATTGCAAGCCGGTAATCAAAATGAATATCTGCAACCAGCGGAATATGGATCTGCTTTTTAATCTCTTTTAATGCTTCCGCTGCCTCCCTGGTCGGAACAGTACACCGGATGATCTCACATCCTGCTTTTTCCAGCCTGCGTATCTGCTCAACAGTACCCTTTACATCTTCGGTTCTTGTATTGGTCATAGACTGGATCGCAACCGGGTGATCTCCACCGATCACTACATCACCGATCCGAATCTCTTTTGTCTGATTTCTATACAATTTCTTCATCCTTTCAAAAGCTCCGTCCGGTCAGTCTTCTTCACGGACAAAGGTCTTCTGGCTTCCATATTCCATCTCTGTCAGTGTCAGGACCTGTTCATCCACACTGTATTCATATGTGCCTTCCATCACATCTGCGATATCTCTCAGATCCTGCTCTGTCAAATCCTTCGTTTCTTCTGCTGCTTTTTCAAGTTCTTCGTCTTTTATATGAACCGCAAACCTTTTTGTATTCCTGTCCATTGAATATTCAACAGGAATTGTCACGGTCTCTGCCTCCAGTGCCTGCGTGATCTCCATCACTCCGTCACTCTTGATATGAAGTACCATTCCGTTCTCTGTATCACTCCAGGTTCCTTCCAGTGGGTTTGCAGTAAAAAGCTTTGTCAGGAAGAAAATACCGATCAGAAGGATCAGTACTGTTGTCACTGCCATTACGACACTCCATATCGTATCTCTTCCTTTTTCATTCTGTTCCATCAGCATTGTTCGTGCCTCCTTTTCCTGCCATTAGTTTAACCAAATATTCCTCCAACGATTCCATAAGAAATGATCGTCATGATACATGCTGCAAGGCATACACCGATCACGATCGCCGGAAACGCCTTTCTGAAACGGATTCCAAGCAGGGCTGCGATCAATGCCCCTGTCCAGGCACCTGTGCCTGGAAGTGGAATACCCACAAATGCAACCAACCCCCAGAACTCATATTTTTCAATATTGGCACTCTGGCTCATCGCCTTTTTTTCAAGCTTTTCCACAACCGGCTTCAACCTCTTTGTTCCTTTCATCCAGTCAAAAATCTTTGTGATCAGAAGCAGGATAAAAGGAATCGGCAGCAGATTTCCGATGATACCGACCGGAATCGCACGCCACATCGGGATATTCAGAAATGCCGGTCCTGCCGCAAGCAGTCCCCCACGCAATTCCAGGATCGGAACCATCGAGATGATAAAAAGGATCAGCTCTTTTCCAACCTTTCCTCCGAGATTTGTTACAAACCAGTTGATCAATACATCACTCATCTAAACTATTCTCCCTTAATATATTTCGTCAGAAAATCAAATAACACCTGCATTTCTTCCCTTGTACCCACTGTAATCCTCAGATACTGGCCGATTCTTTCTGAATCCCAGTGCCTGACATAGATATCATTTGCCTTCAGTGCTTCAAAAAGTCTGCCGGCATCTGTCTGCGGATGCATTGCAAAAATGAAATTGGCTTTTGCATCGGGAAATTCAAATCCAAGCCGGTGCAATTCTTCTTTTGCCCATTCTCTCGTCTCTATAATCTTACGAACATGCTCCTCAAAATATTCCTTATCCCGGACTGCTTCAACACCACATGCAATCGCGGTCTGATTCATTGTATAAGAATTAAAAGAATACTTGACATCATTCAGACAGCGGATCAATTCAGGATTGGAGACTGCGTAACCGATCCTCATACCAGCCATACTTCTGGCTTTTGAAAAGGTCTGCGTCACGATCAGATTATCATAACGGTCGATCAGTTCCAGTGCCGATCTTCCTGCGAAATCAATATATGCTTCATCCACGATCACGATCGAATCCCGGTTATGTTCCAGAATATCTTCTATAAAATCCAGTTCTTCATAAATTGCGGTCGGTGCATTCGGGTTCGGAAAAATGATTCCACCATTTTCCCGGTAATAATCTTCCTTTACAATGCGGAACTGTTCATCCAGTGCCGGTGTCTCATATGGAATCTTGTACAGCTCTGCCCACACTTTATAAAAAGAATAGGTAATATCCGGGAATAATACCGGTTTCCCGGAATTAAAAAATGTCAGGAAGCACATAGATAATACATCATCCGAGCCGACTCCCACAAAAACCTGATCCCGGTCTACCCCATAATACTCTGCAAGGCATCCGGTCAGTTCTTCTGCTGCTGGATCCGGATATAACCGGAATCTGTCTGTATCCATCTCACGCAACACCCGCTCCACTCCCGGAGCAGGCGGGTAAGGATTTTCATTTGTATTCAGCTTGATCACCTTATTCTGCGGCTGCTCACCCGGTACATAAGGCTCTGCCTGTCGTATATTTTTTAAAAGTTCTGCTCTTACAGCCATTCGTCTAAACCTCTGTCCTTTTCTCACTGTCAGATCATGTTCTGACTCTGTAAAGTTCCTCCATAAACCGGCAGGCTCTGCTTTATTTATACTCTTCCGCAAGTTCTTTGAATTTCGGAAGGGAATTTACGATTGTTTCATATGCAACGCAGTATGCCATACGCACATAACCCGGGCATCCAAAAGAACTTCCCGGAACAAGAAGAATATTATGCTTCTTTGCAGCATTACAGAATTTCTTTTCATCCGCTACCGGAGACTTAACAAACAGATAGAAGGCTCCCTCCGGTTTGATGCACTCAAAGCCAAGCTCTTTCAGTCCGTTGTATAAAGTTTCTCTGTTTCTGTCATAATAGGAAATATCGGTCTGCTCATTCAGGCATGCTTTCACTACCTTCTGCTGCAGAGTCGGTGCATTTACAAATCCAAGGATTCTCGTTGCCACATTTGCTGCTGCATTGAGCTTCTCACTGTCGCATACCTCATCCGGGATCACAAGATATCCGATACGCTCTCCCGGGAGAGATAAGGACTTGCTGTATGAATATCCTACGATCGTATTATCATAATACTTTGTCAGGTATGGAACTTCTACTCCGTCATAAGCCAGCTCTCTGTATGGCTCGTCTGAGATGAGATAAATCTCCGTTCCAAACTCTTTCTGCTTTTCTTCCATGATGGCAGCCAGCTTTTTGATCGTCTCTTCCGAGTACACAACACCGGTCGGATTATTCGGTGTATTAACGATCACTGCTTTGGTCTTCGGGGAAAGTTTCTCCCTGAACTCATCCAGTTTTGGCTGGAATGTTGCTGTATCAGGAGAGATCTCCACGATCACTCCGTCATAGTTATTCGTATAACTTCTGTACTCTCCGAAATAAGGTGCAAATACTACCACTTCATCTCCCGGATTGAGCAGTGCTTTCAGGATGACATTCAGTCCGCCTGCTGCTCCTACTGTCATGGTAATATTCTTTGCTGCAAAAGAAGTGCCAAAGCGTTCATTCAAAGAATCTGCAACTGCTTGTCTTACATCTTCATATCCTGCATTGCTGTTGGTATAACCGTGAAGTACGATCGGATCCTCTTCATTCAGGATATCGATCATCGCCTTTTTCACTGCCTCCGGTGCGTACTATTCGATTGCCCAGGTCTGCAAGTCATAGATCATTTCTCCGCACCATAAATTTTATGAAGGCGGTTTCCCTCTTCAAACATCTGCACGGATTCGCCGAACTGTTCGCCACCATATTTTTCCATTTTCTTTGAAATCATCTCTTTCATC